>Ga0307289_10000262_pt1 | contig 22131 bp, 23 predicted proteins | sample ER_DNA_143_FD_194483 | JGI IMG/M metagenome (GOLD analysis project Ga0307289, IMG submission 194483) | Bulk soil microbial communities from the East River watershed near Crested Butte, Colorado, United States - ER_DNA_143 | ecosystem: Environmental > Terrestrial > Soil > Floodplain | place...
CCGGCCCGACCGAGGGGTAGTCGGTCTCCTGGGTCTCCCACGTGATGATTCCGTCCTTGACGTAGACCTTCCACGAGCAGGAGCCGGTGCAGTTCACCCCGTGGGTGGAGCGGACGACCTTGTCGTGGCTCCAGCGGTCCCGGTAGAAGACATCGCCGGCGCGGCCGCCCTCCCGGAACACGGCGCGGCCGTCGTCGGTCTCGTCCCACCTGGTGAAGAAGCGGCCCGTCTTGAGCAAGGCGTCGGCCGCAGGCCCGTCGACGCCCCCACGACTCACGCGTTGTCCCCGCTGGCTGGCTGGCGAGGCCATCGTCCCCCCGTCTCAGGTCGGCCGGTGGAGGTCACCCTGACCGGAACGGTGCGCGCGCACTTCACCCGATGAGGATGACCGCTGACAAATGATATTGCCAGGACCTTGGTCCCTAGTGCTGGTCATCGCACGCACGTGACCGGACGCGGACCGTTACGGCTTCGAGCGCGCCCTCCGGGCGTCGGCGACCTTGCGCTCCCGCTCGCGCCTAAGGCGCGCGTGCGGGTCCTCGGCGTCGCCCAGCTGAGCCGGGCCGAACAGGTGCAGGCCGATGTAACGGATCCGGTAGAAGATCCGGTAGCCGAGCGACAGACCCTCCGATTCGGCTCTGGCCACCTGACGTCCACATCCTTCGGAGGCTTATCATTAGTGCCCTAACTATACCTGATCGTCGCTATCATGCCGACGTGTCCCCGTCGCCGTCCGCCTCCGCCGTGACCGTACCCGTCGACCTGCTCGCCCTCGACCGGCAGGTGTGCTTCGCGCTGGCGGTGGCCGCGCGGAACGTCATCGGTCTCTACCGGCCCCTCCTGGAGCCGATGGGGCTGACGCACCCTCAGTACCTCGTCCTGCTCGCCCTCTGGGAGGAGAGCCCGCTGACCGTGAGCGAGCTGGGACGGCGGCTCAGCCTCGAGCCCGCCACGCTCTCACCGCTGCTCAAGCGGCTGGAGGCCGGCGGGATGGTCACCCGGCAGCGCGACCCGCGGGACGAACGCGCGCTGGCCGTATCGCTTACGGCCAAGGGCCGGCGCACACGGGCCCGGGCCGAACGCATACCCGCCGCCATCCTCGACCGGCTGGACATGAGCCTGGCCGAGCTCGAGGAGCTGCGCGACGGGCTCAACCGCCTCATCGACGCCAGCCGGCAGCCCGTCGCTCCTCGCGGCTGACGAGCGACTGAGGAGGGCCCTCCGGGACCTTCGGCCCTGCCCGGCTCGGGGCCGGCGGGTCCACCGTGCAGCACATGAGCACTCTCGTCTCCGCCAACACCGAGGTCCTGACCACCGACGCCTGCTGGCGGCTGCTGGACGACTCGCCGGTCGGCCGGCTGGCCGTCGTCCGGGGCGGCGAGCCGGACATCTTCCCGGTCAACTACGTCGTCGACCACGGCGGCATCCTCTTCCGCACCGCCGCCGGGCCGAAGCTGGCCGCGGCGCGCGACCACGTCGTCGCCTTCGAGGCGGACGGGTACACGGCGCAGGACGGCAGCGCGTGGAGTGTCGTCGTCAAGGGGGTGGCTCGTCCGGTCGGGGAGGTCGACGCGGTGGCCGCCCTGCGGTCCGCTCGTCTCGACCCGTGGCAGTCCGGGGCCAAGCCGTGGCTGCTCCGGATCGACCCGACCTTTGTGACCGGACGACGCGTCCACGTGGGCGCCGACGGGCGGTAGGCCGAACGCTCAGGCAGCCGGCTTCAACACGACCTTGATGCAGCCATCCCGCTTCTCCTTGAACATCTCGTAGGCGTCGGGTGCGGCCTCGAGATCCAGGTGGTGGGTCGCCAGGCCCTCGACGTCGAACACGTCCTCCGACTGCTTGAGCAGCTCGAGCAGGCCGTCGCTCCAGCGGTGGACGTTGGCCTGTCCCATCCGCAGGGCGATCTGCTTGTCGAACATCTCCATCATCGGCATCGGGTCGGCCATCCCGCCGTAGACGCCGAGCAGCGACACGGTCCCGCCGCGACGGACCCCGGCGATCGACGCCTTCAGTGCGGCCAGCCGGTCGATGCCGAAGCGGTTGGTCGCCGCACGGGCCACCGGCTTGGGCAGGCTGCTGGCGACGCCGATGACCGCCTCGGCGATCGGGTTTCCATGCGCCTCCATGCCGACCGAGTCGATGACCGAGTCGGCGCCCCGGCCGCCGGTCATCGTCAGGAGCGCGTGGCCGACGTCGTCCACGGTGGAGGCGTCCACCGTCTCGATCCCGTGTGCGGCCGCCATGGCCAGCCGCTCCGGGACCAGATCTACACCGATGACCCGGCCGGCCCCCACGTGCCGGCCGACGCGCGTGGCCAGCTGGCCCACCGGTCCCAGCCCGATCACGGCAAGCGTCCCGCCCTCCGGCAGGTCCGCATACTCCACGCCCTGCCACGCGGTGGGGAGGATGTCCGAGAGGTAGAGGTACCGCTCGTCGGCTCCTTCCTGCGGGATCCGGATCGGGCCGTACTGCGCTTGGGGGACCCGCGCATACTGCGCCTGGCCGCCCGGCACCGCGCCGTAGAGACTCGTGTACCCGAACAGCTGCGCGCCCTTGCCCTGTTCGGTGACCTGGGTCGTCTCGCACTGGGACTGGAGGCCGTGCGTGCACATCCAGCAGCGCCCGCACGAGATGTTGAACGGCACCACCACTCGGTCACCCACCGACAGCGACCCCGTCTCGGAGCCCACCTCCTCGACAATGCCCATGAACTCGTGCCCCAGGACGTCACCCGGCGTCAGGTAGGGCGCGAGGACGTCGTACAGGTGGAGATCGGACCCGCAGATCGCGGTCGAGGTGATGCGGACGATCGCGTCCGTCGGTTCCTGGATGGTGGGGTCCGGCACGTCCTGGACCTCGACCTGCCCCTTGCTCTGCCACGTGAGTGCGCGCATGCCCGGCCACGTACCCGAGGCGACGTGGCTCAACCCTCGCAGCCGGTATGCGGTTCACCGCGCCCCGGACGGGTACGTCCTCGGCATGAGCACGGGACCTGTCGCTGTCGTCGCCGGTGGTTCGCGCGGGCTCGGCCTGCTCATCGCCAGGGAACTGGGCCGGCGCGGGTTCACGCCCGTCCTCTGGGCGCGTGACGCAGGCGAGCTCGACCGGGCAGTCGTCGCCCTGGCCGACGAAGGCATAACCGCGGCGGGAATGGTCTGCGACGTCCGCGACCACGCGCTGGTGGAGGAGCAGGTCGCGCGCGTGGAGGACGAGCTCGGTCCGATCGAGGTCGCCGTCCACGTGGCCGGCGTCATCCAGATCGGGCCGCTCGACTCGCTGACCCGGCAGCACTTCGAGGAGGCGATCGACACCATGCAGTGGGGACCGATCAACCTCGCCCTGGCCGTCGTTCCGGGGATGCGAGCGCGCGCCCGTGGCCGCATCGGCACCATCGCGTCCATCGGCGGTCTGGTCAGCGTGCCGCACCTGCTGCCCTACTGCACGGCCAAGTTCGGAGCGGTCGGCTTCAGCACCGGCCTGCGCGCCGAGCTCGCCGGCACCGGGGTCACGGCGACGACGGTCGCGCCGGGACTGATGCGGACCGGCTCGCACCTGCGCGCCGAGTTCACCGGGGATCAGCCGGCCGAGTATGCGTGGTTTGCCCCCGGGGCGTCGCTTCCCCTGGTATCCATGGACGCCGAACGCGCCGCCGTCCGGATCGTCCGCGGCATCCTGCGAGGGCGAACCGTCGTCATCCTCACCCCGCTCGCGAAGGTGGGCGCCCGCGTCGAAGGCGTGGCACCCGCGACCACAGCGGCGGCGATGTCCGTGCTGGCTCGGCTCCTGCCCGACGGCCCCGGCCGGCCGACCGAGACGGTCGAGGGCCGAGTCGCCCGGCGCCGCTTGCGGTCTCCTCTGGTCGAGCGGTTGACCGTATGGGGCAACCGGGCGGCGGCCCGCAACAACGAGGAACCGGCCTGACCACGGGCCGGAGCCCGCGCCGCCGGCATACCGGAGGTCGCTCCACCTCAGGCGTCCGCGATCATGTGCCGATCGGGATGGGCGTCCTGCCAGGCCGCCATGGCCGCATCCCACTCCTCCGCCCCCAGCGCGGTCAGTGACGCGGGGAACAGCCCGTCCTCCTCCTTGGCGATGTGCCCGTGAAGGTCGTCAACGGCGTGCCGTATGCGATCCCGGTCCGTCGGGTCGGACAGGTCGACGGACTCGAGCAGGGCTGCCAGGTCACGGTGCTCGCGCACCAGAGGCTCGATGTGCTGGGCAGACAGCTCATCCGCCATCACGGCGAACAGGCCATCCTCCTCGCCCCGCCAGTGCGAGTCGAGCTCCTCGGCCATCGACGCCAGCAGGGCCCGGGCCTTGTCCTGCTCGCCTCGGTCCAGGGCCCGCACCGCCGCACCGCCGAGGTTGACCGCCCGCTCGTGTTCGGCGATGTAGTCCCGCAACAGCGGCATGTCGCGGCAACCGCAGTAATGACACATGCCACACCTCCTGCGACGTTCACGCCCCGCAACCGTCAGGAGAGGGTCTTGACGACCGTGAGCAGCACGACCGAGTCCTCGAGCGCGGACAGCGAGTGCCGGGCCGACGGCACCGTCAACAGGTCGCCCGGTGTGCCGTCCCAGCTGTGACCGTCGCCGTTGAGCCGAACCCGTCCGTGCAGCACGTGCACGGTAGCCTCGCCCGGATTCTCATGCTCGCTGAGCTCCCGTCCGGCGACCAGCGCGATCACCGTTTGGCGCAGGGCGTGCTCGTGACCGCCGTAGACGGTGTCGGCACTACGCCCACTGGAAGCGCGGCGAGCCAGCTTCAGCTGCTCCCGAGCGAGGGCCGTCAACGAGGACTTCTCCACGAGCCCACCCTGGCACCGACCACGCGAGCCGTCGACCGGCCCGCCTCCGAGGACTACTCGGCTCGGTTCACGGGTAGGTGTCTGCACGTCGCGACCCGATGACCGACGAGGCGGACTCGCCGGTCAGTTGAACCATCGGGCTCGGGGGCGCGCCTGGTTCTTCGCGAGCTCTCAGAGGGAAGGAGACACCGGCCGTGCGCATTCAGCCGAGCCACATCGAGGACCGTCGCATCGAAGACATCTGGGGCGAGCGCGCGCCGATCGGTCCCGGGGACCCGTGGCCGTCGCGCGTCGACACGTACCTGCAGCCCGGTGTCGGCGAGGCCGACGTGGACCGGTGGGTGCCCTCCGCGTGTGTCCTCTGCAGCAACGGGTGCGGCCTCGAGATCGCGGTCAAGGACGACCGCATGGTAGGAGTCCGCGGCCGCGAGCACGACCGGGTGAACGCCGGCCGGCTCGGCCCCAAGGGCTTGTTCGGGTGGCAGGGGCAGCAGCGGGACCGGTTGCTGCGGCCGATGATCCGTCGGGGCAGCGAGCTGCGCGAGGCGGACTGGGACGAGGCGATGGACGCGATCGTGCGCCGGTCCCGGGAGCTGCTCGACGACAAGGGCCCGCTGACCCACGCGTTCTACACCTCGGGCCAGCTGATGCTCGAGGAGTACTACACCCTCGCGGTCATCGGGAAGGCCGGCATCGGCACACCGCACATGGACGGCAACACGCGGCTGTGCACAGCGACGGCGGCTCAGAGCCTCAAGGAGTCGTTCGGCACGGACGGGCAGCCGGGCAGTTACACCGACGTGGACCACTGTGACGCGCTCTTCCACTTCGGCCACAACGTCGCCGAGACCCAGACGGTGCTGTGGGCCCGGATGCTCGACCGCCTCGCCGGGTCGGATCCGCCCCTCCACGTCACGGTCGACCCTCGCCTGACCGAGGTGGCCCGCCGGTCGACCGTGCACCTGCCCGTGCGTCCCGGCACGAACGTCGCACTGGTCAACGGCCTGCTGCACGAGGTGATCCGCAACGGCTGGGTCGACGGGGGGTGGGTCGACGCGCATACGCGCGGGTTCGAGGAGCTGGCGCAGACGGTGGCCGGGTACCCACCCGACCGAGTCGCCCAGATCTGCGACGTCCGGGCGGCGGACGTCGCCCGGGCCGCCGAGATCTTCGGCACCGCGCCGCGGGTGGTGTCGACCGTGCTCCAGGGCTTCTACCAGTCGCACCAGGCCACCGCCGCCTCCGTGCAGGTCAACAACCTCCACCTGCTGCGCGGCATGCTCGGCCGGCCGGGGACGGGGATCCTCCAGATGAACGGCCAGCCCACCGCCCAGAACAACCGCGAGGCAGGGGCCGACGGCGACCTGCCCGGGTTCCGCAACTGGGAGAACTCCGCCCACGTCCAGCAGCTGGCCGACCTCTGGGATGTCGACGCCTCGGTCATCCCGCACTGGGCGGCGCCGACGCACGCCATGCAGATCATGCGCTACGCCGAGCAAGGCTCCGTCCGGTTCATGTGGGTCGCTGGGACCAACCCGGCCGTGTCGCTCCCCCACCTCGGGCGGATCCGCGAGGTGCTCGGTCGCGACTCGCTGTTCCTCGTCGTCAGCGACGGCTACCGGACCGAGACGACGGAGCTGGCCGACGTCGTCCTGCCCGCGGCGCTCTGGGGCGAGCGCACCGGCACCTTCACCAATGCCGACCGCACGGTCCACCTGTCCGACCAGGCGGTGCCGCCGCCCGGTGATGCCCGCTCCGACCTCGACATCTGGGTCGACTACGCCCGGCGGATGGGGTTCCGCGACCGAAGCGGCGGGCCACTCCCTCGCTGGTCCACCCCCGAGGAGGCGTTCGAGGCGTGGAAGGAGTGTTCGGCCGGACGGCCGTGCGACTACACCGGGATGACCTACGAGCTGCTCCGGCAGCGCGGCGGCGTCCAGTGGCCGTGCACCACCGACGCTCCCGAGGGCACCGAGCATCTATACCCGGACGGCACCTTCAACACGGACGCCGACTACTGCGAGACCTTCGGGCACGACTTGGCGACCGGCGCGAGCATCACACCGGAGCAGCACGCGGCGCAGCGGCTCGACGGACGCGCGTGGCTGCGGACCGCCGAATGGGAACCGCCGCAGGAGGAGCCGTCCGACGCATACCCGCTCCGGCTCATGACCGGACGCACCGTCTACCACTTCCACACCCGCACCAAGACCGGCCGGTCCGAGCAGCTCCAGGCGGCCGCGCCGGAGCCGTGGGTAGAGATGCATCCCGCGGACGCCGCCACGGCGGGGGTCGAGGACGGCACTTCGGTATGCGTGGAGTCCGCGCGCGGGTCGGTCACCGTACGCGTCCGGCTCGACGGCGACCGTCCCGGGCAGGTCTTCCTGCCGTTCCACTACGCGGACGAGGCGGCCAACGAGCTGACCATGGACCGCTGGGACCCGGTCTCGAAGCAGCCGGAGTTCAAGGGCGGGACTGTTCAGGTCCGTGTCGTCCGGGCCCATGTTGAGCCCGTGGCGTGAAAGGAGGAGGCATGCATCTCGCGACCTACGTCCACCTCCTCGAGGAGGGGTCGACGACCCTGGCGCACTCTTTACAGGTCCTGGCCGAGGGCCACTCCGAGGAGCCCGAGGTGGTGGCCCAGGCGAACCGGTTCCAGCCACAGTGCGAGGAGCACGCCCGCCGGCTCGGTCCGGCGCGGCAGAGATACGGCGATCACCCCGCACCACCGCCGGACCGGTTGCACATCCCGGGGCTGGAGGAGCCGCGGAGCGGGAGCCTGGGGCTGCTGCGCGACCTCCACCAGCTGTACGACGTCGCGTCTCACCTGGACCTGGCCTGGACCATCGTCGAGAAGGCGGCGGAGGGCAACCGGGACGGCGAGCTTCGGGAGGTCGCGGAGTCCTGTGGAGGACAGGTGGCCACTCAGCTCGCCTGGCTGACCACCCAGGTCAAGACCGCCAGTGCTCAGACGCTGCTCGTCGCGGAGTGATGCATAGGGTTTGAAGCGTGCACGCCCGGGTACTCCAGAGCGGTTCGGGCGACGTTCGCGCGACGAAGGAGCCACCACCATGACCGAACTTGACGCGGACGACGCGGACCGGGGACGTAGCACTCTGCCCGAGGTACCCGACGTGCCCCCCGAGGACGTGCCGAAGCCGGACCCCGACAAAGATCAGGGCTGACCAGGGCCGACGAGCTGACCGGTTCGAGTTGCCGGTCCGATCAGGGTGTGTTTGTCTGGTTGCAGCAGAACCCAGCTCCAACCGCGCGGCTGGCCTCAGATGACGAGGTAGCCGCCATGGCCCGCCACAACGATGTATCCCTCGAGACGTACGCGGCCCGCGAGGAGCAGACGAAACTGTTGCTCGTGCAGGCTGCCAGCAGCCACTGCCCGAAGCGGCGGCACGGCCTGCAGGAGCGGGCCGCCGCCCTGAACCAGCCGATGGCGTTGGGCGTCGCCCGGCGCTACCACGGACGCGGTGTCGACGACGACGACATCGACCAGGTCGCCCTCCTGGGACTCTGGAAGGCCGTCCTCGGGTACGCGCCGAGCCCGGCCTCGACCTTCGCCGCCTACGCGATCCCCACCATCACCGGTGAGGTCAAGCGGCACTTCCGCGACCACGGCTGGCTGGTGCGGCCCACCCGGACCGTCCAGGAGCACACTCTGGCGCTCAACTCGGCCACGAGCGCGCTGCGCCACGACCTGGGCCGGGAACCCGACGACGAGGACGTGGCGCAACGCCTGGGCGTGACGGTCGTCGAGCTGGATCGGGCGCGCCAGGCCCTGCGCGGTTACCACGGTCAGTCCCTTGACAGTCCGGTGCACGGCACGACGCATACCTTGGCCGACACGCTGCCCGACACCGACGACGCGTTCGCCCTCGTGGACACCGCGATCACCCTGCGGCACGCCATCGCACGGCTGTCGTCCCGGGACCGGCGGCTCCTGCGGCTGCGGTACTCGCAGGGTCTGACGCAGAGCGATATCGGCGACCGCTTGGGTATCAGCCAGATGCACGTCTCCCGGCTGCTCCGCCGCGTCCACGCGACCCTGCAGGACAGCCTGACGCCGCAGGCGTCCTAGCGGCCGGTTTGGGCGACGTCCGTGGCGCGATCCACGGCCGCCTCCAGTACGGCCTCCCAGTCGGCGAGGAACCGCTCGAGACCGTATCGCCGGAGCGCCTCCTCCCGTGCGCGCCGGCCGCTCGCCCGCGCCCCGTCGGGGTCGTCGACCAGCCCGACCGCGGCCGTCACCAGCTCTTCAGGGCTGATCACGAGGACACCGGCCGACGGTGGGACGGCGCGGACCGCCTCGGTGGCCGCGAGGGCGACCACCGGCATACCGAGCTGCATCGCCTCGACCAGCGAGAGGCCGAGCGACGTCCATCGGGCCGTGTGCACGTAGACGCGGCGGCGGGCCAGCTGGTCGTGCATCTGGCCTTGCGGGAGGTCCTCGAAGACCCGCAGCCGGTCACCGAGCTCCAGCTGTCGGGCGAACGCCTCGGCCCCCATGCCGAACAGGTCCACCGGAACCGCCTGGGCGAGATCCGCGACCAGGTCGGCCCCGACCGCCCGGCCCCGCCGCAGCGGGTCGTTGACGACCACGGCCGCTCGCGCGAGCTCCCCGGTGTACCGGTATCCCGGATCAGGGATCCCGTGCTCCACGACGCTGGTGGGGGCGCCGCCGCAGTCCCACATCATCCGGTTGAAGTGCGTGACGTGGACGATCGGGATGCGGTCCTGGTCGGCCATCGGATGACGGGTGAAAGGGACGTTCCCGCCGGGCGTGTTGTGTTCGAGGTAGACCGCGGGTAGCTGGTGGCCCGGCCGCCGGCCCGTCCACTGCTCGACGAGGTCCAGCTCGTGGGGGCGTTGCAGGACAGCGAGATCCGGCTCTGATTGGCGCAGGGCGTCGGGGCCCAGCTCGCGGACCGAAGCCGGCCACTCCCAGGTTCGCGCCCGCCCGCGCCCGTCGGGGCCGCGGTCCGGGAGCACGGGCACGAGGTACTCGTGCGGGCCTTGAACGAAGGCGGTCGTCCACGACCCGTGCACGTGCCACACCAGGATCCGCACGGTCAGGAGCTCCGGCCCAGTGCGAGCATCCGCCAGCCGGCAGCGCGGTCCGGGTGGAGGGAGTCGGCGATCGCGTGCCCCTCCCGGAGGAACTCCGGGTTCCAGGCCAGCCCGAGGCTTTCTCCGGCCGGCGCGGACCGGCGCAGCAGCCCGCCCAAGCGCGCCGCCGTGCCGACCGGGACCGTGGACCGCCCGACCACGACCGACGGGCGGCGCAGGTGCGGCGCCAGCGTGTCGACCGCCTCGTGAAGAGCCCGGAGGTCGGCCGCGTTGCCGTCCCGCGCCTGAGGCGTCCCGACGCAGAGGAAGTGCACCTCGGCGTCGGCGACGGCCGCCAGCTCGCCGCAGAACGACAGCCGGCCCGAGGCCAGCCCCTCCCGCAGCAGCCGCCGGATACCGGGCTCTCGGAAGGGCGGCTCGCCGGCCGCCAACCCCGCAACCCGCTCCGGGTCGACGTCCACTCCGACGACCATGTGGCCCCAGGACGCCAAGCACACCGCGTGCGTGGCGCCGAGGTAGCCGGTACCGACGACGGAGACGTCCACGAGCCACGGTTGCCCCGACGAGCGCCGATCGAAACGCCTCGACGGAGAAGCGCTTCTCGGGCCGCAGCGGTTTACCGAACCCAGAACCGGGGAAGCGCTTCTCCTTGGGGGGACGTTTTTGTCACGCGGAGTCGGAGGTTCACCAGTGAAAGTCCTCGGGATCAACGCGCTCTTCCACGATCCCTCGGCGGCTCTCGTGGTCGACGGGGTGACCGTTGCAGCGGCCGAGGAGGAGCGGTTCAGCCGGCGCAAGCACGGCCACCGGCCGGTGCCCTTCGCCGCCTGGGAGCTGCCCGAACAGGCCGCGGCGTGGTGCCTGGCCTCCGCCGGTCTGGAGCCGTCGGATCTCGATGCTGTCGCCTACTCCTACGACCCTTCGCTGGCCCGGCCGGCTGACGAGATGGGCCTCGACGACCCCTGGGACGAGCTGCGCCAGCGGTATGCGCGACACGCGCCGGGCTTTCTCGGCACGGCCTTACCGGGACTGGACCCGGCGATCGTCCGGTTCGTCCCGCACCACGTCGCCCACGCCGCCTCCGCCGGGCTGGCGGCCGGCGACGACATCGACGTGCTCGTCCTCGACGGCCGGGGCGAACGGGCCAGCCACCTGGCCGGGCGGTACGAGGGCGGGCGGTTGCACGCCTTGGCCGGCCAACAGCTGCCGCATTCGCTCGGGCTGTTCTACGAGGAGGCGACCGCCCACCTCGGGTTCCTCCGCAGCAGCGACGAGTACAAGGTCATGGCCCTGGCGTCGTACGGCACGCCCCGCTTCGCCGAGGAGCTCCGCGAGCTCTGCTACGCCACCGGGGACGGTGGCTTTCGCACCGAGCCGGTGGACTGGGCGACCCTCGTCAAGCCGCGGGTCCCCGACGAGGAGTGGACGCAGGACCACGCGGATCTGGCGGCCAGCGTGCAGCACCGGCTCGAGGACACGCTGCTCTCGCTGGCCCGCTGGCTCCAGGAGCAGACGTCCGGTCGGCGGCTGGCCCTGGCCGGCGGCGTCGCCCTCAACTGCGTGGCCAACTCGCGGATCTCCGACGAGACGCCCTACGAGCAGGTCTGGGTCCAGCCGGCGGCCGGGGACGCCGGGACCGCCCTGGGCGCCGCCCTGCACGTCGCCGCCGCGGCCGGCGAGCCGGTGGCGCCGATGACCGGTGCAGACCTCGGGCGCGGCTGGGACGACGCCGAGATCGAGCGCACTCTACGCCGCGCGCATCTGCCGGTGGAGCGGCCCGAGGACCTGGCCGACGCGGTCGCGGAGACCCTGGCGAGGGACGGCATCGTCGCCTGGTTCCAGGGTCGTAGCGAGTTCGGGCCGCGCGCGCTCGGGCACCGGTCCCTGCTGGCCCATCCCGGCCGGGCCGAGAACCTCGAGCGCCTCAACGACGTCAAGGGGCGAGAGCAGTTCCGGCCGGTCGCGCCGATGGTTTTGCTGGAGCGCGCGGCGGAGATCTTCGGCAGGGGACCGCTGCCGTCGCCGTACATGCTGTTCGTCCACGACGTCGACCCGTCGTGGCGAAACCGGATCCCGGCGGTGGTGCACGTCGACGGAACGGCACGCGTCCAGACGGTAGACGCCGCCACCGAGCCGCTCGTCGCGCTCATGCTCCAGCGGTTCGAGGCGCGGACCGGCCTTCCGGTCGTCGTCAACACCAGCCTCAACACCGCGGGCCGGCCGATGGTGGACAGCCCCATGGATGCCCTCGAATGCTTCGGCTCGACGCCTGTGGACCTGCTGGCCATCGGTCCCTTCGTCCTGCGCCGGCCTGCGGTCGCCGGATGACGGACACGACCATCGTCGTGCCGACCCTGGGCCGGCCGAGCCTTGCCGTGCTGCTGGACGCCCTGGCCCGCGGGACCCGACGGCCGGACCATCCGGTCGTCGTCGTGGACGACCGAAAGGAGGCCACCGGACCGCTGCCCGTCGACGGCGGCCTGGACGTGGTCGTCCTTCGATCCGGCGGGCGCGGTCCGGCTGCCGCCCGGAACCTCGGCTGGCGCGAGACCCGGACGCCATGGGTCAGCTTCCTCGACGACGACGTCGAACCGGGCCCCGACTGGTATGCGTGTCTCCTCGCCGACCTCGACGCGGCGCCTCCGTGGGTGTCCGGGTCCCAGGGCCGGGTGCGGGTTCCGCTGCCGACGGACCGGCGGCCCACCGACTGGGAGCGCTCCACGCGCGGGCTGGAGGACGCGCCCTGGATCACGGCGGACATGAGCTACCGGCGGGCCGTGCTGGCGCAGGTCGGCGGGTTCGACGAGCGCTTCCATCGGGCCTACCGGGAGGACGCCGACCTGGCCCTGCGGGTGACGGCGCAGCGCGGCCGGCTGGTGCGGGGGCAGCGGTCGGTCAGCCACCCGGTGCGCCCGGCCGACGACTGGGTCAGCCTGCGCCAGCAGGCCGGCAACGCCGACGACATGCTGATGAACCGCCTGCACGGTCGGGCCTGGCGGGAGCGGGCAGGAGCGGCTCCGGGCCGCCGTCCACGCCACGTCGCCGTCACGGCCGCCGCCGCCCTTGCCCTCGTCCTCGCCCTCCCCGTCGCCGGTCGGCGCCGGTGGGGACCGGCCGCCCTGGCCGCGCTCGGCTGGGCCGCCGGCACCGCCGAGCTGGCCTTGGCGCGCATAGGACCCGGCCCCCGGGACGGCGACGAGGTGCGGCGCATGCTCCTGACCAGCGCCGCCATCCCCGCGGCGGCGACCTGGCACACCGTCCGCGGCGCCTGGCAGCACCGCGGCGCCACGGCGTGGCGCGGCGCTCCCGAGGTGGTCCTCTTCGACCGGGACGGCACGCTCGTGCACGACGTGCCGTACAACGGCCGGCCCGAGCTGGTCCGTCCGGTGGCGGGCGCCGACGACGCGCTCGACCGGCTACGGCGAGCCGGAGTCCGGATCGGAATGATCACCAACCAGTCCGGGGTCGCCCTGGGCCGGCTGACCGGCGAGCAGGTCGCCGCCGTCAACCGCCGGGTCGAGGCTCAGCTCGGCCCCTTCGACACCGTGCAGTGGTGCCCGCACGGACCGGACGACGGGTGCCGGTGCCGCAAGCCCGCCCCGGGGATGGTCCGGCAGGCCTGCAGCGACCTCGGTGTCGACCCGTCGCGGTGCGTTCTCGTCGGCGACATCGGCGCCGACGTGCGAGCGGCCGAGGCCGCCGGTGGTGTGGGCATCCTCGTCCCCGCACCGTCGACCGCTCGGGCCGACGTCACGGCGGCGACGCAGGTCCACCCAGACCTCGACAGCGCGGTCACCGCGATCCTGGCGGGGCGATGGTGACGTCGCCGCATACCCTCGTCGTCCGGCTGGACCGGATGGGCGACGTGCTTCTCGCCGGGCCGGCCGTTCGGGCGATCGCGGCGGGCAGCCGCCGCGTGACGTTCCTCGCCGGCCCGCACGGCCGGGCCGCGGCCTCGCTGCTGCCGGGGGTCGACGAGGTGGTCGAGTGGCGCTGCCCGTGGATCGAGCTGCCCGCGGCACCGGTGCGCGCCGCTGACGTCGACGAGCTCGTCGGCCGGCTGCGTAGCCTCGAGGTCGACCGCGCGGTGATCCTCACGTCGTTCCACCAGTCCGCGCTGCCGACGGCGTTGCTGCTGCGGCTGGCCGGAGTGGCCTGGGTCGGCGCGGTGAGCGAGGACTACCCCGGCTCGCTCGTCGACCTGCGCCATCCCGACCCGGGCGACGTCCACGAGGCCGAGCGCGCCCTCACCCTGGCCATGGCGGCCGGGTACGACCTCCCGGAGGGGGATGGCGGCCGCCTGGCCGTGACGCTCCCGGTCGACGCCACCGCCCCGTCCTTCGACGTCGTCCTCCACCCGGGGACCTCCGCCCCGGCCCGGGCCTGGCCGGTCGAGCACTGGGTCACCCTCTGCGGGCTCCTCACGGCGGACGCGGGACTGGCTGTCGCCGTGACCGGCTCGTCCGCCGAGGCCGATCTGGTGCGCCAGGTCTGCGGAGACACGGATGCCATCGACCTGGCGGGGAGGACCAGCCTGGTGGAGCTCGCCGCGGTCGTCGCCCGAGCCGGCGTTGTGGTGGCCGCCAACACGGGCGCAGCGCACCTGGCGGCGGCGACGCATACCCCTGTCGTGTCGCTCTTCGCTCCGACCGTGCCCGCCGTCCGGTGGGCGCCGTACCGGACGCCGACCGTGCTTCTCGGCGACCAGGAGGCGCCGTGCCGCGGCACCCGGGCGACCCGGTGCCCGGTCCCCGGACACCCGTGCCTCCGCTCAGTGGCGCCTGACACCGTGGCCAACGCCGTCGACCGGCTCCGGAGAACCGGCCCCCGACCCCACGAGCTCCACGCCCATGCAGGAGGTGCCCGATGAGGATCGCCCTCGTCTCCGAACACGCCAACCCGCTGGCCGCCGTCGGAGGTGTCGACGCCGGCGGGCAGAACGTCCACGTCGACGCACTCGCCGGCCAGCTGGCGATCGCCGGTCACGCCGTCACGGTGTTCACCCGGCGGGACGAGGAGGACGCGCCCGCCCGGATGACCGCGCCGACGGGCTACATCGTCGAGCACGTCCCGGCCGGGCCGGCCCGCGAGATCCCCAAGGACGACCTGCTGCAGCACATGCCGGCGTTCGCGCGGTATCTGGAGCAGCGCTGGACCGAGGATCCGGTCGACGTCGTCCACGCGCACTTCTGGATGAGCGGGCTCGCCAGCACCCGGGCGGCGCGGCGGGTCGGCGTCCCCGTCCTCCAGACGTTCCACGCGCTCGGCACCGTCAAGCGGCGTCACCAGGGCACGGCGGACACAAGCCCCACGGAGCGCATCGGTTTCGAGCGGCGCCTGTGCCGCCAGGTCGACCACGTCATCGCCACCTGCTCGGACGAGATCAGCGAGCTGCTGGCCCTCGGCCTGCCCGCCTCGCACGCGACGGTGATCCCGTGCGGCGTGGACACGTCGATGTTCCGTCCCGGACCGCAGCCCGGCATCGGCACGGGCGGCGATCGGCTGCTGTACGTCGGCCGGGTCGTCGAGCGGAAGGGTGTCGGCAACGTCGTCGAGGCGCTGGGGTCGCTGCCCGGCGTGGCCCTCGACATCGCGGGCGGCCCTCCGCTGGACCGGCTCGACGAGGACGAGGAGATCGCGCGGTTGCGCCGGATCGCCTCCCGGGCCGGCGTGCTCGACCGGGTGCGGTTCCTCGGCGCGGTCTCACGCACTGAGGTCCCCGCCCTCATGCGCGCCGCTGACGTCGTCGTCGACGTCCCGTGGTACGAGCCGTTCGGGATCGTCCCCGTGGAGGCCATGGCCTGTGGCCGGCCCCTCGTCGGATCGGCGGTGGGCGGCCTGCTCGACACCGTCGTCCCCGGCGTGACCGGCGAGCTGGTCCCACCACGACGTCCCGACCTGCTCGCGCCGGTGCTCGACGAGCTGTTGGCCGACCCACCGCGCCGGACGGCATACGGACGGGCCGGGCGCGTTCGCGCCGTCAAGGAGTACCAGTGGTCCCGTGTGGCCGCCGCCACTGAGCGGGTCTACGCTGCGGTCCTCGGGACGCGCCTGACGCAGGAGGCGGCCCGATGAGGAACCCCCGACCGGTCTGGGACACCCACCTGCGCGAGCTGCAGTCGGCCGTCGAGCGGCTGGGTCCCGCGCTGCGGGTCGCCGACGGCTGGGGGATCACTCTGGCCGACGTCCTCACCGGAGGCGGCCGCCTTCTGGCGGCCGGCAACGGCGGCAGCGCCGCCCAGGCTCAACACCTCACCGCCGAGCTCGTCGGCCGGTACCGGCACGACCGGGCGCCGTTCTCCGCCATCTGCCTCACGGCCGAGACGTCGAGCCTGACCGCCATCGCCAACGACTACCCCGCCGAGGAGCTGTACGCGCGCCAGGTCGAGGCGCACGGACGGCCCGGTGACGTCCTGGTCCTCCTCTCGACGAGCGGGTCCAGCTCGAACGTCCTCGAGGCGGCCCGTCGCGGCGCGGCCCTCGGCCTCAAGGTCTGGGCGTTCACCGGTCCGCGCCCGAACCCGCTGGCGGCCCTGGCGGACCAGGCCCTGGTCGTCGACGCCCCGCAGACGGCGACGGTCCAGGAGCTCCACCTCGTCGGGCTGCACGTCCTCTGCGGGTCCTTCGACCGGGCCCTCGGTGTGGACGGGAGCCGGGCAGCGGACCGGTCGCTGACCGAGACGGAGAGGTCGGCATGAGCGGGCCGCTCGTGGTCGTCGGTGACACCCTCCTCGACGTCGACACGACCGGGGTGGCGACCCGGCTCTCCCCCGACTCGCCGGTGCCCGTGGTCGAGGACGCGGTGGAGGTGGCCCGCCCCGGCGGCGCCGGGCTGGCCGCGGTGATGGCCGCGCGGGAGGGGCAGGACGTCGTGCTCGTCACCGCGGTGGCCGACGACGAGGCCGGGCAACGGCTGGCCACGCTGCTCAGTCGGGTGCCGCGGGTGACCTTGGTGCGCCTACCGGCTCGCGGTCGCACGCCGGTCAAGCACCGCATCCGGGCGGGCACGCGCCCGGTGGTCCGCCTCGACAGTGGGGACCGGGCCGCCGTCGTCGAACGGGTGACCGACGCCGCGGTCGACGCCTTCGCCTCCGCATCGGCGATCCTCGTGTCCGACTACGGCCGTGGCGTGACGGCGGCTCCCGGGATGGGCGAGGCGCTGTACGCCGCCCGCCGTCATGCCGCGGTCGTCTGGGACCCGCATCCGCGAGGCACCGCTCCGGTCCGGGGCTCGCGGCTGGTCACCCCCAACGCCGGAGAGGCCGCCGAGCTGGCTCGCCGGGCGGGCCTCGTCGCCGATCCCGCAGCCGACGGTTTCGCCGCCGTGTGCCGCCAGGCCGACGCCCTGGTGCGGGCCTGGGGGGTCGCGTCCGTGGCCGTGACCATGGGTGAGCGGGGAGCGCTGCTGTCCTACGGGACCGGCGCGCCCGTCGCCCTCCCGGCTCCGTCCGTGCCCGCCGCGGACCCGTGCGGGGCGGGCGACCGGTTCGCCGCGACCGCGGCCCTTGCCCTCGCCTCCGGTGCGGTGACGACCGAGGCCGTCCAGGCCGCGGTGCTCGCGGCGTCGAGGTACGTCGCGGCCGGCGGTCCGGCCTCGCTGGACTCGGACCCGGTTCCCCCGGCCGCCGAGTCGTCGGCCGAGCAGGTCGCCCAGCGGGTCCGGTCGCGCGGCGGCGTCCTCATCGCGACCGGAGGCTGCTTCGATCTCCTGCACGCCGGGCACGTGGCCACGCTGCGGGCTGCCCGCCGCCTCGGCGACGCGCTCGTCGTCTGCCTCAACTCCGACGACTCGGTCCGGCGGCTCAAGGGACCGGACCGTCCGCTCGTGGCCGCCGCCGACCGGCGCCGCGTGCTCGAGGCCGTCGAGGACGTCGACGCGGTGGTCGTCTTCGACGAGGACACTCCGGACGCCGTGCTGCGCCGGCTCCGGCCCGACGTCTGGGCCAAGGGCGGCGACTACGCCGGTTCGGAGCTCCCCGAGGCCGCCGTCCTCACGGAATGGGGCGGCCAGGCCGTCGTCCTCCCCTATCTGCCGGGCCGTTCGACGAGCGAGCTCGTCCACGCCGCGCGCATCACCCACCAGCCGTCCATCCATGGAGGTAGCTCATGAGTCTCGGGACTGTTCTCGTCACCGGAGGGGCCCGCGGCCTCGGCGCCGCCGTCGTCCAGGCCGTCGCGAAGCACGGCGGGCGGCCGGTCGCCCTCGACCGCGTCTCCACCGGGCAGGAGGACGACGTCGTCGTCGACCTGTCGGACGCCCGCGCCGCCGAGGAGGCGGTCCGGCATGCGTCCCAGCAGGTCGGGGGGATCGACGCGGTCGTCACCTGCGCGGGCATCGACGCCTGTGGCCGGCTCGCCGACATCCCCGGGGAGGACTGGGACCGCGTCGTCCTGGTCAACCTCATCGGCACCGCCGCCGTGGTCCGCGCCGCCCTGCCCGACCTGCTCGAGCGGCGGGGCACGGTCGTCACCGTCGCCTCGACCCTGGGGCTACGGGCCCTCAGCGACGCCACCGCATACTGCGCGTCGAAGTTCGGCGTCGTCGGGTTCACCCGTGCGCTCGCCGTGGAGCTGCAGGGGCAGGTCGGCGTCACGATGCTGGTACCAGGCGGGATGCATACCGGGTTCTTCGACGGGCGGGCGGAGCAGTACAAGCCGCCACCCGACGCCCGTCTGAACCAGCCGGAGGACGTCGCCGAGTGCGTCGTCTTCGCGCTGTCCCAGCCGCCCGGGTGCGAGGTGCGCGAGCTCGTCGTCACCCCGTCCGTCGAGGGGTCCTGGCCCTGACCCGCCCCCCGGAGGCGGTGGTCCTGCGCGCGCTCGGACTCGGTGACTTCCTGACCGCGGTCCCCGCGCTCCGGGCGGTCCGGCGCGCCCTCCCGGAGCACCACATCGCCCTGGCCGCTCCACCGGCCCTCGCCGGGCTGGTCCGCCTCGCCGGCGTCGCCGACCGGCTCATCCCGACGACCGGCCTCGAACCGGTGCCATGGAGCGAGCCGCCGCCCGCCGTCGCCGTGAACCTCCACGGCAGCGGACCGCAGAGCCACCGCCTTCTCCAGGCGCTGCACCCGTGGTGGCTGGTGGCGTACGCCGTCGACGGCGTAGCTGGGTCCGGGCCGAGCTGGGACCCCGAGGAGCACGAGGTCGAGCGGTGGTGTCGGCTCGTGGCGTCCGCCGGCTGGAGCGCCGACCCGGCCAACCTGCGCCTGCCGACGCCCCCCGTCCGGGCCCCCGTGCCCGGGGCGGTGGTCGTGCACCCCGGCGCGGCGTATGCGTCGCGTCGCTGGCCGCCCGAGCGGTTCGCCGCGGTGGTCCGCCACCTCGCGGGGTCAGGAGCGCGCGTCGTCCTGACCGGGTCGCGGGCCGAGGAGCCGCTCGCCTCGCGGGTCCGCCGGCTGGCCGGCCGTCCCGGTGTCTCGGTGCTGGCCGGCCGCACCGATCTGCTCCACCTGGCGGCGCTGGTCTCGGTGGCCCGGCTCGTCGTGTCCGGCGACACCGGCGTGGCGCACCTGGCCACGGCTTACGGGCGTCCGTCCGTCCTGCTGTTCGGCCCCACGCCGCCGGCGCGGTGGGGACCGCCACTCGACGGGCCGCATACCGTCCTCTGGCACGGAGACGGAAGCGGCGACCCGCTCGGCGGGCAGCCCGACCCCGCACTCCTGCGCATCACCACCGAGGAGGTCGTCAGCGCCGCGCAGCTGCGGTTGGCCTCCTGACGGTGCTCAGCGGCGATGTCCGCTCTCGCGTCGCGCCCCGCGAAGGACCAGCATCGGGACGACCAGCCACAGCGCGACGAACACGACCAGCACGGCCCCTCCCGCGACGAACGCCGCGGTGTCTCCGAGGACGAACCCGAACACGAGCGCCAGCACCACCACGACGGTGACGCCGACGAAGGCCAGGCCCAGCTTGGCCAGTCGGTCCGACGTCTCCACCAAGGCGGTCTTTTGGTGCTTCCGGAACAGCAGCCGGTGCGAGGCCACCGGCGCGACGACCAGCCCCGTCGACACCGTTGCCAGCACGACGGCGACGAGGTACACGGTCCGCAGTGAATCGTCGAGCGCCGTGAAGCGCTGCTGGAACGGCAGGGTGAGCAGGAACCCGGACAGGATCTGGATGCCGGTCTGGGTGACGCGCAGCTCCTGCAGCAGCTCGTCCCAGTTGCGGTCGGCCCGTTCGGTTGCCGTCTCGTGCCGCTGGTCACCGTCAGGGTCCGGCTGACCGTCCATGCCTGCTCCTTGTCGTCAGGCGGCCTCGCGCAGCCGCGGCAGCACCTCCCGACCGTAGCCGCGGATCATCTCCGCGTAGTGCGGACCCATGTTGGCGACGTAGATCTCCTCGAAGCCGGCCTCTACATATGGCGCGAACGCCTCGGCGTGCTTCGCCGGGTCACGTCCGGCCGTCACCGACTCCTTCGTGCTGTCCCGGGTCACCAGCGTGGAGGCCTGCTCGAAGTGCTCGACGGTCGGGAGCACTTGGGACAGCTCACCGGGCAGTCCGGCGTTCGGCCAGATCCGGTGGGCGTGGTCCCATCCTTCGTCCTCGGTGTCCGCCCACGCGACCTTGAGGCCCGCCTGGGCGGTCGCCCCGTCCTTGGCCTGGCGGCGGAACCGCTCGAGCAGCTCGGTGTCAGGGGTTGTCGTCGTGTATGCGTCGCCGATGCGGGCTGCCAGGTCGGTCGCCTTGGGGCCGAAGCCTGAGATCGAGATCCGCGGCAGCGTCTCGGGAAGGGACCAGATGCGAGCGTTCTCCACCGCGTAGTGCCGGCCGCGGTGGGTGACGTCCTCACCGGTCCACAGCGCGCGGATCACCTCGACCGCCTCCTCGAGCATGTCCAGCCGCGTGTCGGCGGGCGGCCAGACGTCGCCGAGGACGTGCTCGTTCAGGGCCTCGCCGCTGCCCAGACCGAGACAGAACTTCCCGTCGCCGAGCAACAACGCGCTGGTCGCCGCGGCCTGGGCGATGACCGCCGGGTGGATGCGAATGGTCGGGCACGTGACGGCGGTCGTCACCGGGAGGTCACAGACCCGGGAGATCGCGCCGATCATCGACCATACGAAGGGACTCTCGCCCTGCTCGCTGGTCCAGGGATGGAAGTGGTCGCTGATCCAGAGGGCGTCGAAGCCTGCCTCTTGCGCCAGGCGGGCCTGCTCGAGCAGCTCGTCCGGTGAGTACTCCTCGCACGACAGGAAATAGCCGAAGGTCGTCATTCCTCGAGAATGGCAACCCCCGGGCGGTCCGGCGACTCGAGCGTCCACTTCCTGAGCGGCGCGGTTCGGCCCACGCCCCTCCGGGTATCCATGACCCGTGTCGTCCGCCGATCGGCTCGAGCGCGGGCTCACCGCGTGACCGAGCTGACGGAGATGGTCCGCGCCCGGCTAGTTCCTCCCCTTCCGCTGCCGGGCTCCGGCGAGACCGCCGCCCGCTGGGAGGCGCTGGCCGCCGTGGCCCGGGACGACGTCGTCGTCGGACGGCTGGTCGAGGCGCACGCGGACGCGGACGCCATCCTCGCCGAGGTCGCCCGTAACCGGGTGGCGCCCGGCCAGTGGTGGGGCGTCTGGGCTGCGGAGCCCCCGACGCCGGTCGTGGCGGCCACGCGCGACGGGGACGGGTGGGTGCTCGACGGTGCCAAGGCCTGGTGTTCCGGAGCCGGCCTCTGCACGCACGCGCTCGTCACCGTGAGGGTCGGGGACGAGCGGCCGCTCTTCGCCGTCGACCTCGCCCACGCCGGCGTCTCCATCGACCTCTCCAGCTGGAAGGCCGCAGGGATGAGCCGCAGCGCGACGGGGACGGTGACGTTCCGTTCCGTACCCGCGCACCCGGTCGGCTCGTCGGCGGACTACCTCAAGCGGCCGGGCTTCTGGCACGGCGGCGCCGGGGTCGCCGCCTGCTGGCTCGGCGGCGCCGAGCGGGTGGCCGACACCCTGCGCGCGGCCGGTGCCCGCCTGGACGACCACGCCGCCGCACACCTCGGAGCGGTCGACGCGGCCCTGGCATCCGCTCGGTGGTCGCTGCGGGGCGCGGCGGCCGAGGTGGACGCGCGACCGGACGACCTCGAGGCAGCAAAGGTGCGGGCGATGCGGTTCCGCGCGGTCGTCGAGGCCGCCGGCACGCTGACCCTCGACCGCGTCGGCCGGGCGCTCGGCGCGACGCCACTGGCGACCGACCCGTCGCATACCGAGGCCGTCGCCGACCTGCTCGTCTACCTGCGGCAGAGCCACGCTGAACACGACCTGGCT
>Ga0307289_10000263_pt1 | contig 22110 bp, 23 predicted proteins | sample ER_DNA_143_FD_194483 | JGI IMG/M metagenome (GOLD analysis project Ga0307289, IMG submission 194483) | Bulk soil microbial communities from the East River watershed near Crested Butte, Colorado, United States - ER_DNA_143 | ecosystem: Environmental > Terrestrial > Soil > Floodplain | place...
ATCAGCTACGAGGATGAGGAGGACGCCATCCGCATCGCCAACGACAGCCCCTTCGGCCTGGCCGGCAGCGTGTTTACAAGCGACCCGGTCCGGGGCTTCGAGATCGCCCGCCGCGTGCGCAGCGGCACGTTCTCGGTCAACACCTTCGCCGCGGACTTCAATTCGCCGTTCGGCGGCTACAAGGAGTCCGGGATCGGCCGCGAGCACGGCCCGACGGCGATCGAGGAGTACCTCCTCTACAAGACGATCTCGGTCGATCCCGGCGAAGGGCTGCCCGACGAGGTCGTGCGGTCCGTCGAGCGTACGCCAGCGCCCGCCTGAAAGACACCAGATGAATCCGGCGGGCCGCGTGGCCGTTGTCACCGGCGGTGGAGCGGGGATCGGCCGTGCCATCGGCTTGCGCCTGGCACGGGACGGGGCTCGCGTCGCGGTGCTCGACATACGGCAGGACAGCGCCGACGAGACGTTGCGGCTCGCCGGCGGCGACGGCCTGGCGCTCGTCTGCGACGTGAGCGACAGCGTGGCCGTGGACGGCGCCTTCGCTCGCGTCGAGTCGGAGCTCGGACCCGTCGACGTCCTCGTCAACAACGCGGGCGCCGTCGGCATCGATCACCTGCGCCACGTCGGCCCGCTGCTCGAGCGTCAGCGCGCCGAGGCGGCTGACGGTGCGGTGACGACGCCCCTCGACGCGCTCGTGCGCCTGACCGACGACGAGTGGAACCGCATGCTCGCCATCCACCTGAGCGGCACCTTCTACTGCACGCGGGCCGCCGTCCGTGCGATGGCTCCGCGAGGACGCGGGGTCATCGTGAACATGGCGTCGATCTGCGGCCTGATGGGATGCACCGGGCACCCGCACTACTCCGCGGCGAAGGCCGGGATCCTGGGCTTCACGAAGGCGGCGGCCAAGGAGCTGATCGTGCAGGGCATCCGCGTCAACGCCGTGGCGCCCGGGCACGTCGGGACCGAGACGCTCGAGGGCGAGATCAGCGAGCAACGTCGCGTGATCGCCGCATCCACGCCGGCGGGGCGGCTTGCCGAGCCCGACGAGATCGCCGGCACCGTCGCCTTCCTGGCCTCCGACGATGCGGGCTACTTCGTCGGCGCCGTGCTGAGCCCGAACGGAGGGCTCGTCACCGCCTGACTTCGGCCGACGCGATCCGCGTCGGCCGCGCGGCGCCGTTGCGACGCAGCAGCGGCAGGACCTCGCGGCCGATGCGCCGCGTGTTGCGCTCCTCGAGGTCGATGCCCACGCCGCGCGTGCCGATGTACACGCGCGCGATCCCTGCGTCGAGGATCTCCTGCAGGCGGCCGGCGCAGTACTCGGCGCTCCCGACGATGCCGAAGCGGTCGATGAAGGCGTCGTCGACCGCCTCGCGCGGGTAGAACTCGAGCTCGCCGGGCGCGCCGCCGGACGTCCGCGCCGTGCCGCCGGCGCTGGAGCGCAGCACGCCCTCCATGGCGTCCAGCGAACGCTGGATCGGGCGGTGGTCGTCCCCGGAGACCTCCGGGAGCGCGGTGCCCTCGAAGCCGGAGAAGCGCGAGTGGGTCATGACCAGCCCGCGGATCACGTCGCGAGCCCGAGCGCGATCGGCCTCGCCGTCGCAGACCGCCACCTGGACGTACGCGCCGAGCATGACCTCCTCGGGATCGCGCCCGTCGGCCCGGCAGGTGCCCAGGACCAGGTCGCGGCACTGCGCCAGCCGCTCGAGGTCGGCGCCGACCGCGAAGCTGACCCCGTCTGCGTACCGCGCGGCCATCGTGATCATGCGCGGGCCCGTGGCGGCGACGTTCACCGATGGCTTGGGGAAGTCCAGGGAGGGGTCGATCGTCCCCAGGCGCCCCATGGACGCCACCGCGCCGTCCATCTCGACGTCGTCTCCACGCAGGAAGCCCTGGACCTGGCGCACGTAGGCCTCGAACTGAGCGACCGGCATCGGCTTGCGCTGGAGGACCTTCATCGCGCCGTCCCCGCGGGCCAGCGAGAAGCTCGCCCGGCCGCTCGAGACGCCTTGGACGGTGGCCATGGCATCGGCGGCGAGCATGGGATGACGCAGCGGCACCGCCACGGCGGTGCCCACCCCGAGCGTGGTCGTGGCGGTGGCCGCGAGCGCCAGCGCGACGTAGGGATCGGGGAGCAGGCCGTGCGCCTCGCCGACGGCGAGGCCGTCCCATCCGTCTGCCTCCATCTCGCGCGCGATGCGGTCGATCTCGGTGACCGGCACGGGCGTCGCGCCCATGCGCCAGAACTCGGGGGTCATGTCTCTGGGCCTCCTGTTGGCTGCACTGGATACAGGTCGGGTGCGGTCGCGCGTAGCTCGCGTTTGAGCACCTTGCCCGCCGCGTTGCGCGGCAGCGCGTCGACGAACACGACGGCGGACGGCTTCTTGAAGCCCGCCATCCGCTCGCGGCAGTGGGCGATCAGCGCGTCCTCGTCGACCTCACCCGCCGCGACCACGAACGCCATCGGCGTCTCCACCCAACGCGGATCGGGCACTCCGATGACGGCGACGTCGGCGACGGCCTCATGCTCGAGCAACACCCGCTCGACCTCCGCCGGGTAGACGTTCTCGCCGCCGCTGACGATCAGGTCCTTCTTGCGGTCGACGAGCCAGAGATAGCCCTCCTGATCGCGCGTGGCGAGGTCCCCGCTGTGGAACCAGTCGCCGGCGAAGGCCTGGGCGCTCGCGTCGGGATCGTCGTGGTAGCCCGCCATGACGGTCGGGCCTCGGTAGACGACCTCGCCGACGCCGCCGACGGGCACGTCTCGCAGCTCGTCGTCGACGACGCGGAGCTCCACGCCGAGCATCGGCCTGCCCACCGAGCCCATCTTGCGCACGGCGTCCGCTCCCTTGAGCAGCGTCGTCGCACCGGCCATCTCGGTCTGGCCGTAGGCGCTGACGATGTCCGCCTCGGGAAAGGTGCCAGCCATCAGCTCGAGCGTCGCGCGCGGGGCGGGGGAGGCCCCCCACATGGCGACGCGCAGCCGGCTGCGATCCAGGCGCGCCACTCGCTCGGAGCGACAGAGCATGTCCCATTGCGTGGGGACGAAGATGCATATGGTCACGCCGTGGCGCTCGATCCGCTCGAGCGCCGCCTCGGGATCGAAGCCCGTCGTCGGCGTCACGATGCTCGTCGCCCCCAGGGTCAGGAACGGCAGCAGGCCGTTGATGCCGCCGATGTGGAACAGCGGCTGCCCGGAGAGCCACACGTCGCCCTGGCCGGCGCGCATCTCATGGATCCAGCTCAGGGTGCTGGCGACGAGATTGCCGTGCGTCAGGACCGCGCCCTTCGGCCGGCCCGTGGTGCCGGACGTGTAACACATGAGCGCCGGGTCGTCCTCGCGCAGCCCGGCCGTCTGCGTGTGCGGGTCGGCCGACGCGATCGCGTCTTCGTAGACCCGTCCCGTCGTGAGCACGAGCCCGTCGACGGCAGGACTGGGCGAACCCTCGCCGGCGATCAGGGCCACCGCACCCGCATCGCGCAGGATGTAGGCGATCTCGTCCGGCGCCAGGCGGAAGTTCACCGGCACCGCCACCGCGCCGACGGCGTGGCACGCGAGCAGGGACTCGGGGAACTCGAGCCCGTTGTGCAGCAGGAGCGCGACGCGGTCGCCACGGCGCACCCCCGCCTGCACCAGCACCGTGGCCAGGCGCTCGGCCCGCTCGTGCAGGGCCGCATGCGTGCGCTCGGCGTCTCCGAAGACGAGGGCCGCCCGGTCGGGGTGGGCACGGCGGCCCCGGCCGATCACCTCCGGCAGGACCAGCCGCCGCGAACGCTGCAGAGCGGTTGCCACGGTTCCGAGATCACCGACCCAGGTTCAGGTCGAAATCGGTGGGTCGACGGCCGCGCAGGCCGGAGGTATGGTCGCGAGCGCGACCGGAAGGAGACCGACATGATGTGCGCGGTAGTGGTGCGGCGGCTGAAGCCGGGCGCGTACCAGGCGTTCCGGCAGGCGTGGCAGCCGCTGAGCGACGACGAATGGCCGGCCGGCATGACACGGCTGTGGATCGGCCGCGCCGAGGACGACCCGGACGTGGTGGCCACGTGGGGCCTGTTCGACCTCGACGACGCGGGACTGGAGGCCATGCGCGACGACCCCGCATGGATGGCTGCGGAGAGCCGCCGAATGGAGCGCATGGCTCCCCACCAGGAGGAGCTCGTCATCTCGAGCTACTTCCACGTCGCCGAGGAGGTCGTGCCGCCGGCAGCGCGCTCGTCACGCGGTGACGCGTGACCGACTGAGGATCGCAGTCGCGACGTCGCGCTTGACCACCTTCAGGGACGGCGTTCGCGGGAAGTCCTCGAAGACCTCGACGGACTCGGGCCACGTGTACTTCGCCACGCCCTCCGCGTCGAGGAACCTCTGCAGATCCTCGAGCGTGGGAGCGGCGTGGCCGGAGTTGAGGATGATGGCCGCGCACGCGCGCTCGCCCAGCCGGTCGTCGGGGAGCGGCACGATCGCGACCTCGTGCACCGCGGGGTGGCGCAGGATCACGGGCTCGACCTCGGCCGGCACGATCGTCACCCCGCCCCGGCGGATGATGTCCTTGCTGCGCCCGACGTAGACGAACTGGCCATCCTCGTCGAGGTAGCCGAGGTCGCCGGTGCGGTAGCCACCGCCGGCCTTCAAGGACTCGCGTGTCAGCGAGTCGTTGCGGAAGAAGCCGAGGAAGCGGCTGGGCCCGTTGACGATGACCGATCCGACCTTCCCGGCGGGAAGCGGGTTCTCGTCCTCGTCGACGATCTGGATCTCGGTCCCGTCGTACGGGCGACCCTCGGTCGTGAAGATCTTCTCGTCGGCCTCGTCGAGCGCGTGGGCGGCGTGCCCGGGGACCTCCGAGAGCCCGTAGTCGCCGAGCGGCTGACGGTTGAACGCCTCCCGCATGGCGATGCGACGCTCGCGCGTCAACCCCGGAGCAGCGAGCGCGCGCATCGACGACAGGTCGCGGGTGGTCTGGCTCGCCGCCCGCACGAGGTCGGCGGAGTGCGTGGGCATCGCGAGGAAGTAGGTGCAGCGATGCTCCTCGACGAGCCGCAGCGCCTCATCGGCGTTCCACTTGTTCACGAGGACGCCGGTGGCCCCGTTGAGCAGCGGCGGCAGGTAGCCGAAGACCAGTCCGCCGACGAAGCCGAACTCGCACACGACGAGATAGACGTCCTCCCCCGTCAGCTCCCAGCGGCGGCACACCCCCTCGGTGGCGTAGCGCAAGGTGTTGCTGGAGTGCGAGATCCCCTTCGGCGCCGAGGTGGTCCCGGAGGAGTGCAGGATCATGGCGAGGTCGTCGGCGTCGCGCGGGTCGCGGTCGGCCGGGAGATCGCTCGCCGCGAGCTCGTCGACGAGCTCGGGCAGGATCGCCAGCAGGAAGGGCACCTCGTCGGCGACCTCCATGCACCTCGCGATCTCGCGCTCGCCGCCGAAGGAGACGAGACCCTTGGCCTGCGTCTGCGCGAGGAGTGCGGAGAGCTGCATCGCATTGAACATCGGCGGCAGCGGCGCGAGCACGACGCCGCGGTGCAGGCACCCCAGCAGCGCGACCGCGGCCTCGATGGAGTGGCGGCCGAGCAGGATCACAACCTCCCCCGGCTGGACACCGCCGTCCGCGAGCCTCCTTGACACCCCGACCGCCGCACGCCTGAGTTCCTCGAAGGTGACCTGTCGGCCGTCGAGGATCAGCGCCGTCTTGCCTGGGTGCTCGTCGACCCTGCGGTTGAAGTCTTCCCAGAGGTCGCCCGCTCGCCAGTGCCCCTCCGCGTAGTAGCGGTCGGCGTCCGGCTGGAACGCCAGCGTCGGCTTGCTCATGGTGTCTCTCTCCTCCTGCAGCTCTCTGACCAGATGAACCGACCTCAAATTAGCCAGATGCGGCTGAGAACGCAAGTCCTCGGGCAATTTCTGGCTCGGAAAGGTACAAACTGATACGATCTCAGTTCGATGCAACTTCAGCCTACGGCCACGGAACGCGCGCTGCAGGAGGAGGTCCGTGCCTTCCTGGCCCGCGATCGGCTCGCTACGGCGGATCTGCCGCGGGCACTCGACGACCGCATGGAGGTCCTGCGCGCCTGGCAGTCGGATTGCTACGACGCCGGTTATGTGGGGCGGGCGTGGCCCGAGGAGTTCGGCGGCGGTGGCCGTCCGCCGGTCGAGCAGATCATCGTCGACCAGGAGCTCGCTGCCGCGGGTGCGCCGGAGTTCATCAACGTCGTCGGCCTCGACGTCCTCGGCCCCACGCTGCTGCGCTTCGGCTCCAACGAGCAGCGGCGACGCTACGTCCCGCCGATCCTTTCGGCAGAGGAGATCTGGTGCCAGGGCTTCTCGGAACCCGAGGCGGGCTCCGACCTCGCCTCGCTGCACACGCGCGCAGTCGAGCACGATGATCACTTCGTCCTGAGCGGTCAGAAGACGTGGGTCTCGTGGGGGCAGTACGCCCGCTGGTGCGGGGTGCTGGCGCGCACGGACGAGTCCGTCGCCAGGCACCGCGGCATCTCGATGCTGATCGTCGACATGCGCTCGCGGGGTGTGGAGGTACGGCCGATGACCCAGATCACCGGCCATGCCGAGTTCTGCGAGCTGTTCCTCGACGACGTCGTGGTGCCCAAGGCGAACCTGCTGAGCCAGCTCGGCGACGGCTGGAAGATCGCCATGCACACGCTCGGGCACGAGCGCGGTACAGCCGCGCTGCCGCGCGAGGTGAAGTTGCGCACGTGGCTGGACCGCGTGGTGCGCACGGCCGGGCGACGGGAGCTGGACGGAGCGCCGATCCTCACGGACCCGGAGGTCCAGGTGGCGCTGGCGCGAGCCCTCATCGGTGTCGAAGTCCTGCGCCATCATGCCTACCGGACGGTGGGGGAGTTCCTCAATGGCGGGGCCGTGGGCCCGGACTCCTCCAGCGTCAAGTTGCTCATGGCCGAGGCGGAGCAGCGCGTGGCCGCCACGGCGCTCGAGGTGCTCGGACCGACGCTGCAGCACGCCGATCCGGTGGAGAGCGCCGAGAACGATTTCTGGACTGAGACGTACTTGTACTCGCGTGCCGCCAGTGTCTACGGCGGGACGCAGCAGATCCAGCGCAACATCATCGCCGACCGCGTCCTCGCGCTGCCCAAGGAGTAGGCAGTGGACCTCGAACTGACCGACGAGCAGCAGTGGCTCAGCGAAGCCGTCGAGACCCTGCTCGGCCGCGAGTGGCCTGGGTCAACGGGTTCCGAGCCGGGGGAGGCCGCGGTGGGCGACCCCGAGGCGCTGTGGCAGGCGCTCGTCGCGTTCGGCGCCCTCAGCGTGGATCGCGACGAGGGGCTCGGCGCCGTCGAGTTGTGTCTGGTGTCGCGTGCGTTGGGCGCCTCGCTCGCGTGTGCGCCGTACAACGGCAGCGCCGCCCTGCGGTTCGCCGCCGAGCCGCTGGCCGATCGGCTTCCCGAGGCATACGCGGAGCTCGTCCCCGGGGACGACTCCGTGTCCGTCGCCCTGCTGGAGCCGGGGCGGGGGTGGTCGGTCACCGGTACGCAGACGACCCTTGAGCCGGGCGGCCTGCGCGGCCGCAAGGTGGCGGTCGAGCACGCCGAATCGGTCGATCGACTCGCCGTCGTCGCGGCCGTCGGCGGCACGCCCGGGCTCGTCCTCCTGACGGCTGATACACCCGGCGTTGCCCTCACCCCGCAGCCGGCATTCGACTCGGCGGTGCCGATGAGTGCGGTGGAGCTCGCCGACGTCGACGTGCCCGCGTCGGGCGTCGCAGAGGGTCCGGTGGCCGCCGAGCTGCTCCGGCGGCTGACGCTCGCGGGCGGGCTGCTGGCCGCCGCCGAGGCCGTCGGGGCGGCCGGCCGACTCCTGGAGGATGCGCGCACCTACGCGGGCGAGCGCCGGCAGTTCGGCCGGACCATCGGCAGCTACCAGGCCCTGCGCCACATCCTGGCCGACATGTACGTGCGCCAGGCGAGCATGTGGTCGACCGTCCTCTATGCGGCCGCCGCCCTCGACGACGACCTCGACGAGGCCGGGCGGGCGGCCGCGGTGGCGAAGGCGTACGTCTCCCGCTCGGCCCGCGAGGTCGCCCACGGCGCGATGCAGGTCTTCGGCGGCATCGCCTTCACCCAGGAGCACCCCGCGCACCGGTTCCTGCGCCGAATCGTCGTCCGTGAGCAGCAGTTCGGCGATGGCGCCCATCACGAGCGCGAGCTCGGGCGGGCGCTCGCGGCGGGCGCGGGCCGCGGCCACCAGCACTCCAGCGATAACCCGGCCGCGTCGGTTTCGGCCCACTGACGGGAGACGACATCGGATGGCTCAGACGAGCGGCTTCAACGATCCGACCGCCCAGCGCCTGGAGCGCGTGACGACCGGGGCGGACCCCGACATCGTCGGGCCGCTCCTGGCGGACGTCTTGCACGATCCGCGTTGGTTGGCGTGCGACGTGGCGCTCGTGTCCGGCGGGAAGTCGAACCTCACCTATCGAGTGGCCTCGGACGCGGGGGAGGTCATCCTCCGGCGCCCGCCGCTCGGGCACATCCTTCCCACCGCGCATGACATGGTCCGGGAGTACACGGTCCTCGCCGCCCTCGGCGGCACGACCGTGCCGGTGCCGCGCGCGCTGTACCTCGGTGACGCGGACGGGCCGCTCGGCACGCCCTTCTACGTGATGGAACGCGTGCTCGGCCACATCTGCCGCAACGCGCTCCCGCTCGGCTATGCCGACACTCCGGACCAGCGCCGGGCGATCGGGGACGGCCTCGTCGACACCCTCGCCGCCCTCCACACCGTCGACCCGGCGGCGGTGGGCCTGACGGAGTTCGGACGGCCCGCCGGTTTCATGGAGCGCCAGCTGCGCCGCTGGTCGAAGCAATGGGAGGCGACGAAGATCGCAGAGCTGCCGGCGCTCGACGCGCTTCTGGGCGACCTCCTGCGTGACCTGCCGCCGCAGCGCGAGCACGCGATCGTGCACGGCGACTACCGGCTCGACAACACGATCCTGCACCCGACGCAACCCGGCTGCATCGTCGCGGTCCTCGACTGGGAGATGAGCACGCTCGGCGATCCGTTCACGGACTTCGGCGCCCTCCTGGCGTTCTGGAGCGAGGACGACGACCCCGAGGTCCTGCGCGACGCGCGCATCGTGGCGCCCGTCACCGCCGCGCCGGGGTTCCCGTCGCGGGGCGAGGTGATCGAGCGCTATGCGCGCCAGACGGGATTCGACGTCTCCGACGCCGACTGGTACCAGGCCTTCGCGCTGTTCAAGCTGGCCGTCGTCTGCCAGGGCATCGCCGCCCGCCCCGCGGGCGGCGCCACGGTCGGCTCCGGCTTCGACAACGCCCAGCGGCTCGTGAAGCCGCTCGTCGAGGCGGGGCGATACATGCTGGTTGCCCACTCGCAAGCCGCCTGACCCCGATGGGCGAGCGCTTCGGCCGTGGTCGGATCGTGAGGCCGGCGCGCTACCCGGTTGGCGCCGTGGACCCTTCGCACTTCGAGGTGGTCGAGATCGACGTGCCTGCGCCCGAGCCCGGGGAGGTCCTGGTCCGCAACACGTTCACCTCCGTGGACCCGGGGATGCGGCTGCGCCTGCGCGAGCGCGGACCCGCTGGGTACTTCGGCGAGTTCGCCGTCCACGCCCCGATGGACGGGATCCTCACCGTCGGTGAGGTCGTCGAGGCGCGTGCCGAGGGCTTCGGGCCCGGCGACGTCGTGCGGCACGCCGCGGGGTGGCGCGAATACGCGATCGTGACCGCTGGCGAGCCCGCGTTGTCGGGGCTGGGCACGCTCACGCTGCTGGACACGTCCGTAGCGGCCGCACCCGCCTACCTCGGACCGCTCGGGGGAATGGGCCTGACCGCGTACGCCGGCCTGATGGACGCGGCGCAGCTGGCGCCCGGTGACGTCGTGTGGGTGTCGGCCGCCGCCGGAGCGGTCGGCAGCCTCGCCGCGCAGATCGCAAAGCTGCGTGGGCATCGTGTCATCGGGAGCGCGGGGTCTGACGAGAAGGTCCGTCACCTGCTCGAGGACCTCGGGCTCGACGCCGCCTTCAACTACCGCAGCGGCTCGGTGGTCGAGCTCCTGCGCGAAGCGGCGCCGGAGGGGATCGACGTCTACTTCGACAGCGTCGGGGGCGACCACCTCGAGGCCGCGCTCGACTGCCTGCGCCGCCGCGGGCGCGTGGCACTGTGCGGCGCCCTGTCGGAGTACGAGGCGGACGGATCGAGTGTGGGACCCCGCAACCTGTTCCAGGCGACCGCCAGCGACCTCACGCTGCGAGGGTTCCGCGGCAGCAGCCACCTGCACCGCATGGACGAGGTGATCGGATTGCTGGGTCGCTGGCTGGCCGAAGGTCGCCTGCACTACCGCCAGACGATCGTCGACGGGCTCGAGCGCGCGCCCGACGCGTTCGTGCGGATGCTCGCCGGCGAAACGGTGGGCAAGACGCTGGTGCGGATCGACCCCGACGCCGCGAGCGCGTGACCGCCCGGTCAGTCGCTAGGCCGTGATCGCTTCCTGCCGGTAGCGGCGGGTCTCACGCCGCGCGATCGCCATGTAGTGGACCTCGTCGGGCCCGTCGGCGATCTGCAGGATGCGAGCGACCGCGTAGAGCTCGGGCAGAAGCGTGTCCTGGCTGACGCCCATGCCGCCGTGGGCCTGGATCGCGCGGTCGATCACCCAGGCGGCGACCGCGGGCGCGGCCACCTTGATGGCCGAGACCTCGATCCGGGCGCCGCGGTTGCCGACGGTGTCCATGAGCCACGCCGTCTTGAGCACCAGCAGGCGGACCTGCTCGATCCTCACTCGTGCCTCGGCGATCCACTGCTGCACGACGCCGTGCTCGATGATCGGCCGGCCGAAGGTCGACCGACCGGCCGTGCGCTCGCAGAGCAGCTCGAGCGCCCGCTCGGCCATCCCGATCGCCCGCATGCAGTGGTGGATGCGGCCCGGGCCGAGGCGCTCCTGCGCGATCCGGAACCCGTCCCCCTCGGCGCCGAGCAGGTTCGAGGCGGGTACGCGGACGTTGTCGTAGACGATCTCCGCGTGGCCGCCGTGCGGGCCGTCGTCGTAGCCGAACAGGCTCGTGGAGCGCAGGATCTCCACCCCGGGGGTGTCCCTGGGGACGAGGATCATGCTCTGACGGCGATGGCGCTCGGCGTCGGGATCGGTGACGCCCATGACGATCAGTAGCTGGCACCGCGACGACATCGCGCCGGATGTCCACCACTTGCGCCCGTTGATCACGTACTCGTCGCCGTCGCGCTCGATGCGCGTGGCGATGTTCGTCGCGTCCGAGGACGCCACGGCGGGCTCCGTCATGGAGAACGCCGATCGCATCGTCCCGTCCAGCAGCGGCTCCAGCCACCGTTGCTGCTGCTCCTCGGTCCCGAACAGCGAGAGCAGCTCCATGTTCCCGGTGTCCGGCGCCGAGCAGTTGATGGCCTCGGGGGCCATCCAGGGGTTGCGGCCGGTGATCTCTGCCAGCGGGGCGTACTGGAGATTGGTCAGACCTGCCCCGAACTCGTGGGTCCGGGGCAGGAAGAGGTTCCACAGCCCGCGCCGGCGTCCCTCGGCCTTGAGCTCCTCGAGGACCGGCGGAGTTCGCCATGGATCGTCGGCCGACGCAACCTCGTCTGCGAAGCGCGCCTCGGCGGGATACACGCAGTCGTCCATGAACTCCAGCAGCCTCTGCTGGAGCTCGGACGTGGTCTGATCGAACCCAAAATCCATCCCGCGCGCCCCGGCCGGCGACCGCCCTCAGGCGTGCTTCCAGACGGGGTCGCGCTTCTCGAGGAAGGCCTGCACGCCCTCCTTGGCGTCCTGGGACTGGTGCGCGACGTTGCAGGTCATGCTTTCGAGGGCGATCAGCGTCTCCGTATCGCCGTCGAGGCCGCGGTTGGCCGCGAGCTTCGTGATACGCATCGTGAACGCGCTCTTGTCGAGCATCGGCGCGATGAAATCGGCGATGGTTTGGTCGAGCTGGTCAGACGGCGCGGAGACGTTGGCCAGGCCCCAGTCCTCGCACTCCTTGCCGGACAGCAGCTTGCCGGTGAACAGGAGCTCCTTGGTCTTGCGCAGCCCGATGTAGCGCGGCAGGCGATAGATCGGCCCGGCGCCGCCGAACAGCGCGCGGCGGATGTGGAAGTCGCCGATACGCGCATCGTCGGCGGCGATGCAGAAGTCGCAGGAGATCATGAGCTCGAAGCCGCCGGCCACGGCGTACCCCTCGACGACCGCAATCGTCGGCTTGCCGAGGTTGAACGCGCGATCGAACGTGCGGGCAGAGACCTGGGCGATCTTCACCGAGTTGTTCGTGGTGCCGAGGAACTCGCTGTCGAGCATGTTCAGGTCGGCACCCGCGCAGAAGGTGTTCCCGCGTCCGCGGATCAGGACCACGCGAACCTCGTCGTCGTCGTCGGCGCGCTCGAGCGCCGCGCCCAGGCCCGTCAGCAGGTCCCAGTTGACGCAGTTCTTGACCTCGGGGCGATTGAGCCAGATCGTGGCGACCCCGTCGTTGACCTCGTACTGGATGACCTCGCTGCCTGTGGCGTTCTGGCTGGTCTGCTCCTGAACAGTCATGCGCTTCTCCTCTCTCCATCTATGTCTTGCTCAAACTGAATTCAGATCATATACGGCTCGAGACCGATCTGGCAAGGGTCCAGAGCAGATGGCTCGTAAACGTCCGCGTTAGGGGCTTCGCTCTGGGCGCTCTTGCGCGACGATGCTGTCGCCACCGCCCGGATGGTCTACCATACTGAAGTCGGTTCACCTTGCTTGACGCGGAAGGGCGGCGGGCACGCAGAGGCCAATGGCATGGAAGACATCGTCCAGATCCCAGTCCCGCTGCCGCATATCCGATCGGTGAACACCTGGCTGCTGCGGGGCGATCCGCTGACCCTGGTGGACACCGGCCCACACGCCGACGACGCCCTCGCGGCGCTCGAGGCAGGGCTGCGCCGCGCCGGCGCGCGGATCGAGGACGTGGAGCTCGTCCTGCTGACGCATCACCACCTGGACCACTCGGGCCTGGCCGCGACCGTCGCCGCTCGGTCGGGGGCCACGGTGGCGGCGCTCGATCGTGCCGCCGACTACGGCGAGCACTACGCGGAGCGGTCCGAGGCCGATCGGCAGTTCTCACACGCCCTCATGCGCCATCACGGCGTGCCGGATGCCGCCATCGACGGCAACGAGACGTTCTGGGACTTCATCCGCCAGTCGTCGGACGCCTGGCGCACCGACATCCGCCTGAGCGAGGGCGATCGGATCCGAGCCGGCGGGCGCGACCTTCGCGTCGTGGCTCGGCCGGGTCACAGCACGACGGACACGCTGTTCGTCGACGACCGCGACAGCCTGGCCTTCGTCGGCGACCACCTGCTGGCCTCCATATCGTCCAACACGGAGATCTACCCGGCGGCAGAGCCCGATGGGACGCGCCCGCGCGCACGGGTGGAGTACCTCCACAGCCTGCGGCGGACGGCGGCGATGCCCCTGGACCGGCTGTTGAGCGGCCACGGCGAGGCGATCACCGCGCACGCCGCGCTCGTCGAGGAGCGCTTCGGCCAGCACGAGCGCCGATGCGAGCGAATCCTGACGGTGCTTGAGGGCGGCCCCGCCACCGCGTACGCGGTCACCCGGCAGCTGTGGTCGCAGCGAACGGTGGCCGAGCAGCCCCTGCTGGTCGTCTGGGAGGTGCTTGGTCATCTGGACCTGCTGCTCGACGCGGGCGCCGTCACCGAGCAGGCCACCGACGACGGCTCGCGCCACGGTCTCGCATCCTTCGCGCTGGCCGCCGCGCCCACGACGGCGCCGGCGACCCACCGTCCGCGCTTCCGCCTTCGCGATCCTCGCAACCACGAACCCCCAGGAGGTGGCGGCCATGCACGAACCAGCCGACACGCTCACCGACGTTGCTGACGACATGCGCAACCGGTTCGACCTGTCGGGGCGGGTGGCGGTGGTCACGGGTGGCACCCGCGGCCTCGGCCTGGCGATGGCGCATGGCTTCGCCCGCGCCGGCGCCGAGGTCGTGGTCGTCAGCCGCAAGCCCGAGGCGTGCGAGGAGGTGGCCGCGGCCCTGCGCGCGGAGGGCGCCAAGGCGGCGGCATGCGCCTGCCATGTCGGGCACTGGGACCGTCTCGACGGGCTCGTCGAGGACGTCTACCGCGACTTCGGCCGCGTCGACGTGCTGGTCAACAACGCCGGGGTGTCGCCGCAGTACGGCAAGCTCTCGGAGGTCACCGAGGAGCTCTTCGACAAGGTCGTCAGCGTCAATCTGAAGGGCCCGTTCCGGCTCGCGGCGCTCGTCGGCGAGCGGATGGTGGAGGCCGGCGGGGGATCGATCATCAACGTAAGCTCCACCGGCGCGGTGCGGCCGACCAGGGACATCGTGCCCTACGCCGCCGCGAAGGCCGGCGTGAATGCGATGACCGTCGGCCTGGCGCACGCGCTGGGACCGAGCGTGCGCGTGAACGCGATCATGCCGGGGCCCTTCCTCACCTCGATCGCGAGCGCGTGGGATATGGAACTCTTCACGCAGCTCGCGCGGACGTTCCCACTGCGCCGGGCGGGCGAGGCGGAGGAGATCGTCGGCGCGGCGCTCTACCTGGCCAGCGACGCGTCCAGCTACACGACCGGCACGATCCTCACCGTCGACGGCGGGGCGCAATGGAGCATGGCCGGGACCGGCGATGGCAGCCCGACTTGAATTCAGCTCAATCGCACGATACCGTCGGCGCATGCCTGCGAACCAGCCTCTGTGGCTCAAGGCCGTGCACCGCTTGGAGCGGGCGATCGGCGAGCCCGTGGAGGCTGCCGTTCGCACCGACACCTACTTCGACGCCGTGACCAAGATCAACCGCGTCCGGCGCAAGGCGGGCGGGGTGGTCGAGGGAGTGTCGCGGCGCGTGTGGCACACGCTCAACCTGCCCGCCGGGACGGACGTCCGCCGGATGCGCGAGCAGCTGGCGCGGGTGGAGCGCCGGGTCACGCAGCTGAGCGAGGAGGTCTCGGAGGTGACCGACGACGACGGGCGCCGCTCGCGGGTCGGCTAGTGGTGCCGACGCTCAATCCCATCGACCTCGTCGCCCGCATCAACCGGGATGTGGAGCGCTCGCTCCTGCGCGCGCGCAACGGCGTGCGCTACGTGCGCGGGACGCATCGGCCCAAGGTGGGGGCGACGCCGAAGGATGTCGTCTGGAGGCGCGGCAAGGCGGAGCTGTGGCGCTACCGCAACGGAACGGTTCGCTACGGGCCGCCCGTGGTCATCGTGCACAGCCTCGTCAGCCGCAGCTACATCCTCGACCTGCGGCCGGGCAACAGCCTCGTCGAGTACCTCACCGCGGCCGGGCTGGACGTCTTCATGCTTGACTGGGGCGTGCCCGACGAGCTCGACGCCGACAACGACCTCGAGCGCTACGTCGACTTCTACATCCCTCGGGCGCTTGCCGCCGCTCGGCGCGAGACGGGCCAGCCCGAGGTGACGCTGGCCGGCTACTGCCTCGGCGGCGTGATGGCGGCCCTTTACGCCGCAGCGCATGAGGACGCCCCGGTCCGCAACCTGATCCTCATGGCCACCCCGCTGGACTTCGACGAGATGGGGGCGATGGTCGCGCTGCTGCGCGAGGGCAGGCTGAATCCCGACGAGCTCATCGACGACACGGGCAACGTCCCGGCCGACGCGCTGTACAGCGGCTTCTACATGCTGGCGCCGACCACGGAGGTCGCTCAGAAGGCCACGCTGCTCGAGCACCTCTGGGACGACGAGTTCGTCGAGGGCTTCCAGGCGATGGCGCAGTGGGCGCGCGACCACGTGCCGTTCCCCGGCGCCGCCTTTCGCCAGCTCTCGGAGCTGTTCGTGCGCCAGAACGTGCTGACCACGGGCTCGATGCGGTTGGGCGGCCGCCGCGTCGACCTCGCGAACGCCCGCGGCAACGTCCTCAACGCGATGGCCGAGCGCGACAACGTCGTCCCGCCGGCCGCAGTGGAGCCCGTCATGCGGTTGGTCGGCGACCCGGCGCGGCGGGAGGAGCTGCGGCTGCCCGGCGGGCACGTCACCTTCGGGACCGGCAGGGGAGCGCGGAAGGTGACCATGCCGCGCATGGCCGAGTGGATCATCGCCCACTCGGACGAGCTCGCAGAGCCAGAGGAGTGATGATGGAGATACGGCCCGTCCAGCCTGACGACCACGCGGCGCTGACCGCGTTCTTCCACCGGATGCCCGAGGGCGATCGCACGTTCTTCAAGGAGGACGTCGACGATCCCCACGTCCTGGCGAGCTGGGCGCGGCCCGGTGCCGCCCGCCTGATCGCCGTGGAGAACGGCGAGGTCCTCGGATCGGTCGCGGTCGTCCCGCTGCACGGATGGTCGAGCCACGTCGGCGAGGTGCGGCTCCTGGTCGATCCCGAGTGTCGCGGGCGCGGCGTCGGCCGAGCGCTGGCACAGCGGGCGGTGCTCGAGGCCATGGACATGTCGCTGGCGAAGCTCATCGTCGACGTCATCGCTGAGCAGGAATCGCTCATCGGGATGTTCCGCGCGCTCGGCTTCGAACCCGAGGCGCTGCTCGTCGACCACGTCCGCGATCGCTCGGGCCAGGTACGCGACCTGCTGGTGCTGGCGAACTCCGTCGAGAGCCAGTTCGCGTCGATGTCCGCCGCCGGCATCGTGGACAGCCTGTGACGGCCCCCGGCCGAGCCATGAGCGAGAGCAGGGTAATTGAACCGACTTCTGGTAATGTTTACGGACTGGGTTCAGCCGGTGCTGGGTAGGAGGAAAACGGTGGCGGCGGTTTCGGAAGGAGCCGAGACAGCGATCTTGGCCTTCATCGGGAAGGTGTTGCAGGGGGGCGCCGAAAGGGCGGGAATGCTCGTGGCCTCGGCGCTGACGCCCTGGGGCGGGCCCGAGGCGTGCATCGATGCCTATGAGGACGGCGTTCGGGCGTCGGCGGAGCTGCAGCTCACCATCGCACGGGCGCTCGACTTCGAGCCGGCTCGCTCGCTCGCTGCCAGCTACATGGACGTGACACGCGACGTCGTCGCGGCCCAGGTCTCTAGTGCCCGCTGGCTGTTCGACGTATGAGCGAGCGCTCGGGCACGACCGAGGCGTCCGACCGCCGGACGGAGCTGTACTGGGAGAGCGTCGGCGACGGCCCGCCCGTCCTGCTGATCATGGGCCTCGGGCTGAGCGGCGGAGCGTGGTGGCGGACCGTCCCCGTGCTCGCGCGCCGGCTGCGGGTCATCACGTTCGACGCACGCGGAATTGGGCGCTCGCCATCGCTGCGCCGCAGCTACAGCGTCGAGGCCATGGCCGATGACGCCGTCAGCGTGCTCGACGGTGTCGGCCTCGATCGCGCGCACGTCTACGGCTTCTCGCTGGGCGGAATGGTCGCGCAGAGCCTCGCGCTGCGCCATCCGGACCGTGTCCGGTCGCTCGTGCTGGGCGCGACGCACGCCGGTGGTCGCCACGTGGTCCGGCCCGACGACGACGTGATCGCGTTCTTCAAGAGGCGCCTGACCATGGAGATGGAAGAGGCCGCCTGGGCCTCCGTCGAATACAACTACGGGCCGCGCTGCCGCGAGCACCGCGTCGACCTCATCGCCGAGGACATCGAGCGGCGGCTCGCGAACCCGTTCAGCCCGGCCGCGTACAAAGCCCAGCTCTATGCGGCGGCGATGCACAACTGCCACGGGAGGCTGAGCCGCATCGACGTCCCGACGATGGTCGTCCACGGCGCGCACGATCGGATCATCCCGGTCGACAACGCGCGCATGATGGACGCGAGCCTCCCGAACAGCCGTCTGCGGATCCTCGATGAGTCGGGCCACCTCTACGCGACCGAGGAGCCTCGGGTCGACGAGGAGATCGCCGCCTTCCTCGACGGGCACCCCTGAGCCTCGCGCGGCGCGGTGTGATTGAATTGACCTCATGTTGGGAGAGGAGCTCCGCGTCGCGGATGTGCTGCGCCACCAGGCACGCGAGCGCGCCGACGTCGTCGCGATCAGGCACGGCTCGCGTGCACTGACCTTCGCCGAGCTCGACGAGCGCTCCAACCGCTTGGCCCGGGCCCTGCTCACCGCCGGCGTCGGCCCCGGCTCGCGGGTCGCCCACCTCGACCGCACAGCCCCCGAGGTCGTGGAGCTGCTGTTCGCGGCCGCCAAGATCGGAGCGGTGGCGGTGCCCTTGAACTGGCGGCTGAGCCCTCCTGAGCTCGCCGCCATCCTGGAGGACGCCGGCTCGCCGCTGCTGCTCGCGGGGCCGGGTCACGCGGCGGTCGCCAGCGATCTCGCGAACGCCGTCGCGCACGACCTCCGGGTCGTCGCGGTCGGCGCCGAGTACGAGCGATGGCTTGCATCGCATCCTCCCGATGACCCGGGTGGCCGGGGAGAATCCGGCGACACCGTCCTGCAGATGTACACGTCGGGGACCACCGGCGTGCCGAAGGGCGTGCTCACCACGCATCGCAACCTCTCGGCGGCCGTGGACTCCTCGCCCCTGTGGGGCTTCGACGGGGACACGGTCAGCCTCACGCCGCTTCCCATGTTCCACATCGGCGGCATCGGATGGACCTTCCTCGGGATCTGCAACGGCGCTCCCACCATCCTCGTCAGCGACTTCGACGCACCGGCGGTCCTTGACCTCCTCGAACGCGAGCGCGTCACCAACGCGGTCTTCGTGCCGACCATCCTGCAGATGCTGTGCGCCGTGCCGGGAGCAGCGGACCGCGACTACTCCGCGCTGCGATCGATCGCGTACGGCGCCTCGCCGATCACCACTCCGGTGCTCAAGGCGGCGCTGCGAACCTTCCGCGCCCCGCTGTTCGGCGTGTACGGCCTCACCGAAACGACCGGCGGCGTGGTGCAGCTCGACCCCGAGGACCACGACCCCGACGGCCCGCGCGAGCACCTGCTGCGCTCTGCCGGGCGCCCGCTTCCATGGGTGGAGCTGCGGATCGTCGACCCCTCCACCGGCGGTCAGCTCGGACCGCGGGAGGTGGGGGAGGTCTGGATGCGCGCTCCGAACGTCATGGCCGGGTACTTCAACCGGCCGCAGGAGACGGCGGCGGCACTGACGCCCGACGGGTGGCTACGGACCGGCGACGGTGGCTACCTCGACGAGGAGGGGCACCTCTTCCTCACCGACCGGATCAAGGACATGGTCGTCAGTGGCGGCGAGAACGTCTACCCGATCGAGGTCGAGGAGGCGGTGGCGCACCATCCCGGGGTGGCGGACGTCGCGGTCATCGGCGTGCCCGACGACCGCTGGGGCGAGACGGTCAAGGCGCTCGTCATCCGGGCTCCGGGCGCGGCCGTGACCGCCGAGGAGCTCATCGCGTTCGTGCGCGGCCGGCTCGCCGGCTACAAGCTCCCTCGGTCCGTCGAGTTCGTCGACGAGCTGCCCCGCACGCCGTCCGGCAAGGTCCTCAAGCGCGAGCTGCGCGAGCGCGCCGAAAATGAATTGACATGAGTTCGCTAGCTATGCTAGCTTGATGCTAGCTAACGCTAAGCACCTCGCACTGCACCTCATCCGAAGGAGTGACACATGCCCACGCAGACCAAGTCCACCGGGACCAAGACCAGCCAGATCGACGAGTCCGTCGAGGCGGCGGCCGAGCGCGTCGCCGAGCTCAACGAGAAGGTCGTCGAGCTCAACGAGAAGACCGTTGCGAACGGTCGCAAGGCCGGCGCCGCGTACCTCAACTCGTACGAGCGCGCCGTGCTGGCGCTCGCCGACACCTATGAGCGCGCTGCCGACGCCACCAAGGTCGACTGGATCGCCGAGGTGGCCACCACCCAGGCTGACTTCACGCGCGAGGTCACCAAGGCGTACACGGGCGCCGTCCGCGACCTCGTCTCCGCCTAGTCAGCGGCTCTGGCCGCGGCGGGGTCCATCCCGCCGCGGCCAGACAAGCGTTTGCGCCCGGCCCCGGACCGAGCCGGGTCAGAACGCTTCTCCCGGACGCTCGAAGACGATCTCCGGCACGACGCAGCTCGGCGAGACGCGAAGCAGGAAGCGCAGCGCCGCGGTGATGTCCGTGGTTCGCAGCATCTCCTCCGCCGGGATCTGCTCCTTGACGAACTCGCTCATGTCGGTGTCGACGAAGCCGGGGCAGAACGCCACCGACTTGATGCCATCGCCGGCGAGCTCCTTGTTCATGGCACGGGTGTAGGCGATGACGGCGGCCTTCGACGCCGAGTAGACCGACAACCACGGTTGCGGCGCCTTGCCGGCCAGCGACGCCATGTTCACCACCAACGCGTTGCGATGCTCCGCCCCGGCGGCTCGCAGCATGTCGAGGCAGTCGCGATAGAACAGCACGATCGCTCGGGTGTTGACGTCGAGCTGAAGATCGATGTGCTTGCTCTGGTGGTCTCCCGCGGCGGCGCCGATGCCGACGCCGGCGTTGTTCACGAGGACGTCCAGCCGCCCGAAACGCTCGCGGTGGCGATCAACGACAGCGGCGATGCCCTCCTCGTCCGCGAGGTTGGCTGCCACGAGCTCGACCTCGAACCCGCGATCGCGAAGGGCTCCCGCGGCACGCTCGAGGCCTTCCGGCTTGCGCGCGGTCAACGTGAGCCCGAAGCCCTCCTCGCCCAGGGTTTCGGCGACGGCGAACCCAATGCCCCGTGAGGCTCCGGTGACGATGGCGGCGCGAGCTGGCATGGCGGGACCTTTCTGACGTGATCGGCCCGCGAATCTAACCCGCGGGCCTTCCTTTCGGTCGCGCGATGTGCCGCTCAGTGCGAGCGATCGCCGGCGCAGCCGCCGGCGCTCGCGTGTTCAGCGAGCCAGCAGCCCGCCGTCGAGCGGGTAGAACGTCGCCGTTGCGAAGCTCGCAGCGTCGCTGAGCAGCCAGGCGGTCATCTCTGCGACCTCCTCCGGCCGCCCCCAGCGTCCGAGTGCGTGCATCGGCGCCACGGCGGCGATGGCCTCCGGCGTCATCGTCTGCTCGACCAGCGGCGTCAGGATGAACGCGGGTCCCACCGCGTTGACGCGGATGCCATCGCTTGCATGATCGAGCGCGGCGACGCGCGTCAGGCCGACGAGTGCGTGCTTCGACGTGACGTAGGCGACCTGCTCCGGATATCCCGCCGCCGCCAGCACCGACGCCATGTTGACGATGGAGCCGCCGCCCGTCGTGCGCATCGCGCGGATCTCCTCGCGCAGACACAGGAACACGCCGTCGAGGTTGACGCGCATGACCCGTCGCCAGTCGTCGAGCGAGTAGTCGCCGACCGCGAACTGCGCGCCGCCGATGCCGGCGTTGTTGATCGCGCCGTCGAGGCGTCCGAACTGCTCGACCACGGTGGCGACCATGTCGGCCACGGAGCCCTCCTCGGCGACGTCGGCCACGATGGCACGCGCGTCGCCCCCGATCTCCGACGCCACGCGCTCGGCCGCCTCGCGGGTGATGTCGACCACGGCAACCCGGGCCCCGCCGGCGGCCGCCCGATGGGCGCAGGCCTCGCCGATGCCTGAGCCGGCTCCGGTGACGAGGACGACCTTGCCCTCGAGGTCGGCGCTCGTGGCGCTCGCTCCGTTCGCGCTCATCGTCAGGCCTCGACCGCGCCCACGGCGCCGACGACGGGGATGTGCCCGACCACGTAGGAGTCCGTCCGACTGACGAAGGTCTCGCTTTCCGCCATCGCCTCCTTGAACTCCTCGGTGTCGAGGATCGCCTGGAAGTCGTGTGCGGAATCGAAGGCCATCATGGCGAAGGCGTCGGGACCCTCGGCGCCCTCGACCGGGAAGACGTCGTACTGGCGCAGGCCGGCAAAACGACGGGTGATCAGGATGTGCGTGTCGCGATAGTGGGCGACGAACTCCTCGGGCGACAGACCGTCCTTGCGGTACATCGCGAACAGCACTGTGTACATGGGGTCTCTCCTGTCCTGTGCGTCGGCCGCGGCTCGACATGAAGTCAGTTCAAGTATACATTCGCGCCGAGACATGTCGAGAGGAGAGGACCCGATGAACAACCGCCGCGTCGTGCCGCGCTCGAGGCCGCACACGTCCCGCAGCCGGACAACTTCGAGATCGTTCCCGTCGAGGTGCCCGAGCCGGGCGTCGGGGAGATCCTCGTCCGCAACCTCTACTTCTCCGTCGAGCCGGCCATCCGCGCGCGACTCGACGGCAAGGAGACCTACATGCCGGTGATCGGG
>Ga0307289_10000266_pt1 | contig 21887 bp, 19 predicted proteins | sample ER_DNA_143_FD_194483 | JGI IMG/M metagenome (GOLD analysis project Ga0307289, IMG submission 194483) | Bulk soil microbial communities from the East River watershed near Crested Butte, Colorado, United States - ER_DNA_143 | ecosystem: Environmental > Terrestrial > Soil > Floodplain | place...
GGCCGCGGGTGCCGACCTCACTGGATTCGCCAAGATCATCAACCGCGACCAGGCACTGGCCATCGCACGGATTGGGCATGCCGTTTTCGACAAGCTGCGGGCATCTCCCGTACCGACTTTTGCTTTCATCAACGGACTCGCCCTGGGCGGCGGGTTTGAGCTCACCCTGCACTGCCACTACCGGACAGTCTCGGCGGCCGCCTCGGGGATCGCCCTACCCGAAACGTCGCTGAGCCTATTTCCCGGTTGGGGCGGAGCCTTCATCGTGCCCAATCTGATCGGTGCCGAGCGGGCCGTTCAGCTGATCATCGAGAACCCACTGAACCAGAACAGGATGCTGAGTGGCCCTCAGGCGTACGAGCTGGGCCTGGCGGACGCCATGTTCGACGGCGCCGACTTCCTCGCCCGCTCGCTGGACTGGGCGGGTCAGGTCATCACCGGCTCCGTGGCCGTGTCGCGACCCGAGGTCGACCGCGGTCCGGCCTGGGATGACGCGATGGCTCAAGGTCGCAGCTTCGTTGACGGCAAGGTCTTCGGCGCCTCCCCAGGGCCATATCGGGCGCTTGAATTGATGACGGCCGCAAAGGCCTCCGACCGGGCTGAGGCGTACGCGGCTGAGGACGACGCGCTTGCAGATCTGATCATGAGTCCGCAACTGCGAGCCAGCTTGTATGCGTTCGATCTTGTTCAGAAGCGTGCCCGGAAGCCGGCCGGTGCACCTGATACCGCACTGGCCCGGCCAGTCACCAAGATCGGCATCGTCGGCGCGGGCTTGATGGCCAGCCAGCTCGCCGTGTTGTTCCTGCGTCGGCTGCAGGTACCGGTGGTGATCACCGATCTCGATCAGGAGCGGGTCGACAAGGGCTTGAGTTACGTCGGAGCCGAGATCGACAAACTGCTTGGCAAGCGGCGGATTTCCCCCGATGCGGCAAACCGACTACGGGCACTGATCTCGGGCACCACCGAGCTGATCGACTTCGCCGACTGCGACTTCGTCATCGAGGCGGTCTTCGAAGAGATGTCGATCAAGAAGCAAGTCTTTGCCGATCTTGAAAAACATGTTTCAGATCGCTGCGTGCTCGCCAGCAATACCTCCTCGCTGTCCGTCGCCCAGATGGCCGCCGATCTTGATCATCCTGAGCGGGTGATCGGCTTTCATTTCTTCAATCCGGTAAGCGTCATGCCGCTGATTGAGATCGTCCGGGCTCCCGCGACTGATGAGGAGACCCTGGCAACGGCCTTCGACGTTGCGAAAACGCTGAAGAAAAACGCCGTACTCGTGAAGGATGCGGCCGGGTTTGTGGTGAACCGGCTGCTCCTCCGGTTGATGGCGGAGATCTTCGCGACGGTCGATGAGGGAACGCCGGTCGAAGTCGCCGATGCAGCGCTGCGACCGCTTGGATTGCCCATGTCGCCCTACGTGCTGCTCCAGCTGGTCGGCCCGGCTGTTGCCCTGCATGTGGAGGAAAACCTGCACGCAGCCTTCGGGGATCGCTTCCCGGTGGCGGCGAACTTGCAGGCACTCGTGGCTTCGGGAAGGACGGGCATCTACGACTGGACCGCCGACGGCGAGCCGTACATCAGCGACGAGACCGCCAAGCTGTTGGTCGTCGGCGACCGGCCAAGCACTGTGGAGCAGGTTCGGGAGCGGGTGCTGGACGCCGTGGCATCCGAGATAAGCCTGATGTTGGCCGAGGAGGTTGTGGCAGCGCCGATGGACATCGATTTGTGCATGATTCTGGGCGCTGGCTGGCCGTTCTACCTGGGTGGCATTACGCCCTATCTGGACCGGGAGGGCATCTCCGAGCGGGTGATTGGTCACCGTTTCCTGCCGCCTGGTATTGCCAGCGTCGCCGCCGAGTAGGGAGGACGAGCGAGCGTCAGCGCTCGGACTCTGCCTCACTCACCTGATGCTCCAGCCGCGCGTCGGCCCTTGCCACAGCCTCCACCGCGTAGCGCGCGATCGCCTGCGGCGTGAGGCCAATCTCCTCGAGCAGCTCCGCCCGACTGCCATGATCAAGAAATTGCTGCGGGATGCCGAACTCACGCAGCGGTGTGGCTATCTCGGCGAGCCTCAGCTCCTGGGCCAGCCGTGCGCCGTACCCGCCAACGACGCCGTTGTCCTCAATCGTGATCACCAGGTCATGATCGGCGGCGAGTGGTGCCAGCGATGGACTGATCGGCAGCGCCCACACCGGATCCAGCACGGTGACACCGATCCCCTGATCGGACAGTCGGCGCCCGACAGCGACTGCGGTCTCGGCCAGTGGGCCAATTCCGACCACGAGGACTCTCGGCTGCTCCGTCCTCAGCAGGATGTCCATTCCATCCAGCTGATCAACAGCCAGAATGTCCGCTGCCACGGAAGTCTTGGGGAAGCGAATCACGCTGGGCCCGTCGTCAAGAGCTAGCGATGCGGCAAGCGCCTCACGTAACCGGCTGCCGTCACGCGGCGCGGCGAGGTGCAATCCAGGCACCACCTGCAAGATCGACATGTCCCACATGCCGTGATGGCTGGCCCCGTCGGGACCAGTGATGCCAGCCCTGTCGAGCACGAACGTGACCCCGCACTCGTGCAGCGCCACATCCATCAGCACTTGATCAAATGCGCGACTCAGGAACGTCGAATACACCGCGACGACCGGATGCAAGCCACCCATCGCCAGACCGGCCGCTGACGTTACCGCATGCTGCTCGGCAATGCCGACATCGAAGCAGCGATCGGGAAACGCCTTTGCAAAACGATGCAGGCCCGTGGGATAGACCATGGCCGCGGTGATCGCGACCACGCGCTCGTCGCTGCTGCCCAACCGCACCAGCTCCTCGGAGAACAAATCTGTCCAGGTCTGTCCGCCGACACCTCCCACTGCCTCCCCGGTCGTGGCATTGATCTTGCCCACCGCGTGGAAATGATCTTCCTCATGGTTCTCGGCGGCCTTGAAGCCGTTACCTTTGCGGGTCACGCAATGCACCAGAACCGGGGCACGGAACTGCTTGGCATGCTGCAGAGCCCGTTCGACCGCTGCGATGTCGTGACCATCGATCGGCCCGACGTACTTCAGGCCCAAATCGGAGAACATGCCCTGAGGGGCAAGAACATCTTTCAACCCGATCTTGATGCCGTGCAAGATGTCATAGGCAACATTTCCGACCAGCGGCGCGCGACTAACATTGCGCTTCACGAGGTCAAGAACTTGTTCGTAGCGCGGATTGGTGCGCAGCCCGCTCAAGTGTCGAGCCAGGCCGCCGACGGTCGGCGTATAGGACCGGCCGTTGTCGTTCACCACGATGACCAATGGCAGGTCGTCAGAGGCTGCGATGTTGTTCAACGCCTCCCAAGCCATCCCGCCGGTGAGCGAACCGTCGCCGACGAACGCCACGACTGTGCCCCCGGTGCGCTGCAACCGAATGGCCTTCGCCAGCCCGTCGGCGTAGGAGAGCGCGGGTGAGGCGTGGGAGTTCGCCACCCAGTCGTGCTCGGACTCGGTGGGACTTGGGTATCCGGAGAGCCCATGCCGCTGCCGTAGCGTAGGAAATTGATCTTGCCGACCGGTCAAGATCTTGTGCACGTAGCTCTGATGTCCGGTGTCGAAGATGATCGGATCGCGCGGGGACTCAAAAACGCGATGCATCGCGAGTGTCATCTCGATGACGCCGAGATTGGGACCGAGATGTCCGCCGGTCTGGCAGACGTGTTCGATCAGGAACGAGCGGATCTCCTCGCTCAGCTCCTTGAGCTGATCTTCGGTCAGGTCCCGTAGATCTTGTGGTCTCTGGATAGAGCTCAACAGTCCGTACGGGGCGGCTGACATGGGCTTGAGTTTACGTGTTCGGCTGCTGCTAGATCGCAAATGTGGCCCAGCACACGTGTCACGCTCAGCGCCCTCAAAGCTTGCGAACAAACACCCGGCCGCGCAGAGCCTCCGCAAGTAGCGTGACCGACCGGCGGGTACGGGCCAGCCGAGCTCCCTGCTCGAGCCAGGCTTCGGTGGCGGCCGCCACGACATCGGGCTCGACATACTCAGACAGACTGGTGCGGACCTCGGCTAAGCCATGCTGCGCGGCCTCGTGCTGGCCGTCGACAAAGTGGCTGGCGAATTCTGCCAGCACGACGGGATGGTTTCGAAGCACGCGATAGGCACGAAAGTCCGGCGGGCAGCAATCCAGCAGATAAGCGATAGCCGTCGCCTCCCAGCCGGGCGCACTCGGCGGCCGTACCTGGCTCGGCCATCCGGGAGGTGCGTAGGCCGACGAGCTCACAGAACCGAGCATATTCGAATATTTGTTCGCTAGCTAGGAGGCGCCTCCATTCGCCGCTAGGGCGGCGAGATTCATTAAGGACTCGGCAACGATGGCGCGCTGCCCATCAAGGCGCTGCGTTTCAGCTTCAGGAATGCGGACCTGCACATCGATCTGGGTGGTGTCGCCATCCGGGGCGAGCTGCCAAACGAATTCGAGATAAGAGACCAGACAAGAGATGGTCACGCGGTGATCGGTGCTCGAAGCATCGAGTTGTTGTGCCATGGGGAAATCGGGATAGCCGGTCGGCCACATGGTGAAGGCACCGTCGCTGCCCGGCTCTATGGTCTCCATTCCGGCCCACCAGAGTGGGAACGAACTCGCGTCATGCAACAGCTTCCAGACATCTTCTATGGGTGCCTGGGCCTGGATTGTCATCGAGAACTCCGGCATCTTCTCCTCACTTCCCTGCACTCCTCACGGCAGTGCCTCGAGAAGGTTCGCGCGCTCGCGTTCGATCCGGGTCAGCTCGCGCATCGGTTCCACCAGGCCGACGACCGGCGGACGACCAAGATCGACCAGATTCGCGAAATAACCCTCCGACGTCGCGGTAGTGACCGACGGCAGCATCCGTCGCCACGCCACCTCAGCTTCCCGATAACGCCGAACAGCAAGATCACGATCGCCCGAGCCAACGGCGATCAGGGCCTGCACTCGGGAGATCTTGGGCACCAGGGACCAAGGCTGATCGGCTCCCCGTACGGGCTCGGTCACGGCCGCTCTTAGCTGCGCCTTGGCACGCTCGATGTCACCGGCGCGGGCCAGCGCCTCGGCACGGGCGATCGCAGCCGCCGGACGGCTGATCTGCGCTGGACCGGCCAACGCTTCAGCCAGCAGTTCAGCAGCCTGGGCGAAACGGCCGGCCGCCAGGGCCACGAGCCCGGCATCGAAGGCGGACGTGGCCGAAATGAGCGGAGAATCGAGGCGGTCAGCGAGCCTGCGTTGCTCGGCGATGACGGCTGATGCCTCGCCAAAGCGTTCAAGCCTGGCCAAGATGTGGGCCTTGGCGGCGAGGGCATGCACCAGGATGGCCGGCACGTCTCGAGTACCGGCCACGCCCTCCTCCGCACACGCAAGCGCGCCCTCGTAGTCGCCGATGCTCGTCAGGGCGCAGGCTGCATTGACCCAAATGCCGTATGAGGGCCCCAGTCCACGAGTGTCCGGCACCCTGCGACTGGCTTCCCACGCGACGGCCGCAGCCTCCGCGAACCTGCCCTGTCGAATCAGGCTTTGCATGCGGATCTCGGTCATGTCGAGCAGAGTCTCGGGATCTGCCTCCCCCGCGAGCTCCTGGTCGGCCAGCTTCAGCAGGTGTTCGGCTTCCCGAGCATCAGCCCCGACCGCGTCCCGCCAGGCGAGGCCGATGAGAATGGCCGCCCGTTCTTGGTTGGTGGTATCTGGCAAAAGCAAGCTCTCGGCGGTCAGGTACGCGGCGAACGCCTCTTCGGGATTGCACGTGACCGTACGCATTTGCCGCCCCCGCCGGGACCACGCGGCGGCGAGGCGATCTCGAGGCAGCAGCCCAAGGGCTTTACGCCACGCCTCCTCCATCGCCTGGTCGCGACCCAGCCAGGCGAGAACCTGGGACAGCTCCAGCCACAGGCCGCCATCATCGGGTGTGCAGTCAAGAGCTCGATCGAGGAGGTCCGCGGCTTCAGCTGCGGCTCCCACCGAGCGTGCGTACGCGGCGGCGGCCGCCCAATGCCCAGCCGCCGCAGCCGGTCGGCCCGCTCCCTGAAGGTGCCGAGCTCTGCCAGCATGGTCGCCACGATCCACTGCCTCCGCAAGCCGATCATGCAACGGCGCTGGATCAGCGATCTCGGCGTACACAGCCTCACGCAGCAGGGTGTGGCGGTAGCCGAGGCCACCTGAGGCGGCCACCACCAGGCCGGAGCCCAGGACACTCTCCTCGGCGGACGATTGGCTCGGAGGGTCGGTACTCAGACGATCGAGCTCAGGTCGGGTCAGCGGCCGACCGGCAACAGCGAGCAAGCGTGCCAACACCCGACCTTGGTCGGACAATGCGGCGACACTGACCCGTACGGCGGTGCGCAAGTTCGGCGGCGGCGCGGTCTCGCCGGCGGCAAGCGCGCGGGCAGATTCCACAGCGAACAGTGGATTGCCGTCCGCCGCCGAGACGACACGCCGGATGCTGTCATCAGAGAGGCCGTCCGACGCCAGTCCTGAAGCCACTGACGTCGCCAAAGCTGCGATGTCGGCGTTGGAGATCGGCCCGAGTCCGACCTCGGCGATGGGCACCTGACGGCTGGCCAGATCGGTGATGAGGGCGTCGAGCTCAGTCCTGGCGGGATGGTCGCGGCGGGTCAGCACCAAGAAGGCCGGCAGTGTTGCGATCCTTCGCGCGATGTGTGCGGTCAGTCGAAGGCTTGCGCGGTCGGCGCGATGGGCATCATCGACAGCGATGAGCAATGGGCGGTCGGCTGATGCCCACTCCACGAGCCGAAGGATTGCCTCAAACACGCGGAGCCGCTCGAGCTCTGGCGCCGCGACCGGGGCCGGCGGATCTGGCTGGCCCAGCCGGGTGCCAAGATCATCCGAAAGCCGGTTCAATTCTCTCGGCCAGACCAACCCCTTGGGCACTGGCCGCACAGTGGCAACGAGTGCTCGAGTCATCTCCAGCCAGACAGCAAACGGAGTCTCGCCGCCCACGTCAATGCCGGCACCGATGGCAGTACGCGCACCGCTCGTCGTTGCTCGACGGGCCAGCTCGGCCACCAGACTCGTCTTGCCGATGCCGGCCTCACCGGTCAGTACGACGACCTGACCGCGACCCCTGGCCGCCGCGCGCCAGGCGTCGAGCAGAGTGCGCAGCTCCGCGGACCGGCCAAACAGCGGTGTCCGGCCGGGTTGGACGTTGGGTGCCTGCAATGCCGCCTGTGCCGCCCGGGTGGCCGGGGAGGGATCGACCCCTAGTTCTGATCGCATCCGTGCAGCGAAACGGCGGCCTTCGAGAACCGCCCCGGCAACGTCACCATTGGTCGTCATCAGCCGTAGCAGCTCGCGGTGGGCACTCTCATCGAGCGGCGCCAGGCGACATCGCTCAGCCGCCCACCGTGCCGCCTCCGCGTGATCCCCGGCGGCCTCGGCGTTCCGCGCCAGTCCGGCGAGTCTATTCACTTGGCGCCGACGGTACTGTTCCCGCTCAGCATCGAGCCAGTCATCGTCCAACTCGGGGAGCAATTCGCCTTCCGGCAGTGGCTCGCCGACCGGCGGATCGGCGATCGCATCTACCCAGACTTCCGACGGCAGGAGACCAATGAGGTTGCGCTGACCGTCTAGATGAACTCCGGCCGCCCCCCAGGCCTGACGAACCGCCCAGATTGCGGTGCGGAGATTGGCTCTCGCCTCTGGAGTTTCTGGCCAAAGTCGCGTGGCAAGCTCCGCGCGCTGATGCGGACCAGGATGCAGCGCCAACCAGCCGATGAGCGCCCGTGCGCGCCCACTGCTTGGCATCGACACGGGTTCGCCATCCAGCTCGCCGGCGAGTCGGCCGCAGAGCCACAACCGCAGCACCTTCTGAGCGTAAACCCGGTCAGCAGGTGCTTTGACGCTGCTTTGACGCATCCCCAACGGTTCATCCGAAGCCTTGGAATTCAAGGCGCCAAACGGCGCCATCCCACCACCGGCGCTCTCGGCGCCGCTACCAGAAAGGAGTCTCCATGACGACTGCACTGCTCGCCCAACCCGACTCCGCGGTACTCGATGAGTTCATCGGCCGCATGATCGGAGACCTGGGCGCCACGGTCAGCGCTGGGTTGGTTGTGCTCGGCGACCGGCTCGGCCTTTACAAAGCGATGGCGGACGGCGAGCCTGTCACGGCCGAACAGCTGGCAAGTCGGACCGGCACGGCGATCGCGTACGTGCGGCCCTGGCTCGCGAACCAGGCGGCCGGCGGCTATCTCAGCTATCAACCCGAGTCTGCAACGTTCTCCCTGTCGCCGGAACAGGCCGCCGCTCTGGCGATTGAAGACAGTCCGGCGTTCTTTGCCGGCGCCATGCAGCTCGTCTTGGGCGCACTGCGCGATCTCGAACATATTGAGCACGGCTTCCGTACCGGCGAAGGTTTCGGCTGGCACGAGCACGACCCCAACCTGTTCGAGGGCACCGAGCGATTCTTCCGGCCCGGCTACGCCACCAATCTGGTGGAGAGCTGGCTACCCGCCTTGACCGGCGTAGTCGATAAGCTCGCGGCGGGCGCAACGGTTGTCGATGTGGGTTGCGGGCACGGCAGCTCCACAATCCTGATGGCCCAGGCCTTCCCGGCATCGACCTTCGTCGGAACCGACTACCACGAGGGCTCGATCCGAGTGGCACGACGGCGCGCAGCCCAGGCTGGCGTCTCGGGCAACCTCAGCTTCGAGGTCGCGGATGCGACCGAGCTGGCGCCGAACTCGTACGACCTGGTCGCCATGTTCGACTGTCTCCATGACATGGGCGACCCGGCCAGCGTCGCCCGTGCGGTCCGCGGAGCACTGCGGGAAGACGGCACTCTGCTACTCGTCGAACCATTTGCGAATGATCGGCTCGAGGAAAATCTCAACCCCATCGGGCGCGTCTTCTACGGCGGTTCCACCCTCATCTGCACGCCCTGCTCACTCGCCCAGCCTGGAGCTCGAGCACTTGGACCGCAGGCCGGTCCGACCGTCCTCACCAACCTGCTGCGCGACGCCGGCTTCAGCCGGGTTCGGGTGGCCAGCGAATCTCCGGTCAACCTCATCTTCGAGGCCCGGCCCTGAATCAGCTCACTCATCGAAAGGAATCCACGGACATGACAACCGTTACCAGCCCCATCACCAGCCTGAAGGATGCCATCGAGTCCCGGGACGCCGAGGGAGTCGCCGCCTGGTACGCCGACAACGCGGTCCTGACCATCCTTGATCGTGACAACCCGCCAGCCGCTCCGGCTAGTTACCGCGGGCTGGAGGAGATCGGTGCCTACTACCGCGACATCTGCGGCCGCAATATGGAGCACTCCGTCGAAGACATGGTCAGCACAAACGACGGGCTTGGTTACACGCAGCGCTGTCGCTATCCCGACGGAACCCGGGTTGTCTGCGTGACCGTCGCTCGTTTGGTTGACGGGAAGATCACTCGGCAGACCGTCGTCCAAGTCTGGGATGCTCCCTCGTCGTGACGTGTTCCGGCACGGGCTCGCCGACGGGCACCGTAGGACATGATTCGGGCGCACCGAAGACCGAGTGAACTGGCAAAACCCCGGCCCACCGGCCCCCGGCGGCGACGCCTTCAGCGTCGTCGCTGGGCGGTCCGCTACGAACCTTGACGCTAGCCTCCGCCAAGCTCAGGGCGATGACGGTGGTCGCGGCAAGTTCGCGCCGGTCTGGTTGTCGGGTGTAGGTCCACGACCCGGGGGCGAGCTGTTCGACGATTGCTTCCAGCGCAGCCCATTTCTCGTCAGGGTCGGCGACGTGGCGAGCGATGCCATGCACCACCGCGCTGTGATAGTTCATTGAGTGCTGAAAGACCGAGCGGGCATAGACAATCCCATCGAGGTGGGTGACCGTTAGGCATATGGGAGCGCCGTCGATCGCCCGCAGGTAGCCCGCGCCGGTGGAGCCGTGCAGATAGACCGTGTCATCGATACGGCCATAGCCGGTGGGCAGCGCCACTGGCGCACCATCCCGGACCAATGTCAGATGACAGATCAGGCCGGCGTCGAGCACAGCGTACAGATCGGCGCGGTCAGTACGGCCTCTCTCACGATGGCGGGTCAGCGTGCTGCGCGGGGTGCTCGACAGGCTCACGGTGTCCAGCATGCAGGAGCAGGCGCGTAACAACGAACCCAATTACCGACCGCGCAGCGGCGGGACACTAATCTCATGCCGGTGAGCGATGTGATCTGCCAGATCGTCAGCGGCGAGCTCGACGCGGCGGTCGTGGCGCGTAATGAGCAGGTAATCGCCTTTCTTGATCACCGGCCGGTTTTCAAGGGTCATGTGCTGGTCGCTCCGACGCGCCACGTCGATACGTTGTTGAGCTTGCCGAGCGATCTCATGGTTCCGCTGTTCACCATGACACGGCGGATCGGTAGCGCGATTCCTGAGGCGTTGGGTGCGCAGGGCACGTTCATGGCAATCAATAACGTCGTCAGCCAGTCCATCCCGCACCTCCACGTACACGTGGTGCCCAGAACCAAAGGTGATGGGTTGCGGGGCTTCTTCTGGCCGCGGACCCGCTACGGGGCCGGTGAGGTGGAGAAATACGCTCAGTTGATCTCGGAAGCTCTGGCGCTAACTCCGGACGATCAAGCTGACCTCAGCCGTCTCGGAGAGCCCGACCCAGGTACAGATAGCTGAAGGGCCGTGGCCCGTCTCCGTAGTCCGTCTCCAGGTCGGTGATCATCAGTCCGGAGCCGGTGATCAAGTCGTCGATGGGCCGGTCGAGATGGCAACCGCCGGCGATGCGGCTGTGCACCGGATGGAGCCGGCGCTGCCAGCGGCGTACGGATTCGGTCGGCGCTCTGCCGTGCTCCAGGAAATGCAACGCACCAGCAGACTTGAGTACGCGATGGATCTCCACAAGCGCTGCAGTCACGTCCGGGATTGTGCACAAGGTGTAGGTGGACAACACGCAATCCACGGAGCCGTCGGGCAGATCGAGCCGGGCACCGTCCAGGCCAACATGATCAACTGGCGCGGAGACTGCTGCCTTCCGCGGTTCGGCCAGCCGTAGCGCGGATGCCGAAGGCTCAACGACGACGACTTCGGTCACAGCTGCCGGATAGTGCCGAAGGTTGAGGCCGCTGCCGAAGCCGATCTCCAGGACCCGGCCATGCAGGCCTCCGCACACCTTGGCACGTCGCGCATTGACCTCCGGCGTACGCAGCACCCGGTCCATCAGGCGCGGCAGCGCATGGTCATTCCACAGACCCACACGTCCAGGCTAGTGTCGCGTCGCTCAGACGCCGAAAGCGTTCTCCAGCAACGCGGTCAGCGCGCGAAACTCGGGCTGCCGCTCGGGAAATCCGCAATCAGGTCCCTCGACTACGGGTTCCTTGTCTACCTGCAAGCGGTAATAGGCCTGCGAGGTACACGGGGAAACAGGGTTTTCGATCACTCGCGCCACCAGCAACCGGACGGTGTCGCGTTGCTGGACCGACAACGAGTGCCACTCAGACGTCCGGCCGGAGATCATGATCTTGGCGCGCCCGGCGGCGTCGATCTTGATCACATAGGCCGGCCGATCTTGGAGCTGGATACGCTCCAGCAACATCGGAAACAGCCGCGGCTCCGCTGTATCGGCCGGTCCGTCGAAGTCGCCTCGCAGCGCCGGCGCGAGGATGCCGGTGATCTCGTCGAACGCCGGCGTCGGCTCGGATTTCTCGCGGCAGGGATCACTACGGCTCATCGACAGATCCCCCATGGTGACCTCGATCGTGATCTGGTCGGAGCAGACGGGCACTGGCGCTCGCTGCTTGCGCTGCGCGTCCGCGGCCACTTCTTGGCGGAACTGATCCGACGTCAGCAGGGTCCGAAGCCGGCTCAGCGATTGGCCGTTCAACCGCCCGGCGACCGGCTGGCGAGAAACCAGCAGCGCAACGCCGTCCGCCCGGACATACACGATGTTCTGGCGGCCGTCGATGCCACCGAACTCACCCACCGCAAAATCGCCAAATGGCTCGGACGGTACGGCCACTTGATCGACGAGCGCGCAACCCGTGAGAACCAGCAGGACAGCTGCCCCGATGAACGCGAGCGCCCGCCGCATCGCCCTACTTCTTGATCAAAGTACGCAGCACGAACTGCATGATTCCGCCATTGCGGTAGTAGTCCGCCTCGCCTGGAGTGTCGATGCGCACCGCTGCGTCAAAGCTCACATCACCAGTGGTGACCTTCACCGTCTCCGGCGTGCGGCCTTCGTTCAGCTCGGTGATCCCGACAATGTCGAAGGTCTCCTCACCAGTGAGACCGAGCGAGTCAGCACTTTCACCCTCAGGGAACTGCAGCGGCAGCACACCCATCCCGATCAGGTTGGATCGGTGAATCCGTTCGTACGACTCGGCGATCACCGCTTTCACCCCGAGCAAGGCAGTGCCTTTCGCCGCCCAGTCACGTGAGGAGCCTGACCCGTACTCTTTGCCAGCAAGGACAACCAGCGGCGTGCCTGCGCCGAGGTAGTGCTCCGACGCCTCGTAAACAGTGGTGACGGGCTCGTCCGGCACCGAGAAGTCCTTGGTGAACCCGCCCTCGGTCCCGGGTGCGAGTTGATTGCGGAGCCGGATATTGGCGAATGTCCCCCTGATCATGACCTCGTGATTGCCACGTCGGGATCCGTAGGAGTTGAAGTTCCTGCGCTCCACGCCATGCTCGGAGAGGTACCGCCCAGCAGGCGAGTCCGGCTTGATCGAGCCAGCCGGAGAGATGTGGTCGGTTGTTATCGAGTCTCCGAGCTTGAGCAACACTCGTGCGCCAGTGATGTCGCCGACTGCGGCAGGCTCGGCAGGCATGCCGTCGAAGTAGGGCGGCTTACGGACATAGGTGGAGTCAGGATCCCAGTCGAAGATCTCCCCCTCCGGTGTCGGCAGCGACTGCCACTGCTCATCACCTGCGAAGACATCGGCATAGGAGTCGGTGAACATCTCGGCGCCGATGGCCGAGGCGACGATCTCGTCGATCTCGGATTCTGTCGGCCAGAGGTCGGCAAGTCTGACGTCATTGCCCTGCTCGTCGGTGCCGAGGGAGTCGCTCATCAGGTCGATGTCCATGGTTCCAGCCAGCGCGTACGCGACCACCAGCGGCGGCGAGGCCAGATAGTTCATCTTGACGTCGGGGTTGATCCTGCCCTCGAAGTTCCGGTTGCCGGACAGCACCGAGACCACTGCAAGATCATTTTGCTGTACCGCTGCGCTGACCTCGGTGATGAGCGGCCCGGAGTTTCCGATGCATGTAGTGCACCCGTAGCCGACGAGATTGAAACCCAGTTTGTCCAGGTACGGCGTCAGACCTGATCGGTCGTAGTAGTCGCTGACGACCTTCGACCCCGGGGCAAGTGTGGTTTTCACCCAGGGCTTGCGATTCAAGCCTCGCTTGACGGCCTTCTTGGCAACCAGTGCGGCACCGATCATCACACTGGGGTTGGAGGTATTGGTACACGAGGTGATCGCTGCGATCACCACTGCACCGTGGTCGAGGTCGAACGCACCCCCGTCCCCCAAGATGACGGGCACCCGCTTGCTCGGCCGGCCGATATCAGCCGGAACGTCTTCGCCGTACTCGTGTGGCTCAGTGGACTGCGTGCCGTCTCCGCGGCTCGGCACGTCGGAAGCCGGGAAGGACTCATCCACCGACTCGTCATAGCCCGTCAGTTCCTCGGCCGAGACGAAGTCGCGCAAGGCTTCCCGGAACCCTTGTTTGGCATGGGCCAGCTGCACACGATCTTGCGGTCGCTTCGGCCCGGCAATGCTCGGAACGACGCTCGTCAGGTCCAGCTCCAGATACTCCGAGTACCTGGGTTCGCGGTCGTCGCTATGCCACAGGCCCTGCGTCTTCGCGTACATCTCGACCAGCGCAATCTGGCGTTCACTGCGACCCGTCAGCCTGAGATAGTCGCTCGTCTTGCTGTCGATCGGAAAGACGGCGATCGTCGAGCCGTACTCCGGACTCATGTTGCCGATCGTTGCCCGGTTAGCCACGGGGACATGGGAGACGCCGGGCCCATAGAACTCCACGAACTTGCCGACCACCTTGTGCTGGCGCAGCATCTCGGTGATCGTCAACACAAGATCGGTTGCGGTCGTTCCTTCCCGCAATGCACCAGAGAGCTTGAAGCCAACCACGCGAGGAATGAGCATCGAAACCGGCTGACCAAGCATGGCCGCCTCCGCCTCGATCCCGCCGACGCCCCAGCCGACGACGCCCAGGCCGTTGACCATCGTGGTATGTGAATCCGTGCCGACGCAGGTGTCCGGATAGGCGTACACCTCGGTCTTGCCTTCGGTCTCGATCGTCCGGGAGAAGATCACCCGAGCGAGGTGCTCGATGTTCACCTGGTGCACGATCCCGGTGCCAGGTGGCACCACTTTGAAGTCGTCGAAGGCAGTCTGACCCCAACGAAGAAACTGATAGCGCTCGCGGTTGCGGCCGTATTCGATCTCCACATTCCTGGCGAACGCGTCAGCAGTCCCGAACACATCGGCGATCACCGAGTGATCAATCACCAACTCGGCCGGGGCCAACGGGTTGATCTTGGCGGGATCGCCGCCCATCTCCTCCATCGCCTCGCGCATCGTCGCAAGATCGACGACGCAGGGCACGCCGGTGAAGTCCTGCATGATCACCCGCGCGGGAGTGAACTGGATCTCCTTGCTGGGTTCGGCGTCTGGCTCCCAGCCCGCGAGCGCCCGGATGTCATCGGCGGTGATGTTGGCGCCGTCCTCGGTACGCAGCAGGTTCTCCAGCAAGATCTTGAGACTGTACGGAAGGGAGTCCGAGCCCTCGACGGCATCGAGCCGGAAGATCTCGTACGAATCCTCACCCACCTGGAGGGTTGTCTTTGCACCAAAGCTGTTCACACTCATGAGCCCTCCATCAGCCGTCACCCAGTTATCTTGACGTCAAGATACGAGACTAGCCGGTGTACATGTGACGGCGGGCGTTCTCCTGGGCTGTCTCGCGCTCGATCCGCTGCTCGGCTTTGGTGGAGGAGGCGAGGTGGAACGGGACCGAGGTCACCATCACGCCAGGCGTGAAGAGCAGCCGCCCCTTGAGTCGCAGGGCGCTCTGGTTATGCAGGATTTGTTCCCACCAATGGCCGACCACGTACTCCGGAATGTAGACCGTCACCACATCACGCGGGCTCTCTCGCCGGAGGTTCCTGACGTAATCGATGATTGGGTTGGTCACCTCCCGGTACGGCGAGGCAATCACCTTAAGCGGAACTCCGGTGTCGGCCTCCTCCCAGACTTTCACCAGCCGCGCGGTCTCGTCAGTGTCGACCGAGACGGTGAGCGCTTCCAGAGTGCTCGGCCTGGCAGCTTTGGCAAACGCGATCGCCCGCAGCGTCGGTTTGTGCAGCTTGCTGACCAGCACCACGGCCCGTACCCGGCTGGGCAGTGTCCGATCCTCACCCTCGACCAGGGCGGTTTCCCGGGCCACCGCCTCGTAGTGCCGCCTGATCAATTTCATCATCACGAAGATCACGGCCATCGCGATGATCGCGATATAGGCGCCCTTGGTGAACTTGGAGATCAGCACGATGACGAGCACCGTTGCCGTCATCGTCAGACCAATCGCATTGATCACTCGGGAACGCATCATGCGACGCCGGACCGCGGGATCTTCCTCGATTTTGAGGTGCCGCGTCCAGTGTCGCAACATGCCAAGTTGGCTGACCGTAAACGATACGAACACGCCGACGACATAGAGCTGAATCAACGCAGTGACATCAGCCTTGAAGGCGATGATCAACACGATGGCGAAGAAGGCCAGCACGACGATGCCGTTGCTGTAGGCCAAACGGTCGCCGCGGGTGTGCAACTGGCGAGGCAGGAAGCCGTCCCGGGCCAAGATCGATCCCAGCACCGGAAAACCGTTGAAGGCTGTGTTGGCAGCCAGGAACAAGATCAGCATCGTGGCGGCTACGGTGAAGTAGAACGCGGGCTTGAAGTCGGCGAAGATGGCCTGGGACAACTGGCCGATGGCCGTCTGCTCGACGACTTCTACGCGCTGGCCGTTGAGCGTGTAGTGCGACAGGCCCTGGTCGATCAGCTTGAGTCCTGTCAGATTCGCCAGCACGACGACACCGATCAGCATGGACACCGCGATGACGCCGAGCAGCAGCAGAGTGGTTGCGGCGTTCTTGCTCTTTGGCTTACGAAACGCCGGAACTCCGTTCGAGATCGCCTCCACGCCGGTCAGCGCAGCGCATCCAGAGGAGAAGGTACGGGCCAGCAAGGCGATCATCGCGAAGCCGGCAAAGGCGGCGTAACTAGGATCCGGCTCGATACCGTACTGTGCGCTGTCTACTTGAATCGGCTCGCCGAGGACCAGGATCCGAAACAGGCCGAAGATCACCATGCTCAAGATGGCGAACATGAAGCAGTAGGTCGGAATGGCGAACAAGGTGCCGGACTCCCGCGCGCCCCGCAGATTGAGTGCCATGAGCACCACGGCAACTGTGGCAGCTACCCACGGCTCGTGCCCGACGATGATCGGAAATGCCGACTTGGCGTTCTGGACCCCAGAGGATATCGAGACTGCGACCGTCAGGACGTAGTCCACCAGGAGCGCCGAGGCAACCGTCAGGCCAGCATTAGAGCCTAGGTTCACGGTAGCCACCTCGTAGTCGCCGCCGCCTGAGGGATAGGCATGCACGTTCTGCCGGTAGGACGCCACGACCACCAGCATCACGATGGCGACCAGGATGGCGATCTTCCATGAGTAGGAATAGGCCACCAGCCCGGCGAGCGACAGCGTCAAGAAGATCTCATCGGGTGCGTAGGCGACCGAGGACAAAGCGTCCGACGCGAAGACCGGCAGAGCAATGCGCTTCGGGAGCAGCGTCTCGGAAAGCTGCGTGCTGCGGAGCTTACGGCCCAACAGCAGTCGCTTGCCGATGTCGGCCACATTCACCACAATGCAAACCCTAGTAGAGCAAGCACCATCAGCCACTGGTCGAACGCGGTCATCGGTGACCGGCGTCACAGAATTTCGCCCCGTGTTCACTAGACTCAACGTGTGCACATCGTGATCATGGGCTGCGGCCGAGTGGGGTCCAGGCTGGCGAGAAGTCTTGAGAAGCGGGGGCACACGGTCGCGGTGATCGACCTCGACTCGGAGGCCTTCCGCCGCCTCGGCCCTGACTTCGCCGGTAAGACCGTCCGGGGCGTTGGCTTCGATCGCGAGGTGCTCTTGGAAGCCGGCATCGAGGACGCCGAGGGTTTTGCCGCAGTCTCTAGCGGAGACAATTCCAATATCTTGTCCGCCCGCGTTGTACGAGAGACCTTCGGCGTCGACAACGTGGTGGCTCGGATCTATGACCCCGGCCGCGCCGAAGTGTATGAGCGACTGGGAATACCCACGGTTGCGACGGTGCGGTGGACAGCTGATCAGGTGTTGCGGCGATTGTTGCCTAGCGGATCCGAACCGCAGTGGCGGGACCCGTCGGGTTCGGTGCGTCTGATGGAAGTACACGTCGACCGCGCCTGGGTTGGCCGGACCATCGACCAGATGGAAGAAGCCACCGGCGCGCGGATTCCGTTCGTGTTCCGGATGGGATCGGGAATCGTGCCCAAGCGCACCAGCATCTTTCAAGACGGCGATCTGTTGTACGCGGCCGTCGTCGACGCCAAGCTCGCTGCAGTCGAGGCAATACTCGGTTCGCCGCCGAGAGGAGTATGACGATGCGAGTAGCGATTGCGGGCGCCGGAAATGTGGGCCGGTCCATTGCGGCGGAGCTGATCGAGAATGGTCACGAGGTGCTGCTGATCGACAAGGATCCGCATGCCATCAAGGCCGAGACGCTGACGGAAGCCGAGTGGCTGCTGGCGGATGCCTGCGAACTGTCCTCACTGGAGGAAGCGGGCCTCGATACCTGCGATGTGGCCATCGCCGCCACCGGCGACGACAAAGTGAACCTGGTGATGTCGCTGTTGGCAAAGACAGAGTTCGGCGTGCCGCGTACGGTCGGCCGGGTCAATCACCCCAAGAATGAGTGGCTGTTCAACGAAGTCTGGGGAGTTGACGTCTCCGTGTCGACACCTCGGCTGATGTCAGCACTGGTTGAAGAGGCAGTCACGGTCGGTGATCTTGTCCGATTACTGACCTTCCATGAGGGCGCCACGAACCTGGTCGAGATGACGTTGCCCTCCAACAGCCCGTGCGTCGGCGCCCGGATTGGCGACCTGCACTGGCCTGGCGACGTCGTCCTGGTCGCGATCATCCGCGACGGGCATGCCCAACCCCCGGACAGCGACGGCTCGCTAGAGGCGGGCGACGAATTGCTGTTCGTGACAGCACAGGATTTCGAGAAGGAGCTTGCCGAGATGCTTGCCCCGCGCGACGGCTCGATCAGCATCTCCAAGACACCTACGCCGCGCGTACAGGCAATCTCCTAGCACGCAGGCGACTACAAGGCTCTCTGCGGAGGACTCTCGGGTGCGAGTGAACCCGCGAAAGCAGAATCCTCCATCGGGGTTTTGCCCTTCGAGAGCATGAACCCGATCACGGTCAGGGCGCCGATCAGCATCGGCCAACCCAGAAGAACTTTGGCTATGCCGAGCAACACGACCTGTCCGGCCAGGAAGAGCGGCAGCTGGATGACGAAACGGGCAACGTAGGGCACGGCGAGCACCAGAGTCAGCTTCGAGGTCATCTTCACGAGTCCGCGATCCCTCGTCCAACCTATGGGGTCACCGACCGCGGCGCCGATGATGAAACCGACGAGGGGTTTGCGGATAGCGACGGTCAGTAATGAGATCACGGCGAGGGCGCCGTTGTAGAGGATGCCCGGCAAGAACACGTCCTGGGCCCGGCCAGTACGCGTGGCGATCAGCACCGCGATCGCCGTCGGAATGACGGCCTGGACTACGTACTTGATTGACTGACGCTGGACGAGGCGGATGACCGCCAGCAGAATCGCCGTACCCACGGCAGCGGCGATGGCTGGGTAGAGCTGCCGGGCTAGGACCCAGGCGATGGTGAAGGCGATGAACGGCAGTGCCGACTCGATCATGCCGCGGGCGCCTCCCAGTGACTTGCTCAGCTGGTAGCGCACGAACTCTTCTACGTAGCGGAACTGCGGCGTCTCCGCGTCCGCAGTTCCTGGTCGTACGTCCTGCGGCACTACCTTCGGTTCGGCTGGCAGCTCACTCATCTGCCAGGCACCGTGCCGACCTCGATCACGCGGCCGGCGCCTCCATCAGCTCATAGCGCGGGTTATAGATCAGCCGTTTCCCCTCGTGGCAGCTGATCCGCCCCCAGACCTTGAGGGTTCGACCGGGATCGATTCCAGGGATCTGTCGGCGGCCCAGCCAAACCAGCGTCACAGCCCCTGAGCCGTCACGCAGCTCGACCTCCAGCGCCGGATGCCCCGCTCGGGGAGTGATGGTCACCGTTGACACCGTGCCTGTGAGCTGGACGTGCTGACGGTCCTCACAGTTCTGAATGGGTACGGCGCCCTCTTCACGGACCTTGCGTTGCAGATCCTCGGACTCGAGCTCGGCATTCGATGAGGCGAACCGACGTAGTGCCCGCTGCAGCATGTTTTCCTTAGCCATCGCGTGTCACCTCCGCCCCTCAAGCATCCCACCCCCGTCAATCTTTTGGTATCCGCTCGCGCCCGAGCGTGTGCTGAAAGTTGCTGTCTTCCTCCCTCGCGCACACGGTTGCCTAATCCGCATATGTAGCCTCAACCCCTGATCACCGTGCCTGCTCGATCGTCCAGACAGCACCGGCACCCGCTCTACCCGACGCTCGCGGATGAAATTTTGGTATCCGCTCGCGCCCGAGCGTGTGCTGAAAGTTTCTCTCTTCCTCCCTCGCAGTCATGGCTTGTCCGTCCCCATCGCGCCCGACCGCGTGCTGCCGCTCAGGGGCTATGTCTCCGATTCCTCAGACTCAGCGCTGACATTGCTCGGCATCGTCAGCGGCAGGAGGTCGCCCGGCGCCATCGCCTCGTCGCCGCGCCGCACAATCACCTGACGGAAGGCGGAGAGCACATCAGCCACAATCGGTGAGTCTGCGTCGTCTTCGATGGCCGCCTGGCCGTACACGATGCCGCGCAGCAGCCAACGTGGACCTTCCGCGACCCACATGCGAGAGGGTTGGTATCCCTCCTCGCCGTCGGGCGTCGTCACCGGAATGAGCCGCCTCAGCTCGATCCCGAACGGCCCCTCGCCGAGTGAAGCCGTGCCGCCCGCCTCCGTCGCGTTGTGGGCAATCTCATCGCGTAGCTCAGCCCACAGGCCGCCACTGCGAGGAGCCGCGTACGCGCCCAGCTCCAGTGCCGACGAATAGGCCTGAGGTTTCTGGTTTGCACTGGCGGGTGGTTCCACAATGGTTTCGATCACGAGCATCGCCGAAGCAATCTCGCCGGTCTCTTCGGCCACCTGAAGTCTGAGCTCGGAGCCGGATACCGCCGTGAGGATCAAGCTGCCGAGGTCGATTCTGGGGCTCTCCTCAGTGCTCTCGATGTCGGAGACCTCGCCGATGTCGTACGGTCCTGAGGTCCGCCAGTCGAGCTCGTCCAACGCCGCCAGCTCCGCGCCCTCCAGATCGGCGCTTTCCCGATCTTCGCCTTCCAGCTCTTCAGTCGAGGTTTCGCTCTCGGGTTCGGTAGCCTCATCATCCAGCTCGTCGAGGCTCGCATCGTCGGTTGATTCCTCGGTGGATTCCTCGACTGCGGAGTCGCTGCCGCGCTTCCTGCCTCTCTTGAAGATCATCCGTGTTCCCTTGGCACACTCATGCTTTCGTCTCCTCGCTGGGTGGCCGCTGGCTCGTTGGCACCGCTCAGTATTCCTCCGGTTGACCCATACCCGCCAATTCCGCGCGCTGAACTGGGTAAAGCGGTCACCGGCACGAAAACCGCTGTATTGACCGGCTGGATCACCAACTGAGCGATCCGGTCGCCGCGGGCAATGTTTACCGGCTGGGTTCGGTCGGTATTGATCAGACAGACCTTGATCTCTCCGCGATAACCGGAATCAACGGTGCCCGGAGCATTCACGATGGTGATGCCGTGCCGTGCGGCGAGCCCGGAACGCGGGTGCACGAAGGCCGCATAGCCAGCCGGCAACGAGATAGCGACACCAGTCCCCACCAACCGTCGCTCTCCCGGCCGGAGCTCGAAACCTTCGCTGCTGCGCAGATCCGCACCAGCGTCGCCGGGGTGTGCGTAGGACGGCAATTCCAGTTCAGGATCGAGCTGGAGCAGCAGCACCTCGACGGCGGTCATGACTCACTCACCCGGTCAGCGTAGACGAGGCAGCTTCCCTAAGTGCTTCTGCCAGTTGTTGCGGACGCCGCGTGGAGACCAGCCAATACGGCACCGGATCCTCGGGGTCGTCGAGGGTGATCTCGACCGCAGTCCTTACGTAGGGCCTCAGCACCAAGTGAGCCCTGGCGTCGGCTTCCACGCCGCCGCGCTGACGTGCTTCCTCAGCAGTCAGCGCTTGACTTCCGGAGATATAGGCATGCTCGATGCTGGCCCGGCCTATCCGGATTTCCCGCGCATCTATGCTGATCACGACCGCAGCCGAGACGAAGATCGCGGCGGCCACCATCATGGTGGCAAGCGCGGTTCCGATGCCCCATACCGGCCCAAGGTAGGCGCCAACGGCGAGCAGCACCGACAGTGCGAAGAGACCCGCAAGCACCCACCACATGATGGGAACGGTGAGCCGCTCTCGGAACAGCATGGAGGTAACTTACGCGCCTTGATGAGAACTCCGCGGCGGCGGCGTTGCCCTCCGCATCGCGCACTAAGATGCGAACACGCAACCGGGAATCCGCTCTCCGGATGGCCCAACATGGAAGGTTGATCCGATGGGACCGACGCAAAAACTGCTCTGGAAGCTCTACGTCGGAGTGATCGGCGCGGTCACCACCGTGGTG
>Ga0307289_10000269_pt1 | contig 21804 bp, 20 predicted proteins | sample ER_DNA_143_FD_194483 | JGI IMG/M metagenome (GOLD analysis project Ga0307289, IMG submission 194483) | Bulk soil microbial communities from the East River watershed near Crested Butte, Colorado, United States - ER_DNA_143 | ecosystem: Environmental > Terrestrial > Soil > Floodplain | place...
TCCACTCGATGGGCATCGGTCCTCGTTCCGTTGGCTGGTCTGACTCCAGCATGCGACCCGTGGTTCCCACTAGTGGACGAGACTGCGCGCACACTGGATGTGCGGGCTCAGGCCCCGGCGCCGTCGCGACGAGATCGACGACGACGAGCTCGAGTGCAGCGTCACCTTCACCCCCATCCACCTGTTCGCTTCGCGGCGGCTCGCCATGGTCGGTGGGGAGGACCTGCAGCACATGGAGTGGGCGTACCGACGGTTCGAGGAGTAGGCCGAGAATCTTTCTGTCGAGGCCTGTCGAAACGCGCCGCGCCCGTTCGAGGAAGGGATGAGACCGCCCGCATCGCGGTGGTCCCCCACCCGAAGGAGGCACCTCATGACCACCATCTCCATCCAGCCCAGCGTGTGCGCGGACACGACTACGCGCGTGACCCGGTCGCTAGCCGGCTACGGCGTTCTCGTCGGCCCGGTCTACGTCGGTGTCTCGCTCGCCCAGGCGCTCACCCGCGACGGGTTCGACCTCGGCCGGCACGCCTGGAGCCAGCTGGCCCTCGGCGACTGGGGCTGGGTGCAGACCGCCAACCTGATCGCCACCGGCCTGATGTCGATCGCCTTCTCCGTCGCGCTGCGGCGAACCCTGGCCGGTGGCCGTGGCGGCCGGGCCGTCCCGGTCCTCGTCGCCGTGTTCGGCCTCGGCGTGCTGCTGGCCGGCGTGTTCTCCGCCGACCCGGCCGCCGGGTTCCCCGTCGGGATGCCGACGCCCGCCGCCCCGAGCCTGCACGGGATGCTCCACCTGATGACGTCCGGGGTCGGCTTCCTGGGGCTCGCCGCGGCCATGGTGGTCATGGCCGTCCGGTATGCGTCAGAGCACCGCCCAGCCCGCGCCGGCTGGTCGGCGGCGGCGGCGGTCGCCCTTATCGGCGGCTTCGCGACCATCGCCTCGGGCTCGCCTGCCGGCGTCCCCGCGTTCACCATCGGCATCCTCACCGCGCTGACCTGGATCAGCCTGCTCGGCGTCGACACCTACCACCGGGCGACGTCCGCCTCCCTCTGAGCCGCAGACGGCGGCATACTCCCTCGACACCCCAAGGAGCTTCCGATGCGTTTCTTCAGCACCCTCAAGGTCACGTCTCAGCCCGATACTCCGCCACCGACGGCCCTCATGGAGGCCATCGCCAACCTCGGCATGGAGGCCACCCGCTCGGGCGCCCTCGTCGACTTCGCCGGTCTCATGCCGGTCGCGGCGGGCGGTGGTCGGGTCTCCCTCGCCGGCGGCGCTCTCACCGTCACCGACGGTCCGTTCGCGGAGTCCAAGGAGCTCATCAGCTACGCCGTCTACGACGTCCGGTCCCGCGACGAGGCGATCGAGTGGGCGACCCGGTTCGTCCGCCTGCACCAGGAGCACTGGGCCGGTTGGGAGGGCGAGGCCGACGTCCAGCAGGTCTTCGAGGCCCCGCCCCCGTGACGGCAACCGACCCTCGGCGGGCCGCGGAGACGGTGTGGCGGATGGAGTCCGCCAGCATCGTCGCCGTGGCCAGCCGCGTCCTCGGCGACGTCGGCCTGGGCGAGGAGATCGCGCAGGACGCCTTCGTCGCGGCGTTGGAGCAGTGGCCCGCCCGCGGGGTTCCGCCGAACCCCGCGGGCTGGCTCGTTTCCACAGCACGACACCTGGCCATCGACCTGGTCCGGCGACGCACCACGTACGCGCGCAAGCTCGCCGAGGTCGGACGGTCCCTTCCCGACGTCGAGGTGGCCGACGTCAACGACGCGCTCGACGACCACATCGGCGACGACCTGCTCCGGCTGGTCTTCACGACCTGTCACCCTGTTCTGACGACCGAGTCGCGGGTGGCCCTGACCCTCCGACTGCTCGGCGGCCTGACGACAACAGAGGTGGCGCGTGGACTGTTGATCCCCGAAGCCACTGCAGGGCAACGTATCTCGCGCGCCAAGCGGACGCTGGCGGCCCACGGTGTGTCGTTCGAGCTGCCGCGGCCAGAGGAGATGCAGGAGCGGCTGGCGTCGGTGCTCGAGGTCGTCTACCTGATGTTCAACGAGGGGTACGTCGCGACCACCGGTCCTGACTGGGCGCGGCCCGAGCTGTGCTACGAGGCGATCCGGCTGGCCCGGCTACTGGCCGCGCTCCTGCCCGACGAACGCGAGGTGCTGGCCCTCGACGCGCTGCTCGAGCTGCAGGCGTCTCGGCTCGCGGCGCGCGTCGACGCCTCCGGTGCCCCGGTGCCGCTCCTCGAGCAGGACCGCCGACGCTGGGACCCCTTGCTGACGCGTCGGGGCACCGCGGCGCTGACGCGCGCGCTCGGGCTTCCGGGGCCACCCACGCCGTACCTGCTGCAGGCGTCGATCGCCGCCTGCCACGCCCTCGCTCCGTCGGCCGGCGAGACGGACTGGCCGCAGATCGTGCGGCTGTACGCGGCGTTGGGATCCGTCTCGCCCTCGCCGGTCGTCGAGCTCAACCGGGCGGTCGCGGTCGGCATGGCGGGCGACGCGGAGGCCGGTCTGGCCCTGGTCGACCGGGCGGCGGAGTCGCCGTCGCTGCGCGGGTACGCGCAGGTTCCGGCGGTCCGGGCCCACCTGCTGGGGCTGCTGGGCAGGACCGAGGAGGCCCGAGACGCATACCGCCTCGCGGCGGACCTCACCCGGAACGAACCGGAGGCCGCCCTGCTGCGCCGGCGCGCCGACACCCTCTGACCCGGCACTGCGCTGGGATCAGTCGACCGGGCCGGTCTCCAGCAGTGATCGGAAGCCCGCCTCGTCGAGGATGCGCACGCCGAGCTCCTCCGCCTTGGCGGCCTTGGACCCGGCGTTCTCGCCGACCACGACATAGTCGGTGCTCTTGGAGACGGAGCCGGCCGCCTTCCCCCCGCGGGTGAGGATCGCCTCACGCGCCTGGTCGCGCGAGAAGCCTTCGAGCGAACCGGTCACGACGACGGTCAGCCCGTCAAGGGTGCGCTTGACGGAGGCGTCGCGCTCGTCGGCCATCCGGACGCCCGCCGCTGCCCACTTGTCGACGATCGAGGCATGCCAGTCGACGGCGAACCACTCGATCACCGCGTCGGCGATGACTCCCCCTACCCCTTCCGCCTGTGCCAGTTCATCGCGCGAGGCCGCCCGGATCGCGTCCATCGAGCCGAACTGGGAAGCCAGCGCCCGCGCGGCGGTCGGCCCGACGTGGCGGATGGACAGCGCCACGAGGATTCGCCAGAGGGGCTGGCGCTTCGCCTTGTCGAAGTTGTCGAACAGGCGCTCGCCGTTGACGGAGAGGACCTTCCCGTCCACGGCCTGGTCGGCCTCGGTCTTCTTCGCTGCCCGGGTGAACAGCGGCACGGTAAGGAGCTGCTCACGAGTTAAGGCGAAGAGGTCGCCCTCGTCGGTCACGACCCCGGCGTTGAGCAGCGCGACGGCGCCCTCCCAACCGAGGACCTCGATGTCGAAGGCGCCGCGGCCGGCCAGTCCGGCGATCCGCTCCCGCAGCTGGGCGGGGCACGTTCGCGCGTTCGGACAGCGGATGTCCTTGTCGCCCTCCTTCTCGGGGGCGAGTGGGGTGCCGCACACCGGGCATTCCGTCGGCATCTCGAACTCGCGCTCGCTGCCGTCGCGCAGCTCGACGACCGGCCCGACGATCTCCGGTATCACGTCGCCCGCCTTGCGCAGCACGACGGTGTCGCCGATCAGGACACCCTTACGCCGCACCTCGTCCGCGTTGTGGAGGGTGGCTCGCTCGACCGTGGAACCGGCCACGACGACCGGCGTCATCAGGCCGAACGGCGTCACGCGGCCGGTGCGGCCGACGTTGACGAGGATGTCGAGAAGCGTGGTGTTGACCTCTTCGGGCGGGTACTTGTACGCGATCGCCCACCGGGGCGCGCGCGACGTCGCCCCGAGCTGGCGCTGGACGGAGATCTCGTCGACCTTGACGACCACACCGTCCAGCTCGTGCTCGACGCTGTGCCGCTGCTCGCCGAACCGCGCAACGTAGGCCCCGACCTCGTCGATCGTGTCGAGGACCTCGTAATGCGTCGAGACCGGGAGGCCCCACTCGCGGAAGAGGTCGTACGCCTGTGACTGCCGGCTCAGCTCGAGGCCCTCGCGGTAGCCGATGCCGTGGACGAGCAGGTGCAAAGGTCGTCTCGCTGAGACCCGAGGGTCCTTCTGGCGGAGGGAGCCGGCGGCGCTGTTGCGGGGGTTCGCGAACGGGGCCCGGCCCGCGGCGACCAGCGACGCGTTGAGCTGCTCGAACCCCTCCACCGGGAAGAACACCTCGCCGCGGACCTCCACCTTGGCCGGATGGCTGGAGCCTCTGAGAGTGTGTGGGACACCCTTGATGGTTTTGACGTTGTTGGTGACGTCCTCGCCGGTGCGGCCGTCGCCGCGGGTCAGGGCCCGGGTCAGTCGGCCGTTCTCGTAGAGCAGGTTCACGGCCAGGCCGTCGATCTTGAGCTCGCAGAGGTAGTGGTAGTCCCTGGTGTTGGCGTCGCGGGCGGCCCGCGCGGCCCAGGCGGCCAGCTCCTCGGGCGAGAAGCAGTTGTCGAGGCTGAGCATCCGCTCGAGGTGGTCGACGGCCTGGAAGTCCGTCGAGAACGTCGCGCCGCCGACGAGCTGGGTCGGGCTCTCGGGCGCGCGGAGCGTGGGGTAGGCGTCCTCGAGCTCGTTGAGCCGACGGATCATCCGGTCGTACTCGGCGTCGCTGATCGTCGGTGCGTCGCGGACGTGGTAGGCGAACTGGGCAGCGAGGGCGTCCTGCGCGAGGTCGTTCCACTCGTGGAGGACCTCGGTGGGTATGCCGGTGGCCTCGGTCGTCGACGGCGGCTCGGCTCCCGCGCCTTCACCGGCCTCGCGCGTCACCTCGGCGCCCTCGGTCTCCGACGTCACGCGGCCATCCTGCCGTACCGCTCCGACAGCGCCGCCGGTCCGCCGCCCCTGCGCTGCGGCATCAACTCCGACATATCGGAGCCGTTGTTGGGGGATTCGGGCGATTCGGGCGGAACTTCTCAGCCGTGTCTGAGGAATCGCCACCAAGGGCGACGCGGCATGTCGGGATTTGGCCGTGGCCAGTCGTTCGGCGACACTGTTCGCTGGGCCGTGGTGTGCCCTGTCACGCCCGGAGGGGGAGAGTCTCAGATGGTGCAGGTCGTTCGTCAGCGCGATCGTCGCCGGTTCCGGCGGGGGTCGGCGCCCGATCGGCGTCTCGGCCTGCTCGCCGCCGCGCTCACCGTAGCGCTGGCGCTGGGCGCCTGCACGTCCTCGAGCGGGGGCTCGGGGTCCAACGCCGCCGCAACCGACGCAGCGTCGTCGGGCGCCGCGTCGACGTCGACGACGACCACGCCGGCGATCCCGCCGGTGACGCTGACCCCGAGCGTGGCGGCCGACGCCAAGGTCCCTGTCGACACCATCGTGTCGGTGTCGGCCAAGGACGGCACCGTCACCGACGTCACGCTGACCTACAAGGACCCGAAGAAGGGCGAGGTCAACGTCGAGGGCACCCTCGACCCGAACGGCGCGACGTGGACGGCCAGCAGCCTCCTCGAGCCCGGCTCGACCTACACCCTGAGCATGACCGGCAAGAACACCGCCGGCGTCGAGGGCAAGGCGCACTCGACGTTCTCGACGCAGGCGCTGTCGAAGAAGCAGCAGATCTATCCCACCGTCGTCGCCAACGGCGCCACCGTCGGCGTGGCCATGCCGGTCATCGTCCGTTTCGACGTGCCGGTCAGGGACAAGGCCGCCTTCGAGAAGAAGATGACGGTCAAATCCGACCCGCCGCAGCAGGGTTCGTGGGGCTGGGTCTCCAGCAGCGAGGCCCACTGGCGGCCCGCGCAGTACTGGAAGCCGGGCACCAAGGTCAGCGTCAACGTCGACATCAACAGCGTCCCGGCCGGCAACGGCACCTACGGCCAGCTGTCGACATCCGGCAGCTTCACCGTCGGGGACGCCACGATCATCAAGGCCGACCTCCAGAGCCACCAGCTGACCGTCAACATCAAGGGCGCCGACGTGAAGACCATTCCGATCACCGGTGGCAAGGCCGGCTTCGAGACGCGCAGCGGCACCAAGGTCGTCATGGAGAAGCTGGCCACTGTGCGGATGGACGCCAACACCGTCGGCATCGAGCCGGGTGACCCGAACTACTACGACATCCCCGACGTCCAGTTCGCCATGCGTGAGACCAACTCGGGCGAGTTCCTCCACGCAGCTCCGTGGTCGGTCGGCTCCCAGGGCAAGACCAACGTCAGCCACGGGTGCATCGGCATGAGCACCGCCGACGCCCAGTGGCTGTTCGACCTGGCCAAGGTCGGGGACCCGGTGGTCGTCACCGGCACGAACCGCGGCCTCGAGGCCGGCAACGGCTGGACCGACTGGAACGTCAGCTTCGACCAGTGGAAGTCGGGGTCGGCGCTGACGACCTGAGGTCGGCCCTGTCGTCCTCGATTCCGTTCCTGGTCGGCGCCGCGGCCGCCCGATGATCACAGCGGCCGCGAGCACGATCGCGGCGCCGGCCACTTGCGGCCAGTACAGCCGCTCGTGGAGGAACACGATCCCGAGGACGACCGCGACGACGGGGATCACGTAGGTCACCGTCGCTCCGATGGTCGGACCGACCTCGCGGACCACGTCGTACTGCAGCACGAACGCCAGCCCGGTACCGACGACGCCGAGGACGAGGACGGCAACGAGCGGCCAGAGCGCCGACCCGGAACCGGCAGCTGCGGACCACGGCGCCGGTATGCGACTCGCGTCCCCTTCCCGGTGCAACCACCACCACCCGAGCGTCACGACGCACATCTGCACAGCGGCGGTGAGCAGCTGCGCGGCCGGCAGGCCGAGGCCGCCGATGTCATCCTTCGCGAGGAACCGCCTTACGTAGGTCCAACCCAGGCCGTACGACGCGCCGGCCAGGAGCGTCAGGCCGAAGCCCAGGACGTCCGGCCGGCCGGAGGCCTCCCACGGCTGCAGAATCACCACGACGCCGAGGAACCCGGCCACCACGGCCACGCCCGTCCTGCGGTCCACGCGCTGCGACGGCAGCAGCAGGGCAGTAAAGAGCACTGCCGACAACGGGGTCGTCGCGTTCCCGATGCCGGCCAGCGCCGACGACACCCGCTCCTCCCCCAGCGGGAAGAGGGTGAACGGCAGACAGCACAGGACGAACCCGGCAACCGACAGATGTCCCCACACCCGTCCCCAGGGCGGTAGCCGCACGCCCATGAGGAGCGCCGCCGTGAGCACCGTCGCGGCGCCCGTCAGGATCCGCAGCGTCGCGATCTGGACCGGGGCGAGCGCCTCGAGCCCGATCTTCATGAGAAGGAACGACCCGCCCCAGATCAGGACGAGCGCCCCGAACTTGACCGGCCAGGGGACTCTCACGCCGTGGCCCGCTCGGCCAGCTCCCGTGCGCTCTCGATGCATACCCGTGAAACGTCCCGAGCCCGTCCCGGTGTGAGTCCTGCCAGTCCGCAGGCCGGCGTGATGACCAGGTTGGCCAGTTCGGAGGACGGCATCCCGAGGTCGCGCCACCGCTCGACGAGCCGGTCGGCCACCGCCAGCGGTCGGGTCAGCGTGCCGTCGGTCGGCACGCTTCCCGCATACAGGGTCATTCCCTCCTCGACGCCGACGGCGACTCCTTCCCAACCGCGCGGCCCCAGCAGCGCGGTGTCGACCGCGAGGTCCGCGCCGGTGCGCCGCAGCAGGACGATCGGGGCGTCCGGGGCGCAGCAGTGAACCACCGGTCGGGTGCCTTCGGGAGCGGCGCCCAGCACCGTTTCCAGCCCGTCCAGCGTGTCCTGCGGGTCGACGGCGCGCACCAGCCCGTAGCCCGATGCGGTGGGCAGCCGGCCGTCGATCACCGCCGGCAGGGACGGCTCGTCGAGCTGCAGGACGAGCGAGGCGCCGGGCAGCAGCCGCTGGACGGCGGTGACGTGGAGCCGCACGCCCTCGGCCAGTGAGTCGACGAGGTCGCGGGTGGCACCGGAGTCGGACACGACCCGCTCGCCCCGCGGCAGCCAGGTGCTCGCGGCCAGTGTCCACGGGCCGGCGACCTGCAGCTTCAGGCGCCCGGTCCAGCCGTCGAACGCCTCGGCCAGCTCGTCGAGGTCCTGGCGCAGGTATGCGGTGGTTTGGCTGAGGTCGCGTCCGGGCCGGTCGGTCAGCCGCCAACCCGAGGGCTGCAGGTCCACCGGCAGGTCGACGAGGATTCCGAGACCGCGCCCGACGAGGTCGGCGCCGGGGCCGCGGTCGGGCAGCTCCGGTAGGTACGGGAGGCCGTCGACGCTGTCGCCGGGGTCGGCCAGCAGGTCGCGGACGACCCCGAGCGCCTCACGGACGTCGGTGCCCGGCCAGGAGCCCATGCCGGTCGCGGTCGCCACGCGGCGAGGCTATCGACCGCCCCCTCCCCTCCCGCCGAGAGGCCACGTTTGGTCGTTCTCAGGGCGTGAGAACGACCAGACCTGGCCTCTCGCGCGAAGGGGGCGGGGGCGCGTTAGCGTCGCGTATGCCGTCCGGTCCGATCCGCTGGTTGTTCGGCGACCAGCTGGGTCCACACTTCGCCGACGACTTTCTGGACCAGCACGACGGGCCGGTGCTTCTCGTGGAGTCCCGGCGGGTGTTCGCACGCCGGGAGTTCCACCGTCAGAAGGCGCACCTCGTTCTGAGCGCCATGCGCCACCGGGCGGCCGAGCTCGGGACGCGCTGCCGGTAGGCACGGGTCGAGCGGTACCGCGACGCCCTCGCCGAGGCGGACGGCGCGCTCCATGTGATCCAGCCGACGTCACGGTCCGCGGTCGGCTTCGTGCGGACGTTGGCCGCGGAGCGGGAGGTCGAGCTGCTGCCGGCACGGGGTTACGTGACGACGCGAGAGGACTTCACGACCTGGGCCGAGTCGCGCGGGCGACGCCGGCTGTTGATGGAGGACTTCTACCGGGATGCTCGGCGGCGCCACGGCGTCCTCATGGAGGGCGACGAGCCGGTTGGAGGCCGCTGGAACCTCGACGCCGAAACCGCGAGCCCCCGCCGCGTGGGCACGAGACCCTCGGCGTCGCCGAGCCGAGGTGGCCGGAGGAGGACGACATCGACGGGGAGGTCCGCGACGACCTCGACCGCTGCGAGCGGAACGGAGACGTGCGCTTCGTCGGGCGAGACGGGCCGCGGCTGTTCGCCGCCACCCGGACGGAGGCGGTCGCGGCGCTCGACCCCTTCGTCCAGCACCGGAGGTCGGCGTTCGGGCCGGAGGAGGACGCGGTCATGAAGGCCGACGCCTGGATGGCCCACTCGCTGCTCTCCGCGCCGATGAACCTCGGGTGGCTCGACCCGGTGGAGGTGATCGAGGCGGCCGAAGAGGCATACCGGAGAGGGGACGTACCGCTGCAGTCCGCCGAGGGCTTCATCCGTCAGGTGATGGGCTGGCGCGACTACGTCTGGCATCTGTACTGGCATCTCGGCGAGGACTACCGGCATGCGAACCGGCTCGGCGCGCGCCGCCATCTGCCCGGCTGGTGGCAGGACCTGGACGGCGACGCGACCGACGCCGCTTGCATCGCGCACACTCTCTCCGACCTGCGCGACCATGGCTGGATCCACCACATTCCACGGCTGATGATCCTGGAAACTCTGCGGCACAACGAGGTTGGCGCCCCGACGAGCTGACCGACTGGTACCACCGCTCGTTCGTCGACGGCTACGACTGGGTGATGGTGCCCAACGTGGTCGGCATCTCGCAGCACGCCGATCTCGGGGTGATGGCGACGAAGCCGTACGTCGCCGGCGGCGCGTACATCAACACGATGACCGACTACTACTGCGGCGGGTGCCGGTTCGACCCGAAGATCCGAGTGGGCGACGACGCGTGTCCGTTCACTGCCGGCTACTGGTAGTACCTGTCTCGGAATCGTCTTCGCCTGCAAGGAAATTCGCGGATGATCCGGGCGCTCGGCGGCCTTGATCGGCTGCGCGACCTCGACGACCTCGTGGCTCAGGAGGAGCGGCGCTGCTCCGGCCCCCCATGACGAGGGCTACCAAGCGCGCGTCGCTGCCCACTCCTTGATCAGCCGCGGTCCGGCGATACAGCGCCAGGCCTCCTCGACGAGCAGTTCCACGCGGTCCCAGTCCGGACGGTCGTCGAGCCACATGCCCACCCAGCCGCGGGGGCCCACGTATGGCGGTCGGAAGAAGTGGTCCGGCTCGTCCTCGACGAGATGCCGCTGAACCCCCTCGTCCGCCGCCGCCCAGAACGCCACCCGGTCGTCGTGATGGTGGTCGGCGAACATGACGAACATTCGCTTGCCTCCGACGAACCAGCACGCCTCACCGTGGCTCAGCCGCTCCTGGGTTCGTGGGAAGGCCATGCAGAGGATCCGGACGCGCTCGACGAGATGGTCCGAGCTCGTCCCCTGTGCCGCCATGGCCAAAGCCTGTGCCCCTACCCTGCGAAGTCCCCACTCCACGTCGCACCCTAGCGCCGGACGAGGGTCGGATGGACGTGTGCGGGTGGAGAGACTTCGAAGGAGTGCGGATCAGGCCGGAACTCTGGTCCGGAAGGCATCCCGGATGGTTGCCGAGCCGACGACTCGAGTGTCCTCGTAGAGGACCACCGACTGCCCGGCCGCCACGCCTCGGACGCGTTCCGCCAACCGGACGTGCACCTCGTCACCATCCGCCCGGGCGGTCGCCTCATACTCCTCGCCGTGTGCCCTCAGCTGGGCGCCGAGGGCGACGGTCCCGTCGGGCAGGGGCCCGCACCAGCGGGCGTGTTCACCGACGACAGTGTCGACGCCGAGGAGGTCGCGGGTGCCGATGACCACGGTGTTGGTGCTCGCCTCGACGTCGACTACGTAGCGCGGTTCGCCATCCAGCCCGGCCCGGTCCAGGCCGAGTCCTCGTCGTTGGCCGACGGTGAATCCGTATGCGCCGGAATGAGATCCGACAACCTGACCCTGGGTGTCCACGACGCTCCCGGGCCGCTCACCAAGGGCACGAGTGAGGAAGCCACGGGTGTCGCCGTCGGGGATGAAGCAGATGTCGTGGCTGTCCGGCTTGCTCGCGACGGACAAGCCGCGGGCCCGGGCCTCCCCACGGATCTGGGGCTTGGCGGTGTCTCCCAGGGGGAAGAAGGACCGGGCCAGCTGGTCCTCGTCGAGAACCCCGAGCACGTAGGACTGGTCCTTCTGCGGGTCCACCGCTCGGTGCAGCTCCCGACGACCGTCGGGTCGCTCGACGAGCCGCGCGTAGTGGCCGGTGGCCACGGCGTCGAAGTCGAGAGCGACCGCCTTGTCGAGCAGGGCGGCGAACTTGATCCGCTCGTTGCACCGCACGCACGGGTTGGGAGTGCGGCCGGCAGCGTACTCCGCGAGGAAGTCCTCGACCACGTCCTCGCGGAACCGGGCGGCCAGATCCCAGACGTAGAACGGGATGCCGAGGACGTCGGAGACGCGGCGGGCGTCTCCCGCGTCCTCGAGCGTGCAGCAGCCGCGGGCGCTCTGCCGCAGGGTCGCGGCCTTCTGGCTGAGCGCCAGGTGGACGCCGACGACCTCGTGGCCCGCGTCCACCATGCGGGCCGCGGCGACGGCGGAGTCGACGCCGCCGCTCATCGCGGCGACGACCTTCACGGAGTCCTCACCAGATCATCCACTGCGAAAGGACGCCCGCCGGGCCCGCTCGACGGCGTGCGGCAGGGCCGCGAGGACCGCCTCGACGTCGGCCTGCGTCGAGGTGCGTCCGAGGGTCAGCCGTAGTGCGCCGCGGGCCTGCTCCTCCGCGATGCCCATGGCCAGCAGGACGTGACTGGGCTGGGGCACGCCGGCCTGGCAGGCCGAACCGGTCGAGCACTCGATCCCGGCCGCGTCGAGGAGGTACAACAGCGAGTCGCCGTCGCACCCCGGGACCAGGAGGTGGACGTTGCCCGGCAACCGGTCACTCGCGTCGCCGGGCGCCCACGGGCCGGTGACCGTGATGTCGAGATCCAGCCCCAGTGCTCCCTCGATGAGCTGGTCGCGCAGGCTCGTGAGCCGCACCCGCTCCGCGTCGAGCTCCCGCACCGACTCCTCGACGGCGACCGCGAAGCCGCGGATGGCCGGGGCATCGAGGGTTCCGCTCCGGACCTGCCGCTCCTGACCGCCACCGTGGGACAGCGGGACCAGGTGATGGTCGCGCTGAACGACCAGCGCGCCGACGCCGACCGGGCCGCCGAGCTTGTGCGCGGTCAGTGACGCGAGCTCGACGCCGGAGTCGGTGATGTCCACCGGCACGTGACCAACCGCCTGGACGGCGTCCGTGTGCATGGGAACGCCGAACTCCTTTGCCACGGCAGCGATTCCGGCGATGTCCTGGATGGCGCCGACCTCGTTGTTCACCCACATCACGGAGACGAGCGCCGCCGACTCGGGGTCCTCAACCAGGGCAGATCGCACGATGTCCGGCGTGACCCGGCCCTGCGCGTCCACTTCGAGGAACGTCACCTTGGCGCCCTCGTGAGCGGTCAGGAACTCCGCGCAGTCGAGGACGGCGTGGTGCTCCACGGAGCTGACGAGGAGGCGGACCCGGCGCGGGTCGGCGTCGCGACGTGCCGCATATGTTCCCTGGACGGCGAGGTTGTCGGACTCGGTGCCGCCGGACGTGAACACGACTTCCGAAGGGCGGCACCCGATCGCCCCGGCGATGGTCTCGCGCGACTCCTCGACGACACGACGGGCGAGCCGGCCGGAGGTGTGGAGCGAGGACGGGTTGCCGGTGCGAGCCATCTGCTCGGTCACCGCGTCGATGGCGGCGGGAATCATCGGCGTCGTGGCGGCGTGGTCGAGGTACCGGCGCACGTGGCTAGTTTACGGTCGCAACCGAGGCCGGGCATGCCGGGAGTCACTCCTCGGTCGTCGCTACGGTCTGGGGTCACCCTCGACGATGGCCATGTCGTGGACGTCGTGCCACGCGCCCTCGTGGCGGACGGCTTGGCGGCGCACGCCTTCGAGGACGAACCCGACCTTGGTGTACACGGCGATGGCCGGTGCGTTGAAGGAGTTCACCTCGAGAGCCAGGCGGTGCAGCCCCAGCGGCCCGAACGCGAAGTCCCGCACCAGGCGGGTGGCCTCGGTGCCGTACCCCAGCCCGAACACCTCCGGACCGACGAGCGCAATGCGGTAGCTCATCGAGGACGCGTCCTCGTCGAGATCCATGAGTACCGCCTCGCCGACGACGACGGCGTCCTTCCGTCGGACGATCGCCCAGTCAGCGCGGTCCTCGCGCTCGCGCGCGCGAGCCAGCCCGGCTCGGGTCTGCTCGCGGGTGACGGCGACGAAGGGGTCGTCCTTGTCACCGGAGTAGAGGGGCCACAGCCCCTCGAGATGCTCGGGGCCGGCCGGTTCGAGGCGGACCAGCCCGCCTTCCAGAACCGGCTGGTGGCCCAGCTGTCGGACGTCGACCACCGCAGCAGCCAACCAACAACGGGTACCGGGAGCAAGCGACCGCGGTGGTCGACGGCATACCGTGTTCCCGTGGTCACGGACACCGCTGACGAGCCCGACTACCTGCGGGCCAACCGGGCCAACTGGGACGACCGCGCCGTGATCCATGCGGCGTCGCCGGACTACGACGTCCGGGCGTTCCTGGACGATCCGCGGCACCTCTCCGGAGTCGTGCGCTTCGACATCCCGCGGCTCGGCGACGTGTCGGGTCTCGACGGCGTGCACCTCCAGAGCCACATCGGGACCGACACCCTGTCGCTCGCCCGGCTCGGCGCTCGGATGACCGGACTCGACCTCTCGCCCCAGTCGGTGACCGAGGCGCGCAGGCTCGCGCAGGCGACCGGCGCCGCCGTCGAGTACGTCGTCTCGGATGTCTACGACGCGCCGAACGCGCTCGGTGGACGCACCTTCGACTTCGCGTACGTCAGTCTCGGCGCCATCTCCTGGCTGCCCTCGGTCGACAGGTGGGCGGAGGTGGTCGCCGGCGTCCTGAAGCCCGGTGGCCGGCTGTTCATCCGCGACACGCACCCGATGCTCGACACGATGGAGCCCGACCCGGTCACCGGCAAGCCGGTTCCGGCGTTTCCCTACTTCGAGCACCGTGACCCGATCGTCTGGGACGACAACCTGACCTATGTCCGGTCGGCTGCGGACTCCGAGCACACGATCACCCACACCGAGACGCACACCTGGAGCCACGGCATCGGCGAGACGGTGACCGCGGTGATGCGGCACGGGCTCGTCCTGACGATGCTGGAGGAGCACGACAGCGTCCCGTTCTGCCCGTTCCCGGGCCTCATGACGAGGAACGAGATCGGCGAGTACCGGATGACCGAGCACCCGGAGCGGATCGCCATGAGCTTCACGTTGGGCGCGCGGAAACCGCAGTGACGAAGCGGGATCCGGCCGAAGATGCGGACTGGGCCGGATACTACGAGAGCCACACGGGCCGGCCCGTCCGCGACCTGTTGCTGCGGGCGCTCAGCCGTCTCGGACGTCAGCCCAGAGACGCCGTCGCCGTCGACCTCGGGTGTGGTGACGGCACCGAGAGTGCGGCGTTGCTGCGAGCCGGGTTCAGGGTGTTCGCCGTCGACTCGTCCGTCGACGCCGTCCGGCGGACGATCCTCGCGGCCGGGCCGGAGGCCGTGCGGCTCACCGCGACCGTCGAGGGCTTCGCCACGTATGCGGTTCCCCCGGCGGATCTCGTGTACGCCGGCTTCAGCCTTCCGTTCTGCCGGCCCGCGGACTTCCCCGACGTGTGGTCTCGGGTCCGCGCGGCCCTCCGGCCAGGCGGCGTGGTGGCGGTCACGCTCTTCGGCGAGCGTGACTCCTGGGCATCGGAGTGGGACAGGACCTTTGTGTCAGCCCAGCGGGTCGACGAGCTCACGGCCGGGCTCGACGCGGACATCATCGAGGAGGAGCGAGACGGAGAGGCGTTCTCGGGGCCGAAGCACTGCCATGTGTTCAACGTCGTGGCCTGGCGGCCGCTCGTCGACGAGAGCGCATCAGCGCACGCTTGCGCTCGCTCCACTGCATTCGCCGGCTGACGACCGGACGCGCCGGTATCGTCGCAGATCGCGATCGGCGAACTCGAGACCGTGCCTCGACAGACCGGTTGAGGCTCGACCCGCTCCTCCACCACGGAAAGGACGGAATCCCGGAAATGCCAGAACTGCTCATCGACTTCATCACCTCGCTCGACGGCTACGGTGCCGCTGAGGGCTGGCCCGGCTGGTGGGGGCTGGAAGGGCCGGAGTATCTCGCCTGGCTCGGCGACCAACCGGAAGGGAGCTACACCGTCCTGATGGGCGCCACCACGTACCGCCTGATGCACGGGTTCGCCGCGAGCGGCGAGCCGGGCACCGACTCCCTCGCCGACGTCCCCAAGGTGGTCTTCTCGAACTCCCTGACCGAGCCACTCGAGTGGGCCAACTCCACGTTGGTCAGCGGAGACCCGGTCGAGACGGTTCGGGAGATGAAGGAATCCGGCGAGGCTTCTCTGCGCACCCTCGGGAGCCTGACTCTCTGCCGCTCCCTGCTGACTGCGGGCCTCGTGGACCGCTACCGCGTCGTCGTCTTCCCCGTCATCACCGGAAGCACCGGGCAGGACCGGATCTACGACGGATACCCCGACGTCGCGCTCGACATGGTGGCCAGCCGCACCTTCGACGGACGGCTGCAGCTCCTCGAGTACGTGCCGACGGTCCTCGCCGGCCCGCCGGGCACAACGGACGCCGGCCCGTAGCCGCCCGGGGTTCAGCCCTTCTTGGCCTCCACCGCCGCGGTCGCCTGCGGCAGCACCGCGAACAGGTCGCCCACGACGCCGAAGTCGACGAGCTCGAAGATCGGCGCCTCCTCGTCCTTGTTCACCGCGACGATCGTCTTCGACGTCTGCATACCGGCCCGGTGCTGGATCGCTCCCGAGATGCCGCACGCCACGTAGAGCTGAGGCGACACCTGCTTGCCGGTCTGGCCCACCTGAGACGAGTGCGGGTACCACCCGGCATCCACCGCGGCCCGCGACGCGCCGACCGCGGCACCCAGCGCGTCAGCGAAGTCCTCCACCTTGGAGAAGTCGCCCGCGGTGCCGCGGCCACCGGAGACGACGATCGCCGCCTCGGTCAGCTCCGGCCGTCCGGTCTTCTCGCGGGGCGCCGTGGCGGTGATCCGAACCGTCTTCGCCGCATCGGACGCTGTGAACTCGACGACCTCCTCGACCGGCTGCGTTTCGGCCTGCTCCGGCGTCGCCGAGTTCGGCTTGACCGTGACGATGGGCGTACCTGCGGTGACCGTTGCCGTGACCGTGTAGGCGCCGGCGAACACCGTCTGGGTCGTCGTGACTCCGCTCCCGTCGCCGGACTGAACGTCGACGGCGTCGGTGATGAGCCCGGAGTTGGTCTTCACCGCCAGCCGCGCGGCCACTTCTCGGTTCTCCGCCGACGACGTGATGAGCACCGCGGCTGGGGAGGCCTGGCCGACCAGCCGCGCCAACAGCTCCGCCTGCGGGACGACGAGATAGTCGACGAGGTCGGCGGACTCAGACCGGTAGATCTTCTGCGCTCCGTAGGCGGCCAGCGTCGCCTTGGCCTCCTCGTACCCGTCGCCGATGAAGACGGCTGACGGCTCTCCGAGCCGGCGGGCCAGGGTCAGCAACTCGGTCGTCGTCTTGCGGACGGTGCCGCCGGCGTGGTCGACGAGGACGAGTACTTCAGCCATGAGTGCGAATCTCCTTGCCGGTCAATGAAAGACGTCAGACGAACTTGCGCTCGGCGAGGAACGCGGCCAGCTTCTCTCCGCCGTCGCCCTCGTCGGTCACGACCTGGCCCTTCTCACGCGGCGGGCGGGCCGCGTACGACTCGACCTTGGTCCAGGCGGCATCGAGGCCCACCTCGCCCGGGTCGATGCCCAGGTCGGCGAGAGACCACGTGTCGACCGGTTTCTTCTTGGCCGCCATGATGCCCTTGAACGAGGGGTACCGGGGCGTGTTGATCTGGTCGGTCACCGACACCAGCGCCGGCAGCGATGCCTCGATGGTCTGCGAGGCCGCGTCGTTGTCACGCCGCACCGTGACCGTGACGTCGCCCACGGTGAGCTCCGACGCATACGTCACCGCCGGTAGCCCGAGTCGCTCGGCCAGCAACGTCGGGACCACGCCCATGACCCCGTCGGTCGAGGACATGCCGGTGAGGACCAGATCCGGCTTGGGGTCGAGCTTCTCGATCGCCTTGGCCAGCACCAGCGACGTGCCGAACGCATCCGAACCATGGATCTGGTCGTCGAGGATGTGGACGGCCTTGTCCGCCCCCATCTGCAGCGCCTTCTTCAGCGCGTCCGCGGCCTGCTCGGGGCCGGCGGTCAGGACCGTCACCTCTCCCTCACCGGCCTCCGTCACGAGCAACGCCTCCTCGATCGCGTACTCGTCGAGCTCCGACAGCAAGCCGTCGACCCCCACCCGGTCGGTGGTCTTGTCGCTTTCGACGAAGGTCCGGTCGGCCTGGGCGTCCGGCACGTACTTGACACAGACGACGATGTTCATGCGTCCTCTTCTTTGACGAAACTGGTGCTGCGGTTCGTGACCGCCGCCCATCCTCGCAGCCGGGCGCGCGACGCCCAAGCCGACGGCGCGTGATGCCCGACACGCCCCAGCGGCGAACCCTCAGATGCCGTGCATCGTCCGGCGCAGCCGCGAGTATGCGTCGCGCACCTCCGCGGCCCACTCACCACCCGCCTCGGGCACAGCTTCCGCCGCCACCTTCCACTCCGGAGCCTCGTCGACGCCTTGACCGCGGCTCGCGGCGAGCACCCACGCCGCCTGCCGCGCCGCGCCGAGCGCAACGTATTCACCCGGCGACGGCACCGAGACCGGGACGCCGAAGATTCCGCTCGCCACCGCCTGCACCGCCGTCGACCGGGCCGCACCGCCGATGAGCAGGACCCGCTGCACCGGAACTCCGTTGTCGCGCAACGCATCAAGGCCGTCGGCCAGCCCGCACAGCATCCCTTCGACCGCGGCACGAGCGACGTTCGCCGGCGTGAAGCTGGTCCTGGTCAACCCGCCGAGAGTGCCAGTGGCACCCGGCAGGTCCGGCGTCCGCTCACCGTCCAGGTACGGCAGCAGGGTGAGACCGCCGGCCCCAGGCGTTGCGCTCAATGCCAGCTCGTCGAGCCCGGCGTGGTCGGTCCCGAGTGTCGTCGCGGCCGCGGTGAGCACTCGGGCCGCGTTGAGCGTGCAGACGAGCGGGAGGAAGCGGCCGGTCGCGTCGGCGAACCCGGCGACGAAGCCGGTCGAGTCCGCGGTCGGCGCCTCGGCCACGCCGAACACCGTCCCGCTGGTGCCGAGTGACACGACGATGTCACCCGGCCCGAGCCCCAGTCCGAGCGCGGCACCCATGTTGTCGCCGGTTCCGGGCCCGACGATCATCCCGGTGGCGGTGGTCCCGGCCATTTCCTGCGGCCCGAGCACATCGGGGAGCCCGAGATCGCGGCCGAAGGCCCGCGCGAGGAGGTCGGTCCGATAGCTGCCGCTGGACGGGGCCCAGTAGCCGGTTCCGGAGGCATCGCCGCGGTCGGTCACCAGCCGCACCCCGGTCGCCGTGCCAGAGCCGACGATCTGCGCGGTGAGCCAGTCGTGCGGCAGGACGACGTCCCGCACCTGGTCGGCGAGCGATGGCTCGTGCTCGGCGAACCAGCGCAGCTTGGCCACCGTGATGCTGGCCAGCGGAACCGTCCCGACCGCGTCGGCCCAGGCTTGGGCCCCGCCGAGCTCGCGCACCAGATCAGCAGCCGCCCCTGCCGAGCGAGTGTCGTTCCACAGCAACGCTTTCCGCACGACGTTGCAGTCCTCGTCGAGGGCGACCATCCCATGCTGCTGCCCCGCCACTGCGATGGCCTGGACGTCCTCGAGCAGCCCGGCGGAGGTCGCTTCCTCGTAGGCGGCCCACCACGCCGCGGGATCGACCTCGGTGCCCTCCGGGTGCGCGGCGCGCCCCTCTCGAACGATCTCGCCGGTGGCGGCGTCGCAGACGACGACCTTGGTGGACTGGGTGGAGGAGTCGACCCCGGCGACGAGGGTTCGGTCAGTCATGAACCGAGTCTGCCGTGCCCGCCAGTCGTTCGAGCGTCGAGCGCGCGCCGGCCTCGTGCAGGGAGTCCAGCCAGCGCGTGTACGCCTCGGCGAACCGCTCGTTCGACGCAAGGTCCCCGAACAGCTGCTCGTCGCGGACAAAGGCCAACGGCTCGACCTTCTGCCGAGCCGCGGCGGCCATGACCCGGTCCCTCAGCTGGTCGACGACCTGGATCGGCTGGCCCTGCTCGTCGACGCCCTCGGCGTACCGCGCCCACGACGCGACGACGAGCGCCGACCGCTCGATCTCGCCGCCTTTCTCGAGGTTGGTCCGGATGACCGGCACCAACCACTTGGGAATGCGGTCCGAGCTCTCGGCGCAGAGTCGCGCCAGCGTGTCGCGGACCTCGGGGTTCGCGAACCGCTCGATGAGCTGGTGCTTGTATGCGGTCAGGTCCACCCCGGGGACGTCGTGCAGGGTGGGTGTGGCCTCGCGGTTCATGTAGGCCAGGAGGAAGTCGACGAAGAGCGGGTCCTGGCATACCTCGTGGGCGTACCGGTACCCGCTGAGGTAGCCCAGGTAGCAGAGCGCCTGGTGGCTGGCGTTGAGCAGTCGCAGCTTCATCAGCTCGTACGGCTCCACGTCGGGGACCAGCTGAACGCCGACGTCCTCGAACGCCGGACGGCCTGCGACACCGCCCTCGAAGGCGTCCTCGAGCGCCCACTGGGTGAACGGCTCGCAGACGACCGGCCAGGCGTCCTCGACGTGGAACTCGTCCTCGAGCGCGGTGATGTCCTCCGGCGCCGTGACGGGCGTGATCCGGTCGACCATGGAGTTGGGGAAGCGGACCGCCGACTCGATCCAGGCCGCGAGGTCCGGGTCCTTGAGCCGGGCGAACGCGACGATCATCTTCTTGGCGACATCGCCGTTGCCAGGAATGTTGTCGCAGGACATCAAGGTGAACGGAGGCGTGCCGTCTTCGCGACGTAGCCGGAGCGCCTCAACGATGAACCCGAAGGGGGTGGTCGGGGTGGCGCCGGGCGGCAGGTCGGGCTGGATCAAGGGGTGCTCCGCGTCGAACTCACCGGTCGACGGGTGGAAGAGGTACCCGCCCTCGGTGATGGTCAGCGAGACGATGCGGGTGCTCGCCGCCCTCATCACGGCGAGCACCGCACCCGGGTCGTCCGCGGCATGGAGGAACCGCAGCATGGACCCGATCACCCGCGGCTCACGTCGGCCGTCGGGGTGCTTGACCACCAGCGTGTAGAGCCCGTCCTGACCGTTCAGCGCGTCCCGCATCCGGGTGTCACCCGGCATCGTCCCGACCCCGACGATCCCGAAGTCGAGCGCTTCTCCCTCATTCATCAGGGCGTCGACGTACATCGCCTCGTGGGCGCGATGGAACCCGCCGACCCCGAAGTGCACGATTCCCTCGCTGATCTGCGACCGGTTGTATGCCGGCCGGGCCACCGCCTCGGGAAGCGAGTCCAGCGTGCGCTGGCTGAGCATGGGCATACGAGACCCTCCTGAGGGATCGGCCGAGAGTCGACCTTGACGTCGACTCCTGACGAGACTGCCTTACCGGACGGCGCCGAGGGAGAGCCCCTGGACCAGCTTGTCCTGGGCCGCGAACCCTGCGATCAGCACCGGCAGCGAGACGACCAGCGACGCGGCACAGACCTTGGCAAGGAACAGGCCCTGGCTGGTCACGAAGCCGGTGAGGAACACCGGCGCGGTCTGGGCCGCGGTACCGGTGAGCACCCGTGCGAAGAGCAGCTCGTTCCAGCTGAAGATGAACGAGATCAACGCGGCCGCGGCGATCCCCGGCAGGACCACCGGCGCGATGATCGAGCGCAGCGTCCGGACCAGGCCGGCGCCGTCCAGCTGGGCGGCCTCGAGCATCTCCACCGGCACCTCCGCCAGGAAGGACCGCAGCATCCAGACGACGATCGGCAGGTTCATCGAGGTGTAGAGGATGAGCAGGTACCAGATGTTGTCGAGCACGTTGACGGCCTGCGCGAACAGGTAGAGCGGCAGCAGGCCGGCGACCACGGGGAGCATCTTCGTCGACAGGAAGAAGAAGAGCACGTCGGTCCACTTCTTAACCGGCTTGATCGACAGGGCGTATGCGGCGGGGAAGGCCAGCAGGAGGACGAGGACCGTCGAGAGCACGCTCGCCGTCAGCGAGTTCAGAAGCGGCGGCCACGGCCCCGAGTCGAAGAAGTTCTTGTACCCCTCCAGCGACAGTGGGGCGAACAGTGCCGGCGGGTTCTTCGCCGCATCCGGCTCGGAGTGGAAGGACGTCAGCACCATCCACAGAACGGGCAGGATGAAGAGGATTCCGACGATCCACGCCGTCGCGCTGAGGAGGATGGCACTGCGCGGCTTCTTGCGGTGCTGGATGGGCTGGGCCTGCTGCGTCCCTGGTTTGGTGGCGCTGGCGACGGCGCTCATCGGGTCTCCTCCCGGAACAGCGTGGACACGGTCCGCAGCGCGAACGTCGCGATGATGATCGTCGCGATGACGACGATGACCCCGGCGGCGGACGCCCGACCGTATTCGTGGGCGGTATAGAACAGCTGGTAGATGATGTACGGCAGGTTCGCGGTGCCGAGACCGCCGGCGGTGATGACGAAGACGGCGTCGAAGTTCTGGACGACGTAGACCGACCCGAGCAGCGCGCTCAGCTCGATGTACTGGCGCAGGTGCGGGAACGTCATGTTCCAGAAGATCTGCCAGCTGGTGGCGCCGTCGATCTTGGCCGCCTCGACGACGTCGAGCGG
>Ga0307289_10000273_pt1 | contig 21696 bp, 22 predicted proteins | sample ER_DNA_143_FD_194483 | JGI IMG/M metagenome (GOLD analysis project Ga0307289, IMG submission 194483) | Bulk soil microbial communities from the East River watershed near Crested Butte, Colorado, United States - ER_DNA_143 | ecosystem: Environmental > Terrestrial > Soil > Floodplain | place...
CTCTTCGCGGTGATGGTCGCCGAAGTTCCCACCGAGGATAGGCCTGACGACCCTTACGGTGAGGAAGTCCGGGCCGCATTCGCCGTCGTTCTGCACGATGCTGCCGATTGCATCCGCGCGTTCGGCAGCCTCGTCCTTGCCGAGGTGGAGGAACGAGAGGAGGAGGCTGAGCGGCACCTTGACGAGAGCCTCGACATTCTGCGCGAAACCCAGGCGGTGCTGACTCAGCTGCTCATGGTCAATCCCCAAGAGAACAAGTCCTCGTGGCTGCTGCGAGGGTCAATCCTGGCGGCCGTCCAGCATGTGCTCGACGAGCTGAATCTCGAGGATCGCGGCCGCGCCCGCCAACAGTGGAAGGATGAGCAGCGGACCAAGCCACTCTCCCAGCTGCCGCCGATCGTTCAGGCGGCGCTTCCGCACCCCGACCGGCCGTCGTTCCGTGGACTTCCACCAGGCACAACGTGGCGTGGTGCGTTCGCCAAGCAGAACGACGAGCAAGGTCACCTCGACGATGTCGATCGCACTGAGGACTGACAAGCGATCAGCGTTAGGGAAGGTTAAAGGCTGCCTCCGCTCGGCTTTTGATGCCGATGCAACGTTGCGATCAGCAAGACCAGGGCGATGATCTGGGTAGCTACCACGGCCGCAATGAGTATCGGGAGTGATCGCTCGTACAGTGCACCGGCCATGACTCCACCGGCGATGGCAGCTGCGCCCTGAACAGCGGCGAACACGCCGTACGCCGTAGCGCGTCTCGAGGCTGGGACCAGGTCGGCCACCAACGCTTTGACGGTGGAGTCAAGCACTCCGCCGGCCGCGCCCCAGATCAGCACGCCGATAATCGCGATCAGGGGAGAGCCGGCAAACGCCAGAACTGGCACGGCGGAGACCAGGAGTGGTAGGCCCAGCAGGGCGCCGCCCTTGGTGCGATCGAAGAGCCAGCCAGATCCCAGCGCGGCAAGCGCCTCCGCACCCATCGCTGCGGCGTAGATCAACGGAACCGCTGCGAGGGACACGACATGATCTTGCGTCAGGTGGTAGGCGATGACGGCGAAGGTGACGAGCCCTGCGCTGATTGCCGCGGAAGCAGCAGCAAACAGCCAGAACACGTCAGGCAGTCGACCGTGCAACCTCGGTAAGAATGACTCTCGACGTTCCGGATCCGTGGTCGCTTCCGTTGGGCCTGTGTCTTCGCCGCTCACGACGGGATTGCCCATGCTCCGCCAAATCCGAACCAGCAGGAGCATCGCGACCGCTCCGGGAATGATCAACACCGCCATAGCCGGCCAGATGGTTCCTGCCGCAGCGGCAACTGCCGCCACCAAGAGCGGCCCCGCAACGGCGCCAATCTGGTCCAGCGCTTGGTGTACGCCGAAGCCGCGTCCGAGTCCCACGGCAGCGGCGGCGTGAGCCAGCAGCGCGGTCTTAGCAGGGCTCCGGACCGCCTTGCCGAGCCGCTCCCCCAGAATGAGGACGCAAGCCACCGCCAGCCCGGCGCTGGCGAGGAACGGTGTAATGGCCAGAGCCGGTACGCAGACTGCAGTCAGGGCGTAGCCGGCGAAGGTGAGCGTCCAGTAGCGCCCGCTCCGATCGGCCCATGATCCGAAGACCAGACGCATCAGCAGGGCCGTTGCCTCGCCCGCACCGCTGACCAGACCCACCAGGACTGCCGATGCGCCGAGCGACGCGAGCAAGGGCCCGGTGACCGATCGAGCCCCCTCGTACACCATGTCGGCGGCGAGGCTCACCACACCAAATCCGACGACCGTACGCCACGGCGACCAAGACCAACCAGCAGTAGTGGAGGCGCTCGATGAGACGACCTCACCAGAGGCCACCGGCCGCCCGGTCGCAGGCTTCTTCACCGCTCCACCACCTGCGCTGCCGAGGAGACTGCAGCGGTTCCGGATGAGCGGTCGTTCGGGCTCCGCCGCTGCCGGCGGTATTCCCGCCACGTCAATGCGACGATCACCACATCGAACGCGGTGAGTAGCACTAGGCCCGCGCTGGGTTGTAACGCAATCCGATACAGCTGATAGCCAATGAAGATCAGCAGGACAACGATCATGCAGGGGTAGGCCCACAGCTTGTTCAGTAACAACGCGATGACCAGGACGACCTTGACCGCGCCGTGCAGCAATAAGTAGACGGCGCCGAAGAGCACGGCGCTACCGGTGAGTCCGTTCGCGGTATGCAGCAAGTAGCGGGCGATGATGTCATGTGGATCCTCCGAAAGCTCACCCTGGGTCAGCACCACAGCCAGACGACGGATGCTTCCCGGGGTCGCGAATAGCAGAAGGAGGCCGCCCACCAGCTCAGCCAGGCCATTGAGGCCTTTGACGATGATGCCGATCTCAAAGACCCGATCCAGCCAGTCCTTGGGTTTGAACATCGCTACCTTCCGCAAAGCGATCGAGCTCTGTGCGATTTTCGGATGATCAGCCTGTGGGGCTGCTGAGGGCCGCGTACACGTGGTCCGCGTACCTCTCGAACCGTTCCTCGCACAACTTGAGGGCCGTGGCTGACTGTGTGGTTGAGGGAGTGCCGAGCAGATCCCGGCTCCGCAGCTCTCGATACCAGCGGCGCAGCCGGTCGAGGCTCTGCTCCTCCTCCTCAAGTTCGGCGAGTGTGTACTTGCCGATCCGCTCCTCCTTCTCAAGCTCAACGAGGTACTTGCCGCAGTCGGCATTGAACTCTGCCCATTCCTCTTCGCGCGCGGCAGAGTACAACTGCTCAAGTCGTGCGACGTCACCGTCCCCGAAGCCGTTGGCGGCCAGCAACAGCAACGTCCCGCTAGCGGCTTCGACCAGGTCGGCGAGACGTTCCAGCAAGGGCCGTACTGCGGGCAGCTCTGGGATGGCCCACACTGCCTGCCCTAAGGAAATGGCGCCCGAACGGCGCAGTTCTCGCCACACCGCCATCCGGTGACGCGCCGGTTCACCCGGCAGACGCGCGATCACCACGATCCACCGGCGAGCCTTCGCCTCAGCAATATCTGTCACAACGGCCAAGTTACATCTGTAACCAAGGCGATGATCACGGTCTCTTGAGTCGGGCGTCCTCACGATCTCTGGCCGCCTGGACCACCGCCTGAATGATGTCCGCGACGACCCGGGCGTGCTCGCGATTGGAGATCAATGACTCGTGGCTGGCGCCTTGCACGACCTCGAAACCGGCGTTCTCAGTCAACTCGGCGAGCTCGTGCTGCAATGCCGTCAGCAGCTCATCGCCGACGGGTTGCTCGCTGACCGCGATTACGGCCAATGGCAGGTCGCCCAGCGGGGCGGCAGCGTTCAGCTGCTCCCGGCTGACCGACCATGAGCGGATCTGCGCGGCCTCGGTGGCGGCGAAACCTGGCAGCGCCGCACCGGCCCGCAGCTCGGCTGCCCGGCGTGCCGGCAACCCGGCAGAAATGCCGCGCGCAAGGTGGAGCGCCCGCAGCAGGCCGAACCAGCCAAGCCAACCGAGAATCTTCTGCGAAACCTCGAGAATCCGGTCCGCATGCGGCGTCGGCCAGCGCGCCCACTGGTCGGGATGGGAGGCGTCCACCAAGATTAACCCAGCGGTCAGATCGGGATAGAGATCTGCGAAAGCGCGGATCGGCAGGCCACCGAAGGAGTGCCCGGCGAGTACGTACGGTGGCTCAATCCCGGCCTTGCTCAGCGCATCGCGCAGCTCGACAGCGATCGCCTGGGCATCCCGCGGCTGCCGGCTGCGCCGACTCCAGCCAAGTCCGGCGCGGTCGTAGGCAACGGTCCGGATCTTGGAGGCAAGCTCCTGCTGGACCCAGTACCAGTTGGGCGAGAAGGAGCCCATTCCGGCCTCGAGCACGACTGTCGGTCCATCTGTGTCAGGTCCGCGGACCTGTAGATGCATGGGATGACCGTCGACGTTGATCAACAACCCTGGTGGCGGATAACGCCGACGATCACGAACGGTGAGTGCCTGCTGGACCGCTGACGCTGAGCTCAGCACCACGGCCACAACCAGCGCCGCCCTCCCCCACATCACCGGCAATACCTCACCCCGGCACGTTACTCGGTAGGCGGATCGATGCGGAACACGTGCCAGTTCCAGGCGCCAAGCTCCACGAACAGTCCATCCACAAGATCATCACCCGAACGCACAAGGTCGATATTCTGCGTCGGCTCCGTGAGATGCCACTGGCGTCCGCGCAGATCAGCCCATGGCGTGCGTACCAGACCTGCTGCCACGCCATCACTGAGATTGACCACGATGAGCCACCGCGCGTCGCCGTCCCAACACCAGGCGACAAGGTTGTGATAGCGATTGTCTCCCGGCCATCCCGACCGATCACAGAGCTGCCAGCCGCCGTGCCGGAACGTTGGGTCGGCGAGAGCCGTCAGAAATGAGCGATAGAACGCGACGAGAGCGGGATCGGTTGGCTCGATCGGGTATCGGCCGAGGAACACCGGCAGGTGTACCGTCGCTCCCTCGAGTTGGCCGTTGTGGACGAGCCGTGCGCCCGTCTGGGTCAGCGCGGTGACGGCAGCGACCCGCAATTTCCTCGATCCGAATGCCAAGGCAGCGCGCGGCTCGTCATGGTTCTCCACGAACCGTACGAGGCCGCGCTGATATTGGTCGTCGGCCAGCAAGTGCAGCCGCACCTGCTCGGCAGGACCCTGCAGAATCCGGTCGTAGAGTCGCTTGTCGTAGCAGTAGTTGAAGCCCTGCTGCTGCAAGGCCCACTCCAGATTCCAATAAGCCTCGGCCATGAACAAGAACCCGGGATGCGCCGCGCGGACCGCAGGAATCACCGTCGGCCAGTAATCCGAGTCCGGCGCAGGCCCGACGCGATCGCCCCAGGTACTCGCGAAGACGTCGTTCATGACGAGCATGGCCATGTCGCAGCGAACTCCGTCGCACTGCTGACCGATCTCGATCAACGTCTCGATGACCGCGGCGCGCAGCGCGGGAGCAAAAGCATTGAGCTGAACGACATCTGGCCACGCGGGGAAATAGGGATCCCGCCCATTGGCAAGAATTCGACCGGCAATCTCGACGAACGATGCCGGATCGTTCTGCAGGTCCTCGCGGGTGCCAGACACGAAGAGCTCCGGCTTGAGTGCTGTCCATGGGTGATCGGGCGCCACGTGATTGGGCACGAAGTCCAAGATGAGGCCCATGCCGCGCGCGGCGAGCGCTTCGCGGGCGCTGGCAAGGCCGTCCCGGCCACCCAAATGATCATCGACGACGTAGTCGCGTAGGCAGTAGGGCGATCCCACCACATCGCTTGCCTGCCAATCGGGAAGAGCCGCTGCGAAACTGGCCCGCAGATCATCATTCGACAACGCGATCGCGACGCCGGCGGGACTGCGCTGCCAGACACCCATCAACCACACGCCATCGAAACCAAGATCGGCTACTTCGTCCCAGTAGCGATCGGGAACAGATCCAAGATCAATAGCTCTTCCTTCGTCGTGGCCGAGTGCCTCAAGCCACGGCCAGGTGTTGATCTCGTAGATAAAAGGTTGAGTGATCTTATTCAAAGCTGATGGCATGGCGCCGCTCCAAGGTCCGTCGTGCTAACCGGCTGGGCCTGCGGCGAGCGGCGTCACGTCTGAGGTCGCACGGTCGTCGTCGTAGAAGATCAACCGCTGCGTCCGACCGGGTGGATCGAGTAACAGGTCTGCGACCAGGGCGGTCCAGCCGGTCTGATGCGTGGCGCCAAGTCCAGCTCCGTTGTCGCCGTGAAAGTACTCATTGAAGAACAGGTTGTCTTTCCAGGCGGGGTCAGTCTGCAGAAGTTCGACGCCCCCGTAGACGGGCCGGCGGCCGTCCGGGTCCGGAAGCCAAATGCTAATCAGCCGATTGGCGAGATCGTCGGCGACGTCACGTAAAGCCAACTTCCGTCCTGATCCGGTCGGATATTCGATAGTGAATTCAGGCCCAAAGAACTGGTCGTACTGCAGCAGTGAGCGGATGACCAGGTAATTGATCGGGAACCATACCGGTCCACGCCAGTTAGAATTGCCGCCATACATTGCCGTGTGAGATTCGGCGGGCTCATATTCGATGGTTGCACCGGGCATACCGGGGACCTGATAAGGCGTGGAGTGACGTTTTGATATGGCTCGCAACCCATGCGGAGACAAGAATGCGCTCTCGTCGAACAAAGTCGCAAAGATCCGTGCCAGTTGGTCCGGTGGCACGATAGACACCAGGCCTCGGCGGTTATCCCCGGTTCCGCGGATCCGCCAATCCAAAATCTGCCGATTCTGAGCTTCCATCCTGCGAGCAAACCGCTTCTGCAAGCGTTGGATTCGATCGGTATTTCGAGTTGGCAGCGTCATTGCAGGCAGGGCGGGAATCACACCCACGAGTGTCTGCACCTTGATCGGCTCCCGGTTCCCGAAGGCATCGGTGAGCAGGTCATAGAAGAATCCGTCGGTAGGGTCATAGCAACCCGAGTCTTCAAGCGCATCCATGACGAGGACTAGTTGCTCGAGGAACTTCACCACCATATCCTCATAGACGCTGTCGCGCTCGGCGAGGAGTACAGCCAGGGCGAGCATTGCGACTGAGTAATAGGCCATCCATGCCGTTCCGTCGGCCTGGTCGAGCTTGACGCCGGGAGGTAGGTGGGAACGGTCGATGGGACTGATGTTGTCGAGGCCCAGGAAGCCGCCGCCGAAGATATTGTTGCCCTCGGGATCCTGACGGTTGAGCCACCAGGTGAAGTTGAGCAGCAGTTTCTGGAAGATGCGCTCGAGAAAGTCGAGATCGGTGGCACCGTCAATGACGAACACCCGGAGCGCGGCCAGGGCATGGACCGGAGGATTGACGTCGTCGAAACTCCATTCGTACGCCGGAAGCGCTCCATTCGGATGCTGGAACCATTCCCGCAATAGCACGAGCAGCTGATATTTCGCGAACGCGGGATCGAGATGGGCCCACGTGATGGTGTGAAATGCGAGATCCCAGGCGGCAAACCACGGATACTCCCAAGGATCCGGCATGGCGAGAACATCGAAGGAGTCAAGGTGCCGCCAACCGGAATTGCGGCCGGTTCGGTGTCCGGGCGGCGGCGGCGGTTGACCCGGATCCCCGTCCAGCCATCGGGCCACCCGGTAGGGGTAGATCTGTTTGCTCCAGATCAGACCCGCACACGACTGCCGTAGTACGCGCATCTCTTCTTCGCCGATGTCGTCGGGTGCCAGTGCTGCGTAGAACTCATCGGCTTCCCACTCACGGCTGGCCATGATCTCGTCGAAGTGTTGATCAGACCAAGCGCCGTCCGTCTGGCTGACGATCTGATCAGGCCGGTACAGCCTGAGACGTACCTCCGCCTCGCCCCCGGCAGGAACAGTGATCTTGTACCACCACGAAGCCTTGGTGCCACGTTGGTCCGGGTTCACCGTGTTCGCGCCACCGATCACGTGGTCGTTGATTCCATCCTTTGGGTAGTCGCTGATAGGGGCAGCGCCGAACAGCCGTGGGTTGTTGGTTTCGTTGTCGCAGAACAAGGCTTGGGGACGACTGCCGTCCGGGGATGGCGGGGCCTCCAACCGATACCCCGAGAGCATTGGATGATCGACGATAATGGCGTCGCCCTCCAGGGACAATCTCGGGGGCTCGCCGTCGCTGAACCGCCAGGTGTTGCGGAACCACAAGGTGGGCAGCACCGAGAGACTCGCCTCCTCGGAGGCATGATTCTTGATCGTGATCTTGGCCAGGATCTCGGTTGGCGATGCCTTGGCGTAGGCGACGTCGACGGCCCAGTACCGTCCATGATCAAAAACACCCGTATCCATGAGCTCGAACTCGGGTTCGTCGCGAGAACGCCGGCCGTTCTCATCGATCAACCACTGATAGGGAAAGGGCTCCTGCGGGTAGTGATACCGCCAGCGCAGCCAAGCATGACTAGGCAGCCCGTCGAGGTACCACCAATACTCTTTGACATCTTCACCATGATTTCCTTGCGGACCGGTGAGGCCGAACATCCGCTCCTTCAAGATCGGATCAACGCCGTTCCACAGCGCCAAGGCCAGACACAGCTCCTGGTGGATGTCCGACAAACCCGCCATGCCGTCTTCGTTCCACCGATACGAGCGGGACCGCGCATGATCATGTGGAAAGGAACTCCAGGCGTCACCGTTGTCGCTGTAGTCCTCGCGAACGGTGCCCCAAGCCCGCTCAGACAAATAGGGGCCCCACTCGTACCACGGGTTCGCTTCGGCGAGACTGTCTTCCAACCGTCCGGTGGCCTGGGCGAGTCGGGCATGCTCAGCGGTGGTGCCTCGAGATGGCGCGGCAGCAGTCGTCATGATTTCTCCTGGAAGTGGAATGGCACCGACCCCGAGTGAGCCAACATTCTTCCGCAACGCCGCGCTGGCCGACTAGGCACAAAGTGCCGATGTCTCACAGCGCAGTGGAGACTGCGCCGGTTCTAGAAGCGGTAGTGCAGGACGATGGTCCCTTTCGGGACAAGGTGGTGCTCGTCGCCATGAGCCGGTTGTAGAGGCGGACGGCGGTCGGATACTCGGCGATCTCGGGTTCCCTAGTGAGAAGGATTTCCCTGATCAGTTTCAGTTTCGGGTTCCAGTGCTCGAGTTCTCTCGGGTCGTCGACGCCGGGAAACTTCAGGAGGCCGGCGACGGACGAGGTGCCGGGGACGTGCCTGCTGGCCCAGACGGCAAAGCTGGTAGTCGACGTCGTACCAGTCGACGGTGGCCGGTGCCGCAATGCGGACTATCCGGGTGTCCAACCCGGCGCCCAGGTCAAGCCCCACCGCGTCTGGATGGTGGCGAATGAACCCCGACGCCACCTCATCAAGCTTTTTGGCCCGGAGTGCGACGTTGAGGATGAAATTCTTGTTTACCTTCAACTGCTCGAAGTCGTAATCGAGCTTGCGGACAATCTCATCAGCCGTTCTGTCGGAGAGGACCGGCTTCGGCAAGCGGTTGTCGAGCGCCCTGCAGTACAGCGTCAGAAGCAGGCTGTCTTCAACCGCTGTGAAGGTTGGAAGCGTGGCGGCAGGAAAGCAGCAGTGTCCGACCCGGACTCACCCGAGAGTGTCGTCCTCGTCGTCCTCCAGATCATCGTCCTCATAGCCCGCTGCTCTGTCGGCGGCGTGCGAATCGACGTCATCTTCGCTGGTTTCTTCTACAACCCGAGCCGGCGGCTGGTCATCGTCGTAGCCAGACCGTACGTCGCTGCTGAACGAGGTTTCCTCTTCCTCAAGCCCGGTGTCGCCACCAAATGTTGACTCACTCATTGAATCCTCCAATTCCTCGGAAGGTGCATCTCCGATGGCGTCCAGTCATCACGGCAGCAGAGGCTGTGACGTCCGGCACATACCCGAGTCCTCGGATCTCAACCTGGCTGCGTTCACGCAAGCGCGCGCTGATCGGCTGTCAGCGTTGGGCAAACGATCCGCCGATGTAACCAGCGACGCAGCCAGCGAGTACCAGGATCGCTCCGCGGCCCGGGCCGATGTCGCCGCCGGCAACAGCGATTGCGACGAAAATCCCTATAAGCAACAAGGCGGCCAGCAGCGCTGACAGCCGGCTGAGCCGCCCCGAGCGACCAGCCAGCCCAAAGATCATCAGGATGGCCAGGGCAAGTATCGCCAGCCCCACTGAGAACAAGGACTCCGCACCACCCAGGTTCAGGCTGAAGCCAAACACCTGCGCGAACCTGTCCACGGTCAGGTCGACGCCGCGCTGATCACTCACCGCGCGCCACGGGAGCAACACCCCCAAGATCATCGCCAGCGCGCCGAACAGGGTCAGCAGCAGCCGAGCCACGGGCCGGCGTTCCGCCGAGGACTGGATGAGGCTGCCCTGAGCCTGAGTCTCCGACCGGCCATCCGAGGCAACGATTCTGAACGGGCGGGTCACCTGCTGTCCTGCCGGCGCCCATGGTGCGGTGACCGTCACCGTCGTCGTCGCCACCTGGCCAAGCGGAATGTCGAGCGTTGTCGGAGCGAACGCGAAGCGCATGATGTTCTCCGGATCATCACCCCTCATCGCCACGCGGAGGGGTTGGGCTCCGTTGCGGTTGTCGATCACTGCTCGCAGCTGACCTCGGCGCCGGGTCGACAGCCGCAGCACGCTTGGGTCGAGGTTGATTGTGAGTAGCTCCATCGCTGCGCGTGACGATGCCTGCACCAGTGACCCCCAGGCCTCCACAGTCGTGTAACCGTCACTGGCGGTGACGGTGAACTGATGACTCCACTCCTGCCCCGGTGGCGGACGCCAGGAGTCCAGCCGCAGGGGCACTGTCCCCACCTGACCAGGGCCCAAGTCCACCACCGGCGGCGAGAACGTGAACCGGATGGCCCCTTCAGGATCGCTGCCGCCGAGGAGGACACGGACTCCCGACAATCCCATCCGGTTGTCCAGAACGACCTGCAGCGTGGCGCCGTCGGCGTCATTTACCCATACGATGTTGGGCTCGATGCGTACGGCCAAGGTGGACATCGGTCAGGCACTCGGATCGTGGCAGGAGGCGCAGAAAACGGTTCCACCTGGGTTTACTTCACCGCATCTGTCGCAGACGTACTTAGCCATGGCCGGCCTGGGCTCCTTGTGGCGCGACCTTTCCACTAGACGGATTTTCAGCAGAAACGCGTTCTGACGAGTATTCCATGACCAATCGTTCCGTCGTCCGTGCGAAGGGAGGGCTGCCTACCTCCCGTTCTCTGCGGGAGCGATGGAAGACGGTTCTGATACGCAGACCCCGAATCTAGGACTGGATGGAATCGACTATCCGTGAGTCGTGTAGCTCCTGCAAGGTAAGCCGTGGACCGCTCAAGGGCGAGCGTGCCTCGTGCATCCCCGCTAGCACCAGATCGAGGTGGCGGTGCGCGTACGGCAGCTGCAACGCAGCCGGCAGCCCAACAAGCGGGCGCGACAGCCGGACCAGCAGCAGCCCCACATCCGCCTGCGTGAACTCCGCGCGGATCAGCTCTTCGCGGTGGGAGTTGGTGATCATCTCCTCGACCAGCTCGTTGATCGCCGCGCTGATCCTCAGTCGTTGCGGATCATCCTCGGCAAGCTGATCGAGCAACTCCGGCATCACTGCGGAGGTGCGGAGATCAAGTACCGCATGCATGTAGGCGGCCAAGGCTGCAAAGGGGTCTTCCTGGGAGGCCAGAGCGAATTGCGCAGCCGCATGTGTCTGCTCGAGGGCTGCAAGAGCAACGGCGCGAGCGAGGCCGCGGCGGTCACCGAAGCGGCGATAGAGCGTGCCGATGCCGACGCCGGCGGCCGCCGCGACATCCTCGAGCGGAACCTGCGCGCCACGTTCGATGAACAAGTCCCGAGCCGCGGTGAGCAGCTGCTGCTCGTTGCGGCGCGCGTCGGCTCTCAACTGCCGCTTGCTCTCCTCGCTCACTTATCACCCACCTGATTGATCTAGCTCGGCATCGGCAGACATATCGGAGACCTTTCCTCCGTTTAGCCTTGTCTGTGAACGGTTCACTGTGCAGTATAGATGGAGAAAGAGTCTCCGCTTAATCGAAGGAGAGAGTCATGACAACGACTGAAGAGCAGCAGATCCTCCGGCTGCAGCAGGAGTTCGACACCGCCGAGCTCGAGGACGACCGGCATGCATTGCGGCGGCTGATCGCCGAAGACTTTCAATCAATCGGACCTAGAGGCTTCGTACTGGACAAGGAGCAGTGGATCAATCGCCATGATCGTTTCCACTACGCAGCGCTGGACACCAGCGAACACGAGGTCAAGTTGTACGACGGTGCGGCGATTGTCCGCAACGTGCAGCGCAACACCGGCGTACATGACGGGCAGGAAAGCCACTACGTCGTCCGGGTGGGTCAGGTTTGGGTCAACCAGTCCAGCGAGTGGCGACTGGCCGCCATTCAGTTCAGCCCGCTCGCCGAAGGCTGACGGTGAGGGTTCGTCACATCTGGGAAGGTTCTACATCGCAGGAGCGAACCGTTCGAAGCCAACGATGTTCCAGGACGTCCCGCGATGCCGGTAGCTGACCGACAGCCCTTGTGCTTGTGCCGCCTTGATCATCGCGGCTGGCGGATGCACAAATGCCCGAAAGTCGTTGCCGCGTAATCGATGCAGTAGGTTCTCGCAGCCGATGATCACCCTGCTGAACACATTCCTCGGCGGGTACGAGTAGACGAGGAACTGCTTGGCATGACTGCCGGCCGCGGAAAGCAGCCGTTCATAATCCGGATAGCAGCACACCACTCGGTGCAGCACAACGACATCAGCCGGCTCGACCTCCTCGGGCGAGCTCGCAATGTCCACGAACCGACGCGTCACTCGATCGGTCATCCCGGACCGTTCAAGCAACGCCGCCGCCTGCGTCTCGTAACTGCGCGAGATCTCCAGATTTGTTGCCTCGCGCGCGCCGCGAGACAGCAGCTCAACCTGGACCTCGCCCACTCCGCCGCCGATTTCGAGCACTGACGCGTCTTTGATCCCGCGGTCTGTCAGGAAAGACACCATTCGGCGCTGTGTGCCGTCGAGCCCGCGCTTGCGATACGTCCGGGCGACCCGCCGAGCGAACCGATCGCTGAACACGGTCTGGTAGCCAGGCCGGTCGCAACAACCACTCATCGGCTCTCACCCACTTCTACCGGCAAGATCGCGCGCTCTGCCCGCTCTTTGACACCGTGCAACATATCCCGAGACATGACAAGGTCGGCTGGCACAACGATGAACCAGCCGAAAAGGGTGAACCACCATGGCCTTGTCATCCAGCGTGATCGGAAGAGGAATCGGGTACGCCGCCCTTGGTCCAGCGGAGTGAGGTTGAAGCTCCACGACCAGTCCAACGCGGCGTGGTACTTCGTCCGCCAGCTCTCCGGCAGGTGGCTCGTCGAGTGCAGCACGAGGGCCCGGCCAGGGTCGAGTTCTGCAACGATGAAGCCACATTTGGTCTCAGGCGGGCCGTCCGGAACGAACGAGCCGATCGTGATGTCCTGCAGCTCCGGGATGAGCCGATCGGCGCTGGCCCAGTTCGCTGGAAAGAGCAGCCGGTCGACCCCGCGAGCCGTGTACCAGCCGGCCCGGTGCCAGCCCATCTGGGCCAGCCATGGCCAGACGGATTCGGGTGGCGCGTCAATCGTGATCGCGTGATTGGTCATGACCTCTGGCTTGGCGACGATGTCGTCACCGGGTATCGGTGCCAAGCGTTCCTGGGCTGTGGCCCCGTAAGTACGGCCCAGATAGATCAGCATGGCCTCGGCGGTGGCGGTCAGGATGAGTAGTCCCGCGATGACTCGGGCGCCTGGCGGCCGGAGGCTTAGGTTTTCCATGACGGCCCTCCAAACGGTACGCAGCAGGCGGCCGAAAGGCGTACGTTTCCACTCGCAGCACGGTCTAGGACATCATCACCCACAAAAGGATCGGAGGGCCAATGGCGGACAGTCGCATGGAAGACCTGGCGGAGAGTGAATGCCTCAAGCTGCTCAACGGACATCACTTCGGTCGAGTGGCTTTCGTTGAGAGGGCCGGCGCCTCGCCGGTGATCATGCCTTTGAATTACCTGATGCACGCCGAGACGGTGGTGTGTCGAACTGATCCGCACAGCAAGCTGGGAAGTGCGCTGCGGGACACGCCGGTCTCCTTTGAGATAGATGGAATTGATCAACGCCAGAGGACGGGTTGGAGCGTGGTCGTCAGCGGTCGCGCGCAGGAGATCGTAGATCCCCGCGAACTGGAAGAGCTCCATCAAACTCCACTCCTGCCGTGGGCACCGGGTGATCGTTCCCGGTACGTCCGAATTACGCCTGAGCTCGTCACCGGTCGCCGCATCAGCGTGGCAGATCTCCCGTCGAACTGGTGGGGTTAGTCATGGAGGTTCTCATGCGATTGCGTGTTGCTCTGGCCTTGTTGGCCGGTGTGCTGTTGGTGACGTCGTGCTCGGTCACGCGCGGCTCCGGCCAGCTCGCTACGGAGTCGCGGGAAGTGAGCGGCTTCACGAAGGTCGAGCTCAGCGGAACGGGTGAGCTCACGATCGAGAAAACGGGGACCGAGTCCCTCACGATCTCGGCAGAGGACAACCTGTTGCCACGCCTCACGAGTGAGGTTTCAAACGGCACACTCAGCCTCGGCGCCAAGCCCAATACCTCGATCCTCCCTACCAAGCCGATCACCTACTCGGTGACTGTGAAGGACCTCACGGGTCTGGCTGTGTCTGGATCCGGCGGCATTCAGGCACCAAACCTCACGACAACTGCACTCAGTATCAAGATCAGCGGCTCGGGCACGATCACCACAAGCGGCACTGTCAATGATCAAGATCTGGAAATCTCCGGCTCCGGGCATTACCAAGCAGAGCAATTGATGAGTAAGGCCGTGGAAGCAGCCATCTCGGGGAGCGGTACCGCCAGCGTTGTCGCAACCGATGCGCTGGACGCCAAGATCAGCGGTAGCGGAACGCTAACCTACAGCGGAAATCCGCAGATCAAGCAGGAGATCAGCGGCTCAGGAAAGTTGATCAAGAAGTAGTCGATCATCTTGTCGTGGATGAGTCATACGTCCGTGGCCTGGACTTGTGCTGGGTTGCCAACTGCGGGCTTTTGTAGGGCGTTCAACCCGAGCGCAACGGCCGCGATGAGCGCGGCGACGCCGTACACGATGCTCAGCAGCCAATACCTGCTGGCACCCTCCATGCCACCGAGGAAGATGCCTTGGGAGAGGTTGATCGCGCCGTGGAACAAGGTGGCGATCAGCACGCTGCCGAGCGTATGGAGGAAAACCCAGCAGTACGGATTGCCAAAAATCAGCCCGCCTGCGCAGGCTGCGTCGCGACGGGGTCTGCGACTCCTTCACGCCGTGACAGCAGCGCAATGCCCAGAGAGCCCCAGAGCAAGGCCAGTAGCAGATTCTCGGCAGCACCGAAGATCGCGTTTGCGAAATGGCCCAGCGGGAAAGCCACGATGAGCAGCAGGCCGCACCACCAGGGCAACAGCCGGGCGCGAAGAATGATCACGCCGAGAAGCGCGGAGCCGACGAGCAACACCCCCGCGCCGGCAAGGCGGACCATGAGGAACGATGCGTGTCCCTGCACCATGCTGATCACCGTCATGACAGCGATGATCGCGTACCCGGCGATGGTCAGCACCGTTCCGGTAGTCCCCAATCGGCCGTACCGAGGCGTTCCGCTGTGCAAAGCGTGAATACCGAGCACGGCAACGATTACTGCGATGTAGGCAGCGAGTCCGAGGCCGACATAGACATAGCTGGCGGCGGAGTCGTACGTTCGCTGAACGGGATGCAGTTGGTAGAGGATGGCCGACAGGATCAAGAGCGCGGCTGCCACCACGCCCGCAATTCCGCCTGATTTGATCTTCGACGACATGATCACACTCCTTGCATTCCTGGGGGTTTCGGCTCTGCCAAGGCCTTCGTTTCAAGCACGAATTGGCTCTGACTCAGGAAGTGCTTCCTCCTGCTTTTGGTACTTACGCGAGAAGTTGGCCGGACCCGAGATTGCGATCACCAAGACGGCCACGACGGCCCAGACCAAGGCGAGCAGCCAGGACTGGCGAATTGAGTCGGCTCCGGAGAACATCGGGGAGAAGAAGCTGCCGGAGGCCGCATTGTTCGCCGCGTGCATCAGCATGATGATCAGCACGCTGCCTTTGGCGTTATTGAAGACCCAGTTGAAGACGATCACTGCGGCGACAATCAGCACGATGTCGGAGTAGTGAACCTGCCCAGCCACCATCAGAGGCAGATGCCAGCCGGCGACAAGGACGGCGAGGATCAGGCTCGCGACCAGCGCGGATCGGCCGCTTTGTAACCGAGGGACGGCGTAGCCCCTCCAACCGGGCTCTTCCCACGCCCCGCCGACTCCTGGAATGAGAAGGACGATTGCGAAAGTCGAGAAGATTCCGGTCCAAGCATTGAGTGCGGCTGCCGAGGGAGGTTCGGCACCAAGCAAGACGTTGAGCGCCGTTGCGGCAGCGGCAAGCACAGCAGGTAGCAGCAGCGCCACCGCATACCATCCCGGCGCGACGCGCCACCGCACCATCCTGCGAAAGAGGCCGAGCAGCCCAGCTTTCCCCTCCGTCATCGCCAACACGACGACCGCGGCGAGAAAAGGTCCGAAGCTCGCGACCGGATTCGGAAAAGCCCCGACTGCGTACGGAATCCATGCCCACCAAGACAACGCGTAGGCCAGTATGAAGAACGTCGTGAGGGGATGTCGTTTCACGACAGCCAATATTCGTGACATGGCGGCTCCTGCCTCATCTTGACCTCATTAATCAGACTGATCTCGATCGGCTGGCGGCGACAGAGGGTCCGCTGGTACGCGGCGGGGCGGTTTTCTGGTAGGTCCCCTAGCATCTGGTCATGGGTCGGCGTGTACTCATCCTCGCAGCTGGCATTGGCTCGGGCCACAACATCGCGGCCGGTGTCCTTGAGTCATGTTTTCAGGCCGCCCCCGAAGTGGATGCGGTGCAGAAGCTGGACGTCCTCGAGTCGACAAACGAGGTCTACCGCACTCTGTACGACGACGGGTACTTTGCTCTGGTCGAGGCCGTGCCCTGGCTGGTTGGCTGGGGCTACGACGCCAACGATCCGCCGTTCAAGCTGGCCCACTGGACGTCATTGTGGGATCGCATCAACACCACCGCAACCGCTAGGGCCATCAAGGCCTTCCGACCAGACATCGTCGTCTGCACCCACTTCCTGCCCACCCGATTGGTGTCACTCATGCTGACTCGCGGTGTGCTCGAGGCGAGGCTGGCGGTCGTCACGACTGACTATGACTTTCAGGGCCTGTGGCTGAGCAGCCCGTTCAACCAATTCTTCGTGGCGCGGGACGAGACGAAGGCCCATATGGCCGCGATCGGCGTGCCTGCAGATCGGATCACCGTCTCGGGGATACCGGTCAGACCCGGTTTGGCAGATGGGGTCGATCGAGAAGCGGTCCTGACAGGCTACGGGTTACGGCCCGATCGGCCGACCCTGCTGATCTCAGCAGGCGCGGCGGGCGGGGCGTACACGCAGACGATCGTCCAGCAGACGTTGCGGATGGGCAACGACTTTCAAGCCGTCGTGGTCTGCGGCCGCAACGACCAGTTGAAGAATCAGATCGAGGGCCTGATCGCCTTCAACCGCGATCGGTACCGAGTCCTGGGCTACACGAACGACATGCCCGACCTGATACGGACGGCCACCTTGTTCGTCGGGAAGCCGGGCGGACTCTCATCCTCGGAGTGCATGGCCGCCGGTTTGCCCATGGTCCTGATCCATCCGATTCCCGGTCAGGAGGTGCGAAACAGCGACTTCCTGCTGGAAGAGGGTGCTGCAGTGCGCTGCAATTACCAGACGACCGTTGGCTACAAGATCGATCAGCTGCTGGCCGAGCCAGATCGGATCACCCGCATGGCTGAGTGCGCCCGGCGGATCGGAAGACCTGAGGCCGGCCCACAGATCACATCAGTGGTGCTTGCTGATGAGTCACCTCCGCTGTGGATTAGCCCTGCCGCCCAGAAGTCCGTGCTCGCCTCCAGTGAGCGGGGCATTGCGGCCGCGCACCTGTACGCCGGTCGTCGGGTACGGACCTTGATCAATACGACAGGTCAATCGGCTGGAGTGATCACCACGGCTCAGTTGGACTCGCTGCTGCCGGCCAAGGCGGGCAGCGGCTCGTCCGGCACAAACCTGTCGCTGTCAGCGGAGCAGATTTCCAAGCTCCGCCGCCGCACCGAGCCGGGGCTCCTATTCACGCTGCGCCGAATCCTGGGCAAAGCCAGCGACCTGAGGCTCGAGCTGCGCTCATGACTTGCTGACTGGCAATCCGCGATCGGCTAGCCAGCGCCGGAACTGCTCCGGTGTGCGTACGCCGTCATCGAGGACGGCGGTGTAGATCTCGGACCCACCAACTTGATCGGGATAGCTCGGCAGCCGGAACCACACGTCCTTGATCCGTAGCACCGCTGCGCGCTGCTCATCGGTGATCGAGTCACGCAACGCCTCATGCCAAACGGTGATGTTCTGATGACGATCGTGCAGCCAGAGCGAAAGGTCGAGGCGCCAGCTGCCGACGCGTCGGACAAGCTGGAACGGGACGTGATACCGCTCCTCCTTGACGAGTCCGGTTGGGCTACGGTCGGCCCGTTCGTCCCGATAGTCAAAGCCGACCACCCCTGGAAGCTCCATGACTCGCGAGATCAAGTGCAAGACATCGTGTGGGCTGTAGTCGGACCCGACAAGCAGACCAACATCAAGATCGCGCCAGCACATTAGGTTGGAGATGTAGCTTCCCGTCACCTCCAGCGGGCCGATGTCGGTGAAGGTCCCCACTTGGTCCAACTCCTCAAGGATCGCAGCCGCCTCCATCTGCAGCGCCGACTGCCTGGCTGCAAGCTCCTGGTCGGCAGCGCGTGTCGTCACGACCGGAAATGGTATTGCAGCGGCCTGCTCTTGCTTTGAGCACTGCTCGGAGTGACGCGGTCACACCCCTGGCTGTGCCTCGACTCGTCCGTCAGCGACAGCGGCTGCCATGGCAGCGTGGTCGCGTTCGTTTTGGTCGGCGTACGCCTCGGCGAAGTCAGCTATCGCGTTGTCGAACTTGGTGGAATTGCCAAGATATGCCGCGATCGCGATTCGGTCCCCGGAACGGGCGTGGGCCCGAGCCAATGTCCAGCCGCACCAGCGTGCGTAAATCTGCATGCCCGCGGGGATCATCTCCTCGATCGCGGCCGACATTTTCCAGTCGCGCAGCTGCCGCAGGTAATAGTCCTGATTCCGGCTGCCCGTTGGTCGCGCGCGGAGCCAGCCGAGGAAGATGTCGCTCGATGCCTGCATCAGGTGCTGACCAGCGACCACACGCTCTCCCTCGTTGGCGTACGCCGATTTGCCTGCGTAGCCGGCGAGGGCCGAGGGTCCAGCTTGTTTGGCCTGCAGCAGAAGGGCTTCCGACTCGACTCCGGCTTCCAACAGCAAAATCCATGCCCTGGTGCCCACGCTGCCCACCCCGACCACCTTGTGTGCAACGTCAGCGAGGGTGAAGTGATCGATCAGGACCCGGAGGTGAGATTGGAGAGTATTGCCATAAGCGGCCATGAGAGTACCGAGCCGCCCGCGCACGCCATCGGGATTCACCTCGACCATGTCGTCAAGCCTGACGACTAGCGGCGGATTGCTGACGATCTGACGCTTGCCGTCGACGACGGTGGTCAGCTTCCCGATCGCCTGCAACCTATCGCGCGTACGCGCCTTAGCCAGTGCAGCTTCGGTCGCCTTGAGGCGGGCCTTCCTCTCCTTCAACTTACGGGCACTGAGGCTCGCCTTGTACTCAGCTAAGGCCTGTTCCATGTTGAGGTGCGCATACCACACTGACAGGATCGGCTGCGCGGCGAAGGCTCCCATTGCTGTGCGGTAGCTCTCGACCGCAGCCAGCGTTGCCTTACGGCATTGCTTCCTGGTGAACCCGATGTCCCGGCCGGCCACCACAAAGCTCGCGGCTAGTCGCTTCACATCCCATTCGAATGGGCCAGGCAGTGTCTCGTCAAAGTCGTTGATGTCAAACACCAACTGGCGCTCCGGCGATGCGTAGACACCGAAGTTGGATAAGTGCGCATCACCGCACAACTGCGTTTGCAGACCTGGCGTCGGAGTTGTGTCGAGGTCGGCGGCCATCACGACTGCCGCCCCCCTGTAGAAGGTGAACGGTGACACCAGCATCCGACCATGTCGAATCGGTACCAAGTCAGGGACGCGAGTCTCAGCCTGACTAAGCAATAAGGCCACCGGATCGCGTGATTTCCGTGGCTGGAAGTCGGCGTGTGCCTCCAACGGGACCTTAGCGCGTGTGGCCTTGCCCTCCGCTGCCCGCTCCTCAGGGCCCAGCCGAGCGGCCCCGCTATTTCCTCTGCGCGACGTCGACGTCCTCTTGCCAGCCACCCCGGATCGTTTGATCGTCCTGGATGGCATGTCTGCCTCTTTTCGGTTTCGCTGTTGTGAGGTCGAAGCCGTCGGCGGACGTGGTTGCCGAGCGCTGCTGGACCGTGCATTTGCACTGCGGGGCTGACGGGTCTCCATGGTCGTAGAATCCCATCCGCCGACGCGCCTGAACATCACCCAACCGAGGTGAATCCGTGCTTTCGCCCGACGGGACAATCGGGATCAGCGACGCTGAGAACATCGCCAGCTCGGCCAATTGCGCCCAGATTGCGGTTCACTAATACCGTGCCTATGAACTCTGGACAAGACGCCGGCCAAGACCTCCCCGACGAGACTGCCGATGACGCAACTGACGACTCGACCAACGGAAGCGGCCAAGCGGAGGCGGCCGACGCCGACGCCGGACCACTGCAACGCTCCCAAGACGCCATTGACGATGGTCGGGATGCGGCCCAGGAGGCGCTGAAAGACACCCTGCCCGACGCCGAGGACAGGCGCGTCAGCCAGCCTGAGCAGACCGCCGAGGGCGATTGAGGCTGCCCTACGAGACTGGTCGGTGGAACGTTTCCTCGACCATCACGAAGCAGAGCTGCTTGATCTGGGCTCGCCGGCCATGATCATGTCGCCGCCGTCGAACGATCACCCGAAAGTCACAGCCTGGGCGCGATCAGGTTGGATCAGCAGGATGATCCGGCCGGTGCGCAGTGGATAGGGCTGGCCGGTGTACTTCCGGGATATCCGGTCGATGATTCCCCAGGCCCGGTCGCCGTCAACCCGTTCCACGACCCGGCCACGGATGAGAACCGACCTGTAGGGGTTGTCCACGTCGATGAGCGAGATCGCCACGCGGGGATCGTGCTCGATGTTGCGAGCCTTCTGCGAACCGGGCCCGGTGAGAACCGCGACGTTGTCGCCCTCGATGTCGATCCAGACGGGCACGACATGCGGTGCGCCGTCGGGAAGCAAAGTGGCGAGGTGGGCGTAGTTCGGGCGGTCCAGCAGGCGCCGTACGTCAGCTGTCATTTCGGTCATCGGTGGACACCGTAGTCCAGGTGGATCACGTCAGCGGGCCTCCCGCCTTCTCGCATACCGGCGTACGGCCAGGTCGTGCGCGTCGTCGAGGAGTTTTCGGAGCTGCATGCTGGTTCGCTCGGCCGGGTTGAGGATCGAGACCCAGCCTTGGGCCGCGTAGGTCGGATGCGGGAGGAGTATGTCGGTCGCCGCGTAGTCGTACTCGTCATGGTGGGCGGCATGCTCTGCTGGCGCGTGGCCCAGAAGCTGCTCAAAACCGCTTCGGCCGCTGGCGATGTTGACGCGGAAGATGCCGTCACGATCAAGGTGGGACTCGGTGTCCCAGCCCGCGTAGTCATGGGTCACAAGAGTGGCGAACGGGAGCCGCTGATTTTCGGCGATATTCCCTTCGGGGTCGTAGTAAAAGAACGTGTCACCCCAAGCAGCCGTTGGCGCGCCATTCTCCTCGCTCGCGGTGAGGCTCACCACTCCCTGTAGACCGCTGACGTACTCGATGATCTCTGCCTCTGTCACGCCGACATCATTACTCTCTGGCTTCCGATCAAGAACTATCCGGTTGCTAGTAGTTCGTATCAGAGCAATCTTCATGATCTATTCCGATCTCGAAATGATCTTGACCTGCTTCCGGCTTTGGGAGTGTGGCCGCCGGAAGCAGGTCCGGGGACAAGAGCAAGAGGTCCAGGGGAATGTTGGGGAGGGGCTTGTCCGGTGGTGGGCTGAGCGGCAAGGTGCAGTTCCAGGCGCAACTTTCCTTATTTTATTGAGAATAGCTTGCTATCGAACACATGTTTGAATA
>Ga0307289_10000275_pt1 | contig 21609 bp, 25 predicted proteins | sample ER_DNA_143_FD_194483 | JGI IMG/M metagenome (GOLD analysis project Ga0307289, IMG submission 194483) | Bulk soil microbial communities from the East River watershed near Crested Butte, Colorado, United States - ER_DNA_143 | ecosystem: Environmental > Terrestrial > Soil > Floodplain | place...
GTTCGAGCTCCGCCACTCGACGCAGATCGCCGAGCAGCTGATTCGGCCGACCGGGATCGTCGACCCCGAGGTCGAGCTGCGCGCGACGAAGAACCAGATCGACGACCTCCTCAACGAGATCCGCCGGCGCGAGGAGGTCGGCGAGCGGGTCCTCGTGACGACGCTGACCAAGAAGATGGCGGAGGACCTGACCGACTACCTGCTCGAGTCGGGGGTCAAGGCACGCTACCTCCACTCAGAGGTCGACACGCTCGAGCGGATCCAGATCATCCGCGAGCTTCGTCTCGGCGACTACGACGTGCTGGTCGGCGTCAACCTGCTCCGCGAGGGGCTCGACCTTCCCGAGGTCTCGCTCGTCGCAGTCCTCGACGCCGACAAGGAGGGCTTCCTGCGCGGCAAGACGGCGCTCGTCCAGACGATCGGCCGCGCGGCCAGAAACACGAACGGCAAGGTGCTGATGTACGCCGACAAGCTGACTGAAGCAATCAAGGGCGCGATCGACGAGACGGACCGGCGCCGGGAGAAGCAGTTGGCGTACAACGAGGAGCATGGGATCACGCCCGAGTCGATCCAGAAGGGCGTCTCCGACATCGCGGAGTTCCTCTCGCTCGAGTCGCCGACGGTGCCGGGCCGGCGCCGCGGCGGCAAGAAGGTCGAGGGGTTGAGCAGGGAGGAGCTCGAGAAGCTCGTGATCACGCTCGAGGAGGAGATGTTCACGGCCGCCGAGGAGCTTCGATTCGAATATGCGGCGAAGCTCAGGGACGAGATCAAGGAGCTGCGCCGCGAGCTGAACGCGGCTGCGGCTGCCTAAGATCGGCGGCGAATGACGCTCGGCTACATCATCTTCCTGCTCGTCTGGGGCTTCATCGTCGGCGGGCTCGCGCGCCTGGCTGTGCCCGGGCCGGATCCAATGCCGATCTGGATGACGATTGCCCTCGGATTGGCCGGCTCGATCATCGGCGGTGTGATCGGGCAGCTCGTGTTCGGCAATCCGGGAGGCATCACGCTCGCGTTTCTCTGCACCGTGCTCCTGTTGATCGCCTACAGGCATTACGTCCAGCACCGGCCGGTGTGGGGGCCAGGCGCTCGGCGTCAGTAGAGCCGAGCCGATGTTTTCTGCCGCCTAGCGCGGAAAAAAGACGGACATGCACTTCATCTGGTTCATCATCGTTGGCGCCATCGTCGGCGCCCTTGGAAGGCTGTTTCACCCCGGTAGCGACCCGATGGGCTGGTTGCTCACGATCGCCATCGGGATCGTCTCGCTGCTGGTTGCAGCGATCATCTCGAGCGGCTGGCTCGCCTTCATCATCGGTGTGGTCGTCGCCATCGTCCTCGTCGCGCTCGTTGGTCGCATGTACGGCGACCGCGGCCGAGGCGCGCACGCCGGAATCTAGGCGGGCTCTACTTCTAGGGGCTCGCTGCCGCGCGGAAATCTCCGCTCGGCGGTGAGCCCCCAGTCGTTCTCGCGCCAGACGTAGGTCTCGACGAGAAGAGAGTCGTCGCGAACGTCGTAGACGTGCAATCCGCGAGCCTCGCCGCGGCGGTCGGGACGCGGCTGTCCGAGGCCCGGAGCGATCGAGACTGTCGTCCCTCGTAGGCTGCCGGGAGCAACCTCGAACTCGTGGCGCTCCGAGACCGCCGCCTGGTGGATGTGCCCGGCGAGGATCAGCTCGGCCCCCGCGTCGACGAGCGTCGCCAGGACGTGACTTCGTCGCGCCACCGGCTTCTTGCGCGAGCGCCACGGTGCCCCGATCAGGTGGTGGTGAAGGACGACGACCCGGAGCGCGCCGTCGGGCGCCTCGGCTAGCAGCTGCCGGGCCCGCTGCAGCTGCGCCGAGCGGACACCGCCGGACTGGTGACGCCAGGGGCGGACCGAGTTGAGCCCGACGACGAACACGTCCTCGCCCCGGTGTACAGGCTCGGTGGTCTGCCAGTGCCGCTCGAACTCGCGAAACGGGTGCGTGAACCTGGCGGGAAAGGTGTAGGGGATGTCGTGGTTGCCGGGGATCACCAGCAGCGGGCGGCCAAATCGCTTCAGAAAATCGGCCGCGCGTTCGTGCTGCTCGGGCCGGCCGCGGTGCGTGAGATCGCCGCTGGCGACGATCAGTCCGGGGTCGACACGCTCGATCAAAGTGTCGAGCGCACGCTCGACTTCCGGCGCCTCGACGGTGCCGACATGCAGGTCGGAGAGGTGAAGGAGCCGCGCTGGCACCGGCGAAGCAGGCTAGTACACTGAGTTACGTGCCCGATGAATCGACCGAGATCTTCGACGATCTCTATCTGGGGTTGCGTGCCGGCGGTGCCATGCGCAAACAGCGTCGTGGCGAGCCGCTGACCGAAGAAGAACGCGAGGCGCTCGGACGCTGGCAGCGACTTTCCCACTGGCGCAAGGCGGCGGCCGTAGGCGCCTTCGGCGTCGGCACCTTCGGGCTCGGCTTCACGCTCGGCGGGCTCATCTTCGGGCGCTGGCGCAAGGCCTAGCTCTACGCCTCGGCATCTTTCGCCGGGAACAGCAGCGCTGGAACTTCTTCGTCTGCGGGGTCCTTGTCGCGCACGATCACGTCGACGAGAGTGACGAGCACGGCGGCGATCGGGACCGCGAGCAGGATGTAGACGCCGCCGAGGAGCAGTCCGATCGCAGTCACCGAGACGAGCACGACCAGCGGGGAGAGGCCGACCGCATGTCCGAGCACCCGCGGCACGACGATGTAGTCCTCTAGCAGGCGGACGCCGAGCACGGCGAGCCCCGCGCCGAGAGCTACTTGCCAAGAAACGGTGAAGCCCACGGCGATCGCGACCGCCCCGGCCGCCAGCGGCCCGATGACCGGGATGATCTCGACGACGCCTGCGAACATCCCGAGCAGGAGCCAGAACGGCACGCCGATGGCCCAGAAGGCGAGCGAAAGCACGATCCCGACGAAGAGGATCAGGATCAGTTGGCCGCGAACGAACGCGCCGAGCTTGGCGTCGATCAGCTCCCAGGTGTCGTAGACCACCTTCCGGTGCTCGCGGGAGGTCAGGGATAAGACGACGCGTCGCGCCCGGTCGCGCTCGAAGATCCAGTACGCCGCTACGGCGAAGGTGAAGAAGATCGCGATCAGCACCTCGAACGCGGCCTTTGTGACGCCGATCGAAGCATGGAAGGCCGAGCTCGCGGTCGGCAGCTTCTCGAGCCGCTTCTGCACCGCTTGCAGGATCGTGTGCTTAATGCCCGTCGAGTTCCGGGTCGCACGGTTCAGCTCGCTCGTCGAGGTCGGGACCGAGCCGCCGAGCGCGTCACCGACCTGGTTGACCGCGCGCGGGACGACGAGCCACAGGAAGAGCGCGACCAATCCTGCCAGCGCGAGGTAATGCAGTCCGACCCCGACACTGCGAGGGATGCGTCGCTCATGCAGCCATTCGATCCCGGGGCGCATCGCGGCCGCGATCACGAGCCCGAGGAACATCAGCGAGATCAGCACACGCAGCTTCCAGAACGCGAGTGCGAGTACGACGATCCCGATCACGACCAGCGTCGCCACCGCTGCTTTACGTGCGGTTCCTCTCACCGTCAGCTTGTTCCCTCGATGAGCCGCAACGAAAACGGCGGGCAGGAGCGCGCAGGCCCGCGGCGAAGCCGCGCGCGTGCGTGAAAGACAGCGCGAGCGGATCTATCTCGACTCAAGGCGGCACGGCGTCGTCCTGCTGCCCCCGCTTTTGCGCGCCTTCCTGCTCGCGGGCATCGGCGGGTTTCTCGTCACTCTTGCGTGGCCGCTCCCGGTCGTGGGAGCCGCGCTCGTGATCGTCGCAGCGCTGCTTGCCCTGCGGGCGGTCTGGAAGTGGGACCGGACCCATGTGATCGTCACCGACGACCAGCTTGCGGTCGTCCGCGGCACGCTGCGTCGCCGGACTGCGTCCGTCCGACTCGAGCGCGTCGGCGCGGTCGAGGTCGACCAAACCCTTCTCGGGCGTGTGCTCGGGTACGGCACACTGATCGCGGGGCCGCTGGAGATCAAATACGTGCCGCAGCCGCGAAACGTCTACGGCGTCGTCGAGAGCCTGTCGCCGTAGGCAGCCTGGCGTAATGATCCAGGTCGAGAGCTTGACGAAGCGCTACCGCGGCGCGAGGGCCGTCGACAACCTCAGTTTCACGGTACCGAAGGGCCGGATCACCGGGTTCCTCGGGCCGAATGGGGCGGGCAAGACGACGACGCTTCGAGTCCTGCTCGGGCTCGCCCTGCCGACGAGTGGGCGTGCAACCGTTGCGGGGCGTCGTTACAGGGAGCTCGAATCGCCGCTGCGAACGGTCGGCGCCGTGCTCGAGGCCTCGAATTACCACCCCGGGCGCAGCGGTCGGAACCAGCTGCGCGTGCTCGCGGCAGCGGCCGGGATTTCGGGTTCGCGCGTCGGCGAGGTGCTGGCCGAGGTCGAGCTGACGGCGGCCGCGAAGCGGCGGGTCGGCTCGTACTCGCTCGGCATGCGGCAAAGGCTGAGCGTCGCCGCCGCGCTCCTGGGTGAGCCTGAGCTGCTCGTGCTCGACGAGCCTGCGAACGGCCTCGACCCGGAGGGCATCCGCTGGCTGCGGAACTTCCTGCGCGAGTTCGCCGACCGCGGTGGGACCGTGCTCGTCTCCAGCCACGTCCTCGGCGAGGTCGCGCAGCTGGCGGACGAGGTCGTGATCATCCACCGGGGGCGCCTCGTCGCGCAGCAGTCCGTGGCCGAGCTGACGGCCCAGGTCTCCGGGGCGACCAGGGTTCGCTCGCCGAAGGCGGAGGATCTGCTTGCGCGCCTGCGGGCCACCGGGATCGAGGCCGAGGCTACGGGCGCCGGTCTGCTGGCGGTGCACGCATCACCAGACCGGGTGGGCGACCTTGCCGCCGAGGCGGGGATCCCGCTGCACGAGCTCGTCGCGGAGAGCGGTTCGCTCGAGGAGGCGTTCCTGGAGTTGACGGCGGAGCCGCAATGAGAACCTTGCGTGCGGAGGTGCTGAAGACCCTGACGACGCGGCTGCTGCTCTGGTACGGGCTCGGCCTGCTTGCGTTTCTCGTGCTGGTGCTCTCGATTCACATCGGCTCCGACGACGTCGGCGATCTGAGCCAGGTTTCGACGCAGCACTCGATCTTCGCGGTTGCCGGGCTGGCCGCCGTCCTCGCCGTGCTGCTCGGCAGCGTCATCGTCACGGCGGAGTACACACACGGGACGATCAATCAGACGTTCCTGGCGGTGCCGCGCCGTGACCGGGTGCTGGGCGCGAAGGTCGCCGCAGCGCTCGTGGTGGCTGTCGGCCTTGCCCTGCTCGCCGATGCCGCCACGCTCGCGGTCGCCGAGCTCTGGTACCGGGGTCGAGGGCTGACGCTTCAACTCGACGGCGAGACGATGGGCCCGCTTCTCGGCACGATCGGTGCCAGCGCGCTCGGAGCCGCGATCGGGGTCGGAGTCGGGGCGCTCTTGCGCCGGCAGACGGGCGCGATCGTCCTGATCCTGCTCTGGCTGCTGATCGGTGAGGCGGTAATCGGGGCTGTCGGAGACACGGCGCGCTTTGCGCCGGGTCACACGCTTGGGGCTGTCGTTGCCGCGCACACCGACGGGACGAGGGACACCCTGGCCGTCTGGCCGGCGGTGTTCACGGGCATCTTCTATGCCGCGGTTTTCGGACTCGCCGGGCTCCTGGCGACAATCGGCTCGGACGTGCCCAGCAGCGGTGACTAGACATTTCGGCCAGAGCTACTTCTTGGTGACCCGGACGACGTAGTTCAGGCCGCTGGCCGAGAGCACCTCGACCTTGAGAGCATTGTCCTCGAACGCTGAGACCTCACCCGGGCCTGTGTCGAAGGCGGCGTTCCAGAGGGGGCCGCAGGTTGAGCTTCGGGCGGGATCGCTTGGGTGCGCCTGCATGACGTGCACCGCGCCCTGCGCGTTGAAGACATCAGCACGCACCGTGTAGACGAGAACGCCCTTGTCGCAAAGGTCCGTGTCCACGCCCCGCGGCTGTCGAACCTCGACTGCATAGAGGGAGCTTCCCGAGATCGGAACAACGACAAGTTTGTTGCCGCCCGGCGTCTCGGTTGGCGCGAGCGTCGTCTCGACCGACCCTGATGTGACACCAACGATCTGTTGCGGTTCGATCCAGCCGAGTAGCCACTTGTCCCAGCCGAGCAAGTCGTGGTTCGGCGGGGCCGTGTCCATGATCGACCAGGTTCCGACCAGTTCGTGAGTGTCCGTACAGGTCGCGCAAGCGCGCTGGTACAGATCCGAAAGGCCCATCAGATGACCGCTCTCGTGCTCCATGAACTCTGCGAGCAAGCTCGCTGTGTCGACGCTGCGAAAGTTGCCGTTCCCGACGACGCCCCAGCGCAGTTCCTTCCCGTCCGCGACGATTCCGTGTCCAGGCCAGCGCCGGTAAAGCAGAATGTCGAGGTACTGGCCTGAGGACTCTGGGCCGACCGCGTAAATCGAGTCGACCTTTGAGAAGTCGACCGTCGGGTCGACCGCGTGAACGATGTCGCTCATCAATTCGTAGATCGCCTGTGACGGACAGCAGTGCGACACTCCGTAGGAAGCCGCCGGGAGTGGCATCCGCACCCAGTGGTCGACAGTGGTGAGGTCGAACGAGAGCCGGCCGTAGGAGGCGGTCGCGAACCACTGCGGCGCCGCCCGAAAGATCGCGTCATAGAAACCGACAGGACGTGTCGCGGGGGCATCCGAGAAGTCGATCGGCACCAGCAGCGTTCGCAGGTGGCCGTGTCCCGAGAGGAAGTACGAGTCGGTCTTCGGGCCCCACTCGCCGACCCACGGCTCGGCTACGGCTGAGGCATTGTCCGCGAACGCGGGCTTGTCGAGCGAGGGAGAGAAGCCCCCGGTTGCCGGTGGTGGAGGCGGGTCGGGTGGCGGTGGGGGCGGAGGCGGAGGCGGCAGGACTGGCGGTGGCGGTGGGGGAGCCGGGAGGGGTGGCGGCGGCGACACGGGCGGCGGCAGGATGGTCGGCCTGCGCACCACGCAGCCAGCCGCGGCTCGCAGCGTCTTCAGCCTGGCCTGCTGGCGCCTGATGAAACCAGCCCGCTGCCTGCTGCTCTCGTGCGTTTTGAAGTACGCCGTACGCTTGCGGGCCATCGCGCTCCGATACGCGGCCAAGGCCTTTTGATGTGCTGCTTTTTGCGCAGCCGTGCAAGTCCTCTGGGCCGCCGCGGGTACAGCGCGCAGCCCGACCGCAGAGAACGCGAAGGCCAGCGCAACCAAGGCAAGGACCGCGGACGCCACACAGCTGCGTCGCAGCAGGGCTACAGCCAACTCCTCGGTGCGCGTGCCGCAGGTCTTCCAGACACCGCCTGCCTCAACCTCATCCAAGCCCCTTGCCGGCGCTGCGCGAGCCGCACTCTGCCCGCCTTCACGCCAGGCCGATCGACAAAGAAACGGGGTGGAAGCCGTAGCTTTCGATCGCGGCCAGACGCAACCCGAGCATTACACATCGGCTGGGAGATCCCAAGCTGGCGCTCGACCCGGGCCGAGCTAGCCTGCCGGTCGCACACAGGATTCGTCGCTCCAAAACCGAACACTTGTTCGTAGGCCCGACCGCGGCTAAACTGGCTCTTCATGGCTGCTGCAGACGAGCTGGTCGTCCACGGCGCCCGCGAGCACAACCTCAAAGACATCACCGTCCGGTTGCCGCGGAACGCCCTGATCTGCGTCACCGGGCTGTCCGGCTCCGGGAAGTCGAGCCTTGCCTTCGACACGATCTACGCCGAGGGGCAGCGCCGCTATGTCGAGAGCCTCAGCGCCTACGCGCGGCAGTTCCTGCAGATGATGGAGAAGCCGGACGTCGACTCGATCGACGGGCTCAGCCCGGCCATCTCGATCGACCAGAAGACGACGAGCCGAAACCCACGCTCGACCGTCGGCACGGTCACCGAGATCTACGACTACCTGCGCCTGCTCTACGCGCGGATCGGCAAGCCGCACTGCCCGATCTGCGGCCGGCCGATCTCCGGCCAGAGCCAGGACTCGATCGTCGACCAGATCCTCCAGCTCGAGCCGGGCACCCGCTTCACGGTCAACGCCCCGGTCGTCCGCGACCGCAAGGGCGAGTACAAGGACGTCTTCGAGCACCTCCAGGCCGAGGGTTTCAGCCGCGTCAAGGTCGACGGCGAGCAACATCTGCTCGAAGAGGGCGTTCCCGACCTCGACAAGAAGTTCAAGCACACGATCGAGGTCGTCGTCGACCGGCTCGTGCTCAAGGAGGATCTCCGCACCCGGCTCGCCCAGTCGGTCGAGACAGCGGCCCAACTGGCCGACGGGCTCGTCGTCATCGACGTTGTCGACGGCCCGGAGCTCACCTTCAGCGAGAAGTTCGCGTGCCCCGAGCACGGCGTCTCGCTCCCGGAGCTGCAGCCACGCATCTTCTCGTTCAACTCGCCGCACGGCGCCTGCCCGCGCTGCACGGGCCTCGGTCACCAGCAGGAGATCGACCCCGACCTGCTCATTCCGGATCCGACGCTCTCGATCGGCGAGGGCGCGCTCGTCCCCTGGGCGCTCGGCAACTCGGGCTTCTACGAGTCCGTGATCCAGGCGATCGCCGACCGCTACGAGATCGATCTGGAGAAGCCCTGGCAGGACCTGACCGAGGAGCAGCAGAACCTCTTCCTCTACGGCACCAACGGCGAGCGGATCTACGTCTCGTACCGCAATCGGATGGGCCGACGACGCGCCTACACAATGGCCTTCGAAGGGCTCGTGCCGAGCCTCGAGCGCCGCTACCGCGACACCGATTCGAGCCAGCAGCGCGAGCGAATCGAGGAGTACATGAGCTTCCGACCTTGCCCCGTGTGCAAGGGCGCCCGACTGAAGCCCGAGGTGCTCGCGGTCACGATCGGAGAGCAGAACATCCACGAGTTCACCCGCATGTCGGTCACCCGCGCGCTCGAGTTCCTCGAGGGCCTGGGGCTGAGCAAGACCGACCAGCTGATCGGCTCACGCGTGATCAAGGAGATCGTCGAGCGGCTGACCTTCCTCGACAACGTCGGCGTCGGCTACCTGGACCTCGACCGAACCGCGGCCACGCTCTCGGGTGGAGAGGCGCAGCGGCTCCGGCTCGCCACCCAGATCGGTAGCCAGCTGGTCGGCGTCCTCTATATCCTGGACGAGCCGTCGATCGGCCTACACCAGCGCGACAACGGCAAGCTGATCGGGACGCTCGAACGGCTGCGCGACCTCGGCAACACCGTGCTCGTGGTCGAGCACGACGAGCAGATGATGCGCTCGGCCGATCACCTGGTCGACATGGGCCCCGGCGCCGGAGAGCACGGCGGTCACGTCGTTGCCGAAGGCTCCGCGACCAAGGTTGAGCGGAACAAGAAGTCGGTCACCGGTCAGTTCCTCTCCCGCGCGCGAACCATCCCGGTGCCGAAGCGGCGGAAGGAAGACCTTGGTTCGTTCTGGGTCAAGGGCGCGTCGATGCACAACCTCAAGCACATCGACGTCGAGTTTCCGGTCGGCAAGTTCGTCTGCGTCACCGGCGTCTCCGGCTCTGGCAAGTCGACCCTCGTGAACGAGATCGTCTACAAGGCGCTCGCGAACCGGCTCCACCGGATGCGCGTGAAGCCGGGCGACCACGACGAGGTCGATGGGATCGAGGTCTTCGACAAGGTGATCGACATCGACCAGTCGCCGATCGGCCGCACGCCTCGCTCCAACCCGGCGACCTACACCGACCTGTTCACGCCGATCCGCGAGCTCTACTCGCTGACGCCCGAGGCGAAGGTGCGCGGGTACAAGCCCGGCCGCTTCTCGTTCAACGTCCGGGGCGGGCGCTGCGAGACGTGCAAGGGCGACGGCCAGATCAAGATCGAGATGCATTTCCTGCCCGACGTCTACGTCCCCTGCGAAACCTGTAAGGGCGCGCGCTACAACCGCGAGACCCTGGAAGTCCGCTTCAAGGGCAAGTCGATCTCCGACGTGCTGGCCATGTCGGTCGAGGAAGCACTTGCCTTCTTCGCGAAGATCCCGAAGCTGCGGCGCAAGCTGCAGACCCTGCACGATGTCGGCCTCGACTACATCAAGCTCGGCCAGCCGGCGACGACGCTCTCTGGCGGCGAGGCCCAGCGGATCAAGCTCGCGAAGGAGCTCTCGAAGATCGCGACCGGCCGGACGCTCTACATCCTCGACGAGCCGACCACAGGTCTGCACTTCGCCGACATTGAGAAGCTCCTCGACGTTCTCCAGCGACTCGTCGACTCCGGCAACACGGTGCTCGTGATCGAGCACAACCTCGATGTGATCAAGCAGGCCGACTACCTGGTCGACCTCGGGCCGGAGGGCGGGGAAGCGGGCGGCGAGATCGTCGCGACCGGAACCCCCGAGCAGGTTGCCGCGGTCGAGGAGTCGTTCACCGGGCAGTTCCTCCGCGAGGTGCTGCCGGCGCCCAAGCGGGCAAAGACCGCAGCAGCCGCCTAGCGAAAGCTGTACACGAGCGCCGCGCTTTGCCCCTGGAGCGCATTCGAAGCGGCCTGCGGGATGGCCAGAGTCAACCGCAGATGGTTCTTTCCTTTCCCGCTGAGCTTTCGGAGCTTGTGTATACCGACGGCCGGGCCGTCCGGAAGGCTGACCGTTGCACGAGCCGGACACGTGAACACCTTGCTCTTCGCGCGCCAGGCCCTCGGGCAGCGCTCGATCTTCAGCCGCATTCCGAGCTTCGGATCGGTGAGAGGCGACGCCCGGCGAGCGGTGACGATCAAGCGAGCTCCTCGTCGGCCGCCGGTCTTCAGTTCGAGCACGCGCTGAACCCTGTCGCCGGCTGCGAGCGCGCTCGCGGGCCGCAGTTTCGCACCCACCACGCGGACTCGGCCCGATGGCCGGCGATTGTCGATCCGCTCGGCTCCGGTTGCGAGCCCGGCGGTGATCAGGCCGAGAATCGCCCCTGCGAGGCTGAGCACGGCGACGAACTTCTGGCTGCTGAGGAGATTTCGGTGGGCCATCGCTCTAGTCGAGGTAGTAGGTCAGGTTGAGCCGGACGAGGTCGAGCTGCGTCTTCTGCACGAGGGTGTCGTCCATGTACGCCTTGACGGTCAAGCTGTTGGCGTTCGCGACCGTCGCGACTTCGGGGAGCGAGACGGAGTCGGTCCTGTAGCTCGTCGTGGAGTTGCAGGAGATCGTGGACGAGGAGCTGCCGTGCGCTCCGAGGAGGGTCGCGCCGTTGTAGGTCTCCATGTACCAGCACGCCGTGTCAGCCCCAGCCGAGGTCGACCGGTAGGCGAAGTCGAGGCTTGCCGCAGTGATCACCGCACCTGCGGGCAGGCCCGGGTCGAACGTGAGCTTGACGTACCGGGTGGTCGCGAAGGTGGCGAGCCACGCTGCCGCAGTCGTGTAACCGAACGTGTCGCCGCTCGATGCCGGCGGCCAGTTCGTCGCGGCCGGCGCGCCGCTGGACGCGTCTCTGTAGACCTGCTCGTACGCCGTGAAGGAGGAGTAGGGCGTCGACCCGGTGATCGTCGCCATGTCGGTGGCAGAAGGCTTGCTCTTGGAGTCGTCGACGTAGATCCGGACACGCAGGTCGTTGGCGATCGTCGTCGTCGTCACCTCGGGCAGGCTCACCTGCGTGGTCGTCTGGGTCGTGCCGGAGTTGCACGTCGGTGCGCCGGAGCTCCCGTGCGTGCCGATCAGGGTCGACGTCGAGATTCGGTAGACCTCGACGTAGAAGCACCAGGTCGCCGCGTTGTTCGTCGACGCCATTCGGAAGTTGAGCTGCGGCGAGCTGACACCGAGGCCGCCGGGCAGCGCGCTGTTGAAGTCGAACTCGAGATAGCGCGTCGCCGAGAAGGTCGACGACCAGGCCGAACCAGTCGTCGTCGTGACTCCATCCGCGTAGGAGAGGGGGTCGTCCTTAATCGCTTCCGCGCCGCCCCCCGACGCGTCGCGAATCGTCCAGGCCGAGGTGGAGCGGACACCGGAGAAAATGCGCTTGGTGGTCAAGGCGCCGCCGCCGCCGGTAACCGTCGACGTGAACGCGCCCAATGCGACGGACGTGGAGACGAACGCGGCAGCCGTGGCGCCGAGCACGACGCCCCAGCGAAGCGAGCGCTTGCGCTTGTCAGGCCGTCGGGGAAGCATCGGCGATGGCCTCGGGCCTCGTTTTCTCTGGGCGCCGCCAGATCTGAGCGACGGCGATCAGGGCGAGCAAGAGCGGTGCGAGCAGGACGGTCAGGCTGTGAACGAGCGGCGAGCGGAACCAGAAGATCACCCAGCCCACGCGGGGCAGAACGGTCCGGACACGCCACGCCGTCGTCCCGTGCAGCTCAGCCCTCCACGGATCGGCGGTGTTGTTCGCGTCGCCCTTCGTCCGGACGACTGGATGAGGTCCGCCGCGGATGATCTTGGTCACGCGATGGGTCTGCACGTGGTGGTCACCGACCGGGATCCGGTAACTGATGATCTGGCCGACACGGACGCTGCGCAGGGGCTCCGGGGTGACGACCACCACGTCGCCGGGCGAAAAGGCCGGTGCCATGCTCCCCGACAGCACGGTGACCGGTCGATACAAACCGGTGCGGGGCAGCAAGCCCAGCCCGACGAGCGCGACGCAGGCAACGGCGAGCGCCGCACGCGCGAGCAGGTCGACACACCGGAGGAGCGCCGCGCCGGCGGCGCTCCTCCCGGTGCTGGAGATCCCAGCGGGCATCGCTCCCGCTACTTGTTGGTAGCGGCGCGCTGCGTGCCGGTGAACGCGTAGCTGATGGTCGAGGACTGGTTCTGGAGCGTGTTGCCGGCGCCGCTCGGCAGGGTCAGCGTCACCCGCATGTGGTCTGTACCGCCGGCCGTCAGCGCCGCCAGGCTGCCGAGGCTGATCCCGGAGCCGATCACCGCTCGCGAGGCGACGAGACTCGTCGTCGAGCCGCCACACGTGTAGGTGTAGGGCGGTCCGGACTCCGTCCAGGCAACCGAGCACTTGTCGATCACCATCTGCAGTCCGTTGGTTGCGTCGGTGTCGAGCAGGGAGCTCGGCGAGGCCGTCGTCGTCAGCGTCACGGACGCCAGATCGAGCGAGCCGGAGTTGGTCAGGTCGACGCTGCGCTGGATCGTGTCGCCGGGGGCGAGTGCGCTGGCGCCGATATTGAGCCGGTTGGTCGCGGCGCCGGTCGCGCCGAGGGCGATCGTGACGGTGCCGGACGAGATCGCATGGCTCTGTGAAGTCGAGCTGGTGAAGGTCGCGTACGTGCCGAGGCCGGCGATGCTCGCGGCAGCGCCGAGAATGGCCAATGTCGCGATCAGCTTCTTCGTTGTGCCCGAGGGTTGACGCCGCGGGCGCCGCAGGAAAGACGAAATCACAGCTGGGTCTCCTTGTCGCAGGGGGCTTGCCAGTCCCACCATCGGCCACTCCGCGGCGCACCTTTAGCCGCAACTGGGTCGGATTCCGCTTGATCTGGCTCTTTTTTGCCTGGTGTCAGCAGCGCGACGAGGGACTACTCTCCGGTCATGGACGTCCCTGCGGCCAATCGCGAGCCCGATTCCTGGTGGCTCAGGGCGCTGCTGGTTGCGCAGGCACCGGCCGCGGTCTTCGCCGATCTTCGCGACGACTCGCGTCAAGCGGCGGAAGCGCGGCAGGAGATCGTCGCAGCGCTTGCGTTCCTCGCCGGAGTCGCCCTGACTCTGCTCACGTCCCAGGCTTCCAGCTTCGCCGACGACCCGGCGCGTGCCGGAATCATCATTCCCGTCTGGCTCTTCATCGCCGGCCTGCTCGTCGGAATTGTCAACTACTGGCTGGCGGGAGGCGTGCTCTACCTTGCCCTTGATTGGCTCGGCGCGAGAACGAGCTACCGCCAAGCACGTCACCTGCTGGCCTTCGCTGCCGTTCCACTGGCGCTCTCGCTCGTCCTGTTGCCGGTCCGGCTCGCGCTCTACGGGGACGACATCTTCCGAAGCGGCGGTACCGACACCGGCTCAGGCGCCCATGTCTTCACCGTTCTCGAGATCGGCTTCGGCGTCTGGTCGCTGGTCTTGCTCGCGATTGGGATTCGGGTCGTCGAGAGCTGGAGCTGGGCGCGTGCGCTCGCGGCAACCGCGCTTTTCGGGGTGCTCGTGGCGGTGGTCGATCTAGTGCTCAGCGTGCTCGGCGGCTAGGAGGGCTTGGTGGAACGCCGCTCGCCGTAGGGGCGCGATGTTCGTTCCCTGGGGAGGACGCAGGGAGCGTCCATATCCGTAGATATGGGCGCGACTGAGGACGCTGCCAGGGGGCGAGTAGCGCGCCCCTACGGCACAGACTGCGTTTCGCCAAGCCCTCCTAACGCGCCTTCGAACTCCGCGAGCTCTTCGTCCGGGATCGAGTAGGTGTGCTGCTCCTCGGGGAAGCGGTGCTCGCGTACGTCGGCGGCATAGCGCTCCAGTGCCCCACGGATCTCGGCGCCCACGTCGGCGTACCGCTTGACGAAGCGCGGTGCCCGGCCCTCGTAGAGGCCGAGTAGGTCGTGGTAGACGAGCACCTGGCCGTCGGTCGCCGCCCCGGCGCCGATGCCGATCGTCGGCACTGTTAGAGCCTGGGTAATCCGTGCCGCGACCGGCTCGGGGACGGCCTCGAGGACGACCGCAAAGCAGCCCGCGTGCTCGAGTGCGAGCGCGTCTTCATAGAGGCGCCGCGCCTGGCTCGCCGTCCGGCCCTGCGCCTTGAAGCCGCCGAGCACCGTCGCCGACTGCGGCGTCAGGCCGATGTGGCCCATGACGCCGATACCCGCCCCCGCGATCGCGTGCACCCGTGAGAGCGAGGGCCCGGCGCCTTCCAGCTTGACCACGTCGGCGCCGCCCTCCTTGATGAAGCGAATCGCGTTGTGGACGGCGTCGTCGTCCGAGGCCTCGTAGGTGCCGAAGGGCATGTCGCCGATCACCAGCGGGCGCTGGGCCGCCCGCGCGACGGAACGCGTCAGGAAGATCATCTCGTCCATCGTCACCGGGACGGTCGAGTCGTGGCCGAGCACGACCATCGCGGCCGTGTCGCCGACGAGGATCAAGTCGATCCCGGCCGCGTCTGCGAGCCTGGCGCCAGGGGCGTCGTAGGCGGTCACCATCACGATCTTGTCGCCGCGGCGCTTCATGTCGGCCAGTTCCGGCAGCTGGAGCTTGGCGGCGGTGCGGGGGCGGGTGCTCATGACTACTCCTTCGTGAGGACGACGTTGTCGATCAGACGGGTGTTGCCGACGCGGACGGCCGCGGCGAGGACGGGAGGATCGAAGTCGGCGACCTCGACATAGTCGACCTCGAGGCCGTTCAGGCGCGCACGGGCCTGCGCGGGATCCTTCGTCGCCAGCGCTTGTGGCAGCTGCAGGGCGAGCTCACGCTCCTCGGGCGATAGATACGCGTTGCGCGAAGAGAGCGCCAGGCCGTCGGCATCCCGGACGATCGGCAGGACGACAAGCTCGACATCGAGATTGAGGTCGCGGATCATTCGCTTCAGGACGGCGACCTGCTGGGCATCCTTCTGCCCGAAGTACGCACGCTCGGGGCGGATGAGGTTGAAGAGCTTCAAGCAGATCGTCGCCACGCCCCGGAAGTGGCCCGGCCGGTGCTCGCCCTCGAGCGTCCGGCCAAGTTCCTCGACCTCGACCCAGGTCTGGAAACCGGGTGGGTAGAGCTCCTCGGCCGTTGGGGCGAACAGCAGGTCGACACCCGCGGCCTCCGCAAGCTCCACGTCGCGCGTCTCGTCGCGTGGGTACCCGGCCAGGTCCTCGTTCGCGCCGAACTGGGCCGGGTTGACGAAGAGGCTTGCGGCGACGAAATCGTTCTCGGCCTGCGCGGCGCGAAAGAGAGCGAGGTGACCCTCGTGGTAAGCGCCCATTGTCGGAACCAGCCCGACGGATCCCTCGCGAGGCCGCGCCAGCAGCTCGGCGATCGTGCGGACGACCTTCACGGGCGGGTCGCCTCCGCGAGCATGTCGTAGAGCGGCTCGAGCTCCGGTCGGGTCGCCCGGATCGCCTCGCGGTGAGCCTCGACCGTCTCCCAGTCGCCGCGCTCGATCGGGCCCGTCAGTTCGAATCCGTTTTCGATCGTCCGTCTCATCAGCGGTTCGAGCGCCTCCGGCGGCGCGCCGGCAGATCGGAAGAGCTCGCAGGCAACGCGGTGCAGCGTCACGAGGTAATTCGAGGCGATTGCAGCACCCGCGTGGTAGAGCGGGCGTGCCTCGTCGGCGAGCTCGAACGGCCGCAGGCCGAGTAAGCGCGCTAGCTCGAACCCACGCTCTCGGGCCTCGTCAGTCTCCGCTGTGACGGCTGCGAAAGCGCCGTCGAGCTGCTCGGGCCCTCGCGCGCGCGTGAACGTCTGCAGCGGGTGGAGCCCGAAGCGGCGCTCGTGCGGGTCGAGCGCCGCCAGCGGAGTGCCGCCACTGACATGTGCGATCCAGCCGGGTCCCGGTGCCAGCCGTCGGGCCACGTCCCGGATCGCGCTGTCGGGGACACAGAGGAGCGTCAGCTCCGCGCCTTCGTCGCGCAGCGCGACACCGCGCTCCTCGAGGCGCGCGGCGACCGCCGAACCGACGCGGCCGCGTCCGATCACGTTGACGATTTCGAACATCCTTGGCTCCAGTTCCAAAGCGGATACCGGGCGTCAGGAGTCTAGCGGCATGGTGGGGCCCGCCCGGGAGCGCGGGTGTAGAAACACCCTCCATGGGCCTCGGGGACCGAGTCTCCTCCCGACTTCTGACCGCTCTCGTCGGGGCGGCGGTCGCGATCGCATTTGCGGATTCGTCGATCGTCGTGCTGGGGTTGCCAGAGCTCTACGTGCACTTCCACACCTCGATCGAGGGGGTGTCGTGGGTGGTGACCGCCTACAACGCTGCGGTGGCCGTGGCGGCGTTCGGGCTGATCGTGCTCCTGCGTCGAATCCCGGCCAGGGCGATTCTCATGGCCGGGTTGCTCGTCTTCTTCGCGGCATCGATCGCGTGCTCGCTCGCCGACAGCCAGGCGTTCCTGATCGCCGCGCGCTGCGTTCAGGGTGTGGGAGCGGCAATGCTCCTGGCAGGTGCGCTGCCTGTGCTCGGAGCGCTCGCCGGCTCGGTCACGAGGGGAGCGGCGATCTGGACGCTTGCGGGCACATTCGGTATCGCACTCGGGCCGGCGCTCGGGGGTGTGCTGACGCAGGTCTTCGACTGGCGGGCGATCTTCGCCGCGCAGGCGCCGGTCGCGGCCCTTGGTCTGATCGCCGCGGTCGCTGCGCCGCGGGGTGCTGCGCTCGAAGAGGGATGGCGCTCCTCGCTCGCCCGTACGTGGCCGGCAAATGCCTGCCTCGGATTGCTCTTCGGCGCGCTGGTCGGCGTGCTTTTCCTGTCCGTCCTGCTCTTGATCACAGTCTGGGGGTATTCACCCATTGCAGGCGCAGCGATCGTCAGCGTCCTGCCGGCCGCGACGCTCGCCTCGCGGCCGCTGGGCCGAAGGCTGGGCAGAATCAGCGCGATCTGCGGCGGCGCGGCGCTCGTCACCGTGGGCCTCGTGGCGCTCGCCCTGCTTCCGTCGCCGAGCGCTCCACTGGCGGCGGGCGCGCTCGCGTTCTGCGGCGTCGGCATCGGCCTAGCGGTTCCGACCCTGTCGAGCGCCGCGCTCGATCCGGCCGCCGGTCTCGCGCGCAGCGGGACATTCACTGTCGGCGTCCGCCATCTCGGGCTCGTGCTGGCGCTCGCGTCGATCGCGCCGCTGCTCGCCTCCGAGCTTCCCGATGCCGGCCGGCAGGCGAAGCTGAAGGCCACATCGATCTTGCTGGACGCGCCGATCGGGCTCTCGACCAAGGTGCCGGTCGCTCTCGACCTGGCGGGTGAGTTCGAGCGCGCCCAGGCGGGGGAGGTTCCCGACCCGGCGAAGCCGTTCAACGACCACGGCGCGGGCACCGACCCGAAGATTGCGGCGACGCGCGACACCCTGGTCGGAATAATCGAAGAGACGATCACGCGCGGTTTCCGGCCAGCGTTCCTGCTCTCGGCGGCGCTGGCCGCCCTTGCTCTGGCGGTGGCGTTCCTCGCTCGGCGGCGGATCGTGCGGTGACGTCGAGATTCACAGGCGGCGTCGTCCTGCTGCTCGCGCTACTCGTGGGGGCGGCTGCGCTCGTCGGGGTGGAGCTCGGCAAAGGCGCTGCCGGGAGCGTGTCGCCGTCGATCGCGAATCCATGCCGAGCCCGGCCGCCGTTCGCCGGCGGCGGTATCGACGGGGTGATCCAGCGGATCGTGCTCGACGGCCTCGACGGCGCGGCCTGCCGGCTTAGAACGTCCCGCGAGGAGCTCGTCCTCTCGCTTCGTCCCGGAACCGGTGTTCGGCTTCGCCACGCCGATCGAAATGCCGCCGAGGCCGCGATCAGGGCCGGCTTGCTCCGCTCCGCCGACGAGGCGGACAACCGTGGCGACATCCCCAGCTTCCTCGTGCCGGTGGTGCGGCGGCTGATCAGGACCGCTCCGCTCGACACGTTGATTCAAGGCGGAATTGCCCTGCGTGACCTCTTCGGCTGAATCGGCACCGTGCCGTCCGGTGCGATCTCGAAGATCCGATCTCGTGGAGCTCGAGCCGATGCTACGGTCTGAGGCCTAGTGCCCATCTACGAGTACGTGTGCATGGAGTGTGAATCGCACTTCGAGGAGCTCGTCCGGAACGGTCACGATCCCGACTGTCCGGACTGCGGCGCCGCGAACGTGCGGAAGCAGTTCTCCGTCTTCGCGGCTCACGGCACCGGGCAACAGCAGCCGAGCTTCGGCGGTGGCGGCGGCTGTTGCGGCGGTTCGTGTGGCTGCCACTGAGCTAGCAACCTTCGCGACGGAGATCGCCGGCTGCACCAAGTGCCGGCTCAGCCAGGGACGCACGCAGGTCGTCTTCGGCGTTGGCGATCCCGCCGCCGATCTGATGTTCGTGGGCGAGGCACCGGGATTCCACGAGGACCAGCAGGGCAAGCCCTTCGTCGGCCAGGCCGGCAAGCTGCTCGACAAGCTGCTGGCCGGGATCGGCCTCGAGCGCGAGCGGGTCTACATCGCGAACGTGCTCAAGTGTCGCCCGCCTGGGAATCGCGATCCCCAGCCGGACGAGATCGAGGCCTGCGAAGCACACCTGTTCCGGCAGATCGCCCTGATCGAGCCGAAGGTCGTGGCCACGCTCGGCAACTTCGCGACGAAGCTGCTCTCCGGCAAGCCGGCGGGCATCACGCGAGTCCACGGCGCCGAGCAGGAGACGACGCTCGGCGGGCGCCACGTGCTCCTGTATCCGCTCTACCACCCCGCCGCGGCGCTCTACACGCCGGCGATGCTGAAGGTGCTCGAGGCCGACTTTGCGCGGCTACCCGAATTGCTCGGGCGCACGGTCGAAAAACCGGAGCCCGCGCGGGTGCCGGCAGTCGTGCAGCTCGCCGCCGAGCCGGCCGTCCAGCTCGGCCTCTTCTGACCCAGACCGACGAGGAGCTGCTCGCCCGTGCAGAGGCGCTGCAGGCTGAGGCGCGCACCTTCGTCGCGGCCCGGCGCATCGACGAGGCCCTTGCCCCGCTCGGCCGGGTGATTCCGCTTGGCAGCGCGGTCTCGGGCCTGATGGTCTGGCGCGACGTCGACTTCGGCGTCGATTCGCCCGGGCTCGACGTCGATGTCGCCTGGCGCGCCCTTCTGCCTTTGATCACAGCACCCGAGTGCACGAGCCTGGACTACGAGAACAAACCCGATTACCTCTACTTCGTCTTGCGCGTCGACGGCTGGAAGCTCGACGTCACCCTCTGGACCGACGGCGCGCCGGAAGGCGTCGAGCCGTGGCAGGACGCGCTCCTCGGGCGGTTAGACGAGGAGACGCGTCTCGCGATCCTCCGCCTCAAGGAGGCGTGGCACGTCTTGCCGGCCTATCCGTACACGGTCGGCGGCTACGAGATCTCCGTCGCCGTGCTCGACCACGGCGTCCGCACGCTGGACGAGCTCGATTCCTACCTTGCGGAGCGCGGGCTGCCATCTAGATTCGGGTCATGAGGTTCGAATCGGCGTCGGCCGAGCAGACGGAGGAGCTCGCCGGCCGGCTCGCGCGCGGTCTCGGGCCGGGCGACGTGGTCACAGTCTCCGGCGAGCTGGGCGCCGGCAAGACAACCTTTGTTCGCGGAGCCTGCCGCGCACTCGGGATCGAGGTGCCGGTGACGAGCCCCACGTTCACCATCGGCCACCGGTATCCCGGCAACCCGGACGTCTCGCACCTCGATCTCTTTCGTTTCCAGGGATTTTCAGCCGCCGAGTGGGGCGATCTGGAGCCCTATTTCGAAGCTGCGATCACCTTCGTCGAGTGGCCCGAGGCGGCTGCCGATGCCCTCCCGCCGGTACGGGTCGAGGTACGTTTGTCACACGTGGACCCAGAACGCAGGACGATCGAATTCGAGAGCGACGACCGGGAGCTGCTGACAGAGGTCGCCGGCGATGCTGACGCTCGCGTTTGACACCGCCACCAGCGCTGCGACGAGCGCGTTGGTTCGCGACGGCGACGTTCTGGCGGAAGGCGTCTCGCGAGCGGTTCGCATCCTCGCGGATGCCGAGGAGCTGCTCGAGCAGGCGAACGCGAAGCCACGCGATGTGCAGCAGCTCGTGGTCGGGACCGGGCCGGGCAGCTTCACCGGGGTGCGGATGGGGTTGGCCGCCGCGCGCTCGCTCGCCTTCGCCTTGGAACTGCCGCTGGCGGGCGTGTCGACGCTGGACGCGCTCGCAGCGGGAGCTCCAGGCTCCCTGCCGGTGATCGATGCCGGCCGCCGCGAGATCTTCACTCTCGCCGACAGCCGCCCCGTAGCCCTCGCCCCGGGCGAGCTCCGACTGGAGCCCGGGACTCTCTGCGTCGGCGATGGAGCCCTCCGTTACCGCGAAGTGCTCGAAGCACTCGGTGCCGAGGTGCCGCCACGGGAGAGCGAGCTCCACCTGCCGAGGGCCCGGTTCCACGTGCAGCTGGCGACCGAGTTCGTCGAGCCCGACGCGGTCGAGCCGCTCTATCTCCGGCTCCCGGACGCGGAGCAGAAGCGATGAAGGAGATGACGCGCGTCGAGCTGCGGCGGCTCGAGCTGCGTGATTTGAGCGCGATCGAACGGATCGAGCGCGCCTCGTACCCGACGCCGTGGTCGCGCTCGATGTTCGCGAGCGAGCTGGCGAAGCCGTCGTCGATCTGCCTCGGCGCCTTCGACCTCGCAAGCGACGAGCTCGCTGGCTATCTCGTCATCTCGCGCTACGTGGATGCCTGGCACGTGATGAACGTCGCGGTCGCGCCGGCTCAGCGGCGCCGCGGGATCGCGACCTCGCTGCTCGAACGGCTCTTCGAGGTCACCGCCGGCCGCGGCCGGCGCGGCTACACACTGGAAGTGCGGGTCTCGAACGCGGACGCGATCGCCCTCTACGAGCGCCTCGGCTTCAAGCCGCGGGGGGTCCGGCGCGGCTACTACACGGACAATCGCGAAGACGCGCTGATCATGTGGAAAGACCCGATTAACACCGGGGAAACCGGGTTTCCCCCGTGAGCCCCCTCCCTTGATTCTCGGAATCGAGACGTCGTGTGACGAGACGGCAGCAGCTCTCGTCACCGACGACGGCCACATCCACGCCAATGTTGTCGCGTCGCAGGCCGAGCTGCATGCGCGCTTCGGTGGCGTCGTCCCAGAGGTCGCGTCGCGGCGCCATCTCGAGCTGGTGCT
>Ga0307289_10000280_pt1 | contig 21480 bp, 24 predicted proteins | sample ER_DNA_143_FD_194483 | JGI IMG/M metagenome (GOLD analysis project Ga0307289, IMG submission 194483) | Bulk soil microbial communities from the East River watershed near Crested Butte, Colorado, United States - ER_DNA_143 | ecosystem: Environmental > Terrestrial > Soil > Floodplain | place...
CGCCGATGTAGTGGCCCGTCAGGCGGTAGGTCTCGGCCAGGAGGAAGACCGGGCCCTTCCCGTCGCGCGCGTGCTTGAGCGCCTTCTTGGCGACGTCGTAGACGGCCTCGACGTCCTGGCCGTCCACCTTCATGGCCGTCATGCCGAAGGCCTCCGCCCGCTTCGTCAGGTCTTCGATCGGGAGCTGCTGTGAGGCCGGGGTCGACTCGGCGTAGTGATTGTTCTCGCAGACGAAGACGGCAGGCACCTTCCAGAGCTGCGCGAGGTTGAGCGACTCATGGAACGTCCCGATGTTCGTGGCCCCGTCGCCGAAGAAGGCGACCGCCACCCGCGGCTCGCTCCGGAGCTTGAATGCGAGCGCCGCGCCGACGATGCCCGGCAGCCCTCCGCCCACGACGGCGTTCGCGCCCAGATTGCCGCGCTCGAGGTCGTAGAGGTGCATGGAGCCGCCGTAGCCGTGGCTCATTCCCTCGACCTTCCCGTACAGCTCCGCCATCACTTCGTTGGGATGCGTGCCCTTGGCGAGCGTGTGCCCGTGCGCGCGGTGCGTGGACGCGATGACGTCGTTCTCTTCGAGCGCCTGGCAGACGCCGACCGCGACGGCCTCCTGTCCGATCGCGACGTGCAGGAATCCGGGCAGCTCTCCGGCGCGGAAGCGCTCCTCCACCTTCTCCTCGAAGCGGCGGATGAGCAGCATTTCCCGCAGGAATTCCTTCAGGCGCCCGCTGGACGAGACCTGCCCCTTTTCCTCAAGCGTGGCCACGCGCGGACAAGCTAGCAGCCGGTCACTAGACTTGCGCCCGTGCGCCTGGCCGAGCAATGGCAGGAGATCGAGAGCGGCCTCCCCGAGGGCTGGACCTCCGCTCGTCTCACCGTTTCGGTCGCCGAGGACGCCGACCTCGACCGCGCCGCCCTCATCCTCGCTTCGCTCGCTCCCGGCCGCTCCGGCTCGAGCTTCCGGCTCGAGGCGGGCCACGATCGAAACCCCGCGCGGATCTTCGCCAGGCTCGACCGCGAAGGCATTCGCGGGCGCATCGACCTCGTCGACGGCGAAGCCAGGACGGCCGAGCCGGCTGCCGTCGCGCCGGCACCAGGCCAGGCGCGTCCGCTCGCGCGCCAATGGGACGAGCTGACCGCCGACCTCCCTCCGGACTGGTCCGAGCTCTACGCGGAGGTCGAGCTGGCATCGTCGGACTTTCTCCCCCGCGCCGCGCTCCTCCTCGCGCCGCTGAACCCCGCCCACCTCGGCGGGCCGACCGCGCTGCGCTTTCGCAGCGCGCGGAAAGCCGGCTACGGCACCGCTCCGGAGATGGCGCGCCGCTGCTTTGAGCGCCTCGACGCGGAGCGCATCACCGGCTCGCTGCGGGCGCTGCAATTGCTCTCGCACACGAGCCACGTCTTCACCCAAGGCCCGGTCTGGCGCCTCGGAGGGCGGTCCGTCTGAGCTCCGCCGAAGAGCCCCAGGTCTCGTGGAAGGTGATCGAGTCCGGAGTTGCGATCGTGACTTCGGACGGCGAGAAGGCTGCCCGCGTGAGCCGTGTCGTCGGGGACCCTGAAGCCGACGTCTTCAGCGGGTTGGCGATCAAGGTCGGCGTACTCGGCGGCGAGCGCTTCGTCCCTTCCGAGCAGGTCACCGGGATTTGGCCGGACCGCGTCGAGGTCTCACTTACGAAGGCGGAGCTGGAGCAGCTGCCGCCCTACGAGGACGCGCCGGTCGTGCGGGTCGAGCCGGGCGCACCGAGCTTCTTCCGCCGCCTTTTCGGCCGCGGTTAGGCGCGAGCGCGCCGAAGCTGCAGCGGCAGGAGCGCGAACGCGGCGGCCTCGCGCAGCAGGAGCCGGCCGTTCCATGAGGGAGCGCCGACAGTCCGGACGCTGATCCCGCTCCCGCGCAGAGCCTTGCGGAAGAGGAGGCCTGTGCGCCGGCAGTGCCACCACGACGTCACGGCGACCACCTCGGAGGCGTCGAGCTCCTGTGCGATGCGGGCGACGTGGGCGGCGCTCTCGGCCGTCACCCGCGCCCCGTTGTCACAGAGAAGACGATCCGAAGGACCGCCCCACGCCTGCCGCATCAGCTCGGCCTCGGGCCGCCCGGTGAGCACGATCGTGTCGTCGTCAGAGGCAAGCTCTGAGGCCGTGGCCACGCGTGCGGCGCAGACCGGGTGGAGGCAGGCACCACGGCGGCCCGAATAGCCGAGGACGACGACCAGCCTCACGGTCGCCGTTTCATCCAGCGGTAGAGCAGGATCGTCCCCGTCACGGTGAGGACGAGGCTGACCGCCTTCTTCCCGGTGATCCGAGACTCGCCGCTCGTCCGCTGGCGCATGTCCACGGGCACCTCCTCCACGACCAGGCCCGCCTCGGCCAGGCGCAGAAGCCCTTGCACCTCTGGCGCTCCAGTCGTGTAGGGCTGAGCGAGAAACGGGAACGCCGTCGCGGCAGCGGCGTACATGCCGCTCGTCGCGTCCCCGAACGGGCCGCCGAGCCGAAACGCGAGCGCCCTCCGGAGAACCCCCGTCCCCAGCCTGCGCGCCGGGCTCGGCCGGTACCGGTACGGCTCGTAGCCCTCGCCGGAGACGAATCGCGACCCGACCGCGACGTCGCAGTCTCCGGAGCGCACGCGGTCGAGCAGGCGATGAAGCTCCTTCGCCGGGTGCTGCCCGTCGGCGTCGACGCGGCCGCAGTACGCGTAGTGCTTCCGGGCCGCGTACTCGTAGCCTGCGGCGACGACCACGGGCAGCCCGCGATTCTCTGGGAAGCTCAAGACTTCCGCCCCTCGCTCGCGGGCAAGCTCGGCGGTGCGGTCGCGCGAGCCGTCGTCCACGACCAGGACGTCGACATCCGGCAGCTCCTCCTGCAGCTCCTCGAGCACGCTGGGTAGGCTCTCCTCCTCGTTCAAGGCGGGGATGAACACGACCGTGTCGGACTTCGAGCTCACGCGCGGAGCTCCGCGGCGAATTGCGCGCCGAGCGCGGCCACGATCTTCTCGCGGAGGATGCGCGCGTCATCGTCGGATAGGGTGCGCTCGGGAGAGCGGAACTCGGCGTGGAAGGCGATCGACTTCTTGCCGTCGCCGATGCCCTCCCCGCGGTAGACGTCGAAGACGGTCAGGTCGCGGAGCTCCGGCCCGCCTGCCTCCTTGGCCGCCGCGACGAGGTCGCCGGCCGCGACGTCCTCCCCAACGACGAAGGCGAGATCCTGGCGAAGGGCCGGGAAGGTGATCACGTCCTCGTAGACGAGTCGCTCCGGAAGGAGCTCGAGGAGCGTCTCGAGGTCAAGCTCGAAGACCCCCCACTCCCCTTCGAGGAGCGTTGGGTGGAGCTCGCCGACCCAGCCGGACTGGACCCGCGCAGCCTTGCCCGGATGGAGAAACGGCTCTTCCGCGCGTTCGAGGCGAGGCTCGATCTTGAGCGCGGCGAAAAGCGTCTCGACGGCGCCGCGCGCAACGGCGAAGCCGCCCTCGGCGATGGCACCGACGCGCCTCCGCTCCTGCGGGAGCTCATCCTTCCCGGGGAGATAGACCCGCGCGATCTCGAAGAGGCGGATGCCCTCGTTGGCCATGTTCATGTTGTGCCGGGCAGCAGCGATGAGCCCGCTGAGCAGCGTCGTGCGCAGAACGGCGTGCTCCGAGGTGAGCGGGTCGGGGAGCCGAAGCGCCGTCTCGTCGCGATCGGACGAGGTGAGGCTGAGCGTGTACGCCTCGGAGAAGCCGACGCCCACGAGGACGTCCTCGACCAGGCGGCGCAACCGCTGGTCGGGCGCGAGCCGGCCGAACATCGCGCTCCGCAGCGGGAGCGTGAAGGGGATCTTTTCCAGCCCGTTGACGCGCGCGACCTCCTCGACCAGATCGATCTCCCGGTTGACGTCGATCGCCCGCCAGGTCGGCACCGTCACGGACCAGTCGTCACCGACGCCGAAGCCGAGGCGCTCGAGCGCACCGCGCTGTTCCTCGGGCGCGATCTCGAGCCCGACGGTGCGGTTGACGCGATCGGTACGGAGCGAGACGACCGGCCGCTCGGGCAGCTGTCCCACGGCGTCGGTGTCGCCCGCCCACTCTGCGCCCGCGAGCTCGACGATCAGCTCGGTCGCCAGGGCGGCAGCCTGCGGGGCCAGATACGGGTCGACGCCCTTCTCCCACCGGTTCGACCCTTCGGTGCGGAGCGCGTGCCGCTCGGAGCTCCGCAGAATGCCCACGGGCTCGAAGTTGGCCGCCTCGAGGAGCACATTCTTCGTCTGCTCGCGCACCTCGGTCTCCTCGCCTCCCATGATCCCGGCGAAGGCGATCGCGCCCTCCGCGTCCGCGATGACGAGGTCGTCCGGATCTAGCGTGCGCGGGGTGCCGTCGAGGGTCGTGAATTCCTCGCCCTTCTTCGCCCGACGCACGACGATCTTCGCGCCGCGCAGCGTGTCGAAATCGAAGGCGTGGAGAGGGTTGCCGAGGGCGAGCATGACGTAGTTCGTCACGTCGACGACGTTCGAGATGGGGCGCATCCCGGCCGCGGTGATCCGCGCCTTCAGCCAGGGCGGCGAGGCGGCGATGCCGACGTTGCGGAAGAGCCGGCCGATGTAGCGCGGGCAGCCCTCGTAGTCCTCGATCGTGATGTCCGGGGTCTCCGCACCCGGGGAGCCGGGATCGCGACCCGGCGGCGGCTTCAGCTCGCCGGAGAAGAGCGCCGCGACCTCCCTAGCGATGCCGTAGACCGACAGACAGTCGGGCCGGTTGCGCGTCATCTCGATCTCCAGGACCTCCTCGCCGAGCGGGAGGACATCCGCGAGCGGCGTGCCGGGCTCGAACGGGTCGGAGAGGACGAGGATGCCCGCGTGGTCCGTGCCGAGGTCGAGCTCCTGCTCGGAGAGGATCATCCCGTCGGAGACCTCCCCCCGGAGGTTCGCCTGCTCGAGCCGGTTGCCGTCGGGCAGCACGGCTCCGGGGAGCGCGACCGCAACGGTCGCTCCGGCGCCGAAGTTCCAGGCTCCGCAGACGATCTGGCGGGGCTCGGGCTCGCCAACGTCGACCCGGCAGAGCTGGAGCCGGTCGGCGTTCGGGTGCTTGCCGGCCTCGAGCACGCGCCCGACCTTGAAGTGCCCGTAGTTGCCGTTCTCGTCGGCGATGCCGCGGCGCGTGATCCGCTCCACCTCGCCGGTAGCGATCGCGAGCCGGTCGGCCATCTGCTGGGTGGTCGCGGAGACCTCGACGTACTCGCGCAGCCAGGAGACGGGAACCTTCATCTCAGAACTGTCTCAACAGGCGTAGGTCGTTCTGCCAGAGCGGCCCGATCTCGGGGAGGCCGTGCCGGAGCATGGCGATGCGCTCGAGACCGATGCCGAACGCGAAGCCCGTCCACTCCTCCGGGTCGTAGCCGACGAACTCGAGCACGTTGGGGTCGACCATGCCGGAGCCGCCGAGCTCGATCCAGCCGGACCAGCGGCAGACGGCGCAGCCCTGGCCGGAGCAGAGGAAGCACGACACATCGGGCTCGAGCGAGGGCTCGGTGAACGGGAAATAGTGCGTGCGGAAGCGCATCTCGCGCTCGGGGCCGAAGAGGGCGCGCATCAGGTGCAGGAGCGTCCCCTTGAGGTCGGCCATCGTGATGCCGCGGTCGACCGCCAGGCCTTCGACCTGATGGAATACGGGCGAGTGCGTCGCATCGGGCGTCTCGCGCCGATAGACCCGGCCGATCGAGATCATGTAGACGGGCGGCTCCTGCTGCTCCATGACGTGGATCTGCGACGGCGAGGTCTCCGTGCGGAGGACGACGTCGTCCTTCAGGAAGAGCGACTGGAGGTGTGAGCGGGCCGGGTGCGTCGTCGGCAGGTTGAGCGCGTCGAAGTTGTAGTGCGTCGTCTCGACCTCGCGGCCGTCGACGACCCCGTAGCCGAGGCCGAGGAAGATGTCCTCGACCTCCCGGCGCACCTGCGTGACGAGGTGGAGGTGCCCGCGAGGCATCGCCGCGCCGGGCAGCGTGACGTCGACCTGCTCCTCGTGAAGCCGACGGTCCAGCTCCTCGCCTGAGAGCGCCGCCTCACGCTCGGCAACGGCTAGCTCGAGGTCTTCGCGCAAGTCGTTGAGGACACGGCCCGTTTCGGCGTCGCGCACCTCGCGGAGAGCCTGCTTCAGAGCGCTCTTCCGGCCCAGGTAGCGCACCCTCGCGTCATCGAGCTCGACCAGGGTCGAAGCGCCCGCAATCGCGCTTTGTGCCTCATTTTCCAGGCCCTGGACGTCCACCGACGGAGCGTATCATCGTGCTCGTGTCGGCCTATGACTCGATCGCGGCGCTCTACGACCCGTGGAGCAGGAGTGTTACGGAGGACGTGGACTTCTACGTCGCGGAGGCGAGGAAGTCGGGCGGGCCCGTCGTCGAGCTCGGCGTCGGCACCGGCCGCATCGCCGTCCCGATCGCCCGCGCGGGCGTGAGGGTGATCGGGATCGACGACTCCGAGGCCATGCTCGACCTCTGCAGGGCGCGGGCCGAGGCGGCCGGCGTCTCGAAGCTCGTCGAGCTGAGGCTGGGCGATCTCCGACGCCCACCTGTGCTCGAGCGCGTCCCCCTGGTCACCTGCCCGTTCCGCGCCCTTCTCCACCTCGCCTCCGATGAGGAGCGCCTGGAGGCTTTGCGCGCTGTCCACCTGCTGCTTCTGCCCGGCGGGCGCTTCGTCTTCGACGTCTTCGCCCCGAGCATGGAGGATGTCGAGGAGACGAACGGGCGCTGGCTGGAGCGGGAGCCGGGGATCTGGGAGCGGGCCGACTGGGACCTCGAGCGCCGCGTGCTCACGCTCGCCGTACGGGGCGAGGCCGGCGAGACTGCCATGCGTCTTGCCTGGCGGGCGCCCGAGGAATGGCGCGCCCTGCTCGAGCGGGCGGGCTTCGAGATCGCCGCCAGCTACGGCTGGTTCGACCTGCGCCCGTACGACGGAGGCGAGGACACGGTCTGGATTGCGCGCCGCCCGGCGGTTTAGGGTAGGCGCGTGCTCTGGGTGATCGTCGTCATCGTGATCGTGGTCGTCCTCGCGGCGATCCTCATCGCGCTCTACAACAAGCTCGTCCGCCTGCGGAACCGCTGCGAGAACGCCTGGGCCCAGGTGGACGTCCAGCTGCGGCGCCGTTATGACCTCATCCCCAACCTCATCGAGACCGTCAAGGGCTACGCGGCCCACGAGCGCCAGACCTTCGAAGAGGTGACGAAGGCCCGCACGGCCGCGCAGCAGGCCCAAGGGGTGCAGCAGCAGGCCCAGGCCGAGAACCTGCTTACGCAGGCGATCGGCAGGCTCTTCGCCGTCGCCGAGCAGTATCCGGAGCTGCGCGCCACAGAGAACTTCCAGCAGCTGCAGGCGCAGCTGGCCGAGACCGAGCAGAAGATCGCTATCTCGCGCCAGGTCTACAACGACGCGGTGCTCACCTACGACAACGCGCTCGAGACGGTCCCAACCAACATCGTCGCCGGGATCTTCAGCTTCGAGCCCCGCGAGTACTTCGAGGTGGAAGAGGTGGCCGCGCGGGAGGCGCCACGCGTCGAGTTCTGAGGGCTGCCGTCCTCGCGGCGGCGGTCCTGCTCGCGCTCCTTGCGGCCGGCGAGGCGGGGGCGAATTCGTTCTCTCTCCCCTCGGCCTACGTCCACGTCGCCGTGCAGCCCGACGGCAGCCTCGCCATCGACGAGACCATCACGTTCGTCTTCGACGGCCCCTTCTCGGGCGCATACCGTGACATCCCCCTCCGGGACGGCGAGCGAATCGGCGACGTCTCCGTGTCGGAGGGCGGGCTCCGGTACGCTCCCGGCGCCTCGGCGGAGCTGGGGTCGAGCGGCACACCGAACACCTTCGGGACGACGGCAATCGACGGCGGCTACCGCATCGTCTGGCACTACCAGGCGCTCTCCGAGGTGCGCACGTTCACGGTCAGCTACCGGCTGAGCAACCTCGCCGTCGCCTTCGACGACGTCGTGGACGTGGACCTGAACGTCTGGGGCGACCAGTGGGATCAGTCTCTGGGCCAGCTCACCGCGGAGCTCACGCTGCCAGGGCCCGCGAGCGGCGCGTCCTACCGCGTCTGGGGTCACCCGGTATCGGTCCGCGGCGACGTGACCCGCGAGCCGCAGCGCGCGTTCCTGCGGGCGGTCGACATCCCCCCGCACCAGTTCGTCGAGCTCCGCGTCGTCTTTCCGCGCACCCTCCTCACCTCGACGGGCGGCACCCGGGTGCGACGGGGCAACGTCCTGCCGAGAATCGTCGCCGAGGAAGCCGCCGGCGCTGCGGCCTTCGAGGCCGACCAGGAGAAGATCCGCGACGCCCTCGACCATCTTCCGCGCACGATTCTGATACTGCTTGCGGCGGCTCTCCTCCCCGCGCTCGCGGTGCTGGCGACGACCTACTGGTTCTTTGGGCGCGAGCGGAAGAGTGGCTACGACCGCGAGTACGAGCAGGAGCCTCCGTCAGAGCTCGACCCGGCACTCGTCCCTCCGCTCCTCCGCCAGTCTCCGGCCGTCGGCTCCCTCGAGTTCACTGCCACGCTGTTCGACCTGATCCGGAAGGGGCGCTACACGGCGAAGCCCGTCACCACGGAGAAGAGCACATGGGCGGGCCTTCACCACGAGGATATCGCCGACCTCGAGCTCAGCATGGGCAGCGACTCGCCCCTGACGGAGGTCGAAGGGCCGGTCGCGAAGGTGATCGACGACGTGCTCGACGGAGGCGCTGAGCGGCTCTCCAACTTCCGCGAACGCATCAAGGAACACCGCACGGAGAACAGCAAGCGCTTCACGGCGTTCAAGAAAGCCGTCGCCGACATCACGCGCGAGCGCCACTGGTTCCGCGCCGACGGGCTGAAGCTGCTCTTCGGCGCCGGAATCCCGTTCGGCGTCGCCGGGGCGATCCTTCTCTGGTACGGCATCCACCACTTTGAGTCGTTTGCCCCACGCTGGCGGGACGCCCTCTTCATCGCGTTCGGCGCCTGCCTGCTCGTGAACACCGCTGTGCTCTTCCTTGCGGGGCGCCACGTCAGCCTGTGGCGCCGGCGCTCGTCGGAAATGGAGCAGGAGGCGGAGCGCTGGGAGGCCTTCCGCCGCTATCTGACCGACTTCCCGCGCCTCGATATCGCCCCGCCCTCGACGCTCGAGCTGTGGGAGCGCTACCTCGTGTATGGAATCGCCTTCGGGATCGCCGAGCGCGTCCTCCAGGGTGCCCAGCTCTACATGCCGGAGGAGCTGCACCAGACGTCCAACATCTACTGGATCAGCCCGACCGGCGACCTGGGCTCGGGCCCGTCGGCGCTCGGGATCGGCGACCTCTCCTCGGGCTTCGGCAGCGCGCTCGCGCCGCCCTCGAGCGGCTCGGGAGGGTTCGGCGGAGGCTTCTCCGGAGGCGGAGGGGGCGGGGGCGGCGGGGGCGGCGGCGGCGCCTGGTAGCTGAAGAGCCGCGTCGTCGAGCGGCTCTAGCCGCGAGAGCGGTCGCCAGAGCGCCGGCGGCGCTCGTACAGTGCGATCGCGCCCGCGGCGGCGACGTTCAGGGACTCCGCCCCCTCGGCGAGCGGAATCGACGCCAGAGCGTTGCAGGAGGACGCAACGTCGTCCGGGAGCCCTGCGCGCTCCGCGCCGAGCACGAAGGTGGCGCGCTCGCCCAGCTCGGTATCCGCGAGGGGCGCGCTGCCACGAGGCACGAGGCCGATCCAGGGCTTGGCCGCGTCGTCGAACCGGCCCATGGGAACCCGGAAGACGGCGCCCATCGAGGCCCGCAGCGCCTTCGGGGAGGTGGGGTCGGCACAGCCCGGCGAGAGCGCGACGAATGCGGGGCCCAGGGCGTCGGCCGTCCGGATGAGCGTGCCGACGTTGCCCGGATCGCCCACGTGCCAGAGCGCGAGTCCCGCGGGTGCGTCCAGATCCCGCCGGAGATCCGCCGTGCGGAAGACGGCCACGATGCGCGGCGGATGAGCGAGAGAGGAGAGCTCGGCGAGCAAGCCCGGCTCGACCTCCTCCGCCCCCTCGAGCCCAGCGAGCGGCGCTGGGCGCTCCGCGTCGACGAGAGCCTCGACCGGCTGGAGGCCCGCGGCCAGGCCTGCCGCGACGAGATCCTCGCCCTCGCAGGCAAAGAGCCCGAGCTTCGCCCGCTGACGCCCCGAGGCGAGCTTGCGGACGAGCTTGAGCCGCGGGTTCGAGGCCGACGTGATCATGCGACCCAGTCGAGCGAGTTCGCGTGTCCGTCGAGGCGCGCGAGCCTGCGCGTGCCGGCCGGCCAGACCTCGACGTCGAGCGCGAACCCGTAGAAGGTCGGCTCGTCGCGGTCGATCTCGTAGGAGATCCGCGCCAGCGAGCCGCGCGGGCCCTCCTGGTCGAGGATCGCGTCGAGCCGCTCGCGCTCGTCCGAGCGCAGATAGACCGTCGAGACCGAGTGGTAGACAACCGTGAGCACGGCGAGGTCGCGCTCGGAAAGAAGGGCGGGAAGAACCTCGACGAAGTCGCCGTCGAGCAGGCGGGGTGGATCCGCCCGCGCGATCTCGATCGCGCGCCGAACGCGTTCGACGCGCTCGGTCTGGTCGGCCCAAACAAAGGCCTCGAGCAGGCGCGCGCCGTGGTCGGTCGTCACGTCCACGGGCCGCCGGTCGATGCCGATGCGGCGGTCGACCTCCACCTGCTTCTCGAAAAGCGTCGCGGGCGGGCCACCCTCGGCACGGCCGGCGAGCTCGAGCCCCCCCGCCGGGTCGCCCCAGGTCTCGTCCCCGTAGCGGTAGAAGTAGCTATCCCAGAAGAGGTTGAGCCCGCCGCTCGGCCCGAGCTCGATCAGGTCGAGTCGCCGCCCGTCGGCGACGGTCAGGAAGCCGGGTAGGAGCCCCCAGCAGCGCTGTACCTCGTTCGTCTGCACGGGCTGCTCGGCGACGAAGCGGGCGAGCCAGTCCCGGTTGGCCTCGAGGACGCCGCGGAGCTTCGCCCACGGGTGCTCGACCATGCCCGAGAGTTCGAGGTAGTGCACGCCGCCGAAGAGGCGGAGCGGCGCCTCCCAGCGGACGTCCGGGCCGACGATCTCGGCAACGAGCGGATCGTCCGCCAGGGACCGTGAGAGCGACGCGTAGAGCTTCGAGCCCCCCTGCTCGAAGTCGTCCGCCATGCGGCGGAAGACCTCAGAGGCCGACTCAGTCAGGCTTCCAGGGCGGCTTTGGCCTGGGCGGCGATCGCCGAGAAGGCCGCCGGGTCGTTGACGGCGATGTCGGCGAGCACCTTCCGGTCGAGCTCGATGTTCGCCTTGCGGATGCCGGAGAGGAACTGGTTGTAGGACAGCCCTTCCTTCCGGGCCGCCGCGTTGATGCGGATGATCCAGAGCCGCCGGAAGACGCGCTTCTTCTTCTTCCGGTCCCGGTAGGCGTGGACGTCGGCCTTGATGATCTGCTCCTTCGCCTTCCGATAGGAGACCCGCGGCTGCCCGCTGAATCCCTTCGCCTCGGCGAGGAGCTTGCGGCGCTTCTTGCGCGCGTGGACCGATCGCTTGACGCGAGGCATCTCTCCCCCTTACCGGCCGAGCAGGCGCCGAACTTCGCGCTTGTCCTGCGGCGCAACCGGCTGATCGCTCGCGAACGCGCGCTTGCGCTTGGCGCTCTTCTTCTCGAGGTTGTGGCTCTTCATCGCATGCCGGCGCAGCAGCTTGCCGCCGCCTGTCACCTTGAAGCGCTTCTTGGCTGCTTTGTTCGTCTTCTGCTTAGGCACTAGCTGTCTCCACCTGTTGTCCTGCGCCTTTCGTCGGGCCGAGCATCATGACCATGTTGCGCCCGTCCTGGAGCGGAGGCGACTCAATCTGCCCGATCTCCTTGACGTCCTCGGCGAGGCGCATGAGGAGGTCTCGCCCGCGCTCCGGATGGCTCTGCTCTCGCCCGCGAAACATGATCGTGACCTTCACCTTCGCCCTCGAGTTGAGGAAGCGGACGACGTGCCCCTTCTTCGTCTCGTAGTCGTGGACGCCGATCTTCGGCCGCATCTTGATTTCCTTGACATGGATCTGCGACTGGTGCTTGCGGGCCGTCTTCGCCTTCTGCTCCTGCTCGTACCGGTACTTGCCGTAATCCATGATCCGGGCGACCGGCGGATCCGCGCTGGAGGCGACCTCGACGAGGTCGAGGTCCTTCGAGTAGGCGTACTCGAGCGCCTCGTCCTTCGTCTTCACGCCGACCTGCGAGCCGTCCACGTCCACCAAACGAACCTTCGAAGCGCGAATCGCCTCGTTGATCCGGGTCTGATCCTGAACCGGCCGGGCCTGGTCGAATCTGCGCCGCGGCCTCACTGATACGTCACCAAGTTGTGCTGCTTCCTCCTCTTAGAAAAGCGAAAAGCTGCGCGCAGCAGCTTCGTCAACTCACCCTTTCGGTTGAACCCCCGCGAAGCCGGCGGCTTGGGAGGTGAGGAACGTTGCTCCTGCTTGCAGGCTCACACCTTAGCAGCCGCCTGCAGCTCGCTCAGAAGCGCCTCCCAGCTGGCGGTCGCCTGCTCGCCTCCGCGGCGGCGAACGGCGAGGACGTCGAGCGACTCGCGCTCGCCCCAGACGACCACGTAGGGGATCTTCGCCAGCTCCGCGTCCCTGATCTTTCGCCCCAGGGTCTCCTCCCGCTCGTCCACCCAGGCGCGAAAGCCGTGCACGCGCAGGTCATCGGCCAGCGACTCGCCGTCGGCGGCGAACCGCTCCGAGATCGGCAGGACGCGGACCTGCTCGGGGGCGAGCCAGAGCGGCAGGTCGCCACCCGTGTGCTCGAGGTAGATCCCCACGAAGCGCTCGAGCGAGCCGAGGAGCGCGCGGTGGATCATGGCCGGCGTGTGCTCCGCGTTATCGTCGCCCTGGTAGGCGAGCTCGAAGCGCTTCGGCATCTGCAGGTCGAGCTGTACCGTGCCGAGCTGCCAGCTGCGGCCGAGCGAGTCGTTCATGTGCAGGTCGATCTTCGGCCCGTAGAACGAGCCCTCGCCCTGGCTCTCGACGTACTCGAGGCCCTGCGTCGCGAGCGCGCGGCGCAGCTCCTCCTCGGCGAATTCCCACTCCTCGTCGGTCCCGAGCTTGTTGTCCGGCCGCAGTGAGAGCTCGACGCGAATCTTCAGCTCGAAGAGGTCATAGAGGAAGTAGGCGTAGTCGAGGCAGGCGATGAGCTCGTCCTGGATCTGGTCGCGCGTGCAGTAGATGTGAGCGTCGTCCTGCACGAAATGGCGTACGCGCAGGAGACCGTGCAAGACCCCTGAGAGCTCGTTCCGATGCAGGTTGCCGGCCTCGGCGAGCCGCAGCGGGAGCTCCCGGTAGCTGTGCGGGGAGAGCGAGTAGAGCAGGCAATGGCCCGGGCAGTTCATCGGCTTCAGGCCGAAGTCGCGCCCCTCGATCTCGAGGCGGAACATGTGCTCCTGGTACTTCTCCCAGTGCCCCGAGGTACGCCAGAGCTCGGAGTCGTAGAGGAGCGGCGTGCGCACCTCGTGGTAGCCCCGCTTGGCGTTCTCGCGGCGGCGGAGATCCTCGAGGACGTTCCAGATGACCATCCCGCGCGGGTGCCAGAAGGGCATTCCGGGCGAGGCCTCGGAAAACTCGAAGAGGTCGAGGTCCTTGCCGAGCCTGCGGTGGTCGCGCCGCTTGGCCTCCTCGATCCGGTGGAGATAGGCCTCGAGGTCCTTGGGCTCGTAGAACGCCGTCCCATAGATCCGCGTCAGCTGCGGCTTCGTCTCGTCGCCGCGCCAGTAGGCGCCGGCAAGCGAGAGCAGCTTCACGGCCTTGATCGGCCTCGCATCCTGCAGGTGCGGGCCGCGGCAGAGGTCGACGAAGTCGCCCTGCTTGTAGAGGGCGATGTCACCCTCGGCCGTGTCGACGAGCTCGACCTTGTATGGCTCGCCCTCTTCCTCGAAGCGCTTGCGCGCATCGTCGCGCGAGATGTCGATCCGCTCGAAGGTGCGGCCCTCCTCGATCTCGCGCCTGACCTCCTCCTCCAGCCGCCCCAGGTCGGCCTCGGTGACCGGCTCGGGGAACTCGAAGTCGTAGTAGAAGCCGTTCTCGATCGGAGGCCCGATCGCCACCTTCGTCCCCGGGAAGAGGCGCCGCGCAGCCTCGGCGAGGAGGTGCGCGGCCGAGTGGCGGAGGACGTAGAGCGCGTCGGGGTCGTCCTTGTCCCGCGTGGTGAGGATCTGTATTCGCTCCCCGTCCTCGATGGGCAGCCTCAGGTCGCGGACCGCCCCGTTCGAGCGCAGGAGAACCGCCTGCTCGGCGAGCTTCGGGCCGATCGCTCGGGCAGCGTCGAGACCCGTTGCGCCGTCGGGAAGTTCAAGCTCGGAGTCATCGGGAAGAACGACCTTGACCATGGAACGAGAGGATACTCAGGCCCCGGCCGAGCAAGACCCCGAGCCCACGGAGGAGGGGACCCCTGTCCCCGACCCGGAGAAAGAGCGGGGAGACGCGCAGGACGACCCTCAGGCAGACTAGGTCGCGTGAAGGTCGCGACCATCGGCCGGGGCAACGTCGGGGGCGGGCTCGCTGAGCTCTGGCGCAAGGCAGGCCACGAGGTGACGGAGATCGGGCAGGACGGCGGCGACGTCTCGGGTTCCGACGCCGTGCTGCTCGCAGTCCCGCAGAGGGCGATCGCGGACGCCATCGCGTCGGTCAGCGGCCTCGCCGGCGTCCCCGTCATCGACGCGGTCAACGTCGCCCGCGGCTCGAGGCCGGAAGGCTTCGGTTCGCTCTCCGAGTACGTGAAGTCACTGACGCGCGGCCCGGTCGCCAAGGCCTTCAACGCCAACTTCGCCAACCTCTACGACCGGATCGGCGAGGCACGGGCGACCCCGAGCTTGGTCTACGCGGCCGACGACGAGGCGCGGGAGGTCACCGAGCGGTTGATCCGCGACGCCGGCTACGAGCCGATTTCCGCCGGCGGCCTCGAGAGCGCGCGAGCCGTCGAGGACTTCCTCGGCGTCATCTTCGCGATCGCACAGGAGGGCGGACCCTTCTTTTATCGCTTCGCCCCGCCGGAAAAGCTCTAGCGAAAGAGCCGGCAGCCAAGCATGGCGGCCGCGAGCACTCCGCCCGTGCGCCTGGCCGCGTAAGCGAGAAGCGTCATCTCTGCCGAAGCGGACTAGGGCGTGGGCTCTTCAACGGCGCTCTGCAGATGCGGCGGGCACTTGAGCCAGTAGCTCTCGCGCAGCCATTCGAGCGCCGCCTCGAGGGACTCCTCGTCGGTCACCTCCGCCGTGACCCAGCCGTAGCGCCCCACCCAGCGGGCAGTCGAGACGTACGGGAGGAGTTGGGCGATCTCGCGCTCCTCGGCGGTCAGCTTGACAGTGATGCGGACGCACTCCTGGTCCACCGACATGGAGGCGAACATCTTGTTCTCGGCCACCTTGAAGACCGGATTCCCCCACGGCTCGTCCTCGTAGGTCTCGGGCAGCGAGAGCGCCAGCCGGCGGAGCTCTTCGGCGAGGTCGTCCGGTTTCGGCACGTGGCCGAGCTTATCGCTTGGACGCGGAGGCCAGGCGTTGGTGCAGGTTGGCCGCAGGGAAGCGGCGGAAGCTTGCGGCGAGGGCAGCGCCCAGGGCCGGCTTGACCTTGGGCGCGACTGCCTTCGTGCGGCTCGGGCTCGGCACCAGGCAAGGGATCATCCGCCTCCGGCAGAGCCCCGTCAACCCAAATGCCTAACGTCCTTGGAGCCGGATCTCAGGGTCGAGCACGAGCTCGCCGGACGCGATGCGCCGCACGGCATCGGTGAAGCCGTCCACGTCGGCGACGCGATCCTTGAGGAGGTAACCGACCCCCTCGTCCCCAGCCTCGAGCAGGTCGCGCGCGTAAGCCGGCTCCGCGTACTGCGAGAGGAGCAGCACGCCCGTGCCGGGATGGCGCCTACGGATCTCCTGGGCAGCGCGGACGCCGTCGTCGGTGAGCCCCGGCGGCATGCGGATGTCGCAGATCACGACATCCGGGTTGGTCGCCGCCACCTTTAGCAGGAGATCCTCGGCGTCGTCGGACTGGCCGACGACCTCGAAGCCCTGGGTTTCCAGCAGCGCCGCGATCCCTTCGCGGAGAAGAATCGAGTCGTCGGCGAGAACGACCTTGACCGCGGCCTCGGGCGCGGTCGAGATCGTCGCGTCGTCGGCGAAGCGCAGGGGCGGGAAATCGGTCTCGAGCCCGGGTGCGTGGAGCTGGAAGATCCGCTCCGGCTCAGGCAGTCCTCGAAGCCAGTATTCGCCGAGCTCCTTCGACTGGAGCTCCGCGGGAAGCAGCTCGGCCGTCGTGGCCGAGAGGAGGATCTGGCCGCCGTGGCCCGCGAACGAGATGCGGGCGGCGCGGTGCACCTCGACGCCGAGATAGTCCTCGTCGGCGAAGATCGCCTCGCCGGTGTGCATGCCCATGCGAACGCGGACCCGGGCTCCCTCGGGCCACTCCTGCTCCAACAGCGCGCGCTGGGCGTCGATCGCCGCGCGGGCTGCGCCGGCAGCATCTTCGAAGGCGACGAAGAGCTCATCGCCTCGGCAGTCGATCTCGTGACCGCCCGAGGCAACCGAGGGCTCGCGAATGAGCCGGCGGTGCTCGACGAGCACCGAGCTCCAGAGGTCCTGCAGGCTGTGCGCAAGGCCCGTGGATCCCTCGAGGTCCGTGAAGAGGAAGGTGACTGTGCCGGTCTTTGGTCGCGTCATGGCCGCGGCGGGTATAGCCAAAGCTATACGGCCGGACGCGGGCGGAGCGTGACCCACCGCACTCCGTCGACCGCCCAGCCGCCGACTGCGAGCACGAGCATCCCCATTGCGACTGCACCGATGAAGAGCTTGAACTTCATGGGTCGCAGGATGACGTGGCTCGGGCCCCGCGACGATGCGGCCTCCAGGCGTCTACAGGTGCGGTTACCCCTACGTCCTACGAGCGCAGGTACGCGAGGACCGCGAGCACGCGCCGGTGATCCTCGGACGCGGCCGGCAGACGCAGCTTCTGGAAGATGCTCGTCACGTGCTTCTCGACGGCGCGCTCGGTGACGACGAGCTGCTCGGCGATGCCCGAGTTCGAGCGGCCCTCGGCCATGAGCCCCAGCACCTCGCGCTCGCGCGGCGTCAGCGTGTCGATCGGGTCGTCGCGCCGTCTGCGACCTACGAGCTGGGAGACGATCGTCGGATCGAGCGCAGAGCCGCCTTCGCCCACCCGGCGCACCGCGTCCGCGAACTCGTTCACGTCCGAGACCCGGTCCTTCAACAGGTAGCCGACGCCTTCGGCGCTCTCCGCGAGGAGCTCCATCGCGTACGTGGCCTCGACGTACTGGGAGAGGACGAGGACGCCCACGGTCGGGTGCTTCTCGCGGATCTCCTGCGCCGCGCGCAGGCCCTCGTCCGTGTGGGTCGGGGGCATGCGGATGTCCACGATCGCCACGTCCGGCGAGTAGCTCCGCACCTTGAGCATGAGCTCGTCCGCGTTCCCGGCCTGGCCGACGACTTCGAACCCCGCCTCGTCGAGGATCCGGGCGACGCCCTCGCGGAGGAGCACCGAGTCTTCTGCCAGGACTACCCGCACGGGATCTCTGCCCGGATGACCGTGCCTCGGCCCGGCGCGCTCTCGACGTGCAGCCGGCCGTCGAGGGCCTCGACCCGGTCGGCGAGGCCGCGGAGGCCCGAGCCCTGCAACGGATCGGCTCCGCCGACGCCGTCGTCGGCGACCTCGACCACCGCGTTTCCGTTCAGCCGGGTGACCCGTACGCCCACCGCCGATGCCTGTGCGTACTTGGCCACGTTCGTCAGGGCCTCCGAGACGACGTAGTACGCCGCCGCTTCGACAGGCGGAGGCAGCCGCTCCTCGGGGGCGAGAACGTCCACCGGGAGGGGCGCCCGGCCCGCGAGAGCCTCGAGCGCGGCGGAGAGTCCACGGTCGGAGAGTACGGCCGGATGGATGCCCCGCGCCAGCTCGCGGAGCTCCTCGAGGGCGTGCGCGAGCTCGTCGGAGGCGCCGCCGAGCAGGTTCGAGGCCTCCTCGGGGTCCGTCTTGAGCTTCGCCTGCGCGAGGCGCAGGGCGAGCGAGAGCGAGACGAGGCGCTGCTGCGCACCATCATGGAGGTTGCGCTCCAGCCGGCGGCGCTCGGCGTCGCCCGCCTGCAGGAGGCGCTTCCGCGAGTGCCGCAGCTCCTCCTCCTGGCGCTTGCGCTGAGTGATCTCCATCCCGGAGATGAGGAAGTTCGGGCGGCCGTGCTCGTCCAGGAGCGGCGTGGTCGACCACGCGACCACCGCCTCCCCGCCCCCGGCCGCGCGCCAGCGGTTCTCGTGCTCGCCGGCGGCGCCTTCGGCGGCCAAAGACGCGAGCTCCTGGCGAACGTACTCGGCCTCGTCGGGAACGATGAAGACCTCCCAGAAGCGGTGTTCCCGCATCGCCGGCTCGTCGGCGACGCCGGAGAGCTGCTCGAGGGTCTGGTTGAAGCGGACGATCCGCCCCTCCGGGTCGATCATGCAGAAGAGGCTGGGCGCGTTGTCGACGACCGTGCGGATGAAGTCGCGTTCGCGCTCGAGCTGCGCGTTCAGGTGCTTGAGCTCTGTGAATTCGCGGGCGATCAGGATGGCCTCTTCGCCGTCCTTCACGATGCGCGCCTCGAAGTCGCGCTCGACGTCCTCGATGACAACGCGGTAGTCGCCCGTGACGAGGCGTCCGGTGTCGATCGCCTCCTGCACGCCGCTGACGATCTTGTCCGCGACCTCGGGCGGGAGTACATCGTGCGCCCGGCTGCCGAGCAGCTGCTCCGGGGGGATGATGAGGTCGTCCGGATGGCCGTTGAAGTCGAGGTACGTGCCTTGTCGATCGAAGCGGAACATCAGGTCCGGCGCGGCATCGAGCAGGGCGCGGTAGCGGCCTTCGCTCTGACGCAGGGCCTCGACCGTCCGCTCGCGGGCCAGAGCAAGGCTCGCCGCCGCGCTGACCGCATCGACGAGGTCGCGCTCCTCCTCGAGTGCGGCGTCGTGGACGAGCGCCGCCACGACCTCGCCCTCGTGCTCGACGAACGTCGTCGTCTTTCCTTCGCGCCCCGCTTCTTCGGCGAGGTCGAAGGGGCGGCCGTCGTCGCCGATCCACTCGTAGGAGTCCGGAAGCCAGACGGCGAGTTCCAGGTCGGGATCGTTGAGCGTGCGCGCGATCGCATCGCGGAGCTCGCCCAGGCCGTCTGCGCTCAAAAGCTCGACGACGAGGACGGCGACGGATGCGCGCGCGAGCCGGATCTGCAGGAGTCCGGCCAGGAATGCGAGCGGCACGAGCGCGAACGAGAAGAGGACAAACCACCAGACGACGTCCGAGGCCGTTTGCGAGACGAACGAGACCGCGATCGCGAGCCCGATGAAGAAGAGTGTCGCCGCCGACGTGACGAAGATCGGCGCGAGCGTGCGCCTGAGCGGCGGTGAGGCGGCGCGCCAGCGGCGGAAAAGCACCCACGCCGTGCCGGAGAGGACGAAGCCCGCGCCGAGGACGGCGACCACGCCGATGGCGTTGCGAGCGGCCTCCGAATCCCAGACGGAGAGGACGTTGTCTGGGCAACCGCTGCAGTTCTCCGCGCCGAAGAGGTTGTAGATCGTCTGCAGGCCGAGGACGAGGAAGTACCCGGTGCCGACGATCGCGTAGACGAGCTTCGTCTCCAGATAGCCGCGCGGGAATGCCAGCAGGGCGTGCACGAAGACCGCGATCCCCAGGCCGCCGAAGATCTCCCCGAGCGCGAAGAGGTACTCGTTGCTCGACTCCGAGAGGGCCCCGAGCATGAAGGCGAACCCGACGGTCGCCATCAAGGGCCCGAACCTGTTACCCGGGCGGCGCGCCCAGGCGAGGAGCCCGGTGCCGATGAACGCCCAGACGATGACGAGATAGACCGCGGCGATGAACGCCGGGTTCTCCTCGTGATCGCTCGTCAGCGTGAGGTAGAGAGCGCCCGCGGTCGCCGCGAGCGCCAGCGTCATGACCGCCAGGATCCGGGTGCGCATCGCTCTATCGAAGCACAGCGTGCAAGGCCGCACCGGACAGCTCGGCCTTGGGGACGAACCCGCGCGCGCCGCACTCGGCCACGAGCGGGCCGAAGTCCGCAGCGTCGCGGCTCGACGTCAGCACGATCGTCGGGAGGTAGCCGTTCGCGCCGAGCGTCGTCGCGACCGCGAAACCGTCCATGTCGGGCAGCTGCACGTCGAGGAGGACGACGTCGGGATGCAGGTGATGCACGGCTTCGAGGGCCGACGTGCCGTCCTCTGCCTCGCCGACGACCTCGAACCCGTCGGCCTCGAGAATCGCACGGGCGGTTGCTCGAAAACTGGGGTGATCGTCGACGATCAATACGGTGGCCACGAAGAAAGTGTGGCGGAACGCCGCCGAGTCCGAAATACGGCTAACCACACCATTTCGCGCCCGCTGCTCGAGCGAGATTCCGCATGGCTAGGGGCAAAACGCACCGCTCGGACCGCTGGAAACCGCTGGAATCTGGCACCTGACTGGCGCGCCCTCGGGCCGCCTGCGCGAAACTAGAGACCGGGTGACGGTCCGTTGAGCGGCGCACCGTCGAGCGTCTGCTGCATCAAGAAGGCTCGTCTTGCGTGTGGGACTCGTCTTCGTCCCGCTGCTGAGCCTGCTCGTTCATGAAGTCTTTCTGGCGGTCCTCCCGGCCCTGCTCCGTTTCCTTTCTGCTCGGAGCGCGACCGCTTGGGGACACATTCTCACCTCTGCTGAAGAGGCGCTTTAGCCACATTGCAAGCGCGATCCTATCCGGCCGTGAGCTCTACCCGTCGCGGAGAGGGAAATGCTGACTGCGAGCTCGGCCCGAACGCCCATCCGGCAGAGGCCCGGCCGAAGCCGGGCCTCTGCCGTTCGCGACTGAGAACTAGGCCTGCGCTGGCTGCACTCTCGGCTTTGGCTGACTTGCGGCCGGAGTCTCGGCCGTGTCAGGGCGAAGCGCCCCGCCAAGCGTGAGGACGAGGAAGCCGATGCCCGTGAGGAGAAGTGCCCCACCGATCGCAAGCGTGAATACGCCGACCCGCTCTGCAAAGAACGAGGTGTTGAGCGCGGTCGTGAGCGCCGTCTCGGTGACCCACAGGTTCCTGGCCTGGTTTGGTACCGGCTGGCCCGTCGAGTCCTTGGCGGCTAGCGCCTCATCGTTCGTCGCCTTGCCGTTCTTATCGAGGAAACGGCCCATCTCGGCGTACACCTGGCCGCCGCTCGCCTCGAGAGCGTGGATTCGCATGTATCCCGCGAACGCCTGTGCCTCCGAGCCCGTGTCAATCGTCCTGCCAGCAACGGCCTGGCTGGGGATGTCGAGCGTCGCCACGTTGAGGCCAGCGTCCTTAGCCTCTGCACTGATCAACGCGGGCGTCATGTGTCCGGTGAGCCGACGATCTTTTCTCCTGAGAGCGCATCGCGCACTTGCATCACACCGAGCGCCCCGGCGCCGATTGAGACGGTACCCGCGACGATTAGGGCAATGCTGGCGATGATCCCGCCGTACTTAAAGAGCTTTCTCATCTCGTAGCTCCTTCGTGGTCGGGAACCCCTCAGGTGAGCCGTCTCAAAGAG
>Ga0307289_10000281_pt1 | contig 21465 bp, 21 predicted proteins | sample ER_DNA_143_FD_194483 | JGI IMG/M metagenome (GOLD analysis project Ga0307289, IMG submission 194483) | Bulk soil microbial communities from the East River watershed near Crested Butte, Colorado, United States - ER_DNA_143 | ecosystem: Environmental > Terrestrial > Soil > Floodplain | place...
CCGCGCGAGCAACGACTCCTCGGTCACGAGACCGCGGTAGAAGGCGCGCCCGAGATTCGCCAACGTGTCTCCGCTCGTCCCGTCCTCGGCCAGGTCGAGGAGGGTGTCACCCGCCGTGACCCGCCAGGGCCAGTGCAGATCGTCGACGAAGGTGTCCGCGTCCACACGTCGGTAGGCCTTCACGCCCTTCGGTGCCACGACTCGGCGCCGTTCGTCGACGATCAGCTCGATGATCTGTGGGGCCTCGGTCAAGAGGCCGTGGACGAAGCCCGCCGTCCGATGGGACCACGCCGATCCAGGCACGGCCATCAGCCCGGCCAAGGCCTCGGTATGCCAGTCGTCCTTGCCCGGCAAGGTTTGGTAAACACCCGGATGCACGCGGACCCACAGGCCACGCTCCAGCTTCCAGCGGACCGACTTCGACGACATGCCGGCCCCGAGACACTGGCGACGCGTCAGCAGACCTCGCTGCTCCGCGCTGGTCAGGCGAAGCTCCTCCGCGTTACGGGGCGGGTTCGGAGAGCCGAGGACCCGGTAGTCCGGTTCGCGAGCGGTCGGCCGACGCATACGTCACAGTCGCGGAGACGGACGGTCCTGCCGGCTCGGTATCCACAGCTCGTGGTCCCACGGTCACAATGTCGGAGGGTTGTGGCCCCTATCAAGGCCACGATCCTCCGATGTCACGGTGACGCCGACCGCGACTGCCGCGACTGCCGCCAGCGCTTCGGGCGGGAGGTCGGGAGGAAGGCGCCGACCTCCGTCGCCACCGCGGTCGGACGGTCGAGCAGCTGGGTGTGGGCGCGTTCGGCGCCGCCCTCATGCCGAAGTCGCCGTTCTGGGTCCTCCTCGGGCTCTCCGGTCTCAGCCTGTGGCGGCGGCGCGTCGCGGGGTAGCCGCCGCATACCGGCGCGCCTGGACCCGTAGCGCGTCAACGAGCTCCGGCGGCTCGCTGACGTGGAAGTCGAGGCCGAGCATGCCGATCCAGACGGCGACGACCTCCACGCTGTCGCCGCCGGTGACGAGGACACAATGCCCCTCGTCGACCGCCTCCACCACACCGACCGTCGGGTTGATCCGGCTGAGCACCTCGTCCGCCGATCCGTCGACGAGGATGCGGGCGTGCACCGCCCACCCGGCGAACGCCACCTCGCGCAGCACGAACGACGTGTAGTCCTTCTCAGGAAACGCCACCGGCGAGAACCGCCGTCCCCCAGGCGTTTTCAGCGTCACCCAGTCGACGCGATAAGGCGCCCAGGAGTCGGTATGCGCCTCGCGGGCAACGAGGTACCAGCGCCGTTGCCACGACACCAGCCGGTAGGGCTCAACCTGCCGCCGATCGGCCGGGTCGCTGCCGCGGTAGTCGAAGCGCACCTCGACGTGGTCCCGGATCGCCGCGGCCAGCGCCGTAAGGAGCGCCGCATCCACCACGGGATCCTCGACGTTCGACCCGGTGTTCTCCGGCCCCCTGATCACCGCCTGGTGCATCGCCGAGACCTGCCGCTGCAGGTGGTGCGGCAGCACCGAGTCGAGCTTGGCCAGCGCGCGGGCGCTGGTCTCCTCGATCCCCGTGATGCCGGTCGCCGCGCGCAGGCCCACCGCCACGGCCACGGCCTCCTCCTCGTCGAGGAGCAGTGGTGGCAGCGAGGCACCGACGCCGAGCCGGTAACGGCCGTGCGGCCCCCGGACGGCGTCGACGGGGTAGCCGAGCAGCCGGAGCCGGTCGACGTCCTTGCGGACCGTGCGGTCGGTGACGCCCAGCCGCTCGGCCAGCTCCGGACCGGTCCAGTCCCGCCGCGACTGCATGAGCCCGAGCAAGGCGAGCAGTCGCGCGGAGCTCTCGAGCACGGTCGGAAACTCCTTCGTTTAACAGGAACGAAGCGTTCCTGAACCGTTCCTAGCGTAGCGGTCATGACGAACACCGACACCACCCGGATCCGGCCCTTCACCGTCGACATCCCGCAGGACGCCATCGACGACCTGCAGGCTCGCCTGGCCAACACCCGCTACCCCGTCGAGGCGCCCGGGGACGCCTGGACCTACGGCACGCCGGTCTCCTACCTCCGCGACATGGTCGAGCGCTGGAAGCGGTTCGACTGGCGGGAGCAGGAGGCGCGGATGAACGCATACCCGAACTTCGTCACTGACGTGGACGGCCAGACGATGCACTTCGTCCACGTCCGGTCGGCCGAGCAACACGCGACGCCGCTGCTGTTGCTGCACACCTACCCCGGCTCGTTCGCCGAGTTCCTCGACATGATCGGCCCGCTCACCGACCCGGTTGCCCACGGCGGCCGCGCCGAAGACGCGTTCCATGTCGTGGTCCCGTCGATGCCGGGCTTCGGCTTCAGCACGCCGCTCGCACCCGCCCCGGGCGGAGGCGACTGGACCATGGCCGCGGTTGCCCGCGCATACGACACGCTCATGCGCCGGCTCGGGTACGAGTCCTACGGAACCCACGGCAGCGACGGTGGGGCGATGGTCTCGCGCGAGCTGGCGGTGCTGAACCCGCCTGGGTTCCTGGGGGCGCACGTGCTTCAGCTGTTCTCGTTCCCGTCGGGCGCGCCGGGCGAGATGGACTCGTTCGGGCCCAAGGAGTATGCGGCGCTGGAGTTCCTCGGCTGGTTCCAGTCGGTGGGCGGGTACAACACGATGAACGGCACCCGCCCGCAGACGATCGCCGCGGCGCTGTCCGACTCGCCGGTGGGGCAGCTGGCGTACAACGAGCTGTTCGAGAACTTCGGCAACGGGACCAGCCTGGTCTCGGCCGAGCAGGTGCTGACCCAGGTGTCGCTGTACTGGCTGACCAACACGTCGGCCAACGCCGTGCGGTACCACTACACCGAAGGACACTCCGGCGCGGAGCCGCAGGTGAGCCACGGCCGGACCGGCGTGGCGGTCTTCAAGGACGACTTCCAGACCATCCGGCCGCTGGCCGGGCGCGACAACGTGAACATCGTGCACTGGTCCGAGTTCGACCGCGGTGGCCACTACGCGGCGCTCGAGGTGCCCGAGCTCGTCGTCGGCGACCTGAGGACCTTCTTCGCCGGCTGACCAACCGGATTGGGGTGGATCGTCCACGCGGGAATGTGGACGATCTACCCCAATGCGTCAGCGCAGGACGAGGGTGTCGGCCTCGGGGTCGAGGTCGACCTTGACGGTGCCGCCGTCCCGGACCTCACCGGACAGCAACGCCTTGGCCAGGCGGTCGCCGATCTCCTTCTGTACCAGCCTTCGTAGCGGCCGGGCACCGTAGGTCGGGTCGTACCCGGTGAGAGCCAGCCACTCCTTGGCCGCCTCGGTGACGTCGAGCGTGATGCGACGGTCGCGCAGCCGGTTGGACAGCTGGTGGACCTGGATGTCGACGATCTGGGTGAGGTCCTCAGTCGTGAGCGGGTCGAAGATGACGATCTCGTCGAGCCGGTTGAGGAACTCGGGCTTGAACGTCTGACGCACCAGCCCGAGCACCGCCTCCGTGCGCGACTCCGGCGTGAGCAGCGGGTCGACAAGGAACTGCGAACCGAGGTTCGAGGTCATCACGAGGATGACGTTGCGGAAGTCCACGGTGCGACCCTGGCCGTCGGTGAGGCGACCGTCGTCGAGGACCTGCAAGAGGATGTCGAACGTCTCCAGGTGCGCCTTCTCGACCTCGTCGAGCAGGACCACGGAGTACGGCCGACGCCGCACCGCCTCGGTGAGCTGACCGCCCTCCTCGTACCCGACGTAGCCGGGCGGAGCACCGATGAGCCGCGCCACCGCGTGCCGCTCGGAGTACTCCGACATGTCGATGCGGACCATGGCCCGCTCGTCGTCGAAGAGGAAGTCGGCGAGCGACTTGGCAAGCTCCGTCTTGCCGACACCAGTGGGGCCGAGGAAGAGGAACGACCCGGTCGGCCGGTCTGGGTCGGCGATCCCCGACCGCGCGCGCCGCACCGCATCCGAGACCGCCCGTACCGCGTCGGCCTGGCCGATCAGACGCGCGCCGAGGTGCTGCTCCATGTGCAGGAGCTTCGCCGTCTCGCCCTCCAGCAGCCGCCCGGCGGGGATGCCGGTCCACGAGGAGATGACGTCGGCGATGTCGTCAGCACCGACCTCGTCCTTGACCATGACGTCCGGTCCACTGCCCGTGGCTTCCGACTCGTCGCGATTCGCCTGGTCGAGCTCCCGTTCCACAGAAGGAATCTGGCCGTAGAGGATCGCCGAGGCGCCCCCGAGGTCTCCCTCACGCTGCAGCCGCTCCGCCTGGGAGCGCAGCTCGTCGAGCTTCGACTTGAGGTCACCGACCCGGTTCAGCCCGGCCTTCTCGGCCTCCCATCGTGAGTTGAGCCCGTCGAGCTGCTCCTGGCGGTCGGCGAGGTCCTGCTGGAGCCGGGCCAGCCGTTCGCGGGAGGCCTCGTCGGTCTCGGCCTGCAGGTGCAGCTCCTCCATCTTGAGCCGGTCGACCTGGCGACGGAGCTCGTCGATCTCGACTGGGCTGGAGTCGATCTCCATCCGCAGCCGGGACGCAGCCTCGTCGACGAGGTCGATGGCCTTGTCGGGCAGCTGCCGGCCGGTGATGTAGCGGTCTGACAAGGACGCCGCGGCGACGAGCGCGGCGTCCGCGATGGCCACCTTGTGGTGCGCCTCGTAACGTTCCTTGAGCCCGCGCAGGATCGCGATGGTGTCCTCGACCGACGGCTCGCCGACGAAGACCTGCTGGAACCGCCGCTCCAGGGCGGCGTCCTTCTCGATGTGCTTGCGGTACTCGTCGAGCGTCGTCGCGCCGACCAGCCTCAGCTCCCCCCGCGCGAGCATCGGCTTGAGCATGTTGCCGGCGTCTATCGTCCCCTCGCCGGTGGCCCCAGCGCCCACGACCGTATGCAGCTCGTCGATGAAGGTGATGACCTGGCCTTCCGAGCCGGTGATCTCTTCGAGGACCGCCTTGAGGCGCTCCTCGAACTCACCTCGGTACTTGGCCCCGGCGACCATCGCGCCCAGATCGAGGGCGACGAGCGACTTGCCGCGCAGGCTTTCCGGGACGTCGCCGGCGACGATGCGCTGGGCAAGACCCTCGACGACGGCGGTCTTGCCGACGCCGGGCTCGCCGATGAGGACAGGGTTGTTCTTGGTCCTGCGGCTGAGCACCTGGACGACGCGGCGGATCTCGGCGTCGCGGCCGATCACCGGGTCCAGTCGTCCCTCTCGGGCCGCGGCGGTCAGGTCGGTGCCGTACTTCTCCAAGGCCTGGAACGTCGCTTCGGGGTGTTCGGAGTCGACCCGGCGCCCGCCTCGCAGCTGCGGGACGGCCGCTTCGATCGCGCCGGCGTCGAGGCCGAAGTCACCAGTGCGCGCCAGCGCGAGCAGGAGGTGGTCGGTCGAGACGAACGTGTCGCCCATGGCTGCCATCAGCGAGCGGGCGCTCTCCAACACGGCGAGCGAACCTCGGGACAGCTGCGGCTGCGGGACCGACGCGCCGCTCACCGACGGCAGTGCCGACAGCAACCGGTCCGCGGTCGCCACGGCGCCGGCGACGGTCGTCCCGGCCGCCTCGAGCAGGGCGGGCGTCGTGGTCTCCGGCTGCTCGGCCAATGCCTTGAGCAGCTGGGCGGGCTCGATCTGGGGGTGTCCCTGGGCGGCGGCTGCGCGCGCCGCTGCAGCCAGGGCCTCGTTGGCCTTGGTGGTCAGCTGCAGGTCCATGCGGGGTGGGTGCTCCTTTTGGGTCCAGGATGGGTTCAAGGGTGGTACGCGTCGTCGGTTCTGACAACGTGTGGCAAAGTTGAGTCTATTCCGCTCAGGTTAGGTCTAGAGGGGGCAGGATGTTCGAGCGGTTCACCGACGCTTCCCGTCGGGTGGTCGTCTACGCCCAGGAGGAGTCCCGCGCGAGGGGCGACCGCTACATCGGGTCCGCGCATCTGCTTCTCGGTCTGCTCCACATCGGTGACGACACCGCCGCCGTGGCGACCGACCCCGAACCGCCCGCGAGCGCGGCGGGGCCCACGTGACGCGCCGCGTCGAGACCGTCCGCGGCGACATCACCACCCAGCAGGTCGATGCCATCGTCAACGCGGCCACCCGGTCGCTGCTCGGCGGCGGTGGTGTGGACGGCGCGATCCACCGGGCTGCGGGACCGGACCTGCTCACCGCGTGTCGGGAGGTGCGGCGGGACGCATACCCCGACGGTCTCCCGGTGGGAGAGGCCGTGGCGACCGCCGGCGCCAACCTGACCGCGCGCTGGGTCATCCACACCGTCGGTCCGAACTGGCACCGGGGGCAACGGGATCCGCAGCTCTTGCGTCGCTGCTTCACTCGGTCGCTGCATGTGGCTGGTGAGGTCGGCGCGCGGTCGGTGGCCTTCCCTGCCGTGAGCGCCGGCGTCTATGGCTGGGATCCCGCCGTCGTCGCGCGGATCGCGGTCGAGGCAGTGCACCACGAGGAGTGCGGGGTTGGGGTGGAGCTGGTTCGGTTCGTGCTCTTCGACGACACGATTTCCGACACGTTCGAGCGCACGCTCGCCGCTTGGCGGGGCGACCCGGCAGGCTAGGCGGGTGAGCACGACGGAGCGCAGCAACCTCCCCGACCTCGAACGTGAGCTGACCCGGTTCTTCCGTCGTTCGCGAGTCGCGTCCACGTCGATCGCGGCCGAGGTCCATCCCGATCTCGACGTCGCCTCGTACACCGTGCTGGTCACGATCTCCGACCTGTCCGGCTCGTTGCCCGGCGGCGTCCGGGCCATCGACGTCGCCGAGACGCTGGGGCTGCACAAGTCGACGATGAGCCGCAACATCGCCGTCCTCGAGCGGCTCGGGCTGGTGGCCCGTCAGCCGTCGGTCGAGGATGCGCGCGCCCGGATCCTCACGATCACCGAGCCGGGCCGGCGGTCGCTCGATGCGGCGGTCACGGCCCGCCGGCAGCGCGTGTCGACGACGCTCAGCCGGTGGTCAGCGGCCGACGTGCGGGACCTCGCGCGGCTGCTCGGGCAGCTCAACGACGACCTGGCTTAGCCGCCCGTCTGGCGAGAGTCAGGCGTGCTCCTCCTGGGCGACGTTGGGAAACAGTCCGACCAAGACGAGCGTGACCCCATACAGGACAGTTCCGAGCAGCAGCACGACCTGCGTCGCTCCGAACGAACTCACCGTCCGCGGAGACCCGCTGGAAGAACACCGTCCCGAGGACGGCCACGCCGATCGCGCCGGAGAACTGCTGGACCGCATTGAGCAGGCCCGAACCGGTGCCGGCCTCCGCCTCCGACACGTCGCCCAGGATGCGGACGATGATCGACGGTCTCGGCGGCCGCTGAGTTGTGTGGCCGTGGACGTGGACGTGGGCGCCCGGCGCCCGCAGCCCGGCGCCCGCAACCCGCCGGCACGAAGGCGCCGAGAGGCCAACTATCGCCGCTTTCAGACGCTGAGAACGACCAAACTTGGCCTTTCGGCGGAAAGGGGAGGCGTATCTCGAAAGGGGAGAGCGGCGTAACTGTGGTCGTCCGACCACAGCGCTAGCGGGTGTCCTGCGGACCGCGACCGCCCGGCGGCGGGCACGGCGCATCCTGCGGCCCGTCAGCGCGTAACGGCGCGGGCGCGATGTCGTCGAAGTGCCCGAGCACGGCCGACAACGGCGATACCGGCCAGGCCAGCAGCCGTCGCGGCGAGAGACCGAGGTCGTGGGCGGCCTGCTCGCGCTCCCAGTCCGGCAGCGTGCGCACCCCAAAGACCCGACCGTGCACGCGGAACCGCTGCTGGGCGAGGTCGAGGAGCACGTCGTGCCCCGCGCACCCGCTGGCCCGCCCACCGGATCCCGCCGAGAGCCCACCCCGCCCCCACGAGGCGTGCCAGCGCAGGGACCTCGAGTCGGCCAGGCGTTCCGGGCGCTGGATCATGACGACCTCGAGGGCCAGTCGGCCCCACAGATCAGCCGCCGCCGTCCCGTCGAGCCCGTCCAATCGGCCCAAGAACCGGGCGGTGACGCGTTCGACTGGCTCGTCCTGCGGCTCGGACGGGCCGCGGTAGTGGAGGGTGAGCGCGGCCCGCAGGAGAGCCCAGTCGGTGTCGCGGAGGACGATGCTGCCGACGGCGGGATGCGCCTCGGGTGCGGCGCTCAGCAGGACTCGGGTCCATCCCTCCCGGATGGTGACGGCGTCCGGGTCGCTCACTGCCCGGTGGACGGCGAGCCAGAACGGCGGCTCTGTGCCGAGGTCGCCGGGGAGCAGACCCCAGTTCACCGCGATGTCGCCGCCGGGACCGAGGCGCACCAGCACACCCAGCACACCGGGCGGCAGGCCGGCCGACGCCCGCCGGCGGAGATAGATCGGGACGACAACTGCACGCCCGAGGCCGGCGTCACCGATGCGGCGCCGCGCTGAGCGGCCGGTGACCGAGTCTGGGTCCAGCCCGGAGGAGATCGCGGTCTCCCGTTGCTCCCACGGGTTCTTCACGGGTCGTGATCGGGGCTGGGCGGCGCTCACCGTGGCCGCAGTGGGTCCACGTAGCCGGGCCGCCACAGAGTCAGGGCCTGCGACGCCGTCGCGAAACGGGGCGGCCGCTCGCCCGGCCGGACCGCGACGATCTCGCCGCCGGTACCGGCAGCGAAGATGCGCGAGCCGAGCTGGGCACGGGCGTCCGCTCGCTGAGCCTGCGCCGTGAGTTCGGTGGTGAGCTCCCTGACCCGGGCGCGGAGAGCCTCGACCTGGTTCTCCAGCTCGAGGATCCGCTGGATCCCGGCCAGCGAGACACCCTCCTCCTGCGACAGCCGCTGCACCTCGCGGAGCAACGCGACGTCGCGGCCAGAGTAGCGGCGGCCGCCGCCGCGGGTCCGCGACGGCGACACGAGTCCGATCCGGTCGTACTGGCGCAAGGTCTGCGCATGCATACCCGCGAGCTGGGCCGCCACCGAGATGACGAAGACGGGGGTGTCGTCGTCGGGGCCGAAGCTCCGGCGCTCCCTGGGGTCCTTGCGTGTGGCGGCCATGGCCAGACCGCGATCAGGCCCGGGCCTGCTCGAAGAGCTCGGCCCGCGGGTCGTGCCCAGCTTCGTCGGCCTGCATCTGCTCGAGCGCCTCGCGTGCGGCGTCGGTGAGCCGCTGGGGCACGACGACCTGGACCTTGGCCAGCAGGTCGCCGGTCTTGTCGCCGCGCTTCACGCCGCGGCCCTTCACCCGAAGCACCCGGCCGCTCGGCGTCCCGGGCGCGATCTTCACCCGGACCGGGCTGCCCTCCAGGGTGGGGACCGACACGGTCGCGCCGAGCGCCGCTTCGGAGAACGTCACCGGAAGGTCGACGGTGAGGTTGTCGCCGTCACGCCCGAAGACCGGGTGCTTCTGAACCGTGACGGTCAAGATGAGATCGCCCGGCTCGGCGCCCGCGTCACCGCGAGTTCCCTTGCCGCGCAACCGGATCTTTTGACCGTCGCGCACACCTGGAGGAATCCGCGTCGTGATGCGCTGGCCGTCGGCGGCCTCGAGGGTGACGGTCTGGCCGGCCACGGCGTCCCGGAACGACAGCGTCGTCCGCGCCTGGATGTCGGCGCCCTTGCGGGGACCACGGGGGGCGCCGAACGTGTCGTAGCCGCTGTAGGTGCCGCCGCTGGGGTAGGCGCCCCCGGCCTGACCGAAGAGGCTGGCCAGCAGGTCCTGCATCTCCGCGTCGCTCGCCCCGCTGGTGCTCGTCGAGTACCGCGTACGGGTGTTACCGCCACCACCGAACATGCCGGAGAAGATGTCCTCGAAGCCGCCAGCACCGCCGCCACCGGCCGTGAACCGGGCGCCGCCGCGGGTCATGGCGCGGATCTGGTCGTACTGCTGGCGCTGCTCGGGGTCGGAGAGGACGGAGTACGCCTCGCCGATCTCCTTGAACTTGGCCTCCGCCGCGGCGTCCCCGGAGTTCTGGTCGGGGTGCAGCTTGCGGGCCAGCTTGCGGTACGTCTTCTTGATCGTCGCCTCGTCGGCGTCGGAGGAAACGCCGAGGATGGCGTAGAAGTCCTTCTCCAACCAGTCCTGGCTAGCCATCTCGACGTCCCTCCTTCGTCAGTATGCGGGTTGGTGTGCGGATGAGTATGCGGGTACGGCTCACTGCGGGTCGGCGACGGAGACCCGCGCGGGCCGGACGACCCGCTCTCCCATCTTGAACCCCGGCTGGATCACCTGGACGACGGTCGTCGTGGTGGCGTCGTCCGGGAGCTCGGCCTCCACGTGCATCAACGCCTCGTGGATGACCGGGTCGAACTCTTCGCCCTTGGCACCGAGCGTCGTGACGCCGAACCGCCCGAGGATGCCCTCGAGCTTGTCGGCGATCGCGGCGAACGGGCCGCCCTCGAGCTCGCCGTGCTCACGGGCGGCGTGGATGTCGTCGAGGACCGGGAGCAGCGCTTCGATGACCTGGGTGACCCCCCGGTCGCGGGCGAGGTCGCGGTCGCGGTCAACGCGCTTCTTGTAGTTGACGTACTCCGCCTGGAGCCGGCGCAGGTCCTCGAGGTGCTCGGCCGCCTTGCGGGTGTCGGGGTGGATGTCCTCGGAGGCGCCGGCAGGCGCCTCCTCCACGACCTCACCCTCGATCTCGCCTTCTACCAACGATTCTGGCGTGTCGGGGATGTAGACGTCGTACTCGTCGTCGCCACCCGGCTCGGCGGACGCGTCGCCGCCGTACCGGCCCTGGCCGGACCGGCCGGCCGCCGCGTGATGCCCACGCCGCTGACCCTGACCTTCGCCCGGGCGGTGGTTGGAGCCGTGGCCGGGGCGTCCGGTCGGGTCCTCGCCGACCGGACCCTCCTGCTCGTGCTCGGGCCCTGGGGTCACTTGGTGTCCTGAGACGTCTCGTCGTCGACGATCTCGGCGTCGACGACCTCGTCGTCAGCCGGCGAGCCGGTGGCCGAGTCCTGCGGGCCGGTGGCCGAGTCCTGCGGGCCGGCCCCATCGGAGCCGGCAGCCGACTCGTTGGCCGCACTCGCCGCATACATGGCCTGCCCCATCTTCTGGGAGACCTCGCTGAGCCGTGCCGTCTTGGCCTTGATGTCCTCGACGTCCGTCCCCGGCGCCTCCTTGGTGCCGACCGCCGTCTTCAGCTCGGCGAGCGCCGCCTCGACGTCGGACTTCTCCGCCGCCGGGACCTTGTCGCCGTTCTCGGCGAGGAACTTCTCGGTCGAGTAGACGAGCTGGTCGGCGGTGTTGCGGGCGTCGATCTCCTCGACCCGCTTCTTGTCCTCCTCGGCGTGCGCCTCGGCTTCCTTGACCATCCGCTCGATCTCCTCCTTCGGCAGGGCGGACCCGCCGGAGATCGTCATGGACTGCTCCTTGCCGGTGCCCTGGTCCTTGGCGGTGACGTGGACGATGCCGTTGGCGTCGATGTCGAAGGTGACCTCGATCTTCGGCACGCCCCGCGGCGCCGGCGCGATGCCGGTCAGCTCGAAGGTGCCGAGACCCTTGTTGTGCTGCGCGATCTCGCGCTCACCCTGGAAGACCTGGATGAGGACGGACGGCTGGTTGTCGTCGGCCGTCGTGAAGATCTCGCTGCGCTTGGTCGGGATCGCCGTGTTGCGCTCGATGAGCTTGGTGAACCGGCCGTGCTGGGTCTCGATGCCGAGGCTGAGCGGGGTGACGTCGATGAGCAGGACGTCCTTGCGCTCGCCCTTGAGGACGCCGGACTGCAGGCTGGCGCCGATGGCGACGACCTCGTCCGGGTTGACGCCCTTGTTGGGCTCCTTGCCGCCGGTCAGCTCCTTGACAAGGTTGGTGACCGCGGGCATACGGGTGGAACCGCCGACGAGGACCACGTGGTCGATGTCAGAGACCTTGATGCCGGCGTCGGCGATGACCTTGTGGAACGGCGCCTTGGTGCGGTCCAGCAGATCGGACGTCATCCGCTCGAACTCGGCGCGGGTGAGCGTCTCGTCCAGGTGAATCGGGCCGTTCTCGGACATCGAGAGGTACTGCAGGTTGATGTTGGTGGTCATCGAGGAGCTGAGCTCCTTCTTGGCCTGCTCCGCCGCGTCGCGAAGGCGTTGCATGGCGATCTTGTCCTTGGACAGGTCGACGCCGGTGCTGTTCTTCACAGTGGTGAGCAGGTGCTGGACGATCCGGTCGTCCCAGTCGTCGCCACCGAGCTTGTTGTCGCCGTTGGTGGCGCGGACCTGGATCGTCGAGAAGCCGTCCTCGGGGTCCTTGCCGACCTCGAGGAGGGACACGTCGAAGGTGCCGCCACCGAGGTCGAAGACGAGGATGAGCTCGTCCTCCTTGCCCTTGTCCAGCCCGTATGCCAGCGCGGCGGCGGTCGGCTCGTTGATGATCCGCAGGACGTTCAGGCCCGCGATCTCCCCGGCCTCCTTGGTGGCCTGGCGCTGGTGGTCGTCGAAGTAGGCCGGGACGGTGATCACCGCGTCGGTGACCGGCTCGCCCAGGTAGGACTCGGCGTCCCGCTTCAGCTTCTGCAGGATGCGCGCACTGATCTCCTGGGCGGTGTACTTCTTGCCGTCGATCTCGACGCTCCAGTCGGTGCCCATGTGGCGCTTGACGGAACGGATGGTGCGGTCGACGTTCGTCACCGCCTGACGCTTGGCGATCTCGCCGACGAGCACCTCCCCGTTCTTGGAGAACGCGACGACCGACGGGGTGGTCCGGCCGCCCTCGGCGTTCGCGATGATGGTCGGCTCGCCGCCCTCGAGGACGGCAACGGCCGAGTTGGTGGTGCCCAGGTCGATTCCGACCGCACGTGCCATGGTGACTCTCCTGTGGTGCTGGGATTTGGGTCATGAGTGGGCTTTGACGTCCGGCGGCCCACACTGCCGGGCCGGGTCCCGGTTGTCAAAGCCGGGCTCGGCAAAGTTGCGTACATCTGGCTCAACTCTAGCCTCGTTCGGAATGTTCCCGCGACGTGCGTCCCCCCGACAGCGGCATCAGCTGGCGAACGCCCAGACGCTCCGACCCTTCACCAGGCGTATGCCTGTGGTGCTTCTCCCGGACCGGGCCAGATGTGGTCGAGCCGCAGCAGGACGTCCGGTTCGAGGTGCAGCGCCAGGCCGGCGACGATGGCGTGCAACTGCTCGACCGATCTCGCTCCGACCACCGCCGTCGACACCACCGGGTCGCGCAGCAGCCATGCCAGCGCAACGTGGGCCGGCTTGGCGCCGGTTTCGCGGCAGAGCGCCTCGTAGTCCGCGAGCTGGCTCCGGATCGGCTGCAGGCGCTGCTGTAGGTCACCCGAGGCGGCACCGGTCTCGACGGCCTCGAGCGCGCCGGCCAGGAGCCCGGCGTGCAGCGGGCTGTAAGCGATCAGTCCGACGCCCAGGCTGCGCAGGGCGGGCACCAGCTCGATCTCGACGGCCCGCCTGGCCAGGTTGTAGAGGCATTGCTCGGAGATAAGCCCGAGGAAGTGCCTGGCGTGAGCGGCGGACTGGGCGAGGGCGACGTCCCAGGCGGCGAAGTTGCTGCTTCCCACGTAGGTCACCTTGCCCTCGCGGACCAGTTGCTCCAGCGCCTGCCAGATCTCCTCCCACGGTGTCGCGCGGTCGACGTGGTGCATCTGGTAAAGGTCGATGTGGTCGGTCTGCAGCCGGCGGAGGCTCGCCTCGCACGCCCTCCGTAGGTGGTACGCGGACAGGCGCCGGTCGTTCGGCCCTAACCCCATCGGCTGGTACGCCTTCGTGGCCAGGACGATGTCGTCGCGGCGCCCGCTTCGCTGCAGCCAACGCCCGATGACCTCCTCAGAGACGCCGTAGCCCTTGGTCATGTCGGCGGCTTGCGGACCGCCGTAGACGTCAGCGGTGTCGAAGTGGTTGATGCCGGCGTCGACTGCGGCGTCCATGACGTTGAAGCTGCTCGACTCGTCGAGCAGGTACCCGAAGTCCATCGTCCCCAATGCGACCCTGCTCACGAGAAGCCCGGACCGCCCCAGGTGCGCGTACGTCATGCCGCCGCCCATGCTCGGCAGCGTACGCATGTTCCGCATCACGACACTCCCGTCGGGAAGTACAGCGCCAGGGGGCGACCGCATCAATTCATCGGCGTGACAGGTGGATTCCGGAGCCGGACTGAGGATTCGGACAGGTGCATGAGACGAGCGCCGTCTCCAGCATCTGTCGCGCCGCAGGCCACCTGTACTGGCGGATGACAGATTCCGCGAGGACCTACAGTGCGCTCGGCTTCTCTTCTCCGATGATGATGTCGGCGGAGCGAGGCTGGCATGGTTCACCACCCTTGACGCCGAACACCTCACGCTGATGGTCGGGCGTCCCGGCCCGACAGCAGCATGAGCGGATAGCGCTCCGAGCAGAGGCTGGTGGGGCGTTCTGAGGTGAGGGTCTAGCTGGCGTTGTCGAGTAGCTGTCGGGCGAAGTCGGTGTGGGTCACGAGGGCGTTGAGGTATCCGCCGCGGATGCCTGCGTGGGCGGCGGGGACTTTGTCGAGTCCGTAGGCGACGCCGATGACTTCGGGGATGTTTCGTAGTTGGGGTGCGCTGATCGCGATGATTCGGCGGGTCAGCTCGGTGTCGATGGCGTCGCCCCCGGAGTCGAGCAGGACGCCGGAGAGGTCGGCTTGGACGCCGGCCCTGCGCATGAGGGTCTGTTCTCTGTGGGTGAGGGCGTCGTAGAGGGTCGACCTGGGTGGGTTCCAACCGCCGACGCCGACGACGGCCTTGGTGACGGTGTCGAACTGGGTGACGGCTTCGGCGACGGCTTCTTGGCGGTAGAGACCGCGAGCGGTGTGTTCGTCGCTGACGATCATGGGTGCGTAGAACACGGAGGCCTCGGCCTTGGCGTCTCGTGCGATGCTGCGGACGACGTCGACGGAGCTGGCTTCCACGTCGGGTCGGGTCAGGGCGCCGGTGAGCTGCACCACGCGTGTGGCTCGCAGGCCGCTCAGCTTGGCGGCCATGGCGAGAACCACTCTGGCCCAACCGATTCCGAGTACGTCGTCGGGGGTCATGATCTCGCTGAGGAGGTCGGCCGCGGCTGCTCCGATCTGGGCTCGGATCTCATGGTCGTCACCCGTGGTGGTGTTGACGACAACGGCATGGCGCAGCCCGAACTGGTGGCACAGCCGCTCGCTGAGCGTCAGGTCGAGGGAGCCGGCTCCCACGACAGTGATGCGGACCATGCCGCTGGCCCGGGCCAGCTGGATCAGCCGGGCGACCTTGAATCGCGTCAGGCCCAGCTGGTCGGCGATCTGCACCTTGGACCAGCCGTCCATGTAGAACAGCCCCGCGATCCGGGCGGCCATGACCGTCTCGAGTGGACCCGCGAAGGGGGCATGTGACGTTGCTGGCATGCCTCTCCCTCTGGGCCTTCTCAGATGAGCGCGCTTGACGATGAGTCTAGCATATGAGCACAATGTCACTAGTCATGCTCATGTGAGAAGAAGATGGGATGTCATGGCGACGATGCAGGTCAGCGTGCTACGTGGGATCGGGCAGGTCGACACCGAGGAGCGCCCGGTCCCGGAACCCGCAGCCGACGAGGTGGTCGTCGAGGTCGGGTCGGTGGGTGTCTGCGGGTCGGACGTGCACTACTACGAGCACGGACGGATCGGGCCGTACGTGGTGGATTCCCCACTGGTCCTGGGCCACGAAGCCGGCGGCGTCGTCACGGCGACCGGTTCGGGGGTGACCACACTGGAGGTCGGCCAGCGAGTGTCCATCGAGCCGGGCGTGCCGTGCGGAGGCTGCCCGCAGTGCCTGGCCGGGCGGTACAACCTGTGTCCTGATGTCCGGTTCTTCGCCACCCCGCCGTATGACGGCGCGTTCAGCCAGTTTGTTGCGATGCCGGCGTCGTTCGTGTACCCCATACCGGACAGCATGAGCGACGACGCCGCCGGGCTGATCGAACCGCTGTCGGTCGGAGTATGGGCCTGCCGCCGCGGCAACGTCTCGCCCGGCACCAGCGTGCTCGTGACCGGCGCCGGCCCCATCGGACTGATCGCCGCCCAGACCGCACGGGCGTACGGGGCCCACACCGTCACCGTCACCGACGTGAACCAGCACCGGCTGCAACTGGCCGCAAGCGTGGGGCTCGCCACCATCGACGTCGCTCAGACCACGATCGCCGACACCGGGATCGAGGCCGAGGTTCTGCTGGAGTGCTCCGGCAGCGCACGGGCCACCTGGGACGCCGTCAGCACCATGGCCAGAGCCGGCCGCGTCGTCCTGGTGGGCATGGGCGGTGACATCGTGCAGCTGCCGCTGTCCTACGTCCAGGACCGAGAGCTGACTATCACCGGCGCATTCCGGTACGCCAACACCTGGCCCACCGCGATCCGGATCGCCGCATCCGGGCGAGTGGACCTCGACGCGATGGTCACCGGCCACTACGGCCTGCACAACGTCGAGGCAGCGCTCAACGCCGCACGAGACGACCCGACCAGCATGAAGGCCATCGTCAGACCGGGAGAGTGACATGACGGCCATCGACCGGTTTAGCCTCCAGGGTCGAGTCGCTGTCGTCACCGGCGGCACCCGTGGACTCGGAGAAGGCTTCGCGACCGCGCTCACCGATGCCGGCGCCGCCGTGATGCTGGTCGGCCGTGACACCGGCCGCGGCCGCACGGTCAGCCAGACCCTGACCGACGGCGGCGCGTCCGTCGCGTTCACCGCCGCCGACATCACGGTTCCCCATGACGTGACCAGAATCCTCGACACAACCCTCGACCGGTTCGGCCGCGTCGACATCCTCGTCAACAACGCCGGCGCGTGCTTCCACGCACCCGCACTGGAGGTCACCGACGAGGACTGGCGATACGTCATGGACGTCAACCTCGACGCCCTCTGGCACTGCGCACGAACCTTCGGACGCCACTTCGTCGACCAGCGCGGCGGCGTCATCGTCAACATCGGCTCCATGTCCGGCCTCATCGTCAACCGGCCACAATGGCAGCCGGCCTACAACGCATCCAAGGCCGCCGTGCACCACCTGACCCGAAGCCTCGCCGCCGAATGGGGTCCCTACGGAGTCCGCGTCAACGCCCTGGCCCCGGGCTACATCAAGACCGACATGTCACCTGTCGACGAGCCGCAGTACCGGCGCCACTGGATCGACGATGCCCCCCTGCAGCGATACGGCACCGTCGAGGAACTGGCCCCCGCCATCGTCTTCCTCGCCAGCGACGCCTCCAGCTTCATCACTGGCTCCGTCCTTGTCGCCGACGGCGGATATACCGCGTTCTAGGTGCACCCGGCCCGACGACGGAGAGCACCCTCTCAGGGAGTGCCCGACCAACACTCACGGAGCGGGGACGCGCGCGACCGTGAGAGCCGTCTGCCTGTAATGCAACTAGGGCGCAGGGACCAGTTCGGCGGTAGTGGGCACGCCGGCCCACCTGGCGAGCTCGCCCGCGAGGTCGAGGCACTCGACCGGTGCCGCGTTCTCGTAGGCGCCCCAGTACGCCTTGGGCAGCATCCACATGACCTGAGCTCGTTGCCGTCGGGGTCACGGCCGTAGAGGCTCTTGGTCGCGCCGTGGCTCGACTCACCCGTGAGCGCTCCCAGCTCGGCGAGCGTGGCCCTGGCCTGCCGGAGGTCCTCGATCGTGTCGACCTGCCAGGCGAGGTGGTAGTGCCCGATGCTCCCCGGTGCGCGCTGGGACTGCCCGACGCCGAAGAGGCCGAGGTCGTGATGGTTGCCGGAGGGCGGCAGCCGCAGGAATGCAGCGCTCGCCCGCGGCTCCTGCGCGACGACCGTCATACCGAACACCCGCTGGTAGAACGCGAGGCTGCCCTCGAGGTCAGCGACAAACAGGACGGCGTGGTTTAGGCGAACGGCGTTGACGGGCATGATGTTTCCGGTCCTCTCCGGGTCGGTGGGGATAGCGGTCGGGCGCTGGGGTCAGGCGATGACGCCGAACCCGCCGGTCCAGGAGACCTTCTCGTTCACGGCGAGGGTCAATTGCAGGAAGCCGAATGCTACGAGCTGGCGAGCTCGGGCCAGCGACCCGGCGTCGACGGCCTTGAGACCACCGGAGGTGACGATGCCGGCCACGTGGACTTGGCGTCCGCATCATCGCCCGCGGTCAGCACGGTCGTGGTCAGCGGACGGAGCGTGGGACCCGAGCAACCCCAACGACTACTACTTGGTCACCACCGCAAGCATGACCGAGCACAGCCGGCTGTGGAAGCTCAGCTTCGTCGACGCCGCCAAGCCCGAGCTCGGCGGCGCCATCACCAAGGTTCTCGAGGGCCCGGCCGACGACAGTCCGGCATCTAATCGGTCTCGCCGTCGGCGCATGGATTCATGAGCAAAGCCGTGCCCGGCAGTCCGAGCTTGGCGTTGAAAGCACACTACTTGCGGCATGACAGGACGTCGGAGCGGCCTGGTGGACCGGGGGTGGCGCAGAGGGATCACCGCGCGCTTCACTCCTATTCTGGTTGTCATGTCGGTGGTCCTGGTTCTGGCGGCGTTGCCGTGGGACCCGGCGTGACTGGCGGGCGGGACCGCGACGCTTCCGGTCGGGCACGTCAGCAGCGGCCCCGGGACGCGCTGGGTCGGCCCCTGCCGCATGGGACGACCGGCGTCGACCCGGTGTCCGAGGACCCGCTGCCACCCTTGGAGGCCTTGGACCTGGCCCGGAAGTTGGTACGACAGGGCCGACCTTTCTCCGCTCACGAGGTCCTCGAGGCCCGCTGGAAGGCGGGGCCCGACCGTGAGCGGGACTTGTGGCAGGGACTGGCTCAGGTCTGTGTCGGGCTGACCCACGCTGCCCGCGGCAACACCATCGGTGCTACCCGGCTGCTGGAGCGCGGAGCAGCCCGGATCGACGCGTACGCCGCTGGTGGGGGTCCCGCCTACGGGTTGGATCTGACGGCTGTCGCCGCATGCGCTCGGCGGAACACCGGCACCGCTTGCTGACGCGCGAGTCGTCGTCAACGGAAGCGTTGCTGCGAAGGCCACCGGTCGGACGTCGGCTTCACAAGCGCGGACGAGAGTGTGCATTGACAAGGCACCCTGTGGGCCAAGTCGGCGCGTCCGCTGGCCCCTGCGGCAAGGCGGCCAGGGGTCCTGTCTGCACTTTCCGTGATCCGGACGCGAAACCCTGAGAATGGTGCAGTCCGAGACCCAGTCGACACCGGCAATCGACACCTGGGTCATCCAGGACGGGAGGGAACCGCACAGTGACCACGACTCGTCTCGATGTGAAGACGTTCAAGGCACTCAGCTTTGACTGCTACGGCACCTTGATTGACTGGGAGGCTGGCATCAGTGCCGTATTGGGACCCTGGGCGGCTGAGCAACACTTGAATTTGAACGACGAGGAACTGCTGCTCGTCTACGCCGACCAGGAGGCGGCTGTCGAGCGAGAGGCCCCGACGATGGTGTACCCCCGGGTGCTAGCCGAGGCGTTCCGCCGCACCGGTGTCAGGCTTGGGAACCCCGTCAGCGACGCATGGGCCGACAGACTGGGCGCGTCTGTGCCGGATTGGCCTGCCTTCCCGGACTCCGCCGAAGCCCTTAACCGGCTCGCGAACCACTACCAGCTCATCATTCTGTCCAACGTGCACCGCGCTGGTTTCGCCGGCAGCACGAGCACCTTCACGGAACCTTTGCCGCGATCATTACAGCCGAGGACGTCGGTGCCTACAAGCCTGCCGAGGGCCATTTCCGGGCCCTGGACACAACCCTGCCCCGGCTCGGCGTCGCCCGCTCGCAGCTCCTGCACGTCGCGCAGAGCCTGTTCCATGACCACGTTCCCGCCAAACGGGAGGGGCTTGCGTCGGTGTGGATCAATCGCCGTTACGACCGGCCCGGCTGGGGAGCCACCCCTCAGCCGTCGCAGGAGTGGTCCTACAGCCTCGAGTTCACCTCCATGGGCGCCTTCGCCGACGCCGTCGACGACGCCTTCACCGGCGCCAAGGCTTGACTCACCGGGAAGAACGCCAACACCCAAGCGCGTCCGGTACGCGGTCCAGAACGCCTCACCGGACACCCCTTGTGCTCGGATGGGGGCCGCGTCCTTCACGTCAGCCCTTCCGGACGGTGTCAGCAATGCTGACCGTGAAGGAGCTGCCGGCACTACCGAGTTCACCACTGCGGTTCTGCAGCGTGCCCGGCGGTGATCCCGCTGCTGCGCCGACCTATGAGGACGATGTCGGCCCCCAGAGGAAACGCGCGCCTGGCGGCCCTTCGAGGTCGGCGCGGAGACGTGCTCGTGATCGGGCAGGGCCGGTCGGAATCGCTATCGCCGGTCCACGACGACCCGTCCTCCCTGGACCACCAGGCGGAGATTGGCCGCGGGGTCGGCCAGAACGCCGGCGTCGTCCAGGGGGTCGCCGTCGACGAGGACGAAGTCAGCGTGCGCTCCGGGCGTGACCACACCGATCTCGCCAGACATGCCCAGCAGGTCGGCGGCCACGGTAGTGGCCGAGCGGAGCACGTCCACGGCCCGCTGTACTTGAGCGCGGAGCGCGAACTCGTGCGCCTGATGACGGTGCATCCCTCCGAGCAAGTCGGACCCGTAGGCGATCCGGACGTCTGCCGCGGCGGCCCGTTCCAGTGCGGAGAGTCCAGCGTCGAGGACCACCTCAACCTTCTCCCAGCTGTCCTGCGGCAGGCCGTATTCCCTGCCCTCCTGCTTCAGCGCCCAGTAGGTCACCAGCGTCGGGACCAGGTATGCGTCCTGCTCGAGCAGGAGGCGGATGGTTTCATCGTCCAGGAGGTTTCCGTGCTCGATGGACCGGACTCCCGCCCGCAGCGCTCGGTTCACCGCAGGGGCCGTGTATGCGTGTGCAGCGACGTAGCGGTTCGCCGCCTCCGCTTCCTCCACGATCGCGTGCAGCTCGTCCATCGAGTACTGAGTGGAGTCGATCCGGTCGGTGGGCGAGGCGACGCCTCCCGACGCCATGACCTTCAGGTGGTGGGCGCCTTTGCGGAGCTCGTCCCGGGCGGCGGCCCGGACCTGGTCGACACCGTCGGCTACCCGGCCCAGGCCTGGGTTGCACGGGGATGCCTCCAAGAGCGTCTCACCGGCGGACCGTCCGTCGCCGTGGCCACCGGTCTGGCTGAGGGCCTTGCCGCCGAACAGCAGGCGCGGTCCGACGAGCAACCCCTCGTCCAGGGCGCGCGCCAGGCCCCAGTCCGCGCCGCCGACGTCACGCACGGTGGTGAAGCCGCGCTCCAGCATCCCGCGCATGATCTGTCCGGCGTGCGCTGTTGCGTAGCTAGGGGACCACGCCGGAAGCGACGACAGGTCGGCGGTCCCGGCAGTCACATGGACGTGCGCATCGACAAGTCCGGGCAACAAGGTTGACCCGTCGGCGTCCAGCACCTCGACCGTCTCGTCGGCCCCCAGGGTCCGCCCCATCTCCGCGATCCGCCCGTCGACGGCGAGTACGTCGTGGTCCTCCAGGTAGGTGCCTTCCTGAACGTCCAGGACCCTCGCAGAGCGGACCAGCAATGCCGACGTCACGTCTCCTCCCGCACTCCAGCGCGGGTCGCATGCCAGTGTCGCAGCGGCTCAATCGCCAGCTGTGCCAAAGGAACCGCGGCCGACACCGAGTCCTCCGAGTAGCTGCCTGGCGCGTCA
>Ga0307289_10000284_pt1 | contig 21446 bp, 21 predicted proteins | sample ER_DNA_143_FD_194483 | JGI IMG/M metagenome (GOLD analysis project Ga0307289, IMG submission 194483) | Bulk soil microbial communities from the East River watershed near Crested Butte, Colorado, United States - ER_DNA_143 | ecosystem: Environmental > Terrestrial > Soil > Floodplain | place...
GAAACGAGAAGCGTGCTCCGCTCATCGTTCCTCCGATCACCAGCGGGCGCCTACCGACGCTCGCAGAGGGTTGTTCTCTGATCGCGCGGCGCCCTCGAGGCTTGTTGCGCCGTCACTCCCATACCGACGCCCGCAGAGGGTTAGGTTTTGGTGCGCTTCTTGCGGGGGCGATCAGCCAGGCCAGCAGCCTGTGAGGCAATCGCGGATTTGCGGTTCGCTGCCTGATTTTTATGGATGACGCCCTTGGATGCAGCCTTGTCCAGCGCGCGCGAGGCGGCGTAGGCCAGTTCCTTGGCCTTGCCGGTCTCGCCAGCGGCCGCGGCCTCACGGAACCGACGAATCGAGGTCTTCAGCGCTGACTTGGTCGCCTTGTTACGCTCATGGGACTTCTCGTTGGTCTTGATTCGTTTGAGCTGGGACTTGATGTTCGCCACGACAGGCCTCTGAAACTCTTCTGTGATGTTTGGGGTGGGGGCGCTGCTGTGCAGGCGCGACGGACCACGCTACCAGCGGCGCCATCGGCGGGCCAAATTCGCCATATCAAGTGAGGATGTTGTTGTGAGTCCCGTGTCCGCGCCTCCGCCGGGCCGCACCGACCCGTCGATCATCCGCAACTTCTGCATCATCGCTCACATCGACCATGGCAAATCCACATTGGCCGACCGGATGCTGCAGCTCACCGGTGTCGTCGACGAGCGCTCGATGCGGGCGCAATATCTGGATCGCATGGACATCGAGCGAGAGCGGGGTATCACCATCAAATCCCAAGCCGTTCGGATGCCCTGGAGGATTCGCAGCAATAGTGCAGAGCCCGGTGCCGATCAGACCTACGTACTGAACATGATCGACACGCCGGGACATGTCGACTTCACCTATGAGGTATCCCGCTCCCTCGCCGCCTGCGAGGGTGCTGTGCTCGTCGTCGATGCCGCACAGGGCATTGAGGCACAGACTCTGGCCAATCTCTACCTGGCCCTGGATGCCGATCTGCACGTCATTCCAGTCTTGAACAAGATCGATCTGCCGAGCGCCCAGCCGGATAAGTATGCCGCTGAGTTGGCCAAAATCATTGGCTGCGATCCAGCTGAGGTGCTTCGTGTCTCGGCAAAGACCGGCGAGGGTGTGGCGCAGTTGTTGGATGAGATCGTCGCCCAGATTCCGGCACCAATCGGTGATTCCACCGCGCCGGCGAGAGCATTGATCTTTGACTCTGTCTACGACACCTACCGGGGAGTCGTCACGTACGTACGCGTAGTGGACGGCGCGCTATCGCATCGTGAACGCGTGCTGATGATGTCGACCAAGGCCGCGCACGAAACGTTGGAGGTCGGCGTGATCTCTCCTGAGCCGACCAAGACGCCCTCCCTGGGAGTCGGGGAGGTCGGCTACCTGATCACCGGCGTCAAGGACGTCCGGCAGTCTCGGGTGGGCGACACTATTACTTCGCTGTACCGGCCGGCCTCGCACGATCTGGGTGGCTATCGGCCTCCGAGGCCGATGGTGTTCGCAGGCCTCTACCCAATCGACGGTGCCGATTATCCGGAATTGCGCGAGGCATTGGACAAGCTGCAGCTCAACGACGCAGCTCTGAGCTACGAGCCGGAGACCTCGAGTGCGCTGGGCTTTGGATTCCGGATCGGCTTCCTCGGACTGCTGCATATGGAGATCGTGCGCGAACGCCTGCAGCGCGAATTTGATCTTGACCTCATTTCCACCGCGCCCAACGTGGTCTACCGCGTGATCATGGAGAATGGCACCGAACTCGAGGTGACGAATCCCTCCGAGTATCCGACAGGCGGCAAGATCGCCGAGGTGTACGAGCCGGTCGTGAAGGCCACCATCTTGGCTCCGGCAACCTACATCGGCACCATCCTGGAGCTGTGCCAGAGCCGTCGTGGGATCCAGCACGGAATGGACTACCTGTCCGAGGATCGGGTCGAAATCCGCTACACGTTACCGCTGGCCGAGATCGTCTTTGATTTCTTCGATGCTCTCAAGTCCCGCACCAGGGGCTATGCGAGCCTGGACTACGAGCCGTCCGGCGAACAACCTGCGGACCTGGCCAAGGTCGACATCTTGTTGCAAGGAGAGCCGGTCGATGCGTTCTCCGCGATTGTGCATAAAGACAAGGCCTATTCGTACGGCGTCATGATGACCGCCAAGTTGAAAGAGCTGATCCCTCGGCAGCAATTCGAGGTTCCGGTGCAGGCGGCGATTGGCTCGCGTGTGATCGCGCGCGAGACCATTCGGGCCATGCGCAAGGATGTGCTGGCCAAGTGCTATGGGGGCGACATCACCCGGAAACGCAAACTGCTCGAGAGGCAGAAAGAGGGCAAGAAGCGGATGAAGATGGTCGGCCGGGTCGAGGTGCCGCCCGAGGCTTTCATTGCCGCCCTTTCTGGGGTCACCGAGACGGCGAAGACCGAGAGGAAGTAGGCATATGCAAGGATCTCTGCGCAGGTAGAGCACTCAAGGGGGAACCGTGTTTGCACTTCAGTTCACCGAGTACGGCGGGCCTGAGGTCCTCCGCCTCGGCGAGGCGCCCGAGCCGCACGCAGGACCTGGAGAGATTCGCATCGTGGTACGAGCGGCGAGCGTCAATCCGGCTGACTGGAAGTTCGTGTCGGGCATGTACGCGCAGGGCAAGCCGCTGGAGGGCACCGGCTATCCGGGCTATGACGCCGCTGGTGTTGTCGACGAGGTCGGCGAAGGCGTGACTGACGTGGCAATCGGCGACGACGTGTTTGGTCGCGGCAGCCATACGCAGGCCGAGTATGCAGTTCTCGATGCGTGGGCCCCTAAGCCGGCGTCTCTTGATTGGGCCGTGGCGGCAGCGGCCGGCGTGGTATCTGAGACGGCCGAGCGAGTACTGCGGCTGCTGGGCGTGACCGAGGGCAGCACGCTTTTCATCGATGGTGGTGCCGGTGGAGTTGGCTCGGCTGCGACTCAGATAGCGAAGGCACGAGGCGCCACGGTGATCGCTTCGGCGAGCGAGGCCAACCAGGATTATCTCCGGGAGATCCGCGCCATCCCCGTGGTCTACGGCGAAGGTATGGTGGACCGGGTGCGGGCGTTGGATGTCGACAAGATCGACGCTGTGCTCGACGCCGTGGGCAAGACTCCGATTGAGGATCTGATCAGCCTGGCACCAGAGCCGTCCCAGGTCGTCTCCATCGCCAACTACGCGGCCGCCGCAGCCGGGGCGCGGGTCACCGGCGGCGCGGACAGCCAGCCCATGAAGGCCCTCGCCGAGGCGGCCGAGCTGCTGGAACAGAGCAAGCTGGTGATCAAGATCCAGACGTTCCCCTTCGACCGAGCCGCCGAGGCCTACCAGATCAGCCAAGACGGCCATGCCCGGGCGAAGCTCGTCCTCGTCCCCTGACTCGACCTAAAGCCGACTTGTCAGCGGCAATGGTCGCTCTGGCAGCCATGGATGCTGCCAAGTCGGCGAGGCCGGTCGCGAGATCGATCTGAGCCCGCCAGCCGAGAACTCGCTCGGCGGCCGAACAGTCAGCGGTGATATGCCGTACGTCGCCGAGTCGGTACTCGCCGGTCACGATCGGGGTCGGACCGCCCAGCACACGGCTCAGCTCGGTCGCCATCTCGCCGACAGTCATCACCCACGGAGTCCCAATGTTCAGCGGCGTGAGCTGTGCCGGTAGCTGGGCCTGAAGAGCCGCGAGCACCGCGGCTGCCACGTCGGACACATGGATGAAGTTGCGCCGCTGGCAGCCGTCCTCGAAGACCCGTGGAGGATCGCCGCGCAGCAGGCTATCGGCGAAGATCGCCGCCACTCCGGCGTACGGGGTATCGCGCGGCATCTCCGGGCCGTAGACGTTGTGGAGCCGAAGCGCGGGGACGGTTCCTCCGGTCTCCCGGCTCCAGATGCCCGCGAGTTGCTCTCCGTGGACCTTGGTCGCGGCATAGCTGTTACGCGGATCCAGATGGGCCGACTCCTGCACTAGCTCGGGAAGCAGATCAGCATCGCAGAGCGGGCATCTCGGGTCGAAACGGCCAGCGTCCAGATCGTCCCGCCGGCGCGGTGGGGGGCGAACGGAGCCGTGGTTTGCACAGCGATAGCGGCCCTCGCCGTAGACGACCATCGAGGACGCGTATACGAAGCGCGAGATGCCTACTTCGGCTGCAACACGCAGCGCCATCGCCGTCCCGTAGTCGTTGTGCAGCGCGTACTCGTCGATATCACCGATGTTGACTCCAAGGCCGACCTTGGCGGCCAGGTGGATGAGAGCGTTGCAGCCGGACGCCGCCGCGGCGAGCCGATCATGATCAATGATGTCGTCCCGTCGGTCGAGGATTCGGTCGAAGACCTGGATCGTGTCTCCGGCCGCCGCAAGTTGATCATGAACTACCCGGCCGATGAAACCAGCGCCGCCGGTGAGTAGAACCTTCACGCGGAATTGCTCGCCGGTTCGGGTACCGGCAAGGCCACCTCAAAACGGCAGCCACCCTCGACATTGCGTACCAAGATCTCACCGCCGTGCGACTCGACCACGCCACGCGCAATGGCCAGCCCCAGGCCAGCTCCGCCGTCGTCGCCGCTCCGCGAAGGCGTCCCTCGCCACCCGGCGTCGAATAGCCGGGAAAGGTTGGCTTCCGGAATCCCGCCACAGCTGTCGATGATGGCCACCCGAATGTGACCGTCGTCAGTACGTCGGCCCTCCAGTCTCACCAGCAGTTCAGGGTCGGTGTGCCGGATCGCATTCGTGGTCAGGTTGGTCAGCGCCCTGGCCAAATCGTCAGACGAACCAAGCACCGCCAACCGGTCGTTCTCTGGAAGATCGACGTCCAGGCGTACGCCTTGTGTCCGGGCCGTTGCCTCCGACTCGGTCGCCACATCACTGATCAGCTCGGTCAGTGACACCATCGTTTGCGGTTTCGCGTCCCGCGTTCCCTGGACGCGCGAGAGTGCGAACAGATCGTCGACCAGAACGCTCATGCGCGCCACAGTGGCTCGCAAATGAGACATCGCTCGTGGCACGTCGTTGATCACACCGTCCTCCAAACCTTCCGACAGTGCCCGCAAACCGGCCAGCGGCGTACGCAGGTCATGGGACATGAAGCTGACCAGCTCTTGGCGAGATTGTTCGGCAGCCCGCTCGCGAGCGCGTGACTCGGCAAGGGTGCGGCGGGTTTCAGCCAGGTCGTCCAGCACTTGCGCGAGCTCTCGCGGGGCGGCGGCAGTCTCGACCGAATCCGCCACCACTGACGTGCCACGCGCCGAGTCCGAGACGAGCTGGTGCAACCCGGCGCCAACGCGGCGTGAGGCACGCGAGATCCGGCGCACCACCAGCCACGCGCCGAGCGCGGCAAGCAGCAGTGACACGAGCAGCGCGATCAAGATCACCAACGAGTCGTGGGCGGAGAGGAACATCAGCTGCACATTGATCAGCACCGTAGTCGCCACCGCGACGACCGGCAGCAGCGTGGCGATCGTCAACTGTTGGCGCAGCGAGCGGTAACGCAGAAGATGCAGCAGAAGCAGACCGATCAAGCCGACGGCAATGCAGCTCGCCAACGTCAGTCCGATGATGATCAACAGGTCTGTCATGATCGACTGTCCTCACCCACCAACTCGTCCTCACGCGCCATTCGGTAGCCAAAGCGCCCGACTGTCAGCACCAGCGTCGGGTCGGAAGGATCGCGCTCCAGCTTCTCCCGGAGCCGTCGTACATGCACCGTCACAGTGGAAGTGTCGCCGAAGTCCCAGCCCCAGACCCGGCGCAGCAGTTCTTCCTTGCTGAAGGTTTGACCGGCGTGGCTGGCGAGGAAGGTCAGCAGGTCGAATTCCCGCATCGTCAGGGCCAGCAGCTGACCTGACCGGCGTGCCTGGCGGGCGGCTGAATCGATGGTCACCGGTCCTAGTGTCACGGTGGAATTGAGCAGCGGGATGCCGGCCAGCCGTTCGGTACGCCGGAGCAGAGCCTCGACTCGCAACACGACTTCGCGCGGTGAGAAGGGCTTGACAACGTAGTCGTCGGCGCCGGTCTCCAGGCCAACCAGACGATCTTCCTCCTCGCCACGTGCGGACAGCAGTATGACGCACGCATGATCACCGCTGCGCCGTCGGCGGCGCAGCACCTCTAGCCCCGACAGGCCTGGCAACATGATGTCCAAGATCACGACGTCCGGGCCGATCCGTTGCCAGAGCTGCGCGGCCTCGCCACCGTCGCCGCTGCATTCGACCTGGTAGCCGGCTCTGGTGAGATAGGCCCGCAGCACTTCTGCCATCGTGACGTCGTCCTCGACGACCAGAACGCGCGCTGCCATGATCGTCAGCCTAGGCAGCCAGGATTGCGGCGACTACATCGCCGGGCAGCCGCGCCTGAGAGCGTAAGCGAGTCGAAAGCGATTCGCCCCTGCCGAGTGCCGGCGGACGACCGTAGCGTCGAAGGCATGGCCGGTGCGTTGCCCCTTGAGGTCGACGTCATACTGCCGTGTCTCAATGAGGCCGAGGGACTTGGCTGGGTCCTTGGGCGAATGCCGCCCGGCACACGGCGGATCGTGGTCGATAACGGGTCGACCGACGGCTCCGCCGTCATCGCGCAGGATCATGGTGCGCAGGTGGTAGCCGCCCCACAGCTGGGATACGGCGCAGCCTGCCATGCAGGTCTGTTGGCCGCAACTGCGCCAGTCGTGGCTGTGATGGACTCCGATGCCAGCCTGGACCCCCAACAGCTCGAGCGTGTCGTGGCGCCCATCGTCGACGGCACCGCCGATCTCGTGATCGGCCGTCGGACACCGGTCAACGCCGCGGCCTTCCCGTGGCCGTTGCGACTCGCCAACCGGGAGCTCTCCCGGCGTGTGCTCGGGCGTACCGGCCTCAGGCTTGCCGACCTGGGTCCGATGCGGGCGGCGCGCCGCGAGGCGTTGCTGGCGCTGAATCTCCGGGACCGCCGGTCGGGCTACCCTGCCGAGACCGTGGTACGCGCGGCCGACGCCGGGTGGCGGATCGTGGAGGTGAGCGTCGACTATCTGCCGCGCCGGGGACGATCGAAGGTCACTGGTTCCCCGTTGGGCGCGTGGCGTGCCGTGCGCGACATGAGCGCTGCGTTGCAGGCGCCTGCTGACCCGGTGCTTCGTGCGCCATGAGCGACCACGCTGGGACGGTCATCGTGCTGGCCAAGGCACCCAGGCCCGGGCGGGTGAAGACTCGGCTGCAGCCTGCCTTTACCGCCAGCGAGGCGGCGGGGCTGGCTGCGGCGGCGCTTGAGGACACGGTCGCAGCGGTGCGGAGTTGTGCAGCGACGCGCCGAATTCTCGCGTGGGAAGGCGATCGAGCGTGGTGGCAGGAAGGCCTCGAGGTGATCGATCAGCCGGCGGGAACTCTCAATCTGCGGCTAACCGCTGCATTTGCAGCCGCTCTCTCGGACCCGCTGGACGAGCCGGCTCTGCTGATCGGCATGGACACACCGCAGGTCACCGCTCAGCTTCTGGACAGCGATTGGGAAGGAGCTGATGCCGTTCTCGGGCTAAGCGAGGACGGTGGCTTCTGGGCGATCGGCCTGCGCTACGGGCATCCTCATGGGCTCTTTGACGGGATACCGATGTCGACCAGCCGCACCGGTTCAGCACAGTTGGCCCGGCTCTTCGACTCCGGGCTAAGCGTGAAGCTGTTGCCACCGCTGCGCGATGTTGATCGACCCGAAGACGCCGAGAGTGTGGCGGCGCAGTTTCCTGGGCTGGATTTCTCGCGGAAGTATGCGGAGCTGATGAGCGGGCGCCGCCGCCAATCCAGCGACCGCCTCTTCGATGCCGCGTATACGGGCATCACAACGGTGAGCAATCTCGGCCGGGCCGGAATCAAGGATGAGAACCCGCTGCCGCTGGACATCTCGCGCTGGTCCGGCCCGGCGGACGCGGTCGACATGCTCGTCGTGGCGCGCTGCGAACCGCCGGTGATCGACCTGGGCTGCGGGCCAGGCCGCATGGTGCAGGCACTCACGGAGTCTGGGCAGCCCGCGCTTGGTGTCGACATGTCCTCGGTCGCGGTGGAGCTGAGCAGGGCGCGCGGCGGGCTGGCGCTGCGCCGTCGAATCGACGAACCGTTGCCCGCCGAAGGCCGATGGGGGACCGCGCTGCTCATGGACACCAACGTTGGCCTCGGAGGGGACGTGGCGGCGTTGCTCGCCCGCTGCATCCGACTCGTCCATCCGGGCGGACTGATCATCTGCGAGGTCGACCTGGTGCCTGAGCGGCATGAGGTGCACACCGTGGTTCTGCGGACGCATCGCGCGACCTCACCGCTTCTGTCATGGTCGCGCATCGGGGCGTCGGCACTCCTCGAGGTGGCCCCGGCGCTTGACCTTCTCTTGGTGGAGGAGTGGACCAGCGGGACGCGGGCGTTCGTCGCCCTGCGTTCCATGCGGCTCGGCACGAGCTGACTTGGCTCGATCGCGACGACGGACGCCCGGTTGCCGACGTCGGTTGATCATCGCCGCGCTGCTGTCACCCTCGAAACTTCACTCCAGCCGCGACACCGTGGGGACCTTCACGCGTGACCTCACGATCTCCGGGTGGGCTGGAGTGAAGTTTTGAGGGAATGACACGCACTAGCCTCGAAGACATGCTCATGCCGGAGGGACAACCTGCGCCAAGCGACGGCTCGCTGCCGGAGCAGGCGTGGTCCGAGCTGTCGCTCCGACCGCTCGGCATCTACATCCACGTCCCGTTCTGCATGACACGTTGCGGCTACTGCGATTTCAACACCTATACCGCCGCCGAGCTCGGCACCGAGCCAGGAGCCAGCCGCGCCGGCTACGTCGACGCCGCAATCAAGGAGCTCGAGTTGGCGGCTCGAGTGCTGGCTCCGGACGCACCAGCAGTCTCGACGATCTTCGTCGGGGGTGGTACCCCGACGGTGCTGCCGCCGGATGATCTTGGTCGGCTGATCACGGCTGTTCGTGACCGTTTCGGGCTGGCCAAGGACGCGGAGGTGACCACTGAGTCCAACCCCGAGTCAGTCGACGCCGCGGGTTTGCACCGGCTCCGCGAGGTGGGCTTCAACCGGATCTCCTTCGGCATGCAGTCCGCCGTGCCGCACGTGCTTGCGACACTCGACCGGACTCACACGCCTGGCCGTCCGCTGCAAGCTGTGGGCGAGGCTAAAGCAGCCGGGTTTGCCAACATCAGCCTCGACCTGATCTACGGGACGCCCGGGGAGTCTGCCACCGACTGGAGGGAAAGCCTGGATGCGGCGCTGTCCGCGTCGCCCGATCACATCAGTGCCTACGCACTGATCGTTGAGGAAGGTACCCGCCTGGCGGCTCGGATCCGGCGCGGCGAACTCCCGCCCACCGATGAGGATGATCTTGCGGACAAGTACCTGATCGCCGACGAGCGGCTGGTGGCCGCAGGCCAGACGGCGTACGAGGTGAGCAACTGGTCCACCAGTGCGGCGACCCGGTGTCGACACAATCTTGGCTACTGGCGCAGCCATCATTGGTGGGGGATTGGGCCCGGAGCTCACAGCCATGTGGGTGGCGTCCGGTGGTGGAACGTCAAGCATCCGCAGGCGTACGCGTCCCGGCTTGCCTCAGGTCAATCGCCGGCCCAGGCCCGGGAACTGCTTTCGGCGGAGCAACGGCGGGTCGAGCGCATCCTGCTCGAGCTTCGCCTCGCTGATGGCCTCAGCACCTCACTGCTCACAACGACGGAGAAGAGTCGCCTTGTTGATCTTCGAGCGAGACGCCTGGCGGTGGTCGAGGACGGCATGTTGATCTTGACGCGCGACGGAAGGCTGCTCGCCGACGGCGTGATCCGTGATCTGCTGGACTAGTTATTCGCTTCGCACAGCGGAGTTCCGCTGGCCCGGCGTGAGTTACGGCGGTTGGAGCCTGGTGGTTGTCTGGGAGTGTGGCGGCCCTGGCAATGTTCCCGCTGAATTCGGTGCTGTTCCCATACATGCCGTTGCGACTGCGCGTCTTCGAGGAGCGCTACTTGATCATGCTTGCCGAGTTGCTGCGGAGCGATGAAGCGCGATTCGGTGTGGTGCTGATCGAGCGGGGTCGGGAAGTGGGCGGTGGGGAGCAGTGCTTCAGTGTCGGCACGATCGCCGAGATCACCCAGCTTGGCGCCCAGGAAGGCTTTGTCGGCTTGATTGCGCAGGGCAGCCGACGCTTCGAGGTGACCGAGTGGCTGGAGGATGCGCCCCATCCATGCGCCGACGTGCGCGAGATAGCGGAGCCGGAGTGGGACAACGGTTTGTGGCAGCTGCGCGAGAGAACCGAGCAACTAGTACGCCGCACTCTTGCTGTCGCCAGCGAATTCGCCGAGAACGTCTGGCCGTCCGATGTTGAGCTATCTGCCAACCCGGCAGCGGCAGCCTGGCAGTTGGCCGCCATCGCACCGCTCAATGCTCTTGATCAGCTAGCGCTGCTGGGCTCAACTTCGTTCGCCGATCTGCTGGCTGGGGTCTCGGAGCTGACTTGTGAGGCGGCGCTGAGCTACGACACCCCATGGCCCGACATCGAGGCCGAGTAAGACTCCTGCGAGCGTCGATAGGCACCAGCTCCCGCCGACCCGTGCGAGCAGAGCTAGTACGCCGCAAGGGCTACGTCGGCGCGGACCCAGTGCTGCCACGCGGAACCAATCTGATGGGCAACAACACCTGGCGCGGCGTGGATTCCGGGTCGATCAGCAACCGACCGACGTGGAGCCCCTTGTCTCGGATTGGTTGATGAACCGTGGTGAGATTGGCGGCTTTGGCGGCCGGGATGTCGTCGAAGCCACACACCGACACGTCGGCTGGCGTGCTCAGCCCGCGGCTCACCAACGCCTGCAGTGCGCCGAGTGCCAACACGTCGCTCAAGCCGACAACCGCCGTCGGTAGCTCATCACGGTCATGCAGCCACCTGATGGCACTGGCACCAGACTCAATCGAGTTGTGGCCGCCGGAGACGATCATGACCTTCCCTGGGATCGTCTTCCGAAGACCGGCGACACGGCCCGCGTAGTCAACAAAGCTCAGCTCGGCTACGTCGAGGCGCTGCCCCGGGCTGCCTGCCGGTTGGTTGGTCTCGACGAGGACAGCAATGTCGCGGTGACCCAAGTTGGCCAGGTGCTCACCTACCATGGCGCCGGCGCCGAAGTCGTCGATTGCCACCCAGCTCGCATCGGGATCGCTGCTGGCGCTGGTGGTCACCACCCGAATACCGCGCGCCCTCGCCAACATCGCAGCCGGGTGGTCGGCGGGAAGAGACAGGATGGTGAGTGCATCGATATTGGCCTGCCTGACGGAGGTCACGTCACTCTGCTCCGCATCGTTGCCTGACGAGCCCGTCCTCCGCCTGGACAGGGGCATCAACACAATGCTGATGCCGTGTTCCTCGACAACCTCGCTGAGGCCGGTCAAGAACTCGATGGCGAACGGATCGGAAAACGCGTACGAGAGCCGCTCGGAGAGAAGTACTCCGACCGCGTCCGCCCGACCCATTCGGAGCGTCCGACCGGCGGCATCGGGACCCGGGTAGCCGAGTTCCTCCGCCGCGGTGAGAATTCGTTCGCGCAGCTGCGGTGACAGCTGGTCTGGGCGGTTGTAGGCATTCGAAATTGTTGCGGGCGAGACTCCAAGGGCAGCGGCGAGGGTCTTGACGGTCATGCGCGCCATCGGTGCCTCGCCTTACTCCAGCTGCTGAATCGTTCTAGTCAGACTAGTCGGTCGATGGCTCAGCCGGCATGGACTCAAGCGGCCGGGTCTGGCGTTACCTGGCCACCCCCCGGCTCTCCGCTGCCTCAGCGCTTCTTCTTGCCTTTTCTGACTTCCCAGGTATCACTTCCGGGCGTCCAGTTCAATATGCTGGCGCGCTCCATGAATTCATCGCTCGAGATGTCGCCGCGTGCGAAGCGCTCGGCCAAAATCTTCTTGGCCTCACTCTCCGGTGAGCGATTGCTGGGCAATGACGTGGGCCCGAACTGACCGTGCCGAACTAGGAAGAACAACAAAGTGCCCAGCACGAGCAGCGAAAACAAGAAAAACATGGCAGCTCCTAAGAACGGTGCGAAAGGCGGCACTGCGCCGCTTGCGATGGTCGTGCCGGCCTCGCCGGCTCCCCAAGGAGGGCCGTGATGATGATGACCAAAGCCGCCCTCCAGCGGAATCAGTAGTGGGGTGGTCATGGATCCCATTGTGTGGCCGGGCGCCTCTGGCCGGCATCGGCTGAAAAGCGGCTCTTTGACTACGTTCCCTGACGTAGTCCGGATACCGCTGCCACACGATGTGCAGCCCGTACGGCCGGTCTAGTGTCAAGAAGACCGCATCGGCGATCAAGCTGAGCAGCTCAAAAGACACAGCTGCGCTGGGTGACAAGATCGAGGAGGAACCATGCGGGTCGAGGCCCGGCACGCCCTTCTCATCGACTCCGTCATCGGATTGGCATTGGCGGTAGCCAGCTGGATGGCCTCGTTCTATGTCTGGGACCGTGCCGAATTCAGCCGGCCAGAGTGGGGTCACGGGCCACCTCGCCACATGATCACCAGTGTAGATCCGTCCCCGTGGGTGCTGCCTGCGGTGATCGTCGTGGCAATTGGAGTCGCCATCCGCCGGATCTGGCCTCGGGCAGCCTTCGTCGCGACCGTCGTCGGAGTCGGCGCCTATCTGGCGGCTGGAGCAATGTTTGCCCCGATCTTCCTGGGACCTGCCCTCGCTGTGTACGCCATGGCGAGTGGCGCGTCGATCTTCACAGACCAAGGATCCGCAGCCGTCCCGCGATCAGCGATGCCGCCGGTTCGTAACTGGGCGCCGCTGCTGGTCCTGCTGGTACCGATGATCATGGCAGGGCACTGGCGCGAGGCCTACCTGGGCCTGCTCGATCCAGCCTTCTATGGAGGCTTGGTGAGTGTGATCGCAATCGCCGTCCTCCCGGCAATGATCGCGTTGCTGGTGCGGAGTCGTCGGGAAAGCGAGCAGGAGGTGCGTGAGCAGGAACGCCGTCGTTACGCCTACGAGGAACGGTTGCGGATCGCCCGCGACGTGCATGACGTGGTCGGCCATAGTCTTGCCGTGATCACCATGCAGGCTGGAGTGGCGCTTCATCTGCTGGACAAGGAGCGGCCCGCGCACCCGCGTCCGGATCAGGTGGCCTTCTCTCTCGAGGCGATCAAGAGAACGAGCCGTGAGGCGTTAGCAGAGCTCCGGACCACGCTGGAGGTCTTTCAAGCAGACTCTGAGGAGCCTCGAAGTCCGCTGCCCGGACTGGCTCGACTCGATGACCTGGTGGATGGGCTGCGGTCGGCCGGCCGAGAGGTGACCCTGATCCGTGAGCACTCTGATGATGATCTTCGAGGGCTGCCGGTGGCCGTCGACCAGGCGGCGTTTCGGATCATTCAGGAGTCGCTCACCAATGTTGTCCGGCATGCCGGGGTGGCTCACGCCACCGTAAGAGTGATTCGCCGGGCCGGGATGTTGACCGTCGAGGTGAGCGACGATGGACCCACAGTGAGCTTGCCGTCCGACGGGAACGGGATCCGTGGCATGCGTGAGCGGGCCCGTGCGGTGGGCGGCACGGTTCGGGTCGCGGTGCGCGAGCCGAGGGGGCTGGTCGTACGAGCCGACTTGCCGCTGGCGGAAGGAGAGCTTCGGTGACCATCTCCGTCGCTCTCGCCGACGATCAGGCCCTGGTCCGGATGGGCCTGCGCGTCCTGATCGAGTCCGAAGATGATCTTGTACTGGCCGGTGAGGCGGAAGACGGCCGGCAGGCAGTGGACCTGGTGCGGCGGACCCGACCAGACGTGATCTTGATGGATGTCCGGATGCCACGGCTTGACGGGATCGAGGCCCTGCGGATGATCGCGGGGGATTCCACGCTGGCTGGCGTACGGGTGATCATGTTGACGACCTTCGAGCTTGATGAGTACGTCTTCGAGGCCCTGCAGGCAGGCGCAGCTGGCTTTCTGATCAAGGACACCGAGCCGGCCGACATGTTGCGGGCCATCCGGCTGGTCGCCGCGGGGGAGTCACTGTTGTCACCGTCAGTGACCCGGCGGGTGATCGAGTCGTTCGCATCACGATCGCCGATCCGCAAGACGCATCCGCAGTTATCGGAGCTGACCGATCGAGAGCGTGAGGTGCTGGCGTTGATCGGCGAGGGACTGAGCAACGACGAGATTGCTGAGCGGCTGGTGGTCAGCCGAGCGACCGCGCGTACCCATGTGAGCCGAGCCATGATCAAACTTCGGGCTCGTGACCGCGCCCAGCTGGTGGTCATCGCCTACCAGTCCGGTCTAGTGCGTTAGAGCGCCGACTTGTCCGCCCACGGTCGCCCCAACAACTTCCAACGCTGACAAGTCGGCGTCAGACCAGCGGGAGGGTTGGCCCTGGCGGCGTACGCTGCTCGGCCGCCTGGGCCGCAATCCAGCCGCGCTGCTCGAACACGAACTCCCGACCCACCGGCTCGCCATGGCCGGGAACCGCGAGAGTCGCGGCCGTCATGAGCCCGATCACCGCATCCACGGTGGCTGGCCATTCATCAGGAACCGAGTCGGGCCCGAACGACGGCGGCCCGGCTGATTCCAGCAGGTCCCCGGCAAACAGCACGTCGGCGTCCGGCACCACGACGACAAGGTCTCCGTCGGTGTGCCCCCGTCCCAGATGCGCGATCTCGACCCGCCGGTCACCCAGGTCGAGTGCCGTGGCGACTGCAATCTCCACGTTCGGCTGTCCCAGCTCCCGAGAGTCGACGCCCAGCCGCTTGGCTTCAGCGGCCGCTTCGGCAGACAGGAGCCTGGAGCGCACCGACTCATGCGCGATCCGTGGCACGTCTGCGAAAGCAGCCAATCCAAAAGCGTGGTCGTAGTGCCAGTGAGTGATCACGACAGCGGTCAGCGGCCTATCCGTCACGGCGGCGAGCGATGCGCGAAGGGTGCGGCCCTGCGCAGGAGTTGACCCAGTGTCCACCAGCAGTGTCCGCTGGGATCCAACAATGAGTCCGAGATTCACTGATTCGGGCTCGGCAACGGCGACGTACACGCCTGATCGGACTTCACGCCAGGGCCCGAGTCCTGCTGTCACGTCGGATTCGGCAGCCGATGGCGGCTCGGTCATCACGCTAGACTGGCACTCTGTTTGTGCGAGTGCCAAACTCCGTACGCCGCAAGTTCAGCACCCCGGGCAGGGAGGTTCCGAAGGAAGGAGACGCATGGACGACCGCAAACTCGACGTGCTCCGCGCCATCGTCACCGACTACGTCTCCAGCCAGGAGCCTGTGGGCTCCAAGTCTCTGGTCGAGCGTCACGATCTCGGCGTCTCGCCCGCGACTGTTCGTAACGACATGGCTGCCCTCGAGGAAGAGGGCTACATCACCCAGCCGCACACCAGTGCTGGTCGCATCCCAACCGATAAGGGCTACCGGCTGTTCGTCGACCGCCTTGGCTCGCTTAAGCCGCTGTCTCCGGCAGAGCAACGCGCGATCCAGACCTTCCTCTCTGGAGCGCTTGATCTAGATGACGTCCTACTGCGCACGGTCAGGTTGCTGGCCCAGGTCACACAGCAGGTTGCAATCGTGCAGTATCCGACGCTCAGCCACTCTGTTGTCCGTCATGTCGAGATCGTGTCGATGTCGCCGTCTCGCTTGCTGCTGATCCTCATTACCTCTACGGGGCGGATCGAGCAGCGCGCTCTGGAGATTCCGGAGCATGACGAGGAGACGCTTGCCGAGCTACGGGCGCACCTCAATGCGGCCGCGGTCGGGAATACCTCCCCCCAGGCCGCAGTTCGATTGAGCAAGCTCAGCGGAACGCTGCCACCATCGCTGCAGATCCTTGGCCAAGCGGCGATTGCAACGTTGTTGGAAATGGTGAGCAGCGAGGCGTCAGGGAGGATGGTGGTCGGGGGTATGCCCAATCTGACCCGCTACGGCGCTGAGTTCGAAACCACCGTCAAGCCAGTGTTAGAGGCATTGGAGGAGCAGGTGGTATTGCTGAAACTCCTTGGCGAGGCGACTGCCGACCACGTGACTGTGCGGATTGGGCAGGAGAACCCATTCAAGGAGCTTCAGTCCACATCGGTGGTTGCCAGCGGCTACGGTAGTCAGGTCGACACGTTCGCGACTCTAGGCGTGGTCGGGCCGACCCGAATGGACTATCCCTCAACGATGGCGTCGGTCCGTGCCGTGGCCCGTTATGTCGGTCGATTCCTCTCCGAAGGATGAGAACAACTCGCATGAGCCCTGACTACTACCAGATCCTGGGCGTCCCGCGCGATGCGACAGCTGAGCAGATCAAGAAGGCCTACCGCCAACTTGCGATGAAGTTGCATCCCGATGTGGCGCAAGAGGCGGACGCGGCTGAGCGGTTCAAGAGCGTCGCTGAGGCGTACGAGGTGCTGCAGGATCCCAAGAAGCGTGACCTTTACGACCGCGGCGGCGATCCGCTGGGCGGTGGCATGGGTGGCTTCAACGGCGGCTTTGGCCCCGGCGGCTTCGACTTCACCAATTTGGTGGATGCGATGTTTGGCCAGCAGACCTCGCGCGGCCCGAGGTCCCGGACACGCCGCGGTCAGGACGCACTGGTTCGCCTCGACCTGGAGCTAGCCGAAGCAGCCTTCGGTACCACCAAGCCGCTGCGCGTCGATACCGCCGTACTCTGTCCGCGCTGCAATGGTTCCGGCGCCTCGGAGGGCTCCCGGCCGGTGAGGTGTCCGACGTGCCACGGGCAGGGTGACGTGACCCACGTTCAGCGTTCCTTCATCGGCGATATCCGGACCACGCAGCCCTGCCCCACCTGCCACGGCTACGGCACGATCATTCCGGAACCATGCATGGAATGCTCCGGGGATGGCCGGGTCCGTGCCACCCGAACCATCAACGTCAAGATTCCGGCGGGGGTCAGCACTGGGAATCGCATTCACCTTTCCTCTCAAGGCGAGGTCGGTGCGGGCGGCGGTCCGGCTGGCGACCTTTACGTTGAGCTGCAGGTCTTCCCACATGAGATCTTCCGCCGTGATGGCGATGATCTTGAGGTCGTGGTCAAGATTCCGATGACTGCGGCAGCGCTGGGTACCGAGGTGATGGTGGCGACCCTCGAAGCCGACCTCGAGGATTCTCCGCCCGAGGCCAGAGCAGTGCGGATCACCGTGCCGTCTGGGACGCAGTCCGGCACCCGGATCCCCATCGATGGCAAAGGCGTCCCACGGTTGCGGGGAAGTGGGCGCGGGCAGCTCGGCGTCACCTTGCTCGTCCAGACTCCGACGCGGATCGACGACGAGCAGCGGGATCTCCTCCGGCAGCTGGCTGAGCTCCGCGACGAGACCCGACCTGAAGTCACCGTTCAGAAGCACAGCCGCGGCGTCTTCGGGCGGCTGCGGGACGCGTTCGCCGGCCAGTGAGGCAGCCTGAGCCACGGATCGCGCGCCGCCGTGCTGAGGAGCAGCGAGGGGACACGGTTTTCGTCCCCGAGCGCCGACGAAGTAGGCGGACCTCAGAGCGCGATCCGCGGCGAGCGGAGCGAGCAATCAAACTGAGGATCGCGCGCCGCCGTGCTGAGGAGCAGCGAGGGGACACGGTTTTCGTCCCCGAGCGCCGACGAAGTAGGCCGACCTCAGAGCGCGATCCGCAGCGCGCGGAGCGAGCAATCAAACTGAGCGGCCGACCATGACGGACCCGCTCTTCCTGTCAGACGACCTTACGGATCCACTGCCCACGGTGGGCACCCATGTGATGCTCGCCGGGGATGAGGGACGACACGCTGCAGTCGTACGGCGGATCCGGCCGCGCGAAATGATCATGATCGGCGATGGGCGCGGGCGTGCGGTACGCGGCATGGTGGTCGAGGTAGGCCCGTCAAGCGTGGTTGTCGAGGTCGCGCAGTACCTCGCCAGACCTGCCGAGCCGCGGCGCTTCGTTGCCGTGCAGGCGCTGGCGAAGGGCGACAGGTCTGAGCTGGCAGTCGAGATGATGACCGAGATGGGCGTCACCGAGATCGTCCCGTGGCAGGCGTCTCGATCGATTGTGCGTTGGTCCGAAGAGCGCGGCGTCCGGTCCCTGAACAGATGGCGTGCGACCGTGCGCGAAGCGGCCAAGCAGTCTCGTCGACTCAACGTGCCGCAGGTATCGGAGCCGGTAACCACTCGGCTGCTCAGCCAGCGAGTGGCGGGCGCCGACCTTACTTTGATGTTGCATGAGGAAGCTGAACACTCGATCATCGAAGTTGATCTTCCCAAGGCCGGTACGGTGTTGATCATCATCGGACCTGAGGGCGGCATTTCTGCCGACGAGCGCGACGAGCTGACCCGAGCCGGCGCACAACCGGTATCGGTCAGCGACGGGGTGCTGCGCACATCTACGGCAGGCGTTGTCGCGCTCGCTGGACTCAAGCTGCGGCGGGGGCGCGCCGGTGCGCCCTGACTCACCTGCCGCGACCGCGGATCCGCGCGCCGAGCCTTTCCAAGGATCATTCGGCTTCACTCCAGGCGTGTCGCTGCCCGGGCGGCTCGGCCGCACGGGAATGATCATGACCCCGCACGGCACGATCAGAACGCCTGCCTTCGTGGCCGTGGGCACAAAGGCGACCGTCAAGGCCGTGCTTCCCGAGAGCGTCGCAGCGCTCGGCGCTCAGGCCATACTCGCCAACGCCTATCACCTCTACCTGCAGCCGGGCGCGGACGTCATCGATGCTGCCGGCGGGCTGGGCCGGTTCATGAACTGGCCGGCACCCACCTTCACCGACAGCGGCGGTTTCCAGGTGATGTCGCTCGGTGTCGGCTTCAAGAAGATGCTCGCCATGAACACCGATGGTTTGGAAGACGACGATGTGATCGCCCAAGGCAAGACCCGGCTCGCGCTCGTCGACGAGGATGGCGTGACCTTCACCTCACACCTGGACGGGTCGCAGCATCGCTTCACGCCCGAAGTCTCAATGCAGATCCAGCACCAACTGGGCGCCGACATCATCTTCGCGTTCGACGAATGCACCACATTGATGAACACCCGCGACTACCAGCAGCGATCGGTTGCCCGGACGCAGCGGTGGGCAGCCCGATGTCTGGCCGAACACCAGCGCCTGACGGGGGCCGGCAAACCGCCGCACTACCAAGCTTTGTTCGCTGTGGTCCAGGGGGCGCAGTATGAGGACTTGCGCCGGCAGGCGGCTCGTGATCTTGTGTCGCTGGTCCTCGACAGGTCAGGGTTCGATGGCTATGGCATTGGCGGCGCACTCGAGAAGGAAAGCCTCGGGACGATTGTGCGCTGGGTCAGCGAGGAACTGCCGGATGACAAGGCCCGTCATCTGCTAGGCATCTCAGAGCCAGATGACATCTTCACGGCGATCGAGAACGGCGTCGATACCTTCGACTGTGTCGCGCCGTCCCGCGTTGCCCGCAACGCTGCTGTCTATACGGTCCGCGGACGGTTCAATATCAACACCGCAGCATCTCGGCGTAACTTCTCGCCGATTGACCAGGACTGTGACTGCTACACCTGCGCGCGCTACACCCAGGCGTACCTGCACCATCTGTTCAAGGCCCGAGAGATGCTCGCCTCGACGCTGTGCACCATCCACAACGAGCGGTTCGTGGTACGCCTGGTTGACGACATCCGCGCCAGCATCGAGGCCGGCACTTTCTCCGACTTCAAGATCGACTTCCTGAGCCGCTACTACGGGTCGCCCACACCCGATTAGCTGTTACGGCTTCAATGCCTGACCTGTACGCGCGGGTCCACGACCTCGCGGATGCGTTCCACCACCAGCGCCGGCTGCGGCCGCAGCTCCTCGAACTCCTCGGCACGGGTCACGCCAGCTCTTCCTTGAAGCCCTGGCGCCACGAGGGGTACCGCAGCTCCCAGCCGAGCTCCCGCTTGGCCTTGGCGTTGGAGAAGCCGCGCCCCTCGGTCATCATCGTCACCGCCTGTTCCCCGGCCAGCAGCCGGGCCAGCCACTTGGGGATCCGCATCGGTGGCTTTGCGCCGGCGCACGCTGCCAGGTAGGGCAGCCACTCGCTGGCCGGCGCTGGTTCGTCGTCGACGATGTTGAACACCCCACTCGCCTTTTGCTCCACGGCCAGGACGGTAGCGCTGGCCGCGTCGTCGAGATGCACCCACGAGTAGTAGCCGGTGCCGCCCCCGACGACCGGGTATTGCCGCTTGCGCACGAGCTCGACCTGGTCGTCGGTGGCCCCTGGCCCGTAGAGCCCGCCGTATCGCAGGACTGCGCCACCGGACTTGACGACCACGTCCTCGAGGTGGCGGATCGCCTCCGCCCCCTTACGCATTATCGTTCCTGTCTCCGGATCCAGCGGGTCCTCCTCGGTCTTCACCCATCCGCCCTTGCGGATTCCGTTCCAGCCGGCGTAGCTCTGCGCGACGAAATGGGATACGCCGGTCGCCTCGGCGGCGGCCAGTAAGTGGTCCGTCCCCTCGGTGCGCAGCCGGTTGGATGTGGCGAACCAGCGGTCCGGGTGCTTGATATCGGGCTTGCCGGCGTGCGCCATGGAAATTGCGGTCATCTGGTGCACGATTGTGTCCGGCCGGGCCTTGGCCACCGCCTCACCGGCCAACACCGCGTCCAGCCCGTCCATCACGACCCCCTCAGCGCCCAGCTGCGCCAGCAAGTCCAGCTTGGCCGCGCTCGTCGTCGAAGCCGTCACCTGGTGGCCCCGGGCCACGAGCTGCGGCACCAGCCGCCTCCCCACGACCCCGGCCCCGCCTGCCACAAACACCCGCACAACCATCACCTTCCTGATTCCAGAGTCTGTCTCTGAGACCTGAGACGAGACAGCCCGGCCGGCCGTGACATGGAGGGAAGACAAGTTGGGAGAACATCATTGGCAGCTGTTGGTTGACGCGCCAAGAGGCTCATTGACGCGTCGACGTGGCGATTTAGGGGTTCCGGTGACGCGAGTGTGCCAGGTGACGAGGTCGTTGTTTCATAGGCCAACTCTGAGAGTGCCCGGGGTTAGGGGTGGTCAGCCCCGGCAGACCTGATTCGCCTCGGCATGGCGCTCGGTCAGGAACTACTCCGCTGCCGACCGTGGGCAATCCGAGGTAAAGACGGAGGTATGACCGTCACCGGTGCGCGTGAGCAGGGCCCTGCCCTCGATCTGCGCTGCCAAGCCGTGTGCCAAGAGTAGTGAACGGATGGATCGTGCACGGTGTGGATGATCCATGTCGGCACTCCGCGGACGTTCACGCCGGGTGCCTCAGTGGACCACCGCCTTCTCGGCTCCCGCCCCGGTCAGCGCCCGCACGGAAAGCTCGTCGTAGCGCTCCGCAGAGTGGATCTCCTTGCTGATCAACGTGCCGACGATGCCGCACAGGAACCCGAACGGGATCGAGATCAGCCCGGGGTTACGTAGTGGGAACCAGTCGAAGTCGGCACTCGGGAACAGCGACGTGGGCGTGCCGGATACAACCGGTGAAAAGATCACCAGCAGCACTGCCATGATCAATCCGCCGTAGATGCTGAAGACCGCGCCCATGGTGTTGAACCGCTTCCAGAAC
>Ga0307289_10000285_pt1 | contig 21427 bp, 21 predicted proteins | sample ER_DNA_143_FD_194483 | JGI IMG/M metagenome (GOLD analysis project Ga0307289, IMG submission 194483) | Bulk soil microbial communities from the East River watershed near Crested Butte, Colorado, United States - ER_DNA_143 | ecosystem: Environmental > Terrestrial > Soil > Floodplain | place...
GCATCAGCTCGTACATGATCTCGTCGGTGATCGAACGTAGGACGAAGCGGTCCTCCTCCATGCCCTCGTAGCGCGCGAAGCTCAGCGGCCGCCCGATCCGGATGCCGATCCGCATGATCCTGGGCAACTTCTTCCCGGTCGGCTGTGCCTTGTCGGTGCCGATCATCGCGACCGGCAGGACCGGGACCCCGGCCTCGAGCGCCATCCGAGCCACGCCGGTGCGGCCGCGGTAGAGGCGGCCGTCGGGCGACCTGGTGCCCTCGGGATAGATCCCGAGCAGCTCACCGCGGCGCAGGACGCGCAGCCCGGAGTTCAGCGCCGCCTCTCCAGCCTTCCCGCCGGAGCGGTCGATCGGGAGCTGGCCGACGCCCTTGAAGAAGGCCGCGGTGGCCTTGCCCTTCAGGCCGCGTCCGGTGAAGTAGTCGGACTTGGCCAGGAAGGTCATCCGTCGGGGCACCATCAGCGGCAGGAAGATCGAGTCGGAGAAGGACAGGTGGTTGCTCGCGAAGATCGCGGCGCCCTCGTCAGGGATGTGTTCCTCGCCCTGGACCCACGGGCGGAACAGCAGCTTCAGCAGCGGCCCGAGGACGACGGTCTTGAGCACCCAGTAGAACACTGCGAGATCTCGTCCTTTCCTGCCGGCCGTTGGACGGAAAACCTCCGTGACCCTCGAACTTTACGGCACTATCAGCGAGCCGGGTCGTCGTGCGACCATGTGGGGCCAGCCGACCGGCATACCTTCGAGGAGTCCACGGCATGGCACTTCCCGTCCTCCCGGGGGCCGAGCCCTTCGCCCACGACGGAAACGACATCGGGGTGCTGCTCGTCCACGGGTATACGAGCACGCCGCAGAGCATGCGTCGGTGGGCCGAGCACCTCGCCGCGGCCGGGTACACCGTCCGCCTGCCGCGGCTGCCAGGGCACGGCACCCGCTGGCAGGAGATGAACACGACCCGCTGGCAGGACTGGTATGCCGAGGTCGAGCGCGCGTTCGACGAGCTGCGGTCGCGCTGTGCTCACGTCTTCGCCGCCGGCCTGTCGATGGGTGGGCTGCTGGCCACCAAGCTGGCCCTCGAGCAGGGGCCGCGGGTGGCCGGGCTGGTCCTGGTCAACCCGATCTACCTGCACAACGACCCGAGGCTGCGGTTGCTGCCGCTGCTGCAGCGCGTCGTCCCGTCGTTTCCTGGCATCGCCGACGACGTCAAGATGACCGGCGAGCGCGAGCACGAGCTGGCCTACGACCGGAACCCGCTCAAGTCGATGTACTCCCAGACCCGGCTCTGGGCCGAGGTCAGCCGGGACCTGGCGGAGATCACCCAGCCGGTGCTGCTCCTGCACTCACGGGTCGACAACATCGTCCCGGTGGCCAGTTCCGCGTACTTCCTCGAACACATCTCGAGCACCGACGTCACCGAGATCTGGCTGGAGAACTCCTACCACGTGGCGACGCTCGACAACGACGCCCCGCTGATCCACGATGAGTCGGTCCGGTTCATCGAGCGGGTCGCGAAGGCCGCCCGCGCTGGCGCCCCCGAGGGGTGAGATTCTTTCGCCATGGCCGAGAAGGACGTCGACGAGCAGTTCGCCGCGATCATGGCGCACTGGGACGACGTCGCCCTCGGCCTCGACCCCTCCGGTGACCCGCACCCGGACGCACCGGACGACAAACGTGACGACCCGACGCGCGATTCGGACGCCGTCGAAGCGGCCGCTGCCGCGGCGCCTGTGGCTGACGAACCGGTTCGCAACGAGCCCACGGCCGACGACGTCGTCGAGGACCCGGAGGACGTCGCTGCGGATTGGGACGCCGACCGCGAGGAGGACCACTACACGCCACCGCCACCCGCCCCGCTCCCTCCGTCGGAGGACAAGCACTTCTGGCTGATGGTCGTCGCGCTCGTCTCGGGGCCGCTGCTCTTCCTCTACCTGCTGCTGTTCAACCGCGACGGCAACGGCTGGTGGATGCTGTTCGCCCTGCTCGTGTCGATCGCGGGGTTCGTCCTGCTGGTGCTGCGCCAGCCACTGGAGCGCGACGAGGGCGACGACGGCATCCGCCTCTGACCGTCGCTGATCATCCGCATCACGACGCCGTGTCCGAGCGCACCCTCTCCGACCGGGATCGTGGACCATTTCCGTCGCCAGGGCGTAGGAAGTCGTCCACGATCCCGGCGCCGCGCCCCCGCGCGCTGACCCGGACTACTGGCCCAGTCGGGCCAGGTCCGCGGCGCCGATGAGGCCGGCCTCGTTGCCGAGCTCCGCCGCGACGATCTCGGCCTCGGGGCGGTACCCGCGGCCGGTCAGCTGACGGCGGAACGTCTCCCGTGCCGGGTCCAGCAGGAGCGGCCCGGCCGCGCTCACCCCACCGCCGACGACGAACGTGCCCGGGTCGAAGGCCGCCGCCAGGTTGGCGATGCCGACCCCCAGCCACTCCCCGATCTCGGCCAAGAGCTCGATGGCCGTGGGGTCACCGTTCTGGGCGGCCGCGGTGATGAGCGGCCCGGTCAGCTTCGACGGATCCCCCCCGACCGCGCCGAGCAGGTCCTCCGCTACCGGCGACCGGGCCGCGATGAGGTCCCGCGCCTCCCGGACGAGGGCGTTGCCACTCGCATACTGCTCCCAGCAGCCCTTGTTGCCGCACTCGCACCGGATCCCGTTGGGCACCACCTGCATGTGCCCGAACTCGCCGGCAATGCCGTACCGCCCCCGCTGCACCCGCCCGTCGATGACGATGCCGCCGCCGATGCCGGTCCCCAGGTTGACGATCATGAGGTGGCTCTCGCCGCGGGCCGCCCCGAACTTCCACTCGGCCCACGCCGCGGCGTTCGCGTCGTTGTCGACGGTGATCGGGACGTCGACGCGCCGGGCCAGGGCGTCGCGCAGCGGCTCGTGCCGCCACGACAGGTGTGGCGCGAACACCACCGTGGCGCGGTCGGCCGCCACGAACCCCGCGGCGCCGATCCCGACGGCGACGACCTCGCCGAGCGCGTCGGCCCGCACGGTGTCCACCAGCTCGTCGACGACCGCGACGATGGTGTCTTCGACGACGTCCGGCGACATCGACCGGTGCGGGGTGTCCCGACGGGCCCGGGCGACGACCTTCCCCTGGTCGTCCACGGCGCCACCGGCGACCTTGGTGCCTCCGATGTCGATCCCGATCGCCAGGCGGCCGGTCATCGCCCCTCCTCGCCGTCGACGTGGATGTCCTCCACCTCAGGTTGCGCGCGGCACGGCGGGGGCGATCCGGATTCGTGCCACCGGCTGGCCGCGACGTCCCGCAGCGTCTCCGTCACCGCCGCCGCCAGGTCGGCCAGCCGGTCCAGCGTCTCCGGCCGCACCGTGCGCACGACCCGCAACAGCTGGCAGACCGGACAGAGCCGGCACACGTCGCCGTCCGCCGTGATGTGATCCACACCGGGCACGTGACCACAGGTCGGACACGGCTCGACTTCAGCCGTCGGTCTCGGAGGTCGGTCCGTCGCGTCGGTCGCGTATGCCCCTGCGCTCATCTCGTCCTGTCCGGAGGCGCCGCTGCCGGCCAGCAACGCGTCCAGGAAGCGCGCGGTCTCCTCCGCGACCGACCCGACCGGAGGTCGCGCTTCGGGTGACTCGCGTTCCGGCGCGTTCTCAGCCATGGGAGACCCCTCGCATACCGTGCTCTGGTTCCACCGGCTCGCTCGGCACCGGCCACAGGTCGGGGTCGGGCTCGAACGTCACTCGCAGCGTCCCTTCGTGGACTCGCGCGCCGCGGACGACGCACCGTTGGAGGACCGCGGGCAGGCTGAGCACGCGGCGATGGTCCCCGACCGTGATGAGCAGCTCGCCCGCGCGCCGCTTGAGGTCGACCTGCGGCGCGGCGACCAGGGGCAGCGGCAGGCTCAGCACGTACCCCTTGTCGGACCGGCGCACCCGCAGCCGTGCCTGCCCTCCGTTGCGGATCGGGGCCAGCAGCCCGAGCGGGTCGTCCGCGGTCGCCACGTCCCCCTTGACCAGCCCGGCGAGGTCGTCCAAAGCTTCCGGACCGATCGGCTCACCGGCCAGGTAGGGCACCCGGACGACGGGCAGGCCGGCGAAGGACTCCGCCACCTCGTCGAGTCCGGCTCGCTGAGCCTCGTTCCAGGTACGCCGCCAGGGGTCGCCGCCGTCTGGGCCGACGGCCGGCATCACCCGGTTCACGACCACACCGTCGACGGCGAACCCGTACAGTCCGAGCGACGTCCAGGTGCGCCGCGCCTCGGCGACCACCAACCGCTCCGGCGTGAGGACCAACCGCACGGACGCGGACGGTCCGGTCAGCAGGGCGTGAACGTCGCGCATCTGCCGGTACCACGCGGCCACGGTCGAGGCCACCTCGGGTGACGGCAGCGGCATCCCCGCGGCCGCCGCCGCGGCCGGTCGCAGCGTCCGCATGAGACCGCGCTGGGCGGGCAGCAACCGCTCGAGGTGCCACGCGAGCGCCTCGGGCAGCGCAACCAGCCGCAACGTCTCCGCTGTCGGCGCGCAGTCGACGACGACGAGGTCCCAGCTGCCCGACTCCGCCCGGGAGCGCAGCTCGAGCAGTGCCGCGATCTCCTCCGCGCCCGGCAGTGAGGTGAGCTCCTCTGCGACGACCGGGTCGATGCCCAGGGTGTCGAGGACCTCGAGGAGATAGTCCTGCACCACCCGCCATGCGGTACCCGGCTGTCCCGGAGCGCTCACCTGGAGGGCATCGAGCCGCGGCTCCACCTCGACCGGCTCACCGGCGGTCAGCGAGAGGGCAAGCGCGTCCCCGAGGGAGTGCGCGGCGTCGGTCGACATGACCAGCGTCCGTGTGCCCGACCGCGCAGCTCGGACCGCGCAGGCGGCCGCGCTCGTCGTCTTGCCGACGCCTCCCTTCCCGGTGAAGAGGACGATCCGCACGAGCCCGTCAGCCCTCGACGCGCTTCTTCAGCTCCCGCAGCGCGGTGTCGACGATGACCTTCTCCGCCTTGCGCTTGAGCATGCCCAGCATGGGGATGGTCAGGTCGACCGCGAGCCGGTAGGTCACGTCGGTGCCGGACCCCTTCGCGACGAGGGTGTACGAGCCGTTCATCGCCTTGAGCACGGTCGCCTTGACCAGCCCCCACGAGACGACGCCGGTGCCCTCCTCGTCGACGTCCCACTCGTAGTCGAGGACATAGGTGTCCTTGATGGCCCCCGCGTCCATGACGAACTCGACCCGGTCCGGCCACCCGTCGCCCTCCTCTGAGAGCACCGTCGCCGACTTCACCTCCGTCGCCCACTTCGGGTAGTCGCCGAAGTCGGCGATCACGTCGAGGACCGCGCCGGGGGCGGCGTCTATGACGATGGAGCTCTCCGTGCGGTCGGGCATGCGCCGAAGGCTACAACCAGGGGTACGCGGCGGACCGGCCCGTCGATGCCTGCCCCACGAGTATCCTCCGACTCGTCAGTACCCGCTCGAGACCACGCTCGAGGAGCCTGCCGTGTCACAGCCCCTTCGCGACAAGGTCGTCGCCGCCGTCGTCACCCCGACCACCGAAGGGAACCTCGCGCACACCGTAGTCGTCAACGCCCAGACGGTCCCGGACAAGGTCGTCTTCTCGACGCGCGCGGCCGGCGGTTGGCAGGACGTCACCGCCGCGGCGTTCGCCGACGAGGTGGCGCGGCTCGCCAAGGGGCTCGTCGCCGCCGGCGTCCAGGTGGGCGACCGGGTGGCGCTCATGTCGCGGACCCGGTACGAGTGGACGCTCGCCGACTACGCGATCTGGACCGCCGGTGCGGTGACCGTGCCGATCTACGAGACGTCGTCGCCCGACCAGGTGGGCTGGATCCTCGAGGACTCCGGTGCCGTCGCCGTGATCGTCGAGACGGCGACGCACGCGGGCGCCGTGGCCGCCGTGCGTGACCGGCTCCCGGGCTTGCGCGACGTCTGGCAGATCGAGTCAGGCGCCCTCGACGAGCTGAACCGAGCGGGCGCCGACGTCAGTGAGCAGACCCTCGAGGCGCGCCGGGCCAGCACCGACCGCACCTCCCTCGCCACCATCATCTACACGTCCGGCACCACGGGTCGCCCCAAGGGCTGCGAGCTGACCCACGGCAACTTCAAGGACCTCGCCGAGAACGCCAGCGAGTCGCTGTCCTCGGTGGTCCGCGCCGACGGTGCCGCCACGCTGCTGTTCCTTCCGCTGGCCCACGTGTTCGCGCGGTTCATCGAGGTGCTTTGCGTGGAGGCCACGGTACGGATGGGTCACTCCAGCGACATCCGGGCGCTGCTCGACGACTTCGCGTCATTCCGGCCGACGTTCATCCTCGCGGTGCCACGCGTCTTCGAGAAGATCTACAACTCCTCCGAGCAGAAGGCCGAGGGTGACGGCAAGGGGCGCATCTTCGCCACGGCCGCGGCCACGGCCATTGAGTGGAGCCAGTCGCTCGACGCCGGTGGGCCCGGGCTCGGGCTGAAGCTCAAGCACGCCGTGTTCGACCGTCTCGTGTACAGCAAGCTGCGGGCGGCGATGGGCGGGCAGGTCCGGTACGCGGTCTCCGGCGGCGCTCCGCTCGGCACCCGGCTGGGTCATTTCTACCGAGGCATCGGCGTCATCGTCCTCGAGGGCTACGGGCTCACCGAGACGACGGCACCCGCGACGGTCAACGTGCCGGAGCGGGTCAAGATCGGCACCGTCGGCACGCCGCTCCCCGGGGTGGGCGTCCGCATCGCCGAGGACGGCGAGATCCTCGTCCGGGGCGTCAACGTGTTCACCGGCTACCACAACAACGAGGCCGCGTCCTCCGACGCGCTGCACGACGGGTGGTTCCACACCGGCGATCTCGGCGACCTCGATGACGACGGCTACCTCAAGATCACCGGCCGCAAGAAAGAGATTCTCGTGACGGCGGGCGGCAAGAACGTCGCTCCCGCGGTGCTCGAGGACCGGCTGCGGGCTCACCCGCTCGTCTCGCAGTGCATCGTCGTCGGCGACCAGAAGCCGTTCATCGCAGCGCTCGTCACGCTCGACGCCGAGATGCTCCCGACCTGGGCGAAGAACAACGGTCTTCCGGCGTTGACCCTCGAGCAGGCGCGCAGCAACGACGCCGTCCTGACCGAGCTGCAGAAGGCCGTCGACGACGCCAACACCGCGGTCAGCAAAGCGGAGTCGATCCGCAAATTCGCCGTCCTGCCGAGCGACTTCACGGAGGAGAACGGCTACCTCACGCCCTCTCTCAAGCTGAAGCGCAACCTCGTCATGAAGGACTTCCACGACGACGTCGAGGCGCTCTACGCCCCGGCTTCGAGCCGCAGCTGACTCGCATACCCTCGCCGCGGCTCAGCGCGAAAGGCGCTTGAGGTAGGCGAGCCAGTCGGCGACGAACGCGTCCTGCGTTGTTCCCAGGACGGTCTCGAACGCCGAGCGCGCCAGCTGGTCAGCCGGGTTCCGCACGCTGGGCTCCCCGGCCTTCGGCCCGGCGACCGCTCGGTAGAAGGCGACGACCTTCGCCTGCCCGTACTTCTGCCTCAGTCGCGACACCGCGAGCCACGCCCCGCTGTAGGAGGGCGCGATCTGTCCCTTCGACGGATCGAAGGCGACCTCGTCCGGCAGCGAGGTCGGACCCTTGCCGGCCCGCACCTGGTCGAGGAGGTCGTCAGTGACCGACCGGACCGGCAGGCCCGTGGGAGCCAGAGCGACGTCGTCTGCGAAGCCCTCGGACAGCCAGACCGGTACGGCTCGTGACGTCGTCGCGCGCACCGTGGCGTGGGTGAGCTCGTGGGTGACGACGACGGAGCGACCGGTCGGGCTGAGCTCCTTGAACGCCTCGGGGTTGAGGTAGACCCGGTCGCTCTGGGCCGAGGTGTCCCGAACCAGGGGACCGTCGGTGACCGCGGCGATCTGTTCGAAGCCGCTTCCGCGACCGGCCCCGAGCAGCGCCGTGAGCTTGTCGAGCGAGCTGGGCGCCACGACAACGGTCGGCTGGGCCTCACCCCAGACCGCGGCGATCCGATCGTGCGCGGCGTCGCCCAGAGCGAGGTATGCGCGCAGAGTCACTTGCGGCAGGTCGCCGATGACCAGGGTGTGTGAAGAGCTGGCGACGGCCAGTCCGATCAGGTCGAACGGTTGCGCGTCGTTCTGCCCGTCGGCGACACCGGTGAAGCGCCAGCCCTCCGACGTGCGCTTGAGGACGTAGGAGACGGTGTAGTCGCGCTGTCCGGGGTCGTAGCCGGTGAAGGCGTAGGTCTGCCGCACCCGAGTCACCCACGCCTCCGGTTCGCCGGTCGTCGAGGCCCCCGGCGGCCGCTCGACGTCGATGTTGCGCAGACCGAGCTTGCCGACCGGCAACAGCGTCATGCGGTCGAAGAGTGCCGCCTGGTCGGCGCCGAAGCCGCTCGCCGGGTCGGTGACGGTGGCCAGCCAGGCGGACTTGTCCTTGGCGTCGACGGCGGCGATGCGCCGGGTCACCAGATCGGACGCCGCCTGACGAGCCTCGGTCGCAGGCTCGGTCGTCGGCGAAGGCGGTGGCGTCGAGGCGGTGTCGACCCGGGAGATCTGCTCCGTGCCGGTCCCCGACTCCGCGGCCGAGCTGCCGACCAGCGAGCACGCGGCGGCCAACGACACCACGGCGACGGCGGACACGGCCGCGGCCGCCATCGAGCCGCGCCGACGCCGACCGTCCGCTCGGCTCTCCGCTCGAGGGGCCGCTCGCACGGATACGCAGGCCGGCATCCCCCCGCGCCGACCCCTGTTCACCCCCAGATCTTAGACGGCACGGCTGTGCGCCGTGGCCGCCTCCCTCGCGACGCGGTCAGCCGACCGCCCGCTCCCCCGTCGACGTATCCGGGAACGGCTCCCGGCGAGCGACAAGCGAGCCGGCCACGCCGGCGGACACCAGGCCCGCCGCCACCAACCGGTCAACCGCCCGCCGCTCCCCAGCGTCGAGCGGCAGCTCGCCGTCGGACAGCACGACGACCGGCAGCGAGGCCAGCGCGGTGACCACGCAGTCGTCACACCGAGTCCCGCGGACCGGGCAGCGTTCGCAGTCCACGACCATCGGGTTGTCGGCTCGCATGGCGCCTCCTTCGGGTGGTCTCAGCCGCTCGACCTGACGAACAGAACGCTAGGACCGACCACCGACACCCTCCGCGACCCGACCGGACGTGACCCCCGACCTGGGTGCCGACTCGGCCCGCCGGTACCCGCCGCGCGCCTGCCCGAGGCTGTCGGAGCGCGCGGTTACCGTCGGCCCTGTGAGCGGCAGTGGCGGCGCCGGCCCCGGCGTCGGGGGGGTCCAGGGCACCCTCGACGACCTTGGCACGCCGCTTCGGGGCGTGACGTTCGTCGTCGTCGACCTCGAGACCACGGGCGGCAGCGCGTCCGCGTCGTCGATCACGGAGGTCGGAGCGGTCAAGGTTCGTGGCGGCGACGTGCTCGGCGAGTTCCAGACCCTCGTCCGCCCCGGCGAGCCGATCCCCATCTTCATCCAGGTGCTCACCGGCATCACCAACGCCATGGTCGCGCAGGCACCGCGGATCGAGTCGGTACTACCGGCGTTCCTCGAGTTCGCCCGAGACAGTGTCCTCGTCGCGCACAACGCCGGGTTCGACGTGTCGTTCCTCAAGGAGGCGGCGCGCGCGACCGGTCACCCGTGGCCGGGGTTCCGAGTACTCGACACCGTCCACCTCGCTCGCCAGCTCGTCATGAAGGACGAGTCGCGCAACCACAAGCTCTCCTCGCTCGCCGTCGTCTTCGGCGCGACGACGACACCCGACCACCGCGCTCTGCACGATGCCCGGGCGACGGTCGACGTCCTCCACGGTCTGCTCGAGCGAGTCGGCAACCTCGGCGTACACACCCTCGAGGAGCTGTCGAGCTACACCTCGCGGGTCACGCCGGCGCAGCGGCGCAAGAGGTTCCTCGCCGAGCACCTGCCGGCGCTGCCGGGCGTCTACATCTTCAAGGACGAGCGTGGCCGACCGTTGTACGTCGGCACCTCGCGCAACATCCGCGCGCGCGCCCGGTCCTACTTCACCGCCTCCGAGCAGCGGTCCCGAATGGCCGAGATGGTCGGCCTGGCCACGAGCATCCAGCCGATCGTCTGCCAGACGATCCTCGAGGCGCAGGTCCGCGAGCTGCGGCTCATCGCCGCCCACAAGCCGCGCTACAACCGCCGGTCGACCCGACCCGAGCGGGTGATCTGGGTCAAGCTGACGCACGAGCTGTTTCCCCGTCTGTCGATCGTCCGCGAGGTCAAGCCCGACGGCGCGCGCTACCTCGGTCCATTCCGGTCGCGACGATCGGCCGAGGCGGCGGTCGCCGCCGTCCACGAGGTCGTCCCGCTGCGGCAGTGCACCGGCAGACTCTCGGCCCGGGGCAACCGGTCCGAGTGTGCTCTGGGCCAGATGGGCCGGTGCGGCGCGCCGTGCTCCGGCCGACAAACCGCTGAGGAGTATGCGTCGGTCGTCGGCGACGCGGTCGGCCTTCTCACCGGCGACGCCCGTCCGGTGACGGATGCGCTGCTGGCTCGGATGGCCGCGCTGTCGGAGCAGGAGCGCTTCGAGGACGCCGGCACGGTCCGTGACCGGCTCCTCCACCTGGTCCGCGCCGCGGCCCAGACCCAGCGCATCGCCCCCGTGGCGGCCAGTCCCCAGATCGTGGCGGCGCGCCGGGCCGATGCCGGTGGCTGGGAGCTGGTCTGCGTGCGGTTCGGCCGGCTGGCGGGCACCAGCGTGAGCCCGCCGGGCGCCGACCCGATGGTCTACGTCCGCACCCTCTGTGCCACGGCGGAGGTGGTTGAGCCGCCGGTCCACCCGGCTCCCGCCGCGACGCCCGAGGAGACCGAGATCATCCTGCGGTGGCTGGAGTCGCCCGGCGTACGGATCGTCGAGCTCGACGGCTCCTGGTCGTGCCCGGTCGGAGGGGCCGGCGGCGTGCGGGCGCTGCTCGACCACGGGCGGTCCAGCGACGTCTCGGCGTTCGACCGCGACCTCGCCGCAGCCGGCTGACCGGGCCGCACGCATCGGCGAGTCGGTGCCGGAACGCTCGGACCGCCGAGCTCCCGTCCCTCGCCGGTGGAGGTATCTGAACGCCCTATCGCTCGTTAAGCTCTCCACCCACGCGGCAGGCGCACTGACCTGTAGTTCAATCGTCCCGTGATCACCGCCATCGTCCTGGTCAGCTGCGACGTCGACCGCATCCCGGAGGTCGGTCAGGGCATCGCGGAGCTCGACGGCGTGACCGAGGTCTACTCGGTGACCGGCGACGCGGACCTCATCGCGATGGTGCGCGTGCGCGATCACGAGCAGCTCGCCGACGTCATCGCGGACCGCCTCAACAAGGTCGAGGGCGTGGTGGGAACCGACACGCACATCGCGTTCCGCACGTACTCCAAGCGTGACACCGAGGCGGCCTTCTCGATCGGCCTCGAGGGCGGCGACTGACCGACCGCGATCGCTCAGCCGGTGCGCGTCGCGGCCACCCACGCCGCCACGAGCCGAGTCGCCGCGCCCGAGTCGATCGCCGACGCCGCCCGGGCCATCCCCGCCCGGATGTCCCCCTCGAACGCCTCCTCCGACGAGCCTGAGTCCGAACCGGTCAGCGCCAGCGCCAGACCGGCGTTGAGCACCACGGCGTCCCGGACCGCACCGCCCTCACCGGCGAACACCGTCCGCACGACCTGCGCATTGTGCGCCGCGTCCCCTCCGCGCAGGGACGACGTGGGCTGCGTCGACAGGCCCAGTCGCGTCGGGTCCACCACGCGCGAGACCACTGACCCGGCTCGCACCCACCACACCGTCGAGGTCGTCGACAGCGTCAGCTCGTCCAAGCCGTCGTCACCGCGGAACACCGCCGCGTCCCGCCCGCGGGCCGCGAACACCCCGGCCAGGATCGGCGCCATTCGCGCGTCGGCCACCCCCACCGCCGCATACGTGGGCTGAGCCGGGTTGGTGAGCGGCCCGAGGAAGTTGAACGCCGTCGGCACCCCGAGCTCGCGCCGCACCCCGCCGGCGTGACGAAAACCCGGGTGGAAGGCCTGCGCGAAGCAGAATGTGATCCCCGCTTCCTCCGCCACCTCGGCGACCCGCGACGGGGTCAGCCCGAGGTCGACGCCCAGCGCCTCGAGCACGTCGGCCGAGCCCGACGACGACGACGCGGCCCGGTTGCCGTGCTTGACGACGCGCACTCCTGCCGCGGCGCACACCATCGCCGCCATCGTCGAGATGTTGACTGTATGCGCGCGGTCGCCGCCGGTGCCGACGACATCGAGAGTCGTGCCCGGCACGGTTATTCGGTTCGCGTGGGCGAGCATCTGGTCGGCGATGCCGCGCATCTCTTCTACCGTCTCGCCCTTGGCCCGCAGCGCCAGGAGGAACCCTGCGACCTGGGCCGGCGTCGCCTCACCGGACATGACCTCGTTCATCGCCCACTCGGCCCGATCGGCACCCAGGTCCGTCCCGGCCAGCAGCGTCGTGAGGACGTCGGGCCAGGTAGGCGTGACGGTCGGAGCCGTGTCGCTCATGGGTGACCCACCGGGCGGCACGTAGACGGCAAGGACGTCGTCAGGCTGCGGAACCCGCGCGGCGACCCAGCTCGGCGACCGCTCGGGCGACGGCGATCGGGTCGAGCGGGTGGGGCACGGCGAGGTCGGCCTGGGACCAGGCCGCGAGCCAGCCGTCCTGCGGCCGACCGGTCAGCACGAGGATCGGCGGGCAGTCGAAGATCTCGTTCTTCAGCTGCTTCGCCAGCCCTAGTCCGCCGATCGGCGACGACTCGCCGTCGAGAACCAGCACGTCGAACCGCTCCACCTCGACCGCCGCCACCACCGCCGCGGGAGTGGCGCACTCGAACCAGGAGGCCACTTCGACGTCGCGGGCCGGGCGACGTCCGACGGCCAGGCGCACGGCGTCGCGGGTCGCGCTGTCGTCGCTGAACAGCAGCACCCGGATCGAGGTGACCGGCGTGGCGCCCGAGCGCCCCGACCCGCGGCCCGTGGGAGCAGGATCGGTCGAGAGGGTGGGCGCGGAACCCTGGCCACCGGGCGACTCGGTCATGGCGCCGATCGTAGCGAAGGGCCACCAGCCGCGGCCGCCCGCACACACCGCTCCCGGAACCACGGGCCTCCGCCGCCGCCCCGTCCGGGGTGTTGCTGCGCTCGATCGGACCTTGCCCCCATAATGACGACGTGGCAACCGCATCGGCAGCACCGTCGCGCTCTGTGCAGCTGGGCTCCGGTCCGGCAACCCGGCCCAACATGGTGTCGGTCGGCACCATTGTGTGGCTCGGCAGCGAGCTGATGTTCTTCGCGGGGCTGTTCGCCATGTACTTCCAGATCCGCTCGGTCTCCTCCGACCTGTGGGCCGAGCAGACCGAGAAGCTCAACGTCCCGTTCGCCTCGGTGAACGCCCTCGTTCTCGTCATCTCGTCGGTGTGGTGCCAGCTCGGCGTGTTCAAGGCGGAGGCCGGAAAACCGGCCCGCACCGGCAAGCTGTGGCAGATCAGGGAATGGGGAATGCGCGAGTGGTACGTCCTGACGTACCTCTTCGGCGCGTTCTTCATCGGCGGCCAGGTCTTCGAGTACGCCGATCTCGCCAGCGAGAACGTGACGCTCTCCTCCGACCGCTACGGGTCCGTCTTCTACCTGACCACGGGATTCCACGGAATGCACGTGACCGGCGGCCTCATCGCCTTCCTGCTCATCATGGGCCGGACGTTCGCCACCAAGCGCTACACGCATACGCAAGCCGTCGGCGCCGTCGTCACCTCGTACTACTGGCACTTCGTCGACGTGGTCTGGATCGCCCTGTTCTCCACGATCTACCTGCTCAAGTGACCCGGTCGACAGAGCCAACGCAGGAGTCATCTCAGCCCCCGGACGTGAGGACCGCCCCGTGAACGCCTTGGCCGCCCGCCGACGCCATCCCGCCGCGATCGCGGTGCTGCTGTTCCTCGGCCTGGTCCTCGTGGGAACCGCATACTCGCTGCTCGCACCGAAGTCGGCGCAGGCCTCGGCGCCGTCGGCCGATGACGTCGCCACCGGTCGGCAGCTTTTCCTGGCGAACTGTGCGACCTGCCACGGGCTCAACGCCCAGGGCACGCAGTCCGGGCCGACCCTGGTCGGGGTCGGGGCGGCCGCGGTCGACTTCCAGGTCGGCACCGGTCGCATGCCGCTCGCCGGCCCGGGCGTCCAGGCGCAGCGCCAGGACGAGATCAAGTTCAGCGAGGAGGAGATCGCCGCGATGGCCAGCTACGTGGCGTCCCTCGCCCCGGGCCCCGCCATCCCCAGCGAGGAGCAGCTGAACACCGAGGGCGCCGACGTCGCGCTCGGCGGCGAGATCTTCCGGGTGAACTGCGCGATGTGCCACAACTTCGCCGGTGCCGGAGGCGCGCTGACGCGCGGCAAGTATGCGCCGACACTCAAGGGCGTCGAGGACGTGGACATCTACGAGGCGATGCTCACGGGTCCGCAGTCGATGCCCGTCTTCAACGACCAGAACATCACGCCGGAGAACAAGAAGAACGTCATCGCGTTCATCAACGGCGTCTACGAACGGCCACAGCAGGGCGGCATGAACCTTGGAAACCTGGGGCCGGTGTCGGAGGGCATGTTCATCTGGATCTTCGGCCTCGGCATCATGGTCGGCATCGCCGTGTGGCTGGGCTCGAAAGCCGCGTGACACCCCCTACTGCGAGGCTGGCACAAATTTGTTCTAATCGTCAGCAGGACGAGTCGACAGGATCGATGCCCACATGAGCAACGACGACACTCCGCACGGCGGAGGCACCATGGTCGAGGACGGGGGATCCGACTCTCGTGCCCTGGTGCGGCTCGACGAAGGACACCACGTCGGCACAGGGGGTCTTCCGGCGGAGTTCCAGAATCCGGGCCTCCCTGAGCACGTCCACCGCCTCGCCGATGAGACCCCAGCCGCAGGCAAACGCGCCGAGCGTCAGGTCGCCACGTTGTTCGGCGTGTCGATGCTGGCCACGGTCGCCTTCCTCGTCGCCTACTTCGCCATCGACTACACCGTCGACGTCTTCGTCCCGGGGATCGGCACGACCAACCTGTTGCACCTCGTCCTCGGCGTGACGATGGCCGTCTCGCTGCTCGGCATCGGGTTCGGTGCCGTGCACTGGGCGAAGGCGATCATGCCCGACGAGGAGATCGTCGAGGAGCGTCACCTCCAGCGGTCATCCGACGCCACTCGCAAGAAGGCGGCCGATCTCATCCTCGGCGGCGGGGAGATGGCTCAGCTGGGCCGCCGTCCTCTGCTCAAGTACTCGCTGGGCGGCGCACTTGGCCTCTTCGCACTGCCCTTCGTCGTCCAGGTCGCGGGTTCTCTGGGCAACCCCACCGAGGTCAGCGAGCTCGCGGAGACGCTCTGGGACATCCCGAAGAACCCGGACGGTTCCCCTGGCGCGCCGATCCGGCTGATGCGCGACCCCGAGCTGACCCCGATCAAGGCGAGCGACGTCACCATCGGTTCGGTGTTCCATGTCATGCCGGAGACGCTCAAGGAGAGCACGCATGTCCTCGAGGACAAGGCCAAGGCCGCGGTGATCCTCATGCGGCTCGACCCGTCGCAGTTCGCTGCCGACGAGAGGGGCCGCAAGACCCAGGACTGGGGTTACCAGGGGATCATCGCCTACTCCAAGGTGTGCACGCACGTCGGCTGTTCCGTGGGTCTCTACGAGCAGCAGACGCACCACCTGCTCTGCCCGTGCCACCAGTCGACCTTCGATGCCACGAGGGACATGGACGTCATCTTCGGGCCGGCCAAGCGGCCGCTGCCGCAGCTGAAGATCACCGTCGACGCCTCGGGGTATCTCGTCGCAACCCAAGGCTTCACCGAACCGGTAGGCCCGAGCTTCTGGGAGCGCAATGAGTTCGTCAACGAATGAGCGCGTGAACCCTCGCAGTGCTGAGGCGCTGCGCGAGCACGACGAGGTGTCCGAATCCGCACCGAGCGGCGGCATGAAGGCCTCCGGCGGCATCGCCGGGTGGCTGGACGACCGCACCGGCGGTGCGGGCTTCGTCGCGTTCCTGCTGAAAAAGGTCTTCCCGGACCACTGGACCTTCATGCTCGGCGAGATCGCGATGTACTCGTTGATCATCTGCCTGCTCACCGGGGTGTTCCTGACGTTCTGGTTCGTCCCGAGTGCGGGTCAGGTGGTCTACGACGGCTCCTATCTGCCGCTCCAAGGCATCACGGTGTCCGAGGCCTACCGGTCGACGGTCGACATCTCCTTCGACGTTCGAGGTGGCCTGCTCATCCGGCAGATCCACCACTGGGCGGCTCTGCTGTTCATCGTCGCCATCACCGTGCACATGCTGCGGGTGTTCTTCACCGGCGCGTTCCGCAAGCCCCGTGAGATCAACTGGGTGATCGGCACGATCCTGTCGATGCTGGCGCTCATCGAGGGCTTCGCCGGCTACTCGCTTCCGGATGACCTGCTCTCTGGCGCCGGCCTCCGCGCGGCCGAGGGGTTCATGCAGTCGATCCCGATCGTGGGCTCCTACATCGCGTACATCGCCTTCGGCGGCCCGTTCCCAGGCGAGACGATCATCCCGGTCCTCTTCTCGGTGCACATCCTGCTGCTCCCGGCGATCCTCGTCGGGCTGTTCACGGCCCACATCGTGCTGGTGTTCGTGCACAAGCACACGCAGTATCCCGGGCCGGGGCGCACGAACATGAACGTGGTCGGCTATCCGTTCATGCCGGTCTACATCGCCAAGGCGGGCGGCTTCTTCTTCCTCGTCTTCGGGGTCGTCGCCTTGATCGCGGCGCTGGTGACCATCAACCCGATCTGGGCCTACGGCCCGTACGACCCGTCGCCAATCACAGCAGGGTCCCAACCCGACTGGTACATGGGCTTCGCGGACGGAGCATTACGGCTGCTCCCGGGCTTCCTCGAGTTCGACGCGCTCGGCCGGACGTGGAGCTTCAACGTGTTCCTCGGGGCGATCGCCCTCATCCCGGTGCTCTTTACCATCCAGGGTGTTTACCCGTTCCTCGAGAAGTGGATCACCGGCGACAACCGGGAGCACCACCTGCTCGACCGTCCACGGAACGCCCCGGTTCGCACCGGTCTCGGCGTCATGGCCGTGTCCTTCTACCTCATCCTCTTCATCGCGGCCGGCAACGACATCATCGCGATCAAACTGCACCTGTCGATCAACGACATCACCAACATTCTTCGTCTCTCCATCTTCGTCGTCCCGCCGCTGGCGTTCTGGATCACCAAGCGGATCTGCCTGAGCCTCCAGCGCCACGACCGCGACACGGTGCTGCACGGCCGCGAGAGCGGCACGATCATCCGCACCGCGGAGGGCCGGTTCTTCGAGAAGCACGAGCCGCTGGACGGGTACGAGCGCTGGCCGCTGGTGCAGCAGGAGGTTCCCGAACCGCTGGTGCTCGGCTCGCAGACCGATGCCAACGGGGTCGCCGCCAAGCACGCCCGCTCGGAGCGGATCCGCGCCCGGCTGTCGCACTTCTACTTCAAGGACCGGGTCGCACCAGTCACCCCTCCCGAGCTGGCCGCCGCCCACGCGCACGGCGAGCACGAGGCGATCACGCCGCCTCCCGAGACGTCGATCTCCGTCGAAGGACCCCCCGAGACGCAAGGTCTGGCGTCGCCCACCTCGGAGCGCGAGGTCGTCAAGCGCGCCCCGGAGAAGGACCTCTAGCCCCAATCCTTCTCGTCGCTAGTACTGCGCGACCAGCCGCCGTGCTGGTCCGTCGACGGTGAGCTGCCCGCCGTAGGGCAGCACCCACTGTGGTGACGTATGGCCGAAGTCGACCCCGACGCATACCAGCGTGTTCGGCCGGTAGGTGTTGAGCGCGCGGAGAACCGCCTCCTCCTGCTCGACGCAGTAGCGGTGCCGCTCCTCGTCCGACGGCCCCCGCAACCCGGTCTCGGAGTTGGACATGTCGCTGGCTCGGGCCCGCGCCACGACAATGGCAGCGAACTGCTCGAGCAGCCCGCGCTCGCCCAAATTGCGCAGAGTCCGGAACACCTCGGTGGACGAGGGTCGCTCCTCCGAGGTCTCGAGGAGCAGCACACTGCCTCGGTATGCGTCGGGAGGCCGCACCCAGCGGCCGACGCCGAGCGTCCAGGCGAGGATCTCGATATTGCCGCCCCAGGTGGGCCCGGTGACCGCCTGGTCCGCGTGGTGCCAGCTCCACGGTGGAGCCGGACGCATCGACGGCGGGTCGATGAGGACGCGTGGCGAGCTCCACGGCACCTCGTCCTCAGTGAACTGGTCCGCCGCCGTGATGACGAGCTCGCCGCCGAACAGAGCCGCGGACAGGGACGCGAGATGGTCGAGGTATACCGACGGTCCTGGGCCGACATGCACCTGGGTCGACCCGCCGTGGAAGCCGGCGATCCCGTGGAACCACAGCCAGTTCAACAGGTTGGTGTTGTCGCTGTAGCCGAGGAACCGCGTGGGGTGCTCACGCACGACGTCCGCGTCGAGGTGGCGGAGCACGGTGATCTGGTCGTCGCCGCCGATCGTCGCGAGGATCGCGCCGACGGACGGGTCGGCGAACGCCGCCATGAGGTCCTCGGCGCGTTCGGCAGGGCTCGTGGACCGGCGCGTGGAGGCGTACTCCACCGGTTCGACGCCGACGACCTCCCGGAGCCGACGGAGGGCCCGGTCGTGGACGACGGGGTATTGCTCGGGGACCGCCCACGACGGCGAAACCACCGCGACGCGGCCACCGTGCGGAACGGGTGGGGGCACGAGCAGGTGGTGGGCCACGCCGGCCAGCGTGCCAGAGTGGAGCCGTGAGCACCTCTCCCGCGGCGATGAGCGAGGCGGAGTTCGACGAGGCGGTGGGAGACGCCCTCGACCTCATCCCGGAGGAACTCGCCCGGCTGATGAGCAACGTGGCGGTGCTCGTCGACGAGGAGCCACCGGCGCAGGAACCGGACCTGTTGGGACTCTACGAGGGGGTGCCGCTGACGGAGCGGGACGGCTGGTGGGACGCTGGGTCGCTACCGGACCGGATCACCATCTTCCGGGGTCCCTTGACCCGGGCGTGCGTCGACCGGGAGGAGCTGCTCGACGAGATCGCCGTCACGGTCGTCCACGAGGTCGCCCACCACTTCGGGATCAGCGACGAACGGCTCCACGAGCTGGGCTGGGACTGATCGACCAGACCGGTCAGTTGGCGTACTGACCCCTGTAGTGCTCGAACGTCCACCCGACGACGGCTACGATCCCGAAGAACGCGCCGATGATGAAGAGCCACCAGCCAACCGCGAGGCCGAGGAAGCAGATCGCCCCGGTGAGACCCAGCCAGAGCGGCCACCACGAATACGGTGTGAAGAAGCCGTAGTCGCCTTCCTGCTCGGAGATGAGTGCGTTGGGGTTGTCCTCCGGCCGGTTGGTGAACCGGCGGCCCGTGACCGTGAGGTAGAAGGTGATCAGCCCGCAGAGGGCGGCGGTGAGGAAGAGCCCGAACGGGCCGACCGGCTCGGTCCAGTGGGTCCAGAAGCCATAGAGGAAACCGACCGGAACGAAGAAGATAGTTATGGCCAGGAACATCCGGCTCTCGACCCTCACCGCGTCGCCTCCCCGCGGCCGGGACCACGCGTCTCACCGGACTCGCCGGCGTCATGGCCGGGCATCTCACCCAGATCGGGGGGTCCCATGGCCTTGACCAACGGGGACGCGTCGGGCGCCTGCACGGTCGGGGGCGCGACCTCCGGGTGATGGAGGTCGAACGCGGGTCGCTCGGAACGGATCCGCGGGATGCTGTCGAAGTTGTGGCGCGGCGGCGGGCATGAGGTGGCCCACTCCAGCGAGCCGCCGTAACCCCAGGGGTCGTCGTTCTCGATCAGCGGTGCGTACCGCCACGTCTTCCAGACGTTGTAGAGGAACGGCAGCGTCGACGCTCCGAGCAAGAAGGCGCCCGCGGTCGAGATGACGTTCGCGGTCTGGAACCCCTCCTCCGGGAGGTAGTCGGCATACCGGCGAGCCATTCCCTCGATCCCCAGCAGGTGCTGGATGAGGAACGTCGTGTGGAACCCGATGAACAGCATCCAGAAGTGGATCTTGCCGAGCCGCTCGTCGAGCATCCGGCCGGTGAGCTTGGGCCACCAGAAGTAGAAGCCGGAGAACATCGCGAAGACCACGGTGCCGAACACCGTGTAGTGGAAGTGCGCCACGATGAAGTAGCTGTCGGACAGGTGGAAGTCCAGCGCCGGGCTGCTGAGGATGACGCCGGTGAGGCCGCCGAAGAGGAAGGTCACGATGAAGCCGATCGCCCAGATGAACGAGGCGGAGAAGGTGATGGACCCGCCCCACATCGTGCCGATCCAGTTGAAGAACTTCACCCCCGTGGGGATGGCTATCAACATCGTCATGATCGCGAAGAACGGCAGGAGCACCTGTCCCGTCGCGTACATGTGGTGTGCCCAGACCGCCGAGGACAGCGCGGCGATGGCGATGAGCGCCAACACCATCGTCTTGTAGCCGAACAGTGGCTTGCGGGAGAAGACGGGCAGGACCTCGCTGATGATGCCGAAGAACGGCAACGCGATGATGTAGACCTCCGGATGCCCGAAGAACCAGAAGAGGTGCTGCCACAGCAGCGCCCCATTGCTCTCGGCATCGAAGACGTGCGCCCCGAACCGGCGGTCCGCACCGAGCGCCAGCAGCGCCGACGCCAGGATCGGGAAGGCGATGAGCACCAGGATCGACGTCACGAGGATCGTCCACGTGAACATCGGCATCCGGAACATCGTCATTCCCGGGGCGCGCATGCAGATGATCGTCGTGATGAAGTTGACCGCGCCGAGGATGGTGCCGAAGCCACTGAGCGCGAGCCCGAACACCCACAGGTCGCCACCGAGGCCGGGACTGTAGCTGTTGTCCGAGAGCGGTGCATAGGCGAACCAGCCGAACGCCGCAGCGCCTTGTGGGGTGAGGAAGCCGGCGCCGGCGATGATCCCGCCGAAGAAGTAGAGCCAGTAGGCCAACATGTTGAGGCGCGGGAAGGCGACGTCGGGAGCGCCGATCTGGAGCGGCATGACCGCGTTGGCGAAGCCGGCGAACAGCGGCGTCGCGAAGAGCAGCAGCATGATCGTGCCGTGCATCGTGAACAGCTGGTTGTACTGCTCGGGGGTGTCGACGACCTGCAGACCGGGAGCCGCCAGCTCGGTGCGGATCAGGAGCGCCATGATCCCCCCGAAGAGGAACCAGATGAACGAGGTGACGAAGTAGAGGTTGCCGATGACCTTGTGGTCCGTGGTCGTGACCCACTTGACGAAGGTCTGGCCGGGAAGCAGCTTTCGCCGCGTGGCCACCCGCTCGCCGGTGGAGTACTCGAGCGTCGACCCGCCGGCCGATGAGGGTGTCGTCGTCGTGGCGGCCATCTCTAGCTCCCGTTGGCGGAGGGGACGAGTTTCTGGTCCGCGGGCAGCACCGGCTCGCGGTTGAGGTCGATGGACAGCTGCCC
>Ga0307289_10000288_pt1 | contig 21302 bp, 20 predicted proteins | sample ER_DNA_143_FD_194483 | JGI IMG/M metagenome (GOLD analysis project Ga0307289, IMG submission 194483) | Bulk soil microbial communities from the East River watershed near Crested Butte, Colorado, United States - ER_DNA_143 | ecosystem: Environmental > Terrestrial > Soil > Floodplain | place...
GTACTCGGCCCAGCGCTCGTCGACGAGGCGGCGCACCTCGTCGCTCATCTCGATCTCCTCGGGCCACTCGCGCGTGCCCTCGGCCGGGCTCTTGTGCGTAGCGTCGATCCCGAGCTTGCCGCCGTAGAACTGCAGCGTCGGCGCGTGGTCGAGGTGGTCGAGCGGGCCCTCGCTGATCAGCACGTCGCGCTTCGGGTCGACGTTGGCGCCGACGCGGAAGAAGACCTCTTCGTAGTCGTGCACGTCGACCCACTCGTCGACGACCACGACCGACTTCGTCAGGCTCAGCAAACCGAGGCCCCAGATCGCATGCATCACCTTCTGCGCGTGGCCGGGGTAGCTCTTGCGGATCGAGACGATGCAGCAGTTGTGGAAGGCGCCTGCGACGGGCAGGTCGTAGTCGACGATCTCCGGGACGCTCATCCGGATCGCCGGCAGGAAGATGCGCTCGGTCGCCTTGCCGAGCCAGGCGTCCTCCTGCGGCGGCTTGCCGACGACGATCGACGGGTAGATCGCATCGCGCCGCATCGTCAGCGCGGTCACGTGGAAGACCGGGAACGGCTCGGGGGGCGTGTAGTAGCCGGTGTGGTCGCCGAACGGGCCCTCCTCGGTGAGCTCGTCCTTGGCGATGTAGCCCTCGAGCACGATCTCTGCGTTGGCGGGAACCTCGAGGTCCACGGTCTTGGCCTGCACGAGCTCGACCGGCTCGCCCCGCAGGAAGCCGGCGAGCATGAACTCGTCGACGTGCTTGGGCAGCGGCGCGCTCGCGGCGTACGCGGTCACCGGGTCGAGGCCGAGGGCGACGGCGACCTCGAGCTTGCCGTCGGCGAGCAGGTAGTCGGCGCGCCCGTCCTTGTGGATCTGCCAGTGCATCGCAGTCGTGCGCTCGTCGATCACCTGCAGGCGGTACATGCCGACGTTGCGCCCGCCCGTGCGCGGGTCCTTCGTGATCACCGCCGGAAGCGTGATGAACGGCGCCGCGTCGCCTGGCCAGCAGGTCTGCACCGGCAGCCGCCGCAGGTCGACCTCGTCGCCGGTGAGCACGACCTCTTGCACCGGCCCGCTGCGGACGCCCTTCGGCTGCGAGTCCGCGATCGACTTCAGCTTCTTCAGGCCGCGCACCTTCTCGGCGAGCCCTTGCGGCGGCTGCATCTCGAGCACGTCGCCGAGCCGGCGGCCGACGTCGTCGAGCGAGCCGGCGCCGAAGGCGAGGCACATCCGCCGCTCGGTGCCGAACTGGTTGATCAGCAGCGGGTGCTCGGACTTCGGGTTCTCGAACAAGAGGGCGGGCCCGCCCGCCTTGACGACGCGGTCGACGATCTCGGTGACCTCGAGGTGCGGGTCGACCTCGGCGGAGACGCGGACGAGCTCACCCTCGCGCTCGAGAAGGGCAATCCAATCGCGCAGGTCGGCGGCGGTGGTCATGACGGTCAGTCTACGAGCGCAGTGATCGCCTCCAGGGAGAGTGACGCGCCCTCGGTGCGGTATGCCTCGAGCCGGTCCTCCCCCATGAGAACGCGGAGCTCGCTCTCGACGTCTCTCCGAGCGCGTTCCGCGTAGGTCAAGAAGCTGAGATGGATGTGCTGCGCGAGCTTGTCGACCTGACCGAGCAACTTGGCGGCCGTTTCCAGGTCACCGGCGGCGAGGGCGAGAGCGCTGAAGCCGATCAGGTCATAGGCCGTGTTCTCCGTCCAGCCCATCCGCGACGCCATCGAATGCGCCTCCTGAAATCGCTCACGCGCCTCATCGAGCCGTCCCGCGCCCAGTTCGGCAAACCCGAGGTCGCACAGACCGTTCGCGATGCGCCATTCGCTATCGAGCTTCTTCGAGTAGCTCAAACCCGATTCGACGTTCGTACGAGCGCGCTCGAAGTCACCTTCGTCCATGGCGAGCAGGCCGAGGTTGTGGAAAGCCGCCGCGAGGCCCGCCGCATCCCCTAGCTGCTCGTTCATCGACCTAGCCCGCTCCAGACTGATTCGCGCCTCCCCGTACCGGCCGTCGGCGGTCGCGACGACCCCGAGCAAGTTGAGGCCGGACGCCACGCCGCTCTGGTCCTGCGACTCGGTGTGGAGCTCTATCAGCTGTTCCGCCATCTGCCGGGCCGTTGTGGTGTTGCCCAGCCGAAGGGCGATGAGACCGCCCCGCCTGAGTGCTTGACCGCGGATCTCTGGCGGCGCTTGGGGATCGCGATCGAGCGCCTCCTGGATGCGCTCGAGACCTTCACTCAGGTAACTGCGGTACTCCCAATAGCCGCCTAGAGCCGTCGCGAGCCGGAGCTCGAGCCTCGCGTCCCCGAGCTCCCTGGCAAGCTTCAGCGCAGCACGAAGATTGTCGCGCTCCGGGTCGAGACGGCCGAGCCATTCAGACGTCTGGGACTCGGCCTCAGACCCCCCGCTGCCGACGAGCGCGAAGAAGAAGTCGATGTGTCGGCCGGCGATCTCCGCGAACGTGCGCTCGTCAAGCCGCTCGCGAGCGAACTCGCGGATCGTCTCCAGCATCCGGAAGCGCCCCTCTTCGTGCCGGACGAGGCTCTTGTCGACCAGGGACGTGATCATGTCCAGGTCCGCGCCGCAGACCTCCTCTGCCGCTTCGAGCGTGAATCCGCCCGCGAACACGGCCAGCTTCGCGAACAGGCGCTGCTCTTCCTCGTCGAGGAGCCCGTAGCTCCACGCGATCGTGTCGCTGAGCGTACGCTGTCGATCGGGCAGGTCGCGAGCGCCTCCCGTCAGGACGGGAAGCATCTGTCCGAGACGGTCGAGCAGCGCCGGAGGCGAGAGGATCCTCGCGCGAGCCGCGGCGAGCTCGATCGCGAGCGGCAGCCCATCGAGGCGGCGGCAGATCTCAGCCACAGCCGAGGCGTCTCCGTTGAGCTCGAACCCGGGCTTGACCGCCAGTGCCCGCTCGACGAAGAGCGCGACCGCGTCGGACTCGGCCAGCTCCGGCACGGGATACTCACGCTCTGCCGAGACCCGCAGCGGTGCGCGACTCGAGAGAATCGCCTGCACCGAGGAGGCATTGCGGACGAGGTCGCTGAGCTGGGGCGCCGTGTCGAGGAGGTGCTCGAAGTTGTCCAGGACGAGGAGCAGCTCGCGGTCGTGGAGATAGCGCGCCAGTGCCTCCTCTTCAGAGAGCCCGCCCGTCTCCTTGACCCCGAGCGTCTGCGCGATCGTCGGGACCATCAGCGACGGTTCGGCGATCTCGGCCAAGCCGACGAAGAACACGCCGTCCGTGAAGTCGTCGAGTAGGTCAGCTGCGGCCTGAAGTGCGAGCCGTGTCTTGCCCGCACCTCCGGGCCCGGTCAAGGTCAGGAGCCGGACGTCGGGGTTCCGCATCAGTGCGACCACCTCGGCCAGCTCACGCTCCCGGCCGATCAACGGCGTCGCTTGCGGCGGAAGATTCGTCGGCCGATTCTCCAGGCTCGCCAGTGGAGGGAAGTCCCGCTGGAGGCCTTCTGCGAGGAGCTGGAAGATCTGCTGGGGGTGGCCCAGATCCTTCAGGCGATGCTGGCCGAGATCGTGGAGAGCGAGCTCCCCAGGCAGATCGTCCTGGACCAACTGCTGCGCGGTCTGCGAGACCAGCACCTGCCCGCCGTGGCCTGCGGCGGCAATCCGAGCGCCGCGATGGATGGCCATCCCCACGTAACCCTCTTCTGTCCGCAGCGGCTCGCCCGTGTGGATCCCCATCCGCACGCGGATCGGCCCGGCACCGAGCATTCGCTGGCCATCCGCGGCCGCTTCGACTGCATCCCGCGCCCGCGCGAAGGCGACGAAGAACGCATCGCCCTGGGTGTCGACCTCGACGCCGTTGTGGCGCTCGAACGCGTCGCGCAAGATGCGACGATGCTCCGCCAGCGCCTCGGCGTAGCCGTCGCCGAGCTCCCGCAGCAGCCGGGTGGAACCCTCGATGTCGGTGAAGAGGACGGTGACAGTGCCGCCGGGGAGCTCGCGCACCCCTCAATGATCCGACAGAAGTGCCCCGGCGCCTAATGCCGGCGGTGGCGGCGCCAGCGGCTGAGCTCGCCGAGGACGATCACGCCGAGGAAGACCAGGCCGACGACCAGCATCGCCTCGATCACGTCGAGGCCCTCTTCGGCGGCGGTCTTGGCGAGCGGCAGCATCGGCGCGACTTTACCCGACCCGCCGCCGGTGGCTCTCGAGGGCCGGCTCGGCCGCCGCGCCGCCGCTCCAGCCGAGCCGCGCCTCCTCGCCGTGGCCCAGGGTGGCGGCCGTGGCCGCCCACGCCTCGCCGTCGCCGGGCAGGCCGTCGGCCCGCAGCTGGGCGCAGAGCGAGATCAGCGCCGCGAGGTCGGTGACGGCCTCGACCGGGCCGGCCTCGGCCACGCGGACGAGGCCGTGCGCGTAGAGGTAGTCGCCGAGCAGAAGCGCGGTGTCCTCGTCACGCGGCGCGAACAGGCGCGGTCGCCCGTAGTGCAGCAGGTAGCCCTCGTAGATCGTCTCGAGCCCGAGCGCATACCGCTCCTCGCCGAGCGGCGAGAAGACCGCCTCCAGCTCGCGGTCGGCTTCCGGCCGCAGCGCTTCGGCCCAGAGCCTGCTCTCCCCGGCGGCTTCCTGCGCGATCGTCTCCCACAGGTCGAGAGTTACAGCCAGCCCGCGAGCTCCTTCGTCCAGTAGGAAACGACGAGGTCGGCGCCGGCGCGGGTGATCGCGGTCAGCGACTCGAGCGCGGCCTGCCGCTCGTCGAGCCAGCCGCGCGCGCCCGCGGCCTTCAGCATCGCGTACTCGCCCGAGACGTTGTATGCGCCGACCGGAAGGTCGAAGCGCTCGCGCACCGCGCGCAGGACGTCGAGGTTCGGGAGCGCCGGCTTGACCAGCAGCGCATCCGCTCCCTCGGCCACGTCGAGCTCGCACTCGCGCAGCGCCTCGCGGACGTTGGCGGGATCCAGCTGGTAGCCGCGGCGGTCGCCGAAGGCCGGCGTCGAGTCGGCGGCCTCGCGGAAGGGGCCGTAGAAGGCGGAGGCGTACTTGGCTGCGTAGGAGACGATCGGCGTCTCGCCGTGGCCGTCTTCGTCGAGCGCGGCGCGCAGGGCGGCGACGCGGCCGTCCATCATGTCGCTCGGGCAAACGGCGTCCGCGCCCGCGGCGGCGTGGCTGACGGCGGTGCGCGCGAGTAGCTCGAGCGTCGCGTCGTTGTCGACCTCCTCGCCCTCGAGCACGCCGCAGTGGCCGTGCGAGGTGTACTCGCAGAGGCACACGTCGGTGAGGAGCACGAGGCCGGGGCTCGACTCGCGCAAGGCCCGGAGCGCGCGCTGGATGACGCCGTCGTCGTCCCAGGCGCCCGAGCCGTCCGCGTCCTTCTCGTCGGGGATGCCGAAGAGCAGCACGGCGCGCACGCCGAGGCGCTGGGCTTCCGTCACCTCGGCGACAAGATCGTCGACGGAGAAGCGCCCGAGCGCGGGCAGGTCCGGGTTCGCCTCGGTGGCCGGGCCGACAAAGAGCGGAAGGACGAAGTCGTCGAGATCCAGGCGCGTCTCGCGCACGAGCGCTCTCAGCCGGTCGCTCCGGCGCAGGCGCCGCATCCGAGTCAGAGGAAACGCGCTCACACCAACAATCTACGCGCTTCCACGCGCGCCAGCGCGCCGAAGACCGCGCCCAGCGCAACCAGCCAGAGGCTCTCCCGCAGCACCTCGCCCCAGGGGCTTAGGTCGTACAGCGCCGAGCGGAAGAACTTGACCGAGTGGACGAACGGGAGCGCGTTGCTGAGCCAGCCCGCGGGCGGGACGATCTCGGGAGGGATCAGCCCGAGGAAGACGACGGGCATCACCACGAGCAGCGCGACAAGCGAGGCCGAGCGGGCCTCCCGGGCGAGCGCCCCGAGCAGGGCCCCGAGGGCCCCGAGCGCACCGCCGGCGAGGACGAGCCCGACCACGAGCAGCGGCAGCCGCCGCCAGGCGACCCCACCCGTGACGTTCGCCACCTCGATGATCGTCCCGAACGCGATCGCGATCGCGAGGCCGACCGTGAGCGCAACCACGGCCGCGAGCGCGATCTTCGCCCAGACGAGGTGGCCGAGCCCGACGAGCCCTCGCGCCAGGCGGCCGATCACGTTCTCGTCACGCTCCGCTGCGAGCGAGCCGGCGGCCAGCAGCAGCGCGAGGAACGTGATCGTCAGCCCGAGCGCGTAGGCCTCCACCGAGGCGGAGAGCAGCTGAGTGCGGCCGCGTCCGGGAACACGCACGAGCTCGATCGGGTGCGCCGTCGAGCGCAGCGCGTCGCCGGTGTTCGCGAGCGCCAGGCGAGCGTCGTGAAGGAAGTCGAGCAGCGTCCGCGTCCGAGCCGTCTGCGGCATCTGGGCCAGCAGCCGCTGCGCCTTCGCGATCCCGAGCACGGTGATCGGCTGCCCGATGAAGCTGCCGTCGCCGCCCTCCAGGATCAGCGAGACGTACCGCAGATTGCTCTCGATGTAGGCGGTCTGGAGCTGGCGGTTGAGCGAGTAGACCAGGGCCTGCACCTGCTGCTCCACCCGCGAGGAGATCGCGCCGCGCGAGAGCTCGAGCTCGAGCTGCGGGCTCCTCACCAGGCCGCGCAGCGTCGCGACGAACCCGGGCGGAACGGTCACGACGGCGACGACGCGGCCGTCGCGCAGCTGCCGCTCGGCCTCGTCGTGGTCGAGGCGGACGAGCTTCACGTTCTTGCTCACCTCGCGGATCGTCCGGTCGACGTGGAAGCGGTGGCCGCCGAGGACGACAGTCGCCGGAAGGTTGTCTTCGTCCACGAACGCGACGCGCGGCTTCGCGCTCCCGTAGCTCGCGACGAGCCCGACGAGCACGGCGATCGCGAGCGGGTACGCGATCAGGATCCCGGCCAGCAGCGGCGAGCGCCGCAGGATGAGCAGGTCCTTCCGCAGCAGGAGCAGGACTCGACTCACGCCGACAGGCTCTCGGCCTGGAAACGGTCGTACTCGGCGAGCGGCCCGGCGAAGACGAGCCGCCCGTCGCGCAGGGCGGCGACCCGGCTCGCCTCGCGCTCGAGCTCGTCGAGGTTCTGCGTCGCGAAGACGATCGCCCCGCCCGCCTCGCGGAGAGCGGCCGCACGCTCCCAGAGACGGCGGCGCTGCTCGGGGTCGAGCGCCGCCGTCGGCTCGTCCAGCAGCAGCACGTGCGGGCTGCCGAGGAGCGAGATGGCGAGGTTGAGCCGCTGCCGGTTGCCGACCGACAGGTTCGCGCTCGGCGACGCCTCGTCGGGGAGCCGGAACGACTCGAGCAGCTGCCCGGCCACGGCGGGCGCGTCCGCCTCGCCCTCGAGGCGCGCGAACAGCTCGAGGTTCTCGCGCGCGGAGAGCCGGCCGTACTGCGCAGGCCGTTGCGGCGCCCAGCCGACCCGCGCGCCCTTACGCCGCTCGATGCGCCCCGTGCTCGGCTCGAGCGCGCCCGCGAGCAGCGCGAGCAGCGTCGACTTGCCCGCGCCGTTCGGACCGACGAGCGCGAGCGCCTCGCCGTCGAGGACCTCGAGCTCGACGGGCTCGAGGGCGCGCTTCCGGCCGAACGTGCGGCTCGCCCCGCGCGCGGCGAGTAGCGGTGAGCCAGGGGTCAACGGCTGGCCGCTGCCGGCGGGTCGGCCGGAGGCAGGGGCGCGACGGGGCGTTTGCCCTCGAGCTCGACCTCCACCGGAATCTCCCCGCCTTCCTGCCATGTCTCCAGCGTCACCCGCTCCGCGAAGAACTCCCAGATCGCCCGGCCCGCAGCCAGCAGCGGCAGGGCGACGAGCGCGCCCGGGAGCCCGTAGATCTCGCCGCCTGCGAGCAGGCCGAAGATGACGAGCAGCGGGTGGAGCCGCAGCGCGCTGCCCATCACGTTCGGGACGACGATGTGCCCCTCGACCTGGTGGATCCCGAGGAAGAGCAGCGCGACCCAGATCGCCGAGACCGGGTGCACGACCAGCGCGTAGACGAGCGGCGGCACCGCGCCGAGCCAGGGCCCGAGGTATGGGATCAGCTCGGTGACGGCCACCCAGGCGCCGAACAGCACCGCGTACTTGTCGGCCCCCGGCACCCAGCCGAGGGTGCCGAGCAGCCACATGCCGAGCCCCGCGCTCACGCCGATGATCAGCGAGAGCAGCACCTGCCCGCGCACGTAGCTCGCCAGCGAGCGCTCGATCCGCGTCAATAGCGGCGACGACCCAGGGTGCGGCGGGAAACGCCGGTCCACGGCCCGCCCGAGCCGCGGCATGTCGAGCAGCATGTAGATCGAGACCACGATCACCAGCACGAGCGCGAAGAGGAACTTCAGCGTGCCGATCGCGGCCCCCTCGACGAAGTTGATCACGTCGCCCGTGTACCTCGTGACGTCCTTCTTCTGGACCTGGCGAACGAAGTCGTGGCCCTGCTTCTGGACGTCGATGCCGCCGAGGCGGTGCGTGTCGAGCCAGTGCTGGAAGCGGTCGACATCGCGGTCCGCGTCCGTCCGAGGGGGGTGTCCGTTCTCGGCCGTAAAGTAGTCGTTGACCCGAGTCGCGCTCGACTTCGTCTGGTCGACGACCACCGAGCCCAGCGCGATCGCGGCGGCGAGGATGATGGCGAGGAAGCTGAGGTACACCAGCGCGACGCCGAACCCACGAGGGATCCAGACGCGGGTCAGCGCCCGGACGATCGGGTTCAGCAGGAACGCGATCAGGGCGGCCACGAGGAACAGGAAGACGACGTGACGCGCCGCCCCCGCCAGCACCCACAGCAGCAAGAGCAGGAGTGGCAGGCCGACGAGCTGGATCCAGCGCGGAATCTGAATCTTCGCGGCCCCGGCGACAGGCCCGGCCATGTCGGGCATCGTACCTCCCGCGTCGTACCGCTCCGACCACCTGCGTGGGACTGGGACTTCGGCACCGAGGGGGCACTCGCGCTCGAGCCGCGGCCGGTCTCTTTGCATGAGGAGGCAGGCTCGACTACCCTGCCGCGGATGCCACGCGCCTCAGCACAAGCGAGGCGGCGGCGGGCCGAGACGGCTGCCGCGCGCCGGAAGAGGCGATTGGCGGGGCTTGTCCTGCTCGCGTCGGTCGCGTTGATCACGCTGCTCCTGACCGCTTTTGGCTCGGGCGGCTCGACCGCGGTCCGGACCGCTGCACCCGCTCCCGCAGCCCGGCTCCTGCCGGCGGGCCCGCCGCGGCCTCAGGTCGTTGCGCTGCAGGGCCCGATCCGGCTGATGCTCCCGGTCGCGCAGTCGCGGCTGACCGCGATCGGCTACCACGCTTCCGTCGGTGCGCTCCCGCTGCGGCCGGTCGGGCGGCAGGTCAACCAGGGGCTCGTCGGACGCGTCGCGCGCAGCCTCTTCGGCACGAACCGGAGCGGCCTGCGCTACTACGTGCTCGGCGGAGGGAGCGGCCCGGCGACCGCGTCTCTCGACGTCGGCGCGCCTCCGGGCACGGACGTCTACTCGCCGGTCGACGGCAAGATCGTCGGGATCACGCCGTACGTCCTGGCGGGCAGGCACCTTGGCGCGCGCGTCGACATCCAGCCGAGCGGCGACCCCTCGAACGTCGTCTCGCTCACGCACCTGCGGCTCGACCCGAGCCTGACGGTCGGCTCGACGGTCTCCGCGACCACCTCGAAGGTCGGCACGATCCTGGACTTCGCCACGATCGAGCGCCAGGCGCTCGCGCGGGTGACCCAGGACTCCGGGAACCACGTGGCGATCGAAGTGCATCCCGCCGCCACGCTCTCCCTGCCCTGAGAATCCTCTTCGTCGCAGATGTCTTCGGCACGCCCGGTAGGGCTGCCGTGGAGGAGCGCCTCCCCGGCCTGAAGGAGAAGCTCGGCATCGGCTTCTGCGTCGTCAACGCCGAGAACGTCGCGGACGGCGCCGGGCTCACGCCGCGGCTCGCCGACCGCCTGCTCGCCGCGGGCGCAGACGTGCTCACGCTCGGCAACCACGTCTGGCGGCGGCGGGAGATCGGCCCCTACCTCGAGAGTTCGTCCCGCGTCGTGCGGCCCGCGAACCTCGCCTCGGGGTCTCCCGGCCGCGGGCTCGTCGTCGCGCAGGCCGAGGACGGCACGCCCGTCGCCGTCCTGAACCTGCAGGGGCTCCTCTTCATGAGCACCCCGGTGAGCCCGTTCGAGGTCGTGGACGCACTCGTCGAGGAGGCGCGCGAGGCCGCGCAGATCGTGCTCGTCGACTTCCACGCCGAGGCGACGAGCGAGAAGGTCGCGCTCTCACGTTTGCTAGACGGGCGCGTGACCGCCGTCTTCGGGACGCACACGCACGTCCAGACGAGCGACGCGCGCGTGCAGCCGGGCGGCACCGCCGCGATCACCGACGCGGGCATGACGGGCCCGCACGACTCGGTGATCGGGGTCAAGGCGGAGCTCGCCATCGGGCGCATGCGAACGGGCATGGGCGTCCGCTTCGAGCCTGCCGACGGCGACGTCCGCATCGAGGGCGCGGTGGTCGAGTGCGACGCCGAGGGCCGCGCGCTCAGCTGCGAGTCGGTACGCGTGCAGGTGCGCTGAGCACGACGAGCAACGCGACCAGCACGAGGTCGCGCGCGAGCAGCACCCATGACGGAAACGCCTCGAAGGCGACCAGGTCGAAGTAGCGGATCGGGAACCAGACCTGCGTCAGCAGGAGCGAGAGCCCGAGCAGCGCGGAGGCGGCAAGGCCGCGGCGCCCGCGCACGAGCGGCACGAGCGGCAGCAGCCAGATCAGGAACTGTGGCGAGAGCACCTTCCCGAGCGCGACGAACGCGACCAGCGAGGCGGCCGAGTAGCGGACGAGCCGCTCTCCCGTGGCCGGGCCGCGCGCGGCGGCGACCCAGAGCGCGAGCAGCACGACGACCAGGAGCGCGCTGGCGGCGGCTCCAACCGCATCCGGCAGCGAGCCGCCGAGGTTCTGCGAGCCGCGGCTCGAGTCCATCGTCAGCGCGAGCCCGCCGACGTGGTGCGCCGCGAGCAGCAGCGCCGAGCCGAGGCTCTCGATCTGCAGCGGCCGCGTCGTCTGGCGGACGATGCTCTCCCAGACCCCGTGCGGCGCGATCGCCAGGAACGGGAGGACGACGACCGCGGTGGTGGCCGCCGCCACGCCGAGGCAGCGCAGCGCCTCGCCACGCCCGCGCGTGCGCCAGACGTACGCGAGCACCGGCGGCAGCACGACCGCCGGGAAGGCCTTCGCCGCGATCCCGAGCCCGATCGCCGCGAGCCCGAGCCGCTCCCGCCGGGCGAGCACGGCCGCGAGCCCCGCGACGGTGAGCGCCGCCGGCCAGAGGTCGTAGCGGTAGAGGATCACCGAGCCGAGCACGAGCGGCGCAAGCGCGAAGAACCCGAGCGCGGCGGCCTGGCGCTCGGCCGAGGCGCGCAGCGACCTCAGCACGGAGGCCATCGCAGCCAGCGCGCCCACGCCGCAGAGCGCCATCAGGAGCTGGAACTCGCGGTTGTAGAGCGAGAAGCTCGGCTTGCCGAGGGCCGGCAGCGCGAACACGGGCAGCGCCCCCGGCGGGTACTCGACACCGAAGTCCCGGTACGGGACGTGCCCGTCCATGATCGCCGCGCCAAAGCGGTGGTACTCGACCGTGTCGAGGATCAGCGCGTGCTGGTACCAGCCCCAGTGGAGGAGCGTCAGGGAGGCGAGGAAGAGGCCGACGGCTCCGACGAGGAGCCGCTGCGGCTCACTCGACGCCGACCAGCTCTTGGCGAGGACGCTCAACCGGGGCGCGTACCGTTGCCCGCAGCGGCTCGGCCGCAGGTGCGAGCACCGCGAAGGCCGCGAACGGGAAGAACCAGGGCAGGTAGAGGTAGAACCAGTGGGTCAGCACGAGCTCGAAGCCGAGCAGCAGCGCGGCCGTCAGCGCGGCCAGCTGCAGCGGCGACTTGCGGCGCGGGACGAAGTACACGGCCGCAGCTCCGACGAGCAGCAGGCCTTCGAGCACCCACTGGAGGACGTGCAGGTCGGGCAGGCCCGCGTGGTACTGCCGCCAGTCCCAGATCGAGAAGGGCGACTCGCGCCCGATCTGCCAGCCGAGCGTGCGGTCCCAGAAGACGCGGGCCGCGTGCACGGGGCTCGGCTCGAGCAGCAGAATCGAGAAGGCCGCGAGCGTGGCGGCGGCGAAGCCCGCGACGAAGAGCAGCGACGGCCGCAGCCGGCGCTCCGGGTACGAAGCCCACAGCGGCCCGAGCAGCAGCGGCGCGAACTTCGTCCAGCCCGCGAGCGCGACTGAGGCGCCGCGGGCGAGCGGCGAGGTGAGCAGCCAGAAGCCCCAGATCAAAAACAGCGGCGGCAGGGCGTCGTTCGTGTTCGAGCTCGAGACGTACTGCGTGAACGGGTACGCGACCCAGGCGAAGGCGAGCGTGACCGCGAGCCGCGTGCCGCCGAAGCGCCGCCCGACGAGCGCGAGCCCGAACAGGCAGAGCAGGTCGAAGATGATCGAGCTCATGTGCGCAGCGGGGAGGTCGTCCCACTTGCCGGTCCAGCCGAGGGTCAGGTACCCGGGCAGGTAGGCCTCGTAGGCGACGGGCCCGTAGGTGTCGCCCTGCGGGTTGGCCGACTCGCAGCGCCCGTTGGTCTGGACGCGCTCGCGGGTCTCGCCCTCGCCGTCGGCCGGGCCGCAGGCCTTGCCGAGCTCGACGGGGAAGTGGCCGTACGGCGACTGGCCGTTCGCGATTCGGTTCGCGCCGATCACGCCCGAGTAGCCGACGTCGATCACGTTCGAGGCGCGCACGTTGAGGCCAACCCGGAAGCCGGCGGCGAAGACGGTCAGGGCGGCGAGCAGCCAGACCGGCCAGACGGGCACGGCGCCGGTCCCGAGCCGCCCGCGCCAGGCGCTCCAGACCATGCGCCCGAGCAGGTAGAGCAGCGGCGGGTAGACGAGGGGCACGCTGGTGAAGATCTCGCCGCGGTTGAAGAACCAGAGCGAGACCGAGAACGAGAGCAGCGCCAGCAGGTCGAGGTTGCGCAGGCTCAGCGGGCGGCGGAGGTCGGCCAGGCCGAGGAAGAAGAGCAGGCAGAAGCCGAGCCAGACCGCCGCGCTGTTGATCTCGCGGCCGCCGAACGCGCCGTCGTAGCCGCGGGCCATCTTCCAGGCGACCTGCGGCCCCGTCCACGCCTCCACGACCGCGCCGCTCGTGTCGTCCACCTTGCCGGTCGCGACCTCGCCGGCCGGGCCCGCCCAGACGTTCACCGTCCAGCGCTGCGAGTCCTTGTCGTAGGTCGTGTCGACCTGCCGCCGTTGCGACTTGTAGTGGGCCAGCCAGGCGGCGACCTTGCCGTTACTCAGGAAGATCCGCGTCACCTCGGCCTTGGCCAGGCGCTGCTCGGGCGGGCCGAGCGGTCCTTTGGGAACCCGAGGTGAGCCCGGCGCGGCGAGCGCCGGCCCCGCGAGGGCGAGGACGACCGCGGCCGCAGCGAGGGCACGCCTCATCGGCGTCAGCCTAGCCTGGTGGTGCGCCCCGAAACGACCAGAGCTTGTTGCCGACGAAGTTGAGCGGCGTGACCAGCACGACGGCGATCGCCTGCGCGAGCACCTTGTCCACCCCGAGGGAGATCAGGCCGGCCAGGAGCGCGAGGTTCGCGATGTAGGCGACGAGCGCCACCACGAGGAAGCGCAGACCCTGCCAGCCGACGTGGCCGCGCTGGTCGTGAAAGGTCCAGAGCCGGTTCCAGGTGTAGTTGTTCGTCACGGCGACGAGGAACGAGCAGGTCGCCGCCGCCGCGTAGTGGAAGCCCGCGCCCTTCAGGAGCGCCGTGTAGACGGCGAGGTTGATCGCGTAGCCGCTCACGCCGACGACGGCGAACTTGGCGAGCTGCATCCAGTTGTCCGGCCGGCGCAGCGCGCGGCCCGCGCGGGTGCGCGCCTGAGCGGTTGCGGCGAACAAGGCCATCGGCGCGCGAGGGTACCGAACCCCGCTCAGCGGGAGCGGCTGGCCGAGCCTTGTGTCCGCCTAGAGCACGAGGAAACCGTCCCCGGGCTCGTCCGCCGCGTCGCTCACCTCGACCTCGTCGACGCGCGCCCCGGCCGGGCCGCGGCGGCACCACTCGACCATCGAGTCCACCCGTTCCGGCTCGCCCGCGAAGACGGCTGCGACGCTCCCGTCCGGCTCGTTCCGGATCCAGCCCGAGAGCCCGAGCGACTCCGCCCGCGACCGCGCCTCGGCGCGGAAGAAGACCCCTTGCACGCGGCCGCTCACGCGCACGTGCACCTGCTTCATCCGGTAAAGCCCTCCTCGCCGACGAGCGGCACGAAGCGGCACGGCACCGAGTGGACGACGGCCGGGCCCTCGGGACTGCGAACGATCAGCTCGAGCCGCTGCACCCGCTGGCCGCCGACCGGCACGACGAGCCGCCCGCGCGGGCGCAGCTGCTCGTACAGGGTCTGCGGGAGCCCGGGCGCAGCGGCTGCGACGGCGATCGCGTCGAAGGGCGCGCGGCCCGGGAGGCCGAGGGTGCCGTCGCCGACGACCACCTCGACCCGCTCGAAGCCCGCTTCGGCGAGCCGCTTGCGCGCGGTCGAGGCCAGCTCCGGGATCCGCTCGATCGTGACGACGTCGGCGCCGAGCTCGGCGAGCACGGCCGCCTGGTAGCCGGAGCCCGTGCCCACGTCGAGCACGAGCTCGCCGGGCCGTAGGGCAAGAGCCTCGGCGATGCGGGCGACCATGTACGGCTGCGAGATCGTCTGGCCGTGGCCGATTGGGAGAGCCGCGTCCGCGTAGGCGCGCCTGCGCTCCGACTCGGGGACGAACGCCTCCCTCGGCACCCGCCCCATCGCCTCGAGCACTGCGTCGTCGGCGATGTCGCGCCCGAGCAGCTGCCGCTCGACCATCTTCCGCCGCGCCTCTGCGGGCTCAGGCGGCATCGGCGTACGCGGGCGGTGCCACGCCGAAGTGCGCGAGCGCCAGCGGCGCGAGGTCGACGATCCGGCGCGGCTCACCGTCGAGCCCGACGGTCAGGATCGGCACCTCGGAGTCGCCGGCCTCGAGCGACCCGTGGCTGCCGCCGCCGAGGTGGCTGCGGCCCGCGAGGTCGGTCAGCTCGACCCCGGGCGGCGGCGAGACGAGCAGCTCGCCCGCGTTCGGGTTCGCGAGCGCGGCCCAGGACCGCTCGAGCGCGTCGGGCTGGTCGAGGAGCGCGAGGTCGCCGCTCGTCCGCCAGACGCCCTCCGTCTTGGCGAAGCGCAGCTCCTCCCCGGCACGCCGCGCGACCGCCTCGTCGCCCTCGCGGTAGAGCACGACCTCGGCCGCAGCCGACCCGTCGAGGCGCCGCGCCAGCTCGGACACGTCCTCCCGGCAGCCGGGCAGCCGGTAGACCATCCCGGCGCGGTTCGAGGCCGCCACGCGCACGCCGTCGACCCCGGCAAAGGAGGCCTTCAGCGAGACCGCCCGGTCGACCCGCGTCTGGCCGTGGTCGGAGCAGACGACGACCGCGTAGCGCTCGAGGAACTCGTCGGGGCCACCGGCCGACTCGATCAGGGCGCCGACGGCCGCGTCGCTGCGGGCGAGCGCCTCGTGGGTCGCTCCCGGCCCGAGCGCGTGCGAGGCGAAGTCGTAGTCGGGCAGGTAGTAGACGAGGAAGTCGAAGCCGTCGCGCGTCACGAGCCAGCGCCCGACGTAGGCGGCGTACGCGTCGATCGAGCCGGTCGAGCGGCCGAAGACCGCGACCGGCGCTCCGGTCACCTCGGACTCGAACAGGCTGTAGAAGAAGAACTGCTTCGGCCCGTACGCGGGGCGCGTCAGGCCGGGCACGAGTGGCAGGTGCCGGGTGCGGCCGCGGTAGCAGGTGATGTTGACCGCGGCCGTCGTCAGCCCGGCGTCCTCGAGCGCCTCGTAGACGGTGACCGCGTCGCGGCCGAGGTGCTGCTCGTTCATGTTGAAGACCGCGTCGAGGATCGAGCGGCGCGCTCCGGCCGCACGAATGGCGGCGAAGGAGGAGCCGTACTCGACCAGGCGCCGCTCCTCGCGGTTCCACCAGACGAGGTGCGGAATCCGGTGGACGTCGGGGTGCGCACCGGTGGCGATCGAGGAGAGGCAGACCGGCGTCAGCGACGGGAACGTCGAGACGCCGCGCCGGTAGCTGCCGTGCTTGGCGAGGAACGAGAGCGCGGGCGCCGCGCCGGTCTCGACTGCGTCCTCGAAGACCGCGGGCGTGAGCCCGTCGATCACGACGAGGATCAGCTTCTTGGCGGTCGCCATGGTCAGTCCCGCGCGAGGCTGCGCAGGCCGGCGTAGCGCTCGCCGTCCCGGCGGCGCATGCGTCCGGCGAGCGCCGGGAGAGCGACGGCCTCGAGGTAGCCGACGACGGGGATGAGCGCGAGACCGGCGAGGCCGACCGCGGCGAGACTCACGAGCACGGCCGTTCCTCCCCTCGTGCCGCCGCGGCTCAGGGTCCCCGCGACGACCGAGGCGACGACCACCGCGCCGAGCGCGCCTCCCACCCCGCCGGCCACGGCTTCGTGCCACCCGCCGATCGCGTAGCCGACTCCCGCTCCGGCTGCAACCGCGACCGCGGCGACCACGACCACCAGCCCGCGGCGGGGCGCGGCCAGCGCGGAGAACAGTGCGCCGATGCCGATCCCGACCCCGAGCGCGACCCCGATCCGGTAGGCCTCCCACATCGCGCCCGGAGTGTAGACGCGGGTTCTCGGGCCAGGTTTGAGGGGCCCGTTTGCAGGGCAAACATGGCTTCGATGGCTGACGACCCACGCCCCCTCCTCGTCTTCTTCGGCGCCAACCACTCCGGCCCAGCACGGCGCATGGAGAGCCTGATGGCGCACCTCGCCCGCAAGGAGCGGACTCGCCTCCGGGTCACCTCGATCGACATCGAAGAGCAGCCCGAGCTGGCCGAGCGGTTCCAGGTGAGCACGGTGCCGACGCTCGCGCTCGTGAAGGGCAAGCGGGTGGTCGGGCGCCTCGAGGGCCGCGTGAGCGTGCCCAAGATCGAGCGCATGCTCGAGCCGCACCTGGCCGCGTAGGACCGACCGAACCGCTAGCCGGCTTCCGGCGTATGCACCTCACACAGAGAAGAGGAGGAGCATGCGTAGAGCACTCATTGCGTTTCTGGTTGTCGGGGTCTCGCTCGGGGCGGTTCTCACCGCTGGCGCAGGAACGACGGCCGGTACGACCAAGCTCGCGGCGAAGCTGCGCGGCGCGAACGAGCGGCCGGCGGCAAAGGCCTCGAACAAGGGGCGCGCCGAGTTCCGGCTGACCCCCCGCACCGGGAAGGTGTGCTGGGAGTTCACGATCGCCAAGATCGACGGGAAGCCGAACCAGGCGCACATCCATCTCGGCAAGCGCGGCGTCTCGGGCAACGTGATCGTCCCGCTCGGTGCGAACTACAAGCGGCAGGGCTGCACGACCGCGGCGAAGGCAACCGTGCGGGCGATCCTGAAGAGCCCCGGCGCCTACTACGTGAACGTGCACAACGCGAAGCATCCGGCCGGCGCGATGCGCGGCCAGCTGGTCCGGGAGGCCTAGGCCTCCCACGAACGAGCCCGGCGGACCCTCGCCGCCGGGCTCTTCGTTCCTCAGTGCTGCTCGAGCCGCCGGATGACGGCGAGCCCGAACTCGGCGGCGCGGGCGCCGTCGACCACGCGATGGTCGAAGGTGATCGCGATCGTGCCGGTCGGGCGCACGACGACCTCGCCGTCGCGGACGACCGGGCGCTCGGCGACGCGGCCGATGCTCAGGATCGCCACCTCAGGGTGGTTCACGATCGGCGTGGTCAGCAGGCCGCCGAGCTTGCCCGCGCTCGTAACGGTGAACGTCGAGCCGCGCAGCTCCTCGGGCTTGAGCGTTCCCGTGCGGGCGGCCTCCGCCAGGCGTGTCACCTCCGCCTCGAGCTCGTCGAGGGCGGCCTGGTCGCAGCCGCGCACCACGGGGACGACGAGCCCCTGGTCGGTCTGCACCGCGAAGCCGAGGTCGTAGCGGTCGAGATAGACGACCTCGTCGCCCTCGAGGCGCGCGTTCAGCTCGGGGTATTCCTGCAGCGTCTCGGCGACGGCCTTCAGCACCGTCGGGACGAGGCGCTTGAGCTCGACCGCGCCAAAGTCGCACTCCTCGACCCAGGTCACCGGGGGCACCTCGCGGTGGGCGCGGGCCATGTGCTCGGCGACGAGCCGGCGAACGCCTCGCAGCGGCTCACGCCGTCCCTCCGGGGCCTGACCCGGGGACAGTCCCTCGGCCCCGGCCGAAGCGCGCACGTCCTCTTCGATCACGCGTCCCTGCGGCCCCGTCCCCTCGACGGCGGAAATGTCGACTCCGAGCTCGTCGGCCATGCGCCGGACGAGCGGCGTCGCCCGGACACGTCCCGACTGGCCACGGGCCGGGGACTGTCCCTGGGCCTCGTCCGGAACGGACGGGGCCGGCTCGGCACGCGGTTGCTCGGCCGCGGGAGCGGCGCCGTCCTCGCCGATCACGACCAGCACCGTGCCGACCGGAACGACCTGGCCTTCCTCGACAAGGATCTGCGCGACCTTGCCCGCGGCCGGCGACGGGATCTCGACGGTGGTCTTGTCCGTCTGGATCTCGACGAGCGGGTCGTCCTCGGCGATCTCCTGCCCTTCGGCGACGAGCCAGCGGGCGATCTCGCCCTCGGTCAGCCCCTCGCCGAGGTCCGGCAGCTTGAACTCGTAGGCCACGCCTAGATTCTTCCCGAGCCAAGCGCGCCGTGAGGCAGCACGGCGTGGACGCCCACAACGCCGTTCACGACCTGGGTGATGCGCAGGTCGACGACGAGGCTCGCGAGCGCGAGCGCGTCGCGCCGCTCCAATCCGTGCTGACGCTCCATCAGGCCGAGCATCGCGTCGATTGCGCTGACGGCCGCGTCGTCCAGGCTCTCGCCCAGCCCGAGCGTGAGCCAGCCCTCGCCGGTGAGCGCAACCGGCCCCGAGAGCTCGAGGTCGTCGCGCACGCTCAAGGTCAGCTCGGTGCGCTCCAACGGGCACTCGATCGCCGTCGACGAGACCTCGCCGTCACCCTGCAGGGCGTGACCGTCGCCGGCGGAGAAGAGCGCGCGGTCGACCGGAATCGGCAGGAACAGCGTCGTCCCGGCAACGAGCTCCTTGCAGTCGAGGTTCCCGCCGCAAGGCCGCGGCGGCCCCGTCGGGTGAACGCCCGGCTCGTCCGGAGGCATCCCGAGCACGCCGAGGAACGGCGCCAGTCGCAACTCCCGGCCGTCGCGGTCGCGGCCGAGCCCCGAGTCTGCGTCGAGCTCCCATGCGAGCACGCGGCTCTCGCCGCCGCCGACCCCGAGCCGGTCGTTCACGAACGACGGCCAACCGCCCGCGACGGTCAAGCCAAAGGGCCCGACCCGCACAGCGTCGATCGCGACCTCGAGCGTCTGCCCCGCCTGCGCGCCCCGCACCGCCACCGGGCCGATCAGCGCGTGACCCGCGTCGAGCTCGGGATCTCGCGGCTCGAAATGCCGACGGTCCGACCCGTCGGCGCGCGGCGGCTCGAGCCCCCAGCCCGCATCCAGGGTCGCGAATGCGATCGTGTCTCCGGACTCGACCTCCAGGATCGGCTCGAGCGCGCGCGAGAAGTGCCCGTGCAGGTTGCGCCGCTCGAGCGGAAGCTCCACGACCGTCATGACGAGTGCCGCCTCGTTGGAGAGCGGCGCTCGTCGAGCGCGGCGTTCAGCACCGCGGAGCCGACCATCAACCGCCCCACGAGCACGAGCGAGAACAGGAGAGCGATTGCAACTCCGAGGGCACCGTAGGTGTCGGCGTGATCGGCGACCAAGCGGGTCGTAACGTAGACGTTGAGCACGTTGACGACGAAGAGCCCGGCACCGAACAGCAGCGAGCCCGGGATCAGCGCCTGCCAGCGGACCTCGCGGTGTGGAAGCTGCGTGGAGACGACGAGCCACGCGCCGCCGACGAAGATGAGGTAGACAAGCAGCGCCACCACCCCGCCCACCTGGTCGTGCCGGCGTGTCCAGCCGACGATCTCGACGGCGGTGAGATGGAGCAGCAGCGCGCCGATGAACACGCCGACGCCAGCGGCGGAGGTACGGACGCCGCGCCCGGACCCGTGCCACACGATCGCGTGCACCACCGCGATCGAGCGGTAGAGCTTGACGATCGCATAGAGGACGGTGGGCACCATCGCGAGGAAGAGGAGCAAGCGGCCGTCGCTCGACGACGCCGACGCGACCTCGGAGGCGATCAGCCCGGTCAGCCCGGCCTCCTTGGCCACTTTGGACGGGCTCTGGTCGACCGTCGCCGCGTACAGCCCGAGGCCGGAGACGCACAGGAGTGCCACCGGGATGAGCACGACGAACAGCCTGTAGGCGAGCGCGCCCGCAAGGAGCCCGCCGCCGATCGTCGAGTCCCGCTCGACGAAGCTCAGCCCGAGGTCGACCGAGTTGTGCTGGGCCCGCGAGGCCTCGACGTGCGCGCGGAGCAGCCGTCCTCGCTCCGCCCAGCGCGCGAGCCGGCCTGCGACCGTCGGCTCGGGATCGATCTCGATGGGCGCGGGCCTGTGCGACCCGGGATCGTCCGCGCCGGTCATACGCGTTGGCCCGAAAGCTCGATCTCGGCCGGCAGCTGGTCGGGATCGAGCTCGGCAGCGAGCTCGTCCCGGATCCTCGCGTCGAAGTAGACGTACGCCGTCGTGACGGCGACGAAGGGCATCGTCACGGCATACACGACTCCCGCGATGACGTTGACGAGCCAGAACGGTGCGTCGGTCGCCAGGATCAGCAGCACGCCGACGAGCGGGCCGACGACGAGCGCAAGCGCTCCGCCGAGGACGATCAGCGACGCGACCTTCAGCCAGCGCCGCCGCACGAGGCGGCCGCTTCGACGCAGCGCCCCGAGCGCGGAGGCCCCCTCGAGCTCGATGGCGGGCACGATCAAGGCCCACCGTCCGGCCAGCCAGACGGCGATCGGGATCAGGAAGATGGAGCTCGCAAGCAGCGAGACGACGAGAGCCGCGACCACGAGCGCTCCGAACAGCGGCGCGACGCTGTCGAGGGCCAACCGGTAGGAGCTGAGCGGCCCGATCGGCCTGCCTGCGTCGATCTCCACGAGAGCCCGGGCGGTCGCCGCCTGCACGAAACCGAGGCCGAGGAGCGCCAACGCCGTTCCCACCGCAAGCACGAAGAAGGCGGCGAGGCCGTCGTTCTCGCCACCGGTCTGGACGCCGAGGACACTGGTCGCTCCGAGGATCAGGGCCTGAAGAGCGGTGATGAGCAGGGAGATCGGCAACAGCAGCAACCCGATCCCGACGAAGAGCAGGATCCGCTCGACGTACATCCGCGCCGACGCCGCCAGGATCTGACCCCACGCGCGGCGGTGCGCGAGCCGAAGTGGAGCGGAAGGACGCCAGGTCGCCCGCGAGAGTCCGAGGACGACGAGCAGGACGAGCGCGGCCAG
>Ga0307289_10000289_pt1 | contig 21257 bp, 20 predicted proteins | sample ER_DNA_143_FD_194483 | JGI IMG/M metagenome (GOLD analysis project Ga0307289, IMG submission 194483) | Bulk soil microbial communities from the East River watershed near Crested Butte, Colorado, United States - ER_DNA_143 | ecosystem: Environmental > Terrestrial > Soil > Floodplain | place...
CCCGTCCGGAGCGACGGCACAAACTCGCCCCGCGGAAAATGCGCAGCATTTTCCGCGGCGGAGCCACCGGCCATTGCCGGTAGCAGGATCACCGTGTCGCTCTCGGCGACCGCCGTGTCGAAGCCCTCGCGCGTGCGGATGTCCTCGCCTCCCACATAGACGTTCGCGTGCTCGAGCTGGCCACGGAGGCCCGGGAAGCGGGCAATCAGGTCGTCGAGCAGGTCGCGAACCGTCCCGCCGTCCGCGAGCACCTCGCGCTCGCCTCCGGTCTCGGTCCGCAGCGTCGGGGGGATCCGCACCACGCTCATGCGCGCACCGGGTTGCAGAACTCCACGTAGTCGACGTACTCGGTGATCGTCGGGTGCCCGCCGCAGACCGGGCAGTCCGGGTCCTTGCGCAGCGCGACCTCGGTGATGGTGGTCGTGAGTGCGTCGAAGAGGAGCAGGCGCCCGCTCAGCGGCTCACCGATCCCGAGCAGAAGCTTGATCGTCTCGTTCGCCTGGAGCGAGCCGATCACGCCGGGCAGGACGCCCAGCACGCCACCCTCGGCGCAGCTCGGGGCGAGCTCCGGCGGCGGCGGCTGCGGGAAGAGGCAGCGGTAGCAGGGGCCGTCCTTGTCGAACACCGTCGCCTGGCCCTCGAACCGGAAGATCGATCCGTGGACGAGTGGAAGCTCGTGCCACACGGCGGCGTCGTTGACGAGGTAGCGGGTCGGAAAGTTGTCGGCGCCGTCGATGATCACGTCCCAGCCGTCGGCGAGGATCCGCTCAATGTTCTCCGAGGTCAACTGCTCCTTGTACGGCTTGACCTCGACGTCGGGGTTCAGCTCGCGGAGGGTGCGCGCTGCCGACTCCACCTTCGGCTCGCCGAGTGAGGCGGTCGAGTGGAGGATCTGTCGCTGGAGGTTCGTCTCGTCGACCACGTCGGCGTCGACGATCCCGAGCGTGCCGACTCCGGCCGCGGCGAGGTACAGCGCCGCCGGCGAGCCGAGCCCGCCTGCGCCGATCAAGAGCACCCGCGACTGCAGCAGCTTCAGCTGCCCTGCCTCACCCACCTCGGGGATCAGTAGATGCCGGCTGTAGCGCGTGCGCTGGTCGCGCTCTAGCCCGCCGGCGTCTACCTCGAGCGGGTAGCCGCGCCGCTTCCAGTCGTTGATGCCGCCGGCGAGCGAGACGACGTTCTCGTAGCCAAGCTCTTCCAGTGTTCGGGCGGCGAAGGTCGACCGGTTGCCGGCGGCGCAGTAGGCGACGATCTGCCGGGTGCGGTCGGGAACGGTCTGCTCGATCCGCGACTCGAGCCAGCCGCGGGGGAGATGGACGGCGGCCGGGATGTGGCCCTCGTCCCACTCCTCGCGCTCGCGGACGTCCAGGAAGACCGGCGGCTCGGCGTCGTCGTGTAGCTCGCGCGCACGCGCGACGTCGATCTCGTCGATCTGCTCTCTGGTCTCCTGGAGGAAATCGCGGTACGAACTCATTGCTTTCCAATTTATAGCGACTTGGCTCTGGCTATCGTCGCTCCGTGAGCCCACGTGCGCGGACGTACGTCTTCGTTGCCCTCGCCGCGGTTGCCGCCTCGGGGCTCCTGGTCGCGGCCGTGGCGTTCACACGGACCAGCTCGCCGCATGCTCAGAGCAAGGCGAGGCCGGCGCCGACGCTCGTCCTCGATCTCGGCGTGCGTACGGATCGCGAAGCAGTCGAGCTGCGGCGCGCCAACGCGCTCTATGCCGCCGGCAAGCACGCGGAGGCCGGCAGCATCTTCGCCCGCTACCGCTCGGTGCCTGCCGAGGTAGGGGCGGCCCTCGCAGCGTGGCCGGACGGGACCGTCGCGAGGCTCGAGGCGCTCGCCGACCGGCACCCATCGAGCGGGCTTGTGCTGCTGCACCTTGGCCTGGCGAGGGTTGCTTTCGGTGACACCCAGGCGGCCCAGGCTGCCTGGCGGCAGGCGCTCGCGCGCGATCCCGACACGGAGCCGGCGGTGCAGGCCGAGAGCCTGCTCTTTCCCCGGTTTGCACCGCAGCGGCCGGCATTCGTGCCGAGCTTCTCCCTCCCGCAAGCGATCGCCGGGCTACCGGCGCCGCGCCAGTTCGCGTTGCTCGCGCGGGAGGCTCGGGGTGGTGACGCCCGTGCGAAGCTGCTCTACGGCTCGGCGCTGCAGCGGCTGGGCCGCTCGGTCTCGGCCGAGCGTGAGTTCGCGGCCGCGGCCCGCCTGGCGCCAGGGGACGCGGAAGCCCAGGTCGCGGCTGCGGTCGGCCGATTCTCGAAGGCCAAGCCCGCCGTGGCGTTCTCTCGGCTCGGGCCCCTCGCCCGGCGCTTTCCTCATTCCCAGAGCGTCCGTTTCCATCTCGGCGAGCTCCTGATCTGGATTGGGCAGCTGAAGGAGGCTCGCCGGCAGCTCGACCTGGCCGTTCGGGCAGGGCCTACGACCCCGCTTGGGCAGACGTCGCGCACGTTCTTGCAGCAGCTGCTCAAGCGGTAGGACCGACCGCACCAAATTAGGGCCGTTCGGCCTATGGCGTCCGTCCGAAACGCATGCAACAGTGCCGCAGCTTCAAAACGGTGCCCATTGACCGTGAGCAAACGCCCAGTAACGTGAGCTAGGGATTTTCGGGGAGGGGGACCTTGAGCGCACAAGCCGAGAAGGCACGTCCGACAACCGTCGCCGAGCTGCTCGAAACCGACGAAGCGAAAGGTCTGCTCGAGGCCGCGCGGCAGACGGGATCGCTGAACACGACCGAGATTGCGCTGGCGCTGGACGAGCTCGAGCTCGATGCCGCGCAGATTGACGACTTCTACCACGCTCTCGACGAGCTCCAGATCGAGGTGCTCGAGAACGCGGCCGAGCCCGAGCCGGAACGAGCCGAGCCCGAGCCCGAGGTGCGGGAGATTTCGACCGACTCGCTGCAGCTTTTCCTCAAGGACGTCGGCAAGGTCGCGCTGCTGACGGCCGCTCAGGAGGTCGAGCTCGCGAAGCGGATCGAGCGCGGCGACCATCGCGCGAAGCAGGAGATGGTCGAGGCCAATCTGCGGCTCGTCGTCTCGATCGCCAAGAAGTACCGCAACCAGGGCCTGCCGTTCCTCGACCTGATCCAGGAGGGGACGATCGGCCTCGTGCGCGCGGCGGAGAAGTTCGACCACCGCAAGGGGTTCAAGTTCTCGACCTACGCGACGTGGTGGATCAGGCAGGCCGTTGCCCGCGCGCTCGCGGACAAGGCCCGGACGATCCGGATGCCCGTGCACATCGTCGAGAAGCTGAACAAGATCGTCCGGACCGAGCGCAAGCTACGTGCCGAGCTCGGCCGTGAGCCGTTCGCCTGGGAGATCGGCGATGAGCTCGAGCTCGATGCGGACGAGGTCGAGTCGATTCGACGGAGCTCGCAGCCGCCGGTCTCGCTCGAGAAGCCGGTTGGCGACGACGAGGAGTCCGAGTTCGGGCATTTCCTCACGGACGAGAACGACGCTCTTCCCGACGAGGTCGCCGAGGAGCAGCTGCGGAAGGCCGCGCTGCGGCGCGTGCTGGACAGTCTCTCGCCGCGCGAGCGCCGGGTGCTGGAGCTCCGGTACGGGCTCGACGGCGAGCATCCGCGGACGCTCGACGAGGTGGGGCGGACGTTCAACGTCACCCGTGAGCGGATCCGCCAGATCGAGAATCAGAGCTTGAAGAAGCTGCGCGCGCTCGCCGAGGCGCAGTCGCTGAAAGACGTAGCGGCCTAGCTTCGTCGTCGTTTTGAGGGACTGGCACCTGTGGTGCCAGTCCCTGGAGCGCTGTCGCATCTAGACTCCCGCGCCGTGGAACAGGCCTGGTTCGACGAGCTCTCGGAGTTCATCCGCATCCCCAGTGTCAGCGCCGACGCCGAGCGCGCGGCCGACGTCAAGGCCGCGGGCGAGTGGGTCTGCGATTTCGTCCGCCGGGCCGGGGGCGAAGCCGAGCTTCGCGACTGGGACGGCCACCCGCTCGCGCTCGGCGAGCTCAGGGCCTCGAACGGGAGCGGAGACGCCCCGACGGTGATCTGCTACGGCCACTTCGACGTTCAGCCGCCGGCGCCGCTCGAGCTCTGGGAATCCGACCCCTTCGAGGCGACCGTTCGCGGGGAGCACGTCTTCGCGCGCGGGATCGCCGATGACAAGGGCCAGCTGTATTTGCTTCTGAAGGCGGCCGAGCAGCTCGCGCAGGAGAACGCGCTGCCGATCAACCTGCGGATCTGCTGCGACGGGGAGGAGGAGACCGGCGGGCACTCGATCGTCGACTTCCTCGAGGCGGACGAGCGCGGCGGGGATGCTGCCGTGATCTTCGACACCGCGATGCTCAAGCGTGGTGTTCCGCTCTTCAACCTCTCGACTCGTGGCCTCGTCTACTTCCACGTCCGCGTCAAGACCGGCAACCGAGACCTGCACTCGGGCGTCTTCGGCGGTGCGGCGCTGAATGCGATCCATGCACTCACGCAGGCGCTCCAGGCAGTGCTCGCGAAGGACGGCCGGCTCCCGGAACCGCTCCGAGCCGGCATCGCGCCACCGAGCCAAGAAGAGCTCGCCGGCTGGGCCGAGCTGACTCCCGGTGCCGACGAGCTCGCCGCCCAGGGGGCTCGGCCTATGGACGCCAAGGCCGCCGAAGAGTTCTACGTCCGCACGTTTGCCGAGCCGACGCTCGAAGTGAACGGGATCGAGGGCGGCTCGCCGCACCTGCAGAAGACAGTCTTGCCGGTCGAGGCCCACGCGAACGTCTCGATCCGGCTCGCGCCCGGCCAGGACCCCGAGCAGATCGCGCCCGAGGTCGATCGCCTCCTGCGCGAGGCCGCTCCCGAGGGCGCCGAGCTCGAGATCTCCAGGCTCTCGTCGGCACGTCCCGGGCTCGTCGACCCGAAATCACCGGCGGTCCAGCTCGGCCTCGAAGCCTTCGAGCGCGTGCTCGGAACGCGACCCTTGCTCGTGCGCTCCGGCGGCACCCTGCCGATCGTGCCGGCGCTCGCCGACAAGGGCATCCCGACGATCCTGACCGGCTTCGCGCTGCCCGAGTCGAACATCCATTCGCCGAACGAGAATCTCCTCGCCGAGTACGTGCCGCTCGGCGTCAGGGCCGCGGCCGAGCTCTACAAGTCGTTCGCGAAGCTGGGTTAGCCCAGCAGAGCCGGCTCGTCCTCGACGAGCCAGGAGTGCCCGAAGCGGCGCATCTCGGCGATGATCGGTAGCAGCGCCTCGCCCTTGTCGGTCAGCTCGTACTCGACCCGTGGCGGCGATTCGGGGTAGCTGCGACGCTCGACAATCCCTTCGTCCTCGAGCGCCCGCAGCCGCTCTGAGAGCGTCCGCGGGCTGATCCTGGCGCACGAGTGCTCGAGCTCGGAGAAGCGGCGGGGCCCTTCGGAGAGGTCGTGGACGAGCAGCGCCGTCCATTTCGCGCCGATGATCTCGGCGCACGCGGCGACCGAGCAGGTCTCGTCGTGGATCGCCTTCATCGTGCGCACGGCACAAATCCTAGCGCCCGAGCCCAGGCAGCTACTTCTCGATCGGCTCGAGCTTGTAGCCGACGCCGTAGCGCGTCTGGATGAACGTGTGCTTTGACGCGGGGCGGTCGATCTTGTCCCTCAGCCGGCGGACGAAGACGTCGACCGTGCGGTCGCGGTGGGTTTCCCTGCGGCCCCAGATCTTCTGCAGCAGCTCGTCGCGGGTCGTCACGCGGCCCCGGTCGAGGGCCAGCGCGTAGAGGAGCCTGAACTCGGTCGGAGTCAGCTCGGCGTTGGCACCGTCGACGTACGCCTGTACCTCGCGCGGGTCGATTCGCAGCTCCTCGATGTCGATCGGGTCGCCACGCTCCTCGGGCTGGGCTCGTAGGCCCCGGCGGGCAGCTGCCTGCACGCGGGCGACGAGCTCTTTCATCGAGAACGGCTTGACGAGGTAGTCGTCGGCCCCGATCTGCAGGGCATGGACCCGGTCGTGCTCCGTCCCGCGGGCGCTGACGACGATGATCGGCGTGCCGATGCCCTCCGCTCGTGCCGACTCGATCAGCTTCCAGCCGTCGAGGCCGGGCAGCATCAGATCGAGGACTACGACCTCGGGCGCCTCGTAACGCAAGCGCGCGAGCCCGACCTCCCCGCGGCCCGCAGTGACGGGGTCGAAGCCCGCGGTCGAGAGATGCTGAGCCATGCTCGACGCGATCACGTCGTCGTCCTCGATGATCAGAACCTTCGTCATCGCACCTACCTTATTGAGCGTGAATCGCGACCCATACAGAGAGCTTCGAGTCGGCTTCACCGCAGCCGTCTCACACGAGTTGCGGACGCCGCTCGCGCGCCTGCTGGCGCTGATCGAGGGCGCCACCCTCCCCGGCGGGGATCCCGCCGCGGCGCTCGAGCAGATGCGAAGCGAGGTCGAGTTGATGGACGAACTGATCGACGACGTCCTCTTTCTGAGCGAGCTCGAGACGGGTCGCGAAGTCGTCTCGCTCGGCTCGACCGAGGCGGCGCCGCTGCTGCGGGAGATCATCTCCGAGCTCGCTGAGCGCTCCGAACGCGCCGGCGTCGAGCTGCGGGTGGAGATCGAGGACGAGACGCTCGAGCTGCCGCTGCGCGCCCGGATGTTGCGGATCGTCGTCCAAAACCTGGTGGAGAACGCGCTCCGGCACGCCGGCGAAGGGGCGAGCTGCGTGCTCGTCTTGCGCCGCGAGAACGGAGGCCGCCTGCTTTCCGTCAAGGACGATGGCGCCGGCGTCGACAGCGAGGACCTGGAGCGCCTGTTCGAGCGCTTCTACCGGGCCGATCGTGCCCGCGCCTCGCGGGGGAGCGGGCTCGGGCTCGCGATCGTCAAGCACGTGGTCGAGGCGGCCGGAGGGCAAGTCGAGGCCCACGGCGCACCGGCCGAGGGCCTCGAGATTCGCTGCGTCTTTCCGTAGCCGCCCTGCCTACGAGTGGATCTTGCGGACGAGCGCCCGGTCAGCGTTCTGAACAAGCTTTGGCAGTGGGTAGAACTTCAGCGAAGGACCGTACTTTTGGCCCGAGGTGATCGCCCAGCTGATGAACTGCTTGAGCGTCGCGGCCTTGCTGGCCTTGAGCGGCACGATCACGTACGTGAAGGTGCAGATCGGATAGGCGAGCTTCTGTGACTTCGGCGGGTTGACGATCGAGAGCTCGCCGTTCTTCGGCACGCGCTTGATCGTCGCCGCCGCGGCCGCGATCCCGCGGAGGCCGGGCAGCTGGAACTTGCCGGCGCTGTTCTGGACCTTGGCGAACTTGAAGCCGTTCTTCAGCGAGTAGGCGACGTCGACGTAGCCGATCCCGCCGTCGGTGCGCGAGACGACACTCGCAAGCCCCGAGCTGCCGCGGCCACCGATCCCGGTCGGGAAGCTCGGCTGGGTGCCGACGCCGACCTTGCTCTTGAACTCCTTGCTGATGCGGGAGAGGTAGTCCGTGAAGTTGTAAGACGTGCCGCTACCGTCGCTGCGGTAGACGGGCGTGATCTTCAGGCCGGGCAGCTTGACGCCTGGGTTGATCTTCTTGATCGCGCTGTCATTCCACTTCGTGATGTGGCCGAGGTAAATGCCGGCGAGGATCTTGCCGGTCAGCTTCAGGCCATATCCGACCCCCGGGACGTTGTAGGGGATTGACGTCGCCGAGAGGGCCCACGGGATCTGCTCACAGCCCTTGCAGGCCTTGGCCTGATCCGAGGTGAGCGGCGCATCCGAGGCGCCGAAGTCGACCGTGCGGTCCGTGATCGCGGCGATGCCTGCCCCCGAGCCGACCGAGCCGTAGGTGATCTGGGCGTTCTTGTAGTTGGCCTGCCATTGGGAAACGAGCGGGAACACGAAGGTGCTTCCGGCTCCCTTCAAGCTGCCGCTGGTCGAGCTTGCGGCGGCAAAGCTGGCACCGAACGCCAGCGTAGCGACCGCCAGTGCGGCCGCGATGGCTGTCTTCCGGGACACGTTTTTCGCTCCTTCTCCTCGATGACGCCTGCAGCATCGAATCCAGGTCCCCGGACGTGGGCTGAAACGTGGTGTTCAACTGGTGACGGTCCGGTGAACGCCGCAGGAATAGGCCGAAGGCGGCGTTATCGTCCGCGCGCGTGAGCGCTGTTCCATCGACGCAGCCGCTTCCAGCCCGCCGGAGGCTCGGGGATCGCTTCGGCGATTTGGCCCTGATGGGTTTGACCGGCGCGGCGACGCTGGCGGCGTTCTTGCTGCTCTTCGGGATCGCCTGGAAGATCCTCGACCTCTCGCGCCCGGCGATCTCGCGGTACGGGTTTGGGTTCATCACTCATCAGGGCTGGGACACCGTCCATCGGCAGTTCGGCGCGCTCGACCTGATCTGGGGCACCGCAATCACGTCCTTTCTCGCCCTGTTGGTCGCCGCGCCCGTCTCGATCGCGATCGGCCTTTATCTCAGCGAGCTCGCCCCGAGAGGATTTCGTCTGATCATCGGCACGCTGGTCGAGCTGCTCGCCGCGATTCCGAGCGTGGTCCTCGGGCTTTGGGGCATCCTCGTCCTCGGGCCCTTTGTCGGCGCCCACATCGAGCCGTGGCTGCAGCGGCATCTCGGGTTCATTCCGCTGTTCAGCGGCTCGCCCCAGAACGTGGGAATCCTGATCGCCGTGCTCGTCCTGACGATCATGATCGTCCCCATCTGCTCGAGCATCTGCCGGGAGCTCTTCCTCAGCGTTCCGTCCGAGCTCGAGGAAGGGGCGATGGCGCTCGGGGCGACGCGCTGGGAGATGGTTCGTGGCGTCGTGCTCCCGTACACGCGCAGCGGCGTCAGCGCGGCACTCATCCTCGGCCTCGGGCGAGCCGTCGGCGAGGCGATCGCCGTCTCGATGGTGATCGGGGCCGGCTTTGGCATCCACTGGTCGTTGTTCGCCACCGGTGACACCCTCGCGAGCAAGATCGCCAACCAGTACCAGAGCGCGGACACGGACATCTTGCGCTCCTCGCTGGTCTATCTCGCAGGCATCCTGCTGATCATCTCGCTGCTGGTGAACCTCGCCGCACAGGTGATCGTGCGACGGTTCTCCTACCAGCGCGTCGGAGGCACGTGATGGCGACCGAGGCGGCCCGCTTCACGCTTTCGCCGAGTCGGCGGACGAGACGGCGCAAGCTCGTCAACTTCGCGATGCAAGGCCTGGCCACGCTCGCGGCACTTTCCGCCGTCGCGGTGCTCGCGCTCGTGATCGTCTCGGTCGCGCAGCGTGGCGCGAAGGCGCTCAACTGGGACTTCTTCACGAAAACCGCTGCGACCTTCGGCGAGAGCGGAGGAGGAGTTGCCAACGCCCTTGTCGGCAGCCTCGTGCTCGTCGCCTTGGCAACCGCGATCGCGCTACCTGTCGCCGTGCTGATCGCGCTCTACGTCAGCGAGTTCGCGCCGCCTCGCATAGCCGACCTGGCGCGGCTCGTACTCGACGTGCTCAACGGCCTGCCCTCGATCATCATCGGCGTCTTCGTCTACGGGCTTCTCGTCGTCGGGTCGGGCCAAGCCGCTTGGAAGGGCTCCTTCGCCCTGGCGATCATCATGCTGCCGCTTGTCGCCCGGGCGACCCAAGAGGTTCTGGCGCTCGTGCCACCGACCCTGCGGGAGGGGGCATTGGCCCTCGGAGCAAGCCGCTGGCGCACAGTGCTCGGCGTCGTCTTGCCCACGAGCGTCGGTGGGATCCTGACCGGCACCGTGCTTGCCGTCGCGCGTGCCGCAGGTGAGACCGCACCACTCCTGTTCACGACCTCGATCGTGGCGAACACGGTCACCTGGGACCCGCGCCAGCCGATGCTGTCGATCCCGCTGTCGATCTTCCAGCTCTCGGAGTCCCCGGACCCTGCCGACCACGCGCGGGCCTGGGCCCTGGCGCTCGTCCTGCTCTCATTCATCCTGGTTGCCAGTCTGACCGCGCGGACGCTGCTCGCTCGCAGCCGCAGGAAGCTGGAGCGCTGACCATGGAGGTGGATACGATGCGGACGGTGGCGCCGATCGAGATCGCCCAGCCTCATGAGGCGTCACTGAGCGCCTCGGATCGCGAGGCTGTCTTCGAGACACGGGGCCTGACCGTCAGCTACGGCAAGGCGCCCGCCGTCTCGAACGTCGACCTGTCCATCTACCGCAATCTCGTGACGGCGATCATCGGGCCCTCGGGCTGCGGCAAGAGCACGTTCCTGCGCTCGCTGAACCGGATGAACGATCTCGTTCCATCGGCCAAGGTCGAAGGGGAAGTGCTCTATCACGGCCAGAACATCTACGGCGACGGCGTCGACCCGGTCGAGGTCAGGCGGCGGATCGGCATGGTCTTCCAGAAGCCGAACCCCTTCCCGAAGTCGATCTACGACAACGTCGCCTGGGGACTGAGGGTGCTGGGGATGAAGGACGACCTCGACGGCCGGGTCGAGCGGGCTCTGACCCAGGCTGCGCTTTGGGATGAGGTCAAGGACCGGCTGAAGAAAGGCGCCTTCGGGCTCTCCGGAGGCCAGCAGCAACGGCTGTGCCTGGCGCGGGCGATCGCCGTCGAGCCGGACGTCGTGCTGCTCGACGAGCCGGCGTCGGCACTCGACCCGATTGCGACCTCGAAGATCGAGGACCTGATGCACGAGCTCAAGAACGACTACACGCTCGTGATCGTCACCCACAACATGCAGCAGGCCGCCCGAGTAGCCGACCTGACCGCGTTCTTCACGCTCGAGCGAACGGAGGAGGGTGGACACGGGGTTCTCGTCGAGTACGGAGAGACGCCGAAGATCTTCACGCAGCCCGCCGACAGGCGCACCGAGGGCTACGTCACGGGCCGGTTCGGCTAGCCGTTTCCGCCGAGAACCCAGGGGTACGATGGCTGAGATGCGGATCACCTTCCAGGAGGAGCTCGAGCAAGTCGAGGCGGCCCTCCAGGAAGAAGGCGACTTTGTCCTGCGCTCGCTGCGGGCGGCGGTGAACGCCGTCGAGGCGGCCGACGCCGAGCTCGCTGACGAGGTGATCGCCTTCGACGACGAGATCGACAAGCGCTACTTCGAGATCCAGGAAGGGATCCAGTCGCTGCTCGCGCGGCAGACGCCGGTCGCCGTCGACTTGAGGCTCGTGCTGGCGATGCTGCATTCGAACCTGCATCTCGAGCGGATGGGCGACTACTGCGTCACGATCGCGAAGCTGACCAAGCTCGTCACCGACGTCGAGCCCGACGAGGGGCTCGTCCAGGCCTTCGAGGAGATGGGGCAGCGGGCGGAAGAGATGATCCGCGTTGCGCTGGACTCCTTCCAGCGGCGCGATCTCGAGGCGGCCTCCTCGCTTGTCGACCTCGACGAGCTGATCGACCGCGCCAATCGCCGTGCGGTCGAGCGCGTCCTCGACTTCGGAAGCGACGAGTCGAAGCGTGAGTGGGGGCTGCGGATGATCCTCGTCTCCCGCTGTCTCGAGCGGATCGGCGATCACGCCGTCGACATCGGCGAGCAGACCGCCTATCTCGTGACCGGCGAGTTCCGCGAATTCACCGACGCGTCTCATCCCGAGGGCAGCTAGGCAGTACGGTTTCGCTGCTTGGGCGGCGTTTTCACCTCCACGTATCACGACACTCCGGACGGTCGTTTCATCCGAACCGGCATCTCCTTGCGGCGTCGCGTCGAGAACGGCCTCAGCATCTGGGAGGTGGAGCTGCCCGACGCGCCCGGCGAGGTCGCGCTCTCGGAGCCGGGCGGCCCCGCCGAGCCGCCGCCGCTCGTAGCTGACCTCCTCCGCGGGCTTCTGCGCGAGCGGGAGCTGGTCGAGGTCGCGACCCTGCAGACCAGGCGCTCCGAGGAGGGCGAGGGAGGTGTCCGCGACGAAGTGGCCGTCCTGGACGGCAGGCATGTGGTCGAAAGCTTCGAGGTCGAGGGGAGGCCCGAAGACCCCGGCCTGCTCGTGATTCGCAAGCGCCGGCGAGCGCGCGGCCCCAACATCGCAGACCTGCGCAAGATCACCGCGCTGCCCTATCTCCAGGCGATGATCAGTGAGCAGTACGACGAGATCCTCGCCCACGATCCCGGCACGCGGCTCGGCACGGATCCTGAGGCGCTCCACAAGTTTCGGGTCGCAGTGCGCAGGCTGAGGGCTGTCCTGCGCGGAGCGGGGCCAATCCTCGACCGCGCCTGGACCGACCAGCTGCGCGCCGAGCTTGCTTGGCTCGGCAGAGCGCTCGGCGCCGTACGCGACCACGACGTCCTCCTGCAACACGTCCGCGCCCAGGGGCCGACGATGTCTCCGGATGAGCAAGCGCCGCTCGAGCGGCTGGCAGAGGCCATCAATGCCCAGCGCGAAGGCGCCCGCGGCGAGCTGTTGGAGGTGCTTTCGAGCCCGCGCTACCTGGAGTTGCTTGGCCGGATCGAGCTCGCAGGAGAAATGCCCCGTTGGAACGGGGTACGCCGATCGGTGAAGAACCTGGCGGTGCGAGAGTTCCGGAAGTTCGAGCGCGAGCTCGACCGCTTCGGGCCGGAGCCGAGCAACGCCGAGCTCCACCGGCTGCGCGTCCGTGGGAAACGGGTGCGCTACGCGGGGGAGCTCGCGGCGCCGGCAGTCGGCAAGCCGGCGCACAGATTCGTCGCGCGGGCTAAGAAGGTTCAGGACGTCCTCGGGGAGCATCAGGACGCCGTCGTCGCCGAGCACCGGCTCCGCGAGCTGATTCGCGCCAAGCGTGACCCCGGCATTGCCTTCGTGGCCGGCAGGTTGATCGAGCGACAGCACCTACGGACGACGGCCGCGCGTCGCCTGACGCCCAAGGTGCTCCGTAAGCTTCGCAAGGCCGGCCGCAAGGCCTGGGGCTGAGCGCGCCTTCTAGCCGGTCGCGGCTTCGGCCTCAACCTCGAGGAGCCGGGTGCAGACTCCTTCGCGGACGCCGCCCTGTGCGACTTCGAGTGGAACCTGCAGGAGCCTTTGTAGCTCGGCGAGGATGATCGCGCCGGCGGGAAGCGTTCGTGCGCGCTCGAGATCGACCTTCGCCCGCTTTACCCGGGTGGTCACGGAGAGCGAGGCAAGCTCCTCCGCCGCGGCGGCGAGCGTCAGGGCGTCGAGCGGGGTGATCCAGCACCGCCGTAGCGCCCGGGCAGTGCCGCCGGTCACGAGGGCGAAAGCCGGCAGCGGCGGGGTCAGGTCGCGCATGGCGCGGGCCGCCTCTTCGCGGGCGGCTGCCAGCTCCTCAGAGGTCGGAGGATCCGATCTGAGGCATCGCTCTGTCAGTCTCAGCGATCCGAGCGGCACCGACCGAGACCACGAGGGAGCGGCCACCGTTCCGACGGCGACCTGCGTGGAGCCGCCGCCGACGTCGCAGACGGCAACAGGCTCCGCCTCGATCTCAGTGCCTGCAAGCGCGCCCACGAATGCGAGCTCGGCCTCGTCCTCCTCGCTGAGCGCCTGGACACGCAGGCCAGTTGCGCTCTCGAGCGCCGCGAGCAGCTCCTTGCCGTTCTCGGCGCTCCGCCAGGGCGACGTGACGACGACCGCAATCTGGCCGGCGCCCAGCTTGCGGGCGCGCCTCACCTCTTTCCGGGCGGCCTCGGCCGAGCTCTCGATCTTCTCCTCGGTCAAGAGGCCCAACCGCTCGACGTCCTCGCCCAGCCGGGTGCGCCGACGCTCCTCTCGAACCGCGACGAGGCCTGCTTCAGCCTTGTCGGCGACGAGCAGGCGCAGGGTGTTCGCACCGACGTCGACGACGGCGACCCTCATGCGCCGCATTCTGCTCGGCGGGTCGGCGGTCGCCCCCAGCGTGCCGGCGATGCGGCGGACTAGGCGGTGCGTTTGCTCGCTCGCGGCTGCCGTGCCCTCACGCTGCGCATCAGCAGGGTCTGGCTCGCGCGTGCGCGCTCGCCCTTCTTCGCGCGGATTCGTTGCCAATCACCGTCCGGTTTCAACGCCCAGGCATGGACGTTCGAGCTGACCATCGTGTCCAAGGCCCTCTTGATCTCCTGTTGCGCACGTGCGTCCTCGACGGGCACAACGGCTTCGATCCGGAAGTCGAGATTGCGGGGCATCAGATCTGCGCTACCCAGGTAGTAGTCCGACGAATCACCGGCCTCGAACACGAAGAGCCGGCTGTGCTCGAGAAAACGACCGAGCACGCTGACGACGCGGATGTTCTCGCTCAGGCCTTGCACGCCTGGCCTCAGGGTGCAGATGCTGCGGGCGATGATCTCGACCTCGGCCCCCTTCTTCGAGGCCTTGTAGAGCTCGTCGATGATCGCGTCGTCGGTCAGGTTGTTGACCTTGATCCGGATGCGTGCGTGCTCGCCTCGGGCGGCCGCCGTCGCGGTCGAGCGGATTTTCTCGATCAGTCGCTCGCGCAGGTCGAACGGCGCGACGAGGAGCTTGCGGAAACGGGTCGGACGGCTGAAGCCCGTCAGGAAGTTGAAGAGATCGGCGACGTCGGCCGTGATGTCCGGGTCCGCCGTGAAGAGCCCGAAGTCCTCGTAGTGGCGAGCTGTCACAGAGTGATAGTTGCCGGTGCCGATGTGCGCGTAGCGCCTTAGCCCTCCCTCCTCACGCCGGACGACGAGCGTCGTCTTGGCATGGATCTTCAGGTTGGGGAAGCCGTAGACGACGTGGACGCCGGCCTCCTCGAGGGCGCGGGCCCAGCCGATGTTCCGGCGCTCGTCGAAGCGAGCTTTCAGCTCGACTAGGCAGACGGCCTGCTTGCCCGCCTCGGCGGCCTCGATCAGGGCCGGCACGAGCGGCGAGTCCCCGCTCGTCCGGTAGACGGTCGTCTTCAGCCCCAGCGTGTCCTCGTCGGCTGCGGCCGAGCTGACAAAGGCCTCGAAGCTCGTTCCGAAGGCGTGGTAGGGGTGGTGGACGAGGATGTCGTCGCTCGAGATCGCCGCGAAGAGCTCGTCGGGCGAGGTGACGCCTGCGAAGCGCGGATGCGTGAGTGGAAACCAGGGGTCTTCCTTCAAGTCCGGCCGGTCGAGACCCACGAGCTCGAACACGCTCGAGAGGTCGAGCAGCCCTTGCACCAGGTAGACCTGCTCGTCCGTGACCCCGAGCCCGCGCTTGAGGCGTTCGAGCATCCGCGATGACGCCGAGCCCGTGATCTCGACTCGCACAGCGTCGCCGAACCGCCGGCGTCGCAGCTCGCTCTCGACGGCCTCCCGAAGGTCGTCCGCCTCGTCCGAGAGCTCGAAATCGGCGTCGCGCGTGACGCGGAAGAGGCAGCATTCGAGGATCTCCATTTTCGGAAAGAGCCAGCCGAGGAAGTGGCGGATGACGCGCTCGAGTGGCAGGAAAAGGCCTCGCCGGCCGATCGAGAGGAATCTCGGCAGCAGCTCCGGCACTTTGACGCGGGCCAAACGCTCCTCGCCACTGTCGGGATCGCGAACGAAGATGCCGAGCGAAAGCGAAAGCCCTGAGATGTACGGGAACGGCTGCCCCGGACCGACGGCAAGGGGCGTAAGCAGGGGGAAGACCTCGCGCTCGAACCGCTCTTTGAGCTCGTCGAGCTCCTGCTTCGTGCAGTCCTCGATCTGACCGACGCTGATCCCGGTTTCCTCGAGCGCCTCACTGAGATCGCGCTTCCAAAGCTTCGTCTGGCGGCCGGTCAACTGAAGCACGCGCTCGCGAATCTCGGTGAGCGTCTGTTGGGGCGTCTGTGCGTCGGGAGACGTGACGGGCACTCCGGCCTCCACCTGCTCGAGCAGCCCGGCGACCCTGACCATGAAGAACTCGTCCAGGTTCCGCGAGAAGAAGGAGCACAGCCGCGCCCGCTCGAGCAACGGGAGGGAGGTATCCGCTGCGAGCGCCAGGACCCGCTCGTTCCAGGCGAGCCAGGAGAGCTCGCGGTTGAGCAGGAGCTTGGGGCTCACCGCGGCTGAGGTCGACGTCGCCGTGGTGGCCAAGTGTCTATCTAACCCTTTTGCGGAAGCCGCTTGGGTTACGAACTGGCAAACGACTGGTGAACGAGCGAAAGGGGCCGGTTTCGCGCCCGGCCCCTTCGCGTCAGGGAGAGAAAATGCCCGGCGACGAGGGGAGGAGAGGTCGGCGGGCTTGCTGATTACGACGGGGCGCGGGCCGGCCGGTTAGGCGGCCTTACCAACACCGAACCTGAGCGGCCTCAGTCCCAGGGCGGGGGGTTGTGCGTCCAGATCCCGTCGAGCATCGTCGCCACGACCTGCACCTCCGGCAGTTCCTCCGGCGGGCATCCAATCGGATCGCGGTCGAGCACGACCAGGTCGGCCAGGTAGCCGGGGATCAGCTTGCCGCGCCGACGCTCGTCGCCGGCCAGCCAGGCCGGGTTGACGGTGGACGCCTGCAACGCCTGCTCCACCGTCAGCGCCTGCTCCGGGTGCCAGGCGGGCCGATCGTCGAGCGTTCGCAGCACGCCGGCGACGATCCCGGCGAGCGGGTCGAGCTCCTCGATCGGCGCGTCGGAGCCGTTGGCGACGAGCGCACCCGAGTCCCAGAGCGACCGGAAGGCGTAGGCCCGGTCTGTCTTGCCCGCCCAGAAATGGTCGGCGAGGTCCCGGTCCGAGGGCGCATGGGAAAACTGTGCGGACACGGCGACGCCGAGCTTGGCGAACCGGGGGACGTCCTCCGCTGAGAGCAGCTGCGCGTGCTCGACTCGCTGACGCAGGCTCAGCCGCTCCCACACATCCCGCGTTTCCTCGAAGGCGTCGAGTGCGTCGCGGTTCGCCTGGTCGCCGATCGCATGGACTGCGACGGGAAAGCCCGCCCGGGCGGCGCTGCGGATCAGCTCGGCGAACTCGTCGCGGCTGGTGATCTCGACGCCGGTTCCGTCGAGCATCCGCGCGGTCTGCGAGCCGAGCGTTCCGTCCATGAAGACCTTCAGGTAGCCGACTCGCAGGTGGGAGTCGCCGAAGCCGCTCTGGATGCCCAACTCGGCGAGCTGGTCCGCCTGCTCCGCCGGCAGGGACTGCCAGACGCGGAGGGGTTGCGTGGCCTCGGCCGCGAGTCGCTGCCAGAACCGAAGTGCGCCGAGCCAGCCGTCCTTGTCGTGGACGGACGTGACTCCTCGCGAGGCGGCGAGCTTGACCCCCGAGCGCATCGCCTCGACGTACTCGTCGTCTGTCGTCTCGATGTAGGCGTCTCGGAATTGCCAGCACGACTCCTCGCGAAGGACGCCCGTCGGCTCGCCGCGATCGTCGACCTCGACCACCCCTCCCGCGACCTGAAGGTCACCGTTCGCACGCGCGAGCGCCGCCGAGTTGAGCCAGACGGAGTGTGAGTCGCGCGCCATCAGCGCGACCGGGGTCTGGCCCGCGAGCTCGTCGAGCGCCTCCTTCGTCGGCTCGACCGCAGGCTCCCAGTCGCCGCTTCGCCACCCGCGGCCTCTCAGCCAGGTCCCGGGGCGCACCGTGGGAAGCGCCTCGCGGACGCGGGCCAGCGCCTCCTCGAGCGTCCGGGTGTCCTCGAGCCGGACTTCATGCTGAGCGATCGCCCAGGTTGGGAAATGGACGTGTGAGTCCGTGAAGCCGGGCAGGACGCAGCGGCCGCCGAGATCGACCCGGTCGGGGCTGGCGAGCGCGCGCTCGTGCGTGCCCACGCCACCCGCGATCCACTCGCCGGCGATCGCAAGACCGCGCGCCGTCGGCAGCGACGGCTCCATCGTCCGGATGACGCCGTTCTCGAGGATCACCCTGGAAGCGTATGCCGACTTGACCGTTTCGCTCCCGCTGAAGATCATCTACCTCTCTGAAAGCAGGCGAAGGAGGAGCACATGGCGACCGATTGGTACATGGAAGGCCCGTACGTGAAGAGCTGCAACTGCGACCCGGGTTGTCCGTGCGACTTCAACCAGCACCCGACGCACGGCCATTGCGAAGGCATGGCGGGAATGCGGATCGACAAGGGGAACTTCGGCGACGTCGACTTGAGCGGTCTCGCCTGGGGCGCCGCCTACCATTGGCCCGGCGCGCTCCACGAGGGCAACGGCGACATCCAGCCTTTGATCGACGAGCAGGCGAGTGACGAACAGCGAGACGCGCTACTGCAGATCCTCAGCGGCCAGAGCGGCGGCACGTTCTTCGAGGTGCTCGCGTTCGTCGCGCCGAATGTGAAGGAGCCCCTTTTTCTCCCGATCGAGTTCGAGGTCGACCTCGACGAGCGCACCGCGAACATCCGCTACGGCGATGTTGTCGAAACCCGGACCGAGACCCTCCGCGGGATCGACCCGCCCGACCCCTACCGGATCCTGATCAAGATTCCAGGCGGGATGGAGTACGTAAACGAAGCCGGCGAAGCGGACGTTGCCAGTGCGAAGACGATCAAGTCGACCGGCGCGATCCCGTTCGACCTCGAGGACGGCCACTCGTCGCTCGCCTACGTGCGTCACGGCAACAAGGTCGAGACGGCCGAGTACCACCCGACCGTCGTCGAGGGCTGAGGCGCGGGTGACACTGCCCCGCCGTGTCGCCGTCACCGGGGTGCTGCTTGGCGGCGCGCTCGTCGCCTGGATCGTCACCTACCAGCGCATGCACGGCATGGACGCCGGTCCCGGAACCGAGCTCGGCGGCCTCGGCTGGTACGTCGGGATCTGGGTGACGATGATGGCCGCGATGATGCTGCCGTCGGTGTCGCCGATGGTGCTCGTCTTCGCGCGCATCAGTCGCGACCGGGAGCGACGAGGACACGGCTTTGTGCCGACCTGGGTGTTCCTGGCGGGCTACCTGATCGCCTGGACCGCGTACGGGCTCGTCGCCTACGGCGCCTACCGGTTGTTGCGCTGGGCGGTGGGCGGGTCGCTCGACTGGGACGGCGCCGGCGCCTGGGTGGCGGGCGGCGCCTTGCTCGTCGCGGGGCTCTATCAGCTGACGCCGCTCAAGCAGGTCTGCCTGCGGCATTGCCGCGGGCCGCTGCACTTCGTCCTCCACGGCTGGCGGGACGGCCACGCCGGCGCGCTGCGGATGGGGACCGAGCACGGCGCCTTCTGCATCGGCTGCTGCTGGGGCCTGATGCTCGCGCTCTTCGCGCTCGGGGTCATGAGCCTCGTCTGGATGGCGTTGATCGCCGTAGTGATCTTCGCCGAGAAGCTGCTGCCGGCCGGAGAGATGTTCGCTCGCGTCTTCGCGGTCGCGCTGGTCGCCGGCGGGATCTGGGTCGCGGCGGCGCCGGCAAGCGTGCCCGGGCTCGTCCAGCCCGACTCCCCTGCGGCCCAGCGGGCGCGCGACCGGATGATGGGGATGTCGCCGCAGATGAAGCCGATGACGCCGATGAAGCCGCAGCCGGTGCCTCGTATGCGCTCGTCCATGCCGGACGGGTCGAAGCCGTAGCTTGAGCTACCGGGTCCGCGGCACGTACCTCGAGTCCTGCAATTGTGACGCGATCTGCCCGTGCCGCCGGATCGACACGATGGCCGGCGGGCGCTCGACGCATGGGCTCTGCGACGGAGCCCTGTCGTGGGCGATCGAGGACGGTCATGCGAATGACGTCGACCTCTCGGGGCTCGGGGTCGTCCTCGGCACCCGCTACAGCGACGACGAGGAGGGCTCGCCGTGGATGTTCAGGGTGTTCGTGGACGAGCGCGGCGACGAGGCGCAGCAGGCGGCGCTCGGCCAGTTGTTCTCGGGTGCGCTCGGCGGGAGCGCGATCGATCACTTTCCCTGGGCCTGGAAGGAGAGCAGGCCGCTCGGGGTCAAGTCGGCGCGGATCGAGATCGATCACACCCCTGGCCGGGGCTGGTTTCGAGCGGGCGGCGCGGTCAGCGTTCGCGTCTCGCGGCCGTACGAGGGGCAGGAGACAGTGACGTGCGTGATCCCCGGCCACGAGCGCGCAGGGCGCGAGCTCGTCGTCGACAACCTGTGGGTCGCAGCCGGAGACCTGAGCTTCGAGTACGCAGGCGTCTGCGCCTACGAGTCGACCTTCGACTACGAGGGTTAGAGCAGCCCGATCGCGACGAGCAGGCCGACGACAAGGGCCGGCACCGGGATCAGGACAAGCGGAAGCTGGGCACGCATGTTCCCGTTATCGGCCGGAAGCCCCGCGCAGTTGAGCCTAGTATTTGCGCGGTGTCGTACGAGCCCCTGACCGAGGAGCAGCGCGAGATTCGCGACCTGATCCGCGATCTCTCGCGCGAGCGGCTCGCGCCGCGGGCGGCCGAGATCGACAAGAGCGCCGAGTTCCCCTGGGACGTTGTCGAGCTCTTCCGCGAGCACGAGCTCTTCGGGCTGATGTTCGACGAGGAGTACGGCGGCGCGGGCGAGAGCGCGCTGATGACGCTCGTTGCGATCGAGGAGGTCTCGAAGGTCTGCGCGACGAGCGGCCTGATCCTCGCCGTCCAGGAGCTCGGCTCGCTCGGGATCAAGCTCGCCGGCAACGACGAGCAGAAGCAGCGCTTCCTGCCAAGGCTCGCAAGCGGCGAGTGGCTGCCCGCCTATGCCCTGACCGAACCGGGGTCGGGCTCGGACTCTGCCGCGATGCGCTCGGAAGCCCGGCGCGAGGGCGACGGTTACGTCCTCAACGGGTCGAAGCGGTTCATCACCAACGCCGGGGTCGCGGGGGTCTACGTCGTCTTCGCGAAGACCGACCCCGAGGGCGGCCATGCGGGGATCTCCGCCTTCGTCGTCGAGGCGGACACACCGGGTTTCGAGGTCGGCCGGATCGAGCCGAAGATGGGGATCAAGGGCTCGACGACCGGCGAGCTCTTCTTCAACGACATGCTCGTCCCGGCCGACAATCTGCTCGGCGAGGAGGGCGACGGCTTCCGGATCGCGATGCGGATCCTCGACCGCTCCCGCCCGGGGATCGGTGCGCAGGGGCTCGGGCTGGCCCAGGGCGCGACCGACTACGCGCTCGAATACGCCAAGTCGCGCGAGACGATGGGCAAGCCGATCGCCCAGCACCAGCTGATCGCGGCGACCCTCGCTGACATGGAGACGAAGTGCGAGGCGGCCCGCGGGCTGCTCTACAAGTGCGGGCAGCTGATCGATGACGGCGCCGAGGGCGCCGAGCTGACGAAGATCTCGGCGATGGCGAAGCTCTACTGCACGGACGTGGCGATGGAGGTCACGACCGACGCGGTCCAGATCCTCGGCGGCTACGGGTACATGCAGGAGTACCCGGTCGAGCGGATGATGCGGGACGCGAAGATCACGCAGATCTACGAGGGCACGAACCAGATCCAGCGGCTCGTGATCGCCCGCGAAATGGTCAAGGAACAACGCTCCTTTCTCATGGGCGTAGCGTAGAGCGGCGTGTCACGGGGTCGCCGACCGGGTGCAAACGGCCGCACGGGCAAAGCCCGCACGGCCTCTACGCGGCATCGCCAAGGCGATGCCTTGCTCCTAGCCGGCGTTGGCTGAGAAGGCCGCCGCCGGCGACAAGTTCGGGAACGCGGCCCGCGAGT
>Ga0307289_10000294_pt1 | contig 21057 bp, 18 predicted proteins | sample ER_DNA_143_FD_194483 | JGI IMG/M metagenome (GOLD analysis project Ga0307289, IMG submission 194483) | Bulk soil microbial communities from the East River watershed near Crested Butte, Colorado, United States - ER_DNA_143 | ecosystem: Environmental > Terrestrial > Soil > Floodplain | place...
GTTGGTTTGGGCGACCCCGCGTGATTTGTCGAATTTCCGACTGTTGCGGAGTTTTGGATGCTGGCGAAGGTGTCGGGTGGTGGAATTTCCGACCGTTGCGGGAATTTCGTGGAAGGTGGGGGAGGCCACGCGAGACTGCTGCTGCACGTGACGCGGCGCCCACCGAGGCGGGCGCCGTGCCTGGCACGTCACTACCAAGTGACCATGCGTGCATCTTTCAACGTGTTGGCCCAGGCAAACCTGGATCGCAACTTCCCGTCGGGGATGGGTGATCGCCGCGTGGGTACTTGAATGCCGTGCGAGGTCTGCCGACTCGTCGGTCAGGACTGCCCGTGACAGTTATTGCTGACCGTCACCAGGAAGGCTCCTAACAGTGCACTCCATCTCGACGACTCGGGTTCCCTTGGAGTCCTTTCTACCCCCATCTAGACGCGATGGAAAGGCCTTCTAGCTAGGAGAAAGCTGTATATCTGCCATCAGCCAGGTGTGTCCGGGAGATGTCAACCGGTTGCGCGTATCAAGATCAAACTAGGCGCGATTGGGTGACAGCCGTCGAGTTTCTGGGATAGCGGGCCGAGGTGCTTCGTCCACAGCCGGCGGCTAGCTCGAAGCCTCATCCACAGATTTCGCATGGGGCGGCGCGTCCGGGCTTGGCATCCACACACTGCCAACATGGACTCGCGTACGGTCGGCCGACCAGGCATTGCGGTGGTGATGACCGATTCCGAGCTGCTCGACCAGGTGCTCTCACTCACTGCGGTGGTCGGCGTTGAGCCGCTGCTGCTGAGTGACGCGAGTCAGGTACGGCCACACTGGTCATCGGCAGCGATGGTGTTGCTCGGTATCGAACAAGCGGATCGCGTCGCCGCCATGGGCTTGCCGCGCCGCGCCGGTGTCTATCTGGTGGCCGAGGACCGCACCGCACCGCAAGCACAGCCCTGGTCTCTGCGACTAGGCGCGGCACTCGTCGCGCTCCCGTCGAGTGCGAGTTGGCTGTCCGATGCTCTCGCCGACGTGACGCGGACGAGCGTGGGTAGCGGCCGTGTGATTTGTGTGGTGGGCGGCTCGGGCGGGGTCGGCGCCACCACGCTGGCAGCCGGCCTAGCGTTCGTCGCGGCGCGTACCCAGCGGACCCTGCTGATCGATGCCGATCCCCGCTCCGGTGGGCTCGACCTGCTGATGGGAGCAGAGCGAATAGCGGGTTGGCGGTGGCCCAGGCTGGCTAGCGCGCGCGGCCACCTCGGCGACCTGACTGGCCAGTTGCCCTCTGTTGATGACGTTGATCTGTTGTCCATGGCCCGCGACGAATCACTGCCCGGCTGCGAGTTACGGGCCGAGCAGATGAAGGCGGTGTTGTTGTCGGCGATGCGCACCCATGCTGTCGTGGTCGTCGATTTGTCTCGAACCCTCGGCAGCGCCGGAGGGGAGGCGTTGCGGCGAGCCGAGCTAGCGGTCCTGGTCGTGCGAGACGACGTACGCGGGGTCGCTGCCGGCTGTGAGGTCGCGCGGCAAATCGCTGGCGACTGCTCCCGCCGCGGACTCGTTGTCAGACAAGGCCGGTCCCGCCTGCTCGAGCCACGTCTGGTCGCCAGCGGCGTCGATTGGCCGCTGCTCGGGTCGTTCGCCGATGACCCGGCTCTGCTGCTGGCAGCGGAGCGAGGCGATCCGCCGGCCCGGTCAGCGCGCAGTTCGCTCGCTCGGCTGTGCGTGAAGGTGTTGAGCGATCTCTCGGAGCCACACCCGAATCAGCCGGAAGCGCGGATCGAAGCATGACCGTTGCGCTGTCCTCCGCCGCCGGGGATGGTGGCATCAACGAGTCGGCTCTGGACCCAGTACGTGATCGCTTGGCTGGCATCGGTCGCGAGTACACCCCCGTGGACGTTGCGGCCGCCATGCGGGCTGAGGGTCTTGCGGTCAGCGACTCTGCAGTGCTCGACACGGTGGAATCGTTGCGGCGGCACAGCGTGGGTGCCGGGCCACTAGAGCCGTTGCTTCGTGAGCCGGGGGTCACCGATGTGTTGGTCAACGGCCCGGGTCAGGTGTTCGTCGATCGTGGTGCCGGACTGGAGCTCACCGCACTCCAATTCCACAATGACCATGAAGTACGCCGGCTCGCCCAGCGCCTGGCTGCCTCTGTTGGCCGGCGACTCGACGATGCGGTCCCGTTCGTCGACGCCAGGCTCCCGAACGGCGTACGGGTGCACGCAGTGCTCGGCTGCCTGACCTCGCCCGGCACCTGCATCTCGCTCCGCGTTCCGGCGAGGCGAAGCTTTTCGCTCCAAGACTGCGTGACGTCGGGCTCATTGAGTGCGGGAGCGGCCCAGTTGCTGACGCGCATGATCGAGGCGAAGCTGGCATTCCTGATCAGCGGCGGAACGGGCTCAGGCAAGACAACGCTCCTCGCAGCCCTTCTCGCGCTGGTGCCGCCACACGAGCGAATCGTCATTGTCGAGGATTCACGCGAGCTTGCTCCGGACCATCCGCACGTGGTCCGGATCGAGGGTCGTCCGGCGAACACCGAGCTTGCGGGAGCAATCGGCCTGACGGCCTTGGTCCGTCAATCACTCCGGATGCGCCCTGACCGGTTGGTGGTCGGTGAGGTTCGCGGCGCAGAGATCTGTGACCTGCTGACCGCTATGAATACCGGCCACGAAGGTGGTTGCGGCACCGTACACGCCAATTCGACTGCCGATGTCCCGGCTCGTCTGGAGGCTCTCGCGTCGCTGGGAGGGCTGCCTCAGACCGCCTTGCACGCCCAGCTGGCGTCCGCGTTGGATGCAGTGATCCATGTCGCCCGCGATACCGCTGGGATACGTCGCGTGGTCGAGATCTCGATCTTCGCCCGTGACCCATCCAGCGGTCTGGTGCGCAGCGAATGCGCCCTCGAATTTCACCCAGCCGGCCACATTGTGCGAGGTCCGGGCAGCAGACGACTGGAAGGGATGCTGAACCGTTGATCATGATCATGATGTGCTTATGCTGTGCGGGTTTGGCGGCCTGGTTGGTTGTGCCAGCCCCGACGGCCCGAACTGTCACGAGCCGGCTTGCTCAAGTGGCGCGCGTCTCCGGGCCAGAAAGCGCGGCACTGGAAGAGCGTCGCCAGCATCGACGACAATCATGGATCTATCTCGCGGTCATGATCATTTTGCTGCTGGTGATCATCACAGCAGCAAGTTATGTCGCCGATGCGCAGGGCGCGGTGCTGAGCTGCGCGATCTCGCTGGTTGCGCTGACGGCGATCAGGCTGGGCTGGCAATATCGACGGCGTAGATCTGCGTTGCGAGTCCGAGCCGCGATAGCCCATGCGACCGCGGTTCTGGCCTCCTATCTTCGGGTGGGGCAGGTGCCATCCGCGGCTCTGGCTATCGCCGCCGCCGACTGTCAGGTGCTCCGCGAGGGCCACCAGGCTCACACGCTCGGCGGCGACGTGGTGCGGGTTTGGCGACAGCAGGCGCGCCGGCCGGGACACACTGGTCTCCTTGAGCTGGCGCGAGCTTGGCAGATCTCCATCGAGACTGGCGCCCCGATGTCGTCGACACTCGACCAGGTGGCAGCCAGCCTGGCGGCCGATCAAGCACTGACCCAGGTTGTCAATAGCGAGCTTGCTGCCGCCCGCGCAACTGGCAAGGTGATGGCTGTCCTTCCCGGATGTGGGATTGGCATCGGCTATCTGCTCGGAGGTGATCCGGCGCATTGGTTGCTGGCCGCACCCATGGGTTGGACATGCCTGCTATCTGGAGTAGTGCTGGCCTGTGCCGGCGTGCTGTGGATTGAAGCTCTGGCTCGGCAGGCCTCCGGGGAGGTGTAGCCGTGGCATCCACAATGATCTTGTTGGCTGGCCTGGATCCTGGCTCTATCGTCGGCCTGCTGTCCGCCGGATTCGCGGGCTTAACGTTCTTCCTCGCGCTGCGGCATCCCGCTGGCCAACTTCGCCGGATGACGCGCCGGCCATCCAGATTCGCGGCCCTGACAACACCGCTGGCGCGAGTCGTCCGTGGGCGGCCTGACGCACCTCCTCTCGTCCGCCGTGCGGTACTGAGCACGGCATGCGCGTTCGGCCTCCGCATCGCGGCGACGCGGCTGGACGGCTGGCTGGACGGCTGGCTGGACGGCTCGCTTGGGACCGTCATGTGGTTGAGCGTCCCTCTGGTCTCTGCCATCGGCATAGTCGCGCTCGGCTGGCTTGAGCCTCGCTCCGCCCGACGTCGCCGACAACGGTTGATCATGGAGGCGCCGCAGGCCTTGGAGCTCATGGCAGCATGTCTCGGCGCCGGCCTGCCCGCCCGCGCTGCGTGCGACGCGGTGGTGAAGTGCTTCGACGGGCCGGTAGCCGATGATCTTGGTCAGGTGCTGTCCCTGCTGGATCTGGGTGTTGGGAATGTGGCTGCGTGGCAGTCAATCCATGATCACCCGCAGTTGGGGCTCGCAGCTGCGGACCTGGCGCGATCCGTGGAGTCCGGCGCCTCGATGGTTGATGGCCTGCGACAACATGCTGCCGCGGCTCGTGAGGTGAGGCGCGGCGCCTTGCAAGTACGGGCTAGGGGTGTCGGGGTACGCAGCGTGGCGCCCATGATGGGGTGCTTCATTCCTTCCTTCATGTTGCTTGGGGTCGTGCCCACCGTTGTCTCGGCTGTCTTCAACGCGTTCGGCTGAGTGCCATGGACGGCCGGATATCCACAGATCTGAAGGCGCTCGGAGCGCTGTCAACAGATTGCGGCGGGAGCGAACGATCCAGCCTCTCGTCAACAAACTTCAGATGCATCCGAACCGATGCCGCACCACGGCAGTGGTGCGCAAGACCCGAGGAGGGAATCATGACCCCTGGAACGACGATCACGGCCGGCGTGGCTACGACCGGATCTCATCACCCTGGAACCGCGACCAAAGATCTCTCCGTCGTCGAGCGGGACGCGACACTTGGTGCCGGCGTCGTGTGCGCCGGCTGCGAGGTCGTGGCGTGCGGCGGCGACCAGGACAGCTCACCGAGCCGCCGCAATCAGCGCGGCATGGTCAGCGCAGAGTGGGCGGTCGGCATCATTGCCGCGGTCGCCATCGCCGGCGTTCTGCTAGGGATTGTGACCAGCGGACCGGTCCACGACGCGCTGCTCAATTTCATCCTGATGGTGATCCGCTCGTTCTCCGGCTTTGTGAAGTGAGTCAGTTCGGAGTCGAGGTACATGCGATCCGTGAAGATACCGATGATCAGAGCGCGGGACGGACGGGGCATGGTGACGGCCGAACTGGCCGTCACGACCCTGGCTGCCTTCGCCGTGTTGACGATGATGTGCTGGGGAATCTATGTGGTGGTAACTCAGCTTCGCTGTGTCGATGCAGCGGCGGCTGTTGCCAGGCAAGCGGCTCGCGGCGATGACTCCGCAGTGGCCAAGGCCAAGGCGGGGGCGCCGTCAGGCGCGACGATCACGATCGACAAGCGTCCGAATCTGGTCACGGTGACCGTGAGAGTCAAGGCACGCCCCTTGGGGCGTTGGCTCGCCTCCGCGCCGCTTGAGGCCCGCGCCCAGGTGGTGCCGGAGCCATTGGCCGGTGAGCCTGCGTGAGTACGGGAAGGTTCGTGCGTTCCGAGTCGGGCAGCGCGACGGTCCTCATGACTGGTGTCATCGGCTTCGTCGTGGCGCTGAGCAGTGCTGCCCTGGTCATAGCCGGGTACGCGGTGGGCTATCACCGCGCCCGGGCGGCAGCTGATTTGAGCGCCCTGAGCGGGGCAGCGGCGTATCAAGGCGGCCGCGAGGCATGCCCTCAGGCCGAACGCATCGCCCGGCAGAACGGCGCTCGGCTGGACCATTGTGACGTGGTCGGCGACGCGATCGACTTCGTTGTGACCGTTCGGGTCTCGGTGCTCGCGCGTACCCGGATTCCTCACCTGCCTCACACGGTCGCTGCCAAGGCTCATGCCGGGCCAGTGCAATAGGGCCCAGTGCAATGGGGCCAGTAACAAATAGGTCCAGCGCAATGGATGCAGTGCGAATACATATGAGGTGCGGCGGGTCGTCAGCAGCACCTTCGTCTTCAGCGATCAGCGGTGGCTGCTGGTCTTCCACCAGCAGCCATCACGCTGAGCGGAACTCACCTTTGAGGATCATCGCGGGTCTGCTCATCCGCTTCCTCGAGCATCGCCCGCCGCTCGGCCGCCGTTGTCGGGGAGGACTGGCTGTCCAAGTCCAGCGCCGACTTCTCCCTTGCGGCATCTAGATCGGCGGCCTTGGTCGATGCTGCGGTGCTTGGGGTCGTAGATGCCGCAGTTGTCTCGGCATTTGCAGGAGCACGGTCCGCCGGAGCGGTCTCTGCCGGACTCGCTGTGACTGACGTCGTCTTTACCTGGTCGGTCGAGTCGCCCGCGGCAGCATCGCTCGCCGTATTGTCGCTCGAGGCTTCCAGGGCCTTCAGTTGCTTGTGCCGCAGCCGCGCGCGGCGAATACCGCTACGCAGCAGCAGGAGTGCCAAGACCGTGACCGCCATAGCAATAGCACCCGTAATAAAGATGCCCGCACTATTGACGGGAATAACGGCTCCGAAGATGGACAAGTCATAGGTTTCGGGATTGCTCACCACAATCGCGACAACGAGCACCGCCACCAGGACCAGCAGAATTAAAGCGAAAGCGACCATGCCGTCATTATTCCGCTGGGGTACCCTCTGAGAAGCGACGCGACGAGGCGTCTTCCCAATCGTCACTCGCGGGGCTCTCCAGGTCGATCCGAGAGGTCGGACGTGGCCAGAGGGGCCATAGCGATGTGTCCGCGTGCACGCCTCGACACCAAAACCAGTGCCACTTGTGGTTTAGACTTCGCGAGCGGCTAAGGGCAGTAGCCGCGAGTGCCGAAGGTCTCAGGAGGACGATGCATGTCCCTACTTCCAGTTCCCATGGAAGTGACTTCTCTTAACTTGTCGGGAGTCAATCTCACGTTCGTCGCAGTGGTCGGGGTCGTAGCCCTGATCGCCCTTGTGATGGCCATGATCTTCCGTCGCGAGGTGCTCGCAGCCAACGACGGCACTCCTAACATGCAATCCATCGCTCGTGCCGTTCAGGAGGGCGCCAGCGCCTACCTCGGCCGGCAGTTCCGCACCCTGAGCGTGTTCGCGGTAGTCGCCTTCTTCCTCCTACTGCTGCTGCCAGTCCACGCCAGCGCTGAGTTCAGCAGCCTGACATTGCGTATCAGCCGCTCCGTCGCATTCCTTGCCGGAGCGGTCTTTTCTGCACTGATCGGCTATCTCGGCATGTGGCTTGCGGTCCGCGCGAACGTACGCGTCGCCTCCGCCGCGCGTGATGGTGGCCGTGATCCCGCCATGAGGATCGCATTCCGCACCGGCGCGCACGTCGGCATGGCCACGGTCGGGCTCGGCCTGTTCGGCGCAGCGCTTGTGGTTTTCATCTTCCGCGGCGACGCTCCGACCATCCTCGAAGGCTTCGGCTTCGGCGCCGCCATGCTCGCCATGTTCATGCGTGTCGGCGGCGGCATCTTCACCAAGGCGGCCGACGTAGGCGCCGACCTGGTGGGGAAGGTCGAGAAGAACATTCCGGAGGACGATCCGCGTAACGCCGCGACGATCGCCGACAATGTCGGGGACAACGTCGGCGACTGCGCCGGGATGGCGGCCGACCTGTTCGAGTCATACGCCGTCACGCTGGTCGCGTCATTGATCCTCGGTAAGGCGGCCTTCGGTGAGTTCGGATTGGTCTTCCCGCTCATCGTGCCGGCGATCGGCGTCATCACCGCCATCATCGGCGTCTTCCTGACTCGCCCTCGACCCGGCGAAAACGGCCTGAAGACCATCAACCGCTCCTTCTATCTATCTGCGGCCATCTCGGCCGTACTCGTCGCCATTGCCGCGTTCGCGTACCTGCCCTCCTCTTTTGCCGCACTCAATGTGTCTGGTGTGCAGCCGGGGCGGATTGATGATCCGCGGATCGTTGCGATCGGCGCCGTCATCATCGGCATCGTGCTTGCGGTGCTGATCCTCAGCCTGACCGGTTACTACACCGGCACCGAGGATCGTCCGGTCAAGAATGTGGGCAAGACCTCCCTGACGGGCGCGGCGACCGTGGTGCTTGCCGGTGTCTCCGTGGGATTGGAATCGGCCGTCTACACAGCCATTGTCATCGCTGCCGCTGTGTACGGGGCGTTTCTGCTCGGCGGCTCGGGCGTCGTTGGTCTGTTTGCGATCGCCCTCGCGGGGTGCGGGCTGCTCACCACGGTCGGTGTGATCGTGGCCATGGACACCTTTGGCCCCGTCTCGGACAACGCCCAAGGCATTGCCGAGATGTCGGGCGATGTACACGGCGATGGCGCCCAGATCTTGACCGAGCTGGACGCTGTGGGCAACACCACCAAGGCCATTACCAAGGGGATTGCCATTTCGACTGCCGTCTTGGCGGCGACCGCTCTCTTCGGCTCCTACACCGACGCGATTCACACCGTGCTTGCAGATAACTACAACAAGTTCATCGATCAAGCCGTCGTCTTCGCGCCGCAAACGCTGGTCGGTCTCCTGATCGGCGCCGCGGTGGTGTTCTTGTTCTCCGGCCTGGCGATTAGCGCAGTGGGTCGCGCTGCCGGCGCAGTGGTCTTCGAGGTACGCCGTCAGTTCCGCGAGATCCCCGGAATCTGGGACGGGACTGGCAAGCCTGAGTACGGCAAGGTCGTCGACATCTGCACCAAGGACTCACTCCGCGAGCTGGCGACACCCGGACTGCTCGCCATCTGTGCTCCGATCGCCGTCGGATTCGGCCTCGGCCCCTCTGCGCTGGCCGGGTATCTCGCCGGCGCCATTGCGACCGGCACGTTGATGGCTGTCTTCTTGGCCAACTCGGGCGGTGCCTGGGACAACGCGAAGAAGCTGGTAGAGGACGGCCACCACGGCGGCAAGGGTTCGGACGCCCATGCGGCCACGGTCATCGGCGATACCGTCGGCGATCCGTTCAAGGACACCGCCGGACCGGCGATCAACCCCTTGATCAAGGTGATGAACCTGGTCTCGTTGCTGATCGCGCCGGCAGTGGTTGCGATGTCTCCGCTGAGCACGACACCGAGCGCCTTGCGCTATGTGATCGCGGGCGCTGCGGTTGTCATCATCGTCGTGATGGTGGCCATCAGCACCCGCCGCGAAGTCGCGATTGCCGACGAGCCCGCCGAGCCAGCCCAAAAAGAGCTCGAGCCGCAACACAGCGAACCTCAGTCCAGCCAGCCTCTTAACAGCGAGGTGGGACACAGTGAGACCAACCAAAGCGTTGAGGTTCCGACTACGCATTCCGAGACAAAGTTGACAAACTAGCTCAATGAGGGACGCTGGCCGCGGTTGCCTGCCCGATCCCGCCCGCAAGGCACACTGGATTGCGATGACCAGTAATCCTGCCGGCGACGGTTTTACCCGGGGGTTTGACCAGCTGCCTCCCAATAACTACGAGCCCGACCCTGCATTAGCGGCCTATCCGCCACCGCAAAACGGACAGACTCCCGCTCCAATGAACTACGGCCCGCCGGGACCGGGACAGCCGTACGGATATTCGCCCCCGTACCCGACATCGCCCGCCGTCCAGCCACCAAGGCCAGTCAGCGCTATGCCTGACGGACCTCGGCCCTACCAGCAGATGCTTCGCGGGCCGCGGTATCGCTGGTGGAAGCCGTTACTCTGCCTGTTGCTCTTCCTGTTGCTCTTCGTGCTTATGGCCATGCTGGCGATTGTGCCGGTGCTCATCGCTGGGCTCGTCTCAGGCGCACCCGACCTGGTCGCGTACATGACCCGGACAACAACCGACATTGCCAACCTTGGTCCGATCGGCTTCATCTATCTCAATCTCAGCCTCATCGTGCTGATCCCGGCGAGCGGCCTGTCGATCTGGATCGTGCATGGCATTCGCCCGCGGTTTTTGTCTTCGGTCGCAGGCGGCATCCGTTGGGGCTGGCTGCTTCGCTGCATCGCGGTCATCCTGCCGCTGTGGGCGCTATATACGGCCCTAGGTGTCATCGCCGTGCCCTTCACCTCTCCGCGGCCCGACCATTGGATAGCGCTGCTGGTCATCGTGGTGCTGATGACCCCATTGCAGGCGGCCGGGGAGGAATACTTCTTCCGCGGCTGGATCATGCAAAACGTCGGGGCCTGGTTCGCCCAGCCCATCGTCGGCCTGGTCGCCTCCCTGATCGTGTCGGCGGTCGCATTCTCCACCGCACATCTCAGCCCGGACCCGTGGGTGCTCGGCACGATTGCCTGCCTGGCGGTGGCCTCGGGCCTCGCCGCCTGGCGGACCGGAGGACTGGAGGCCGGCATCGCGATGCACGCGGTCAACAACGTGCTGACGTTCTTCTTCGTCTTAATCTTCGGCGGTTGGTCCCAGGCCTTTGTCGGGGAGCAGACCAGCGGGACTCCGATGATGCTGGTGCTGGCGGTAGTAGTGAACGGTGCTGCGCTCGGCTTGATTTTATGGCAGGCCAAGCGCGTCGGGTTGCAGCCCTACTATCAGCCGTCTGCCCGACCGGTAGCCCCAACCGGCGTCCCGCCGGCGCCGGTTTACCCGCTCACCCAGTACCCCGGGTCGTAGCTCGTTGCCGATCGGGAATTCATTCCCAAACGGTGGCGTTTTGGCCCGCAGTTGATCCCGGGCCGTAGAGTAAGCGCGCTGGGGGGCGGCAGCTGAAGTCTGTTGGATCGCTGTGACGATCTGATATTCGGTCGCGCGCGAGATCAGTATGTGCAAAGAAAGTGAGTATTCGGTGGCAGGGAAGGCAGGGGGCAAGCGGCTCGTCATCGTCGAATCCCCGACCAAGGCGAACAAGATCGCGAGCTTCCTGGGCGATGGTTACATCGTGCAGTCCAGCCGCGGTCATATTCGCGACCTGCCGACTGGTGCCGCCGAGGTGCCCGCCAAATACAAAGGTGAGAAGTGGGCACGCACCGGCGTCAATGTCGATAACGGGTTTGAAGCCATCTACGTGGTCAGCCCCGAGAAGCGGGCGACGTTACGGACGCTGCAGGAGGCACTCGTCGGTGCCGACGAGCTGTTGCTCGCCACGGACGGTGATCGCGAGGGCGAGGCAATTGCCTGGCACCTGCTGCAGGAGCTGAAGCCCAAGGTTCCGGCGAAGCGCATGGTGTTCCATGAGATCACTCCGACAGCAATCGCGGAGGCAGTGGCAAACCCGCGTGATCTTGACGAGGATCTCGTCGATGCCCAAGAGACTCGGCGCATCCTTGATCGACTTTACGGCTACGAGGTCTCCCCGGTGCTGTGGAAGAAGGTCATGCCGCGGCTCTCAGCAGGCCGTGTCCAGTCGGTCGCGACCCGACTCATCGTTGATCGGGAGCGGGAACGCATTGCGTTTCGCAGTGCCTCCTATTGGGATCTCGACGCGATCTTGGACGCCGGATCTGATGCCCAACCGCCGCTATTTCCTGCCCGGTTGACTCGAGTCGGTGAGCGACGTGTTGCTCAGGGCCGGGACTTCGACAGCCGCGGTTCCTTGATCGTCAAGGACCATGATCAATTGATCCGCCTGGATGAGGCACAGGCGCAGGCCCTGGCGGACTCATTGCGTTCCGCCGCCTTTGCCGTGGACAGCGTGGAGTCCAAGCCCTACACCCGCCGCCCGTACGCGCCATTCCGGACCACGACGTTGCAGCAGGAGGCGGGCCGCAAACTCGGCTACACCGCGCAACGGACGATGTCGATCGCACAGGACCTGTACGAGGCCGGGTTCATTACCTACATGCGTACGGATTCGATCACCCTGTCAAGTACCGCGATCGCCGCTGCCAGGCAGCAGGTTCAGCAGCTGTACGGCGCGGACTACCTGCCGGATCAGCCGCGGGTCTACACCTCCAGAGTCAAGAATGCCCAGGAAGCGCACGAAGCGATCCGCCCGGCAGGTGAAACCTTCTTGACCCCGGCGCAGACCCGGCTGAGCGGTGATCAGTTCCGGCTCTACGAGTTGATCTGGATGCGCACTATCGCCTCGCAGATGAAGGATGCCGAGGGCCTCTCGATCACGGTCAAGATCAACGCCCAGCCCAGCGACGGTGAGCCATGCGTCTTCGTCGCTTCCGGCCGCACAATCACGTTCTATGGCTTCCTCAAGGCCTACGTGGAATCGGTTGAAGAGACTGATGGTCACACCGACGACGAGCAGACCCGACTTCCGCGACTCACTGCCGGCCAGCAACTGCGGCCTGAATCGGTGACCGCGTCAGGCCACGAAACACGGCCACCGTCGCGCTACACCGAGCCTTCGCTGGTCGCCAAGCTGGAAGAACTTGAGATCGGCCGGCCCTCGACGTACGCGACGATCATCCGCACCATCACCGCGCGGGACTACGTGTTCAAGAAGGGCACGGCCCTGGTGCCCACCTGGCTGGCATTTGCGGTTACCCGGCTGCTCGAGGAGCACTTTCCCAGGCTGGTGGACTATGCGTTCACCGCCGAGATGGAGGACGTGCTGGACGAGATCGCCGACGGGCATGCCGAGCGGCTCCGAGTTTTGACCGACTTCTACTTCGGCGATGACAACCGCGAAGGGCTGCATCGGCTGGTCACCGAGCTCGGCGAGATCGACGCTCGTAAACTTTCGACCTTTGAGATCGCAGATCCCGATGCTCTTGCTACCGGCGCTCCGAAGGTTGTAGTCCGGGTCGGTCGCTACGGCACGTATGTCGAGGATGAAGAAGGTCGGCGCGCCAACATGGCCGATGATCTGCCACCCGACGAACTCACGATTGATCTTGCTCGTGAGCTGCTGGCCAAGCCGGTGGGGGAAGAACGTGAGCTGGGATTGGATCCCGAGACATCCCGCATGATCGTCGCCAAGAACGGCCGCTTTGGTCCCTACGTCACCGAGATCCTCCCCGAAGACAGCCCCAAGAGTGCCAAGCCGCGCACGGCATCGCTGCTCTCGTCGATGAGCCTCGACTCGGTCGGTCTCGACCAAGCACTCGAGCTGATGAGTCTGCCTCGGATCGTCGGCAAGGACGGGGACGGTGTCGAGATCACCGCACAGAACGGCCGGTACGGGCCCTACCTGAAGAAGGGCTCGGACTCCCGCTCCCTGGAGAGCGAAGATCAGATCTTTTCGATCACCTTGCCGGAAGCCGAGGCGATCTACGCCCAACCCAAGCAGCGCGGCCGGGCTGCCGCGAAGCCACCGCTCAAGGAACTGGGTGCGGATCCGGCATCGGATCGCCCCATGATCATCAAGGAAGGCCGCTTCGGGGCGTACGTCACCGACGGTGAGGTGAACGCGACGCTGCGCCGCGGCGATGACGTGGAAACGATCACCGCTGAACGCGCTGCCGAGCTGCTGGCCGAGAAGCGAGCCAAGGGCCCGACGCCCAAGAAACGTCCGGCGAAGCGCACCCAAGCGGCTGCAGCGGAGGCAGCTGCTCCGAAACCGGCTGCGAAACGGGTTGCGGCGAAGAAGATTCGCACCAAGGCCGGTTGATTCCGGAGCTGAATGTCGGCCGCGGCGGTTGCCATAGCGATCACGCGCGCTGGCCAGACGGCACTAGGGCACTAAGGTCTGATCGTGGGTAAGAAGAAGCGCCGCAAGGCTAAGTCGCGCAAACGCGAGGCTGTGGTTGCTGCTCGGCCGTTCGAGATTCCCGATGGCCCGAGCACGAATTCGCCCGACCAGCGCTGCTACGACATGCCGTATAGCGCAGCCGCGCCGCGGATGATCAATCCTGATCTTGGTCTGCACCACCTGGTGGCCCGGGTCGGGCACAATGCGGCGTACGAGATCGCGGTCACGTTGCTCGACGCGCCCGATCACCGGCTGATCCGCTCTGGCGTACTGCTGGCCCATCGGGTGCTGGACGGGCGTGGCGAGTGGTACATCACCGCCCCGGACTGGGAACCGCTGCTACCACAGGACCGCATCGAGCTGATGGGCCACGCCGATCTTCCCGAGGAGCTGGCCGACATGATCCGGCCGTTGCGCCGCCGGGCCACGCTGGGACCGGTTGCGGCGCTGATCTGCGATCGCCGCGAATTCGCGCTGCGCGACGAGGACGGTACGACGCTGGCGCTGCTGCGTGATGACAAGGTGACGGTACGACGTGGAGGCCTCACTACCGCCCGCTATCGCGAGGTGTTGATCACTCCCGTGGGGCCCGGACTCACTGATGAGCAGGTGTCCTTTCTCGACCGTGCCTTGCTGCAGGCGGGCGCCACCTACGTCCCGCGCTTCCCGCGGCTGGTGTCCCGGCTCGGTGCGCCGGCGACTGGGCCGACCGACCTGCCGGTGCCGGGCCCGTTTGATGCCGCCGCGTCCTTCAAGAAGTTCGTCTCCCAGCTGGTGGCGCTCCGACTGCGTCAGATCGTCGAAGCTGATCTTGCGATCCGTGGTGGTGATCTTGGGGCTGTCGACCGTCTTGCCGATCAAGCTTCCCGGCTGCGGCTGGAGTTGAAGGGACTTTCGGTGGTGCTCGACCCGGAGTGGGTCGAAGATCTCTACGACGAGCTCGGCTGGATCAGCCTGGAGGGCGACTCGTCCAATTCGAACGGTCATGATCGACTGACCAGCCGGCTGCGCAGCGAACGCTACCTCACCGTGCTGGAGCGACTGGTCGCAGCCGTACGCGCGCCCAAGCTGGCTGACCAGCGCTCCGATCCGGCGGGGGAGGTGCTCGCAGGCCTGGTGTCGATTGCCGTCACCCGAATGGGTCGGTGCGCCGATCACCTCAACGTGGATTCGGCTGACGAGGAGTGGGAGGAAGCGTGGCAGGAAATGGGCCGCCTGGAGTGGGTGGTCGGTGTCGCAGGTCAAGTGCTTCCCGAGGAGGCGGCATTGATCCAGCACCAGCTCCTCAAGCCGCGACAATTGTTGACTGAGATCCATGATGATCATCGCCGCGAACTGGTCACGGCCGAGCAGGTAGCCAAGCTGCTTCCGGTCCAAGCGTTCGCTGCCGGCCGCGACTTCGAACGGGAGTCCCGCCGAGCACGCCGCGCCCGGCGGGAATTCGTCGATGTGTGGGCTAAGACAAAGAAAAAGCTTGGCGCGTGAGCACCGTGGGCGGGGTCTTCATCGTCTTCGAGGGCGGTGACGGGGTGGGCAAGACGACTCAGGTCGAGTTGCTGTGCGAGTGGCTGGCTGATGCGGGTCATGAGGTCGTCAAGACGTTCGAGCCTGGTGACTCGACGGTCGGAGCGATGATTCGTCACATCGTGCTGGATCCGGCGACCGGGGAAATGTCTCCGCGTGCGGAGGCCTTGCTCTACGCGGCTGACAAGGCGCAACACATCTTCTCGGTGGTCGGGCCCGCGTTGCGGCGCGGCGCGGTCGTGGTCTGCGATCGCTATGTCGACTCGATGCTGGCCTATCAGGGCGGTGGCCGGGTGCTGCAACTCGAGGACGTCGAGCGGATCGCGCGCTGGGCCACCGAGGATCTGCAACCTGATCTCACCGTGGTGCTCGATGCCGAGCTCAGTGACGGCGTGCACGCCAAGTCCACCAAGGACCGCCTGGAGTCGGCCGGCGATCTATTCCATGAGCGGACTCGGCTGTTCTTTCTTGACCTGGCGCGCCGTGCGCCCGAGCGATATCTGGTGCTGAACGCCCGCGCCTCGCGCGAGGAGATCGCTGCTCAGGTAGCCGCTCGGGCCGCCCCGTTGCTCTCGGCCGTAGCCCGCCAATGATGTCAGTGATCAATGGCACAGTGGTGTTGTGGCTGCGTCGATGACCGATGTGTCGGCCGCGGAGACTGCCGCCGATCTTGGTGTCTGGGCCGAGCTGATCGGGCAGACGGCAGTCGTGGCGACCTTGCGACGGGCGGTGGCTGGTGAGTCTCACGCCATGAGCCACGCCTGGTTGTTCACCGGTCCGCCAGGCTCGGGCCGGTCGAATGCCGCCCGAGCATTTGCCGCGGCGCTGCAGTGTGACTCGGATGGCTGCGGGCACTGCCGTGCCTGCCGTACGTCGTTGTCCGGTGCGCATCCAGACGTCACCCTGGTGCGTACGGAACTGCTCTCTATCGGCGTGGACGAGGTGCGCGAGCTGGTCCGCCGAGCCGTCATGAGTCCGACTCTCGGCCGGTGGCAGGTGATTGTGATCGAGGATGCTGATCGAGTCACCGAACGCGGCGCCGACGCCTTGCTGAAGAGCATCGAGGAGCCCGCACCGCGTACGGTGTGGATCTTGTGCGCGCCGACCCCAGAGGATGTCGTCGCTACCATCCGGTCGCGCTGTCGCCTCTTGACGCTGCAGACTCCGACGATTTCCGCGGTCGCGCGATTGCTCGAGACCCGCGACGGCGTCGAACCGGAGCTGGCGGCGTACGCGGCAAGGGTTTCGCAGGGACACGTCGGTCGGGCTCGGGTGTTGGCGCGAGACGAAGGTGCCCGGAATCGGCGGCAACAGATCTTGCACATCCCACTCGAGCTGCATGGTCTCGGCGCGTGTCTGGCGGCGGCAGCCCAGGTCGTCGAGGCGGCGACAGCCGAGGCGGCGGAGGCAACCGGTGAGCTGGACGCCAAGGAACGGACGGCGCTGGAGGAGGCGTTGGGCTTCGGCACGACGGGTGCCAAGCCGCGCCAGGCCCAGGCGGCCCTCAAGGACCTGGAAGATCAACAAAGAGCGCGCAGCAAGCGATTTCAGCGTGACGCGATCGATCGCACGCTGACTGAGCTGACCGGCTTCTACCGCGACGTGCTGAGTATTCAGACCGGATCTGGGGCGCAGGTCATCAATGAGGACTTGCGGCCGGCGATTGCAGTTCTGGCGCGGAAGTCAACACCTGAGTCGACGCTGCATCGCATTGACGCGCTGCTGGCCTGCCGCACCGCGCTAGAGGGCAATGTTGCACCGCTGCTCGCGGTCGAGGCGGCGTTGATCGGCCTGGTCGAAGGGTGACTTACGGATGACGCAAGGAACCGCTCGTTCTTGGCGCGGGGGCGCAGTGTAGCTCACTTGGTCCGCAAATGTTTGGGGTTCATTTTCTTCGACTTATTTAGTAACGTGGGCCGCACAGGTTGCCGGAGGGGACGAACCCCCGAGCGTCCTCTCCGACAACCTCCCCAAGGTCTGGCTGACTGAGCCGGACCTTTTTCCATGCCGGCCGCTGATCACACGCTGCCTATGACGTACACGCTGTAACTGAGGTCAAAGGTCACAAATTGATATCGCAGAGTGTTGCGCTGCGGCGAAGTTTCGCTCTACGGTGGACTTTGGCTCGTTTCCGTTTCGTTATCTAACGCGCACGGGGGCGTCACGCCAGGGGGAAGAAGTCAGTGGCATCCGATGTGTCGCTGAGATCGCGTGTCCGTTTGCCGAACTCCGCTGGACGGCACCTTCGCCGGGAACGTCCCGGGCGTAAGCGGAGGTGGGGAACCATCGGATTTCTCTCACGTCAGGACTGAGAGAGTCCCGGGGGTTGAAGCGCTCAAACGGTGTGAGGTTTCACACCGCTTGAGCGCTGGGGGAATGAGCGCCTGAACCCATGGGGTCACCCACAGGCGTACTCGGGGAAGGATTTACTTCTAGGTGGCATCCACCATCATCAGGCGCGCCATCGGCGCGGGCGCTGGGTTTGCTCTGTCCATCGGGATTGGGCTTTCCGGCGCCGTACCTGCAGAGGCGGCGACGTCCGTCTGGGACAAGGTCGCTCAGTGTGAGAGCGGCGGCAACTGGAAGATCAACACCGGCAATGGGTTTTACGGGGGTTTGCAGTTCGCTGCGGGCACCTGGAAGGCGTACGGGGGCAAGACGTACGCGAGCCAGGCACATCTGGCAACCAAGACCGAGCAGATCGCGATCGCTCGTCGGGTATTAGCCGGCCAGGGCCCTGGTGCCTGGCCGACCTGTGGCCGACGTGCGGGACTGACCAAGGCGAACGGGAACGCGTCAGCGAAGGCGGCGCCAGCGACCAATCCCGGTGCGTCCACAATCCAGAAGTCGAGCGACTCGAAGAAGCAGATCGCCAAGAAGTCGACTCACAAGAAGTACAGTGCTAGCGGCACAACCGTTCACGTCAAGCGCGGTGACACGCTTCGCAAGATCGCCAAGCGCAACAGCGTGCAGGGTGGTTGGAAGGGCTTGTGGAAGCTCAACAAGAAGACGATTAAGAATCCGAACTTGATCTATATCGGACAGACAATCAAGATCAAATAAGTCTGATTGGCGCGGGTGGGACCCTGCCCCCCAGTACGCCCACCCGTGGAAGCCCGGCAGACCCGCATCTGCCGGGCTTCCGGTTTTTTTCGTACGGGCGCGCGGCGGAGCTCCGGAACCTCACCAGATTGAGGGTGCGTTGGGGCGCCTCCGGCTTAGGCTTGGCCCATGGCGCGGGTCATGGCTGTGTCGTTCGAGCGGTACGGCCGGCTGTACTACCTTGATCCGGGCGAGCGCGACTACAGCGTCGGCGACCGCGTCCTGGTGCCGACCGACTCGGGCCCAGAGGTGGCGGAGTGCGTCTGGGCGCCCGAATGGGTCGATGAGGATGGATTTTCCGAGCTTCCGGTGTGCGCTGGTTTAGCCGGTCCGGAACAGCTGGAACGGGATGCGGCCAACCGCCGGCGACGCGCCGAGGCAAAGTTGGCCGCCAAGAAGTTGATCAAGCGAAACCAGCTGCCGATGAAGGTCGTCGCGGTCGACTTCGTGGATTCCGGTATCGACTTCGATCAGCTCGTGGTGATCTACTTCACCGCACCTCATCGGGTCGACTTCCGCACCCTGGTCAGTGAGCTGGCCCGTACGCTGCATGCGCGGATCGATCTGCGCCAGATCGGCTCACGGGATGCCGCCAGGCTGGTCGGCGGGTTGGGGAACTGCGGCCGCGACCTGTGCTGCGCCACCTTCCTGAAGGACTTCGAGCCAGTCAGCCTGCGGATGGCCAAGGTGCAAGATCTTCCGCCGAACCCACTCAAGATCTCAGGCGCTTGCGGCCGTTTGATGTGCTGTTTGAAATACGAGCATCCCCTTTACACCGAGTTCGCGCGTACGGCGCCCGCGGTCGGGGAGCAGGTTGCGCTGGAGGATGGTGATGGCGTCGTTGTCGGCCATCAGGTGCCTGCCGACTCCGTAGTGATCCGGATGAGCGCGAGCGGCGCGACGCGGAGCTGCTCGCTCGCGGCGGCCTGTGGTGCTCGGCAACTCTTTGCGTCCCGTGGCACACCGGCCCAGGTACAACGGCCGCCGCAGAAGGGCCGAATACGTCGGCGCCGGTCTGATGACGAGGAGAGCTGAGGGCCTCATCATCGTGGCTGCGCGGATGATATTGATCTTGACCGGCCGACTGATCGATTAGCCGCCGCGTAGGCTCTGGATATGCCGCCCCCTGCCCGCCGTCTGCGCCTGCTCGGCGTCACGGTGGCGGCGCTCCTCGCCACACTGGCCGGGTGCTCGGCGCGCCCGAACGCGACAGCGAATCAGTCCTCCCCGGCGCCACCGCCGTCTTCAGTGGCTAGCTCGCCCCTCAAGCTGCCGAAGGACGGGCGGCCGCTGCAGCCCATTCCAGCCGTCAAGGTAGAGGGTTTCACCCGGCCGCCGCCAGGCAAAGGGCTGACACGCTATGAGAGACAACGGCTCGATTGGCAGCCCTGCGGCCATGGTTTCTTCTGCAGCACCCTGCTGGCGCCGCTGGATTACGCCAAACCCGACGGCACGGCGATCACTCTGACGGTGGCGAAGCGGCCGGGCAAAGGCAGCGAACACCTCGGCAGCTTGATCATCAATCCGGGTGGTCCGGGCGGCTCGGGGGTTGGTTACGTCGGATACTTCGATGCGGCCGGCCTGGAGGATTACGACATCGTCGGATGGGACCCTCGTGGAGTAGGTCACTCCACGCCGGTGGCCTGCTGGGGTCAAGCTGATCTTGATCGATACTTCGCGATGGACAGCTCACCCGATGACGCTGCCGAGCTACAGGCCAGAATCGACGAGCAGACCGACTTTGGCCGCTCGTGCCTCAACGGATCAGGGGCGTTGCTGGAACACGTTTCGACAATGGAGACAGTACGTGATCTTGATCTGCTGCGCGGGCTGGTCGGGGATGCCAAGCTCAACTACTTCGGCGCTTCTTACGGCACCAGGATCGGCGCACTCTATGCCGAGATGTTCCCGCAACGAGTGGGAAGGATGATCTTGGACGGCGCAGTCGACGTCAACAGCAACTCCAAGATCACGCAGGTGGACGGTTTCGAGCGGGCGCTGCACCATTTCGCGCTGTGGTGTGCCGAGGCGAACTGTCGGATGGGCCCGCAGCAGGACGACGTGATCTATGTGATCAAGAATTTTCTTGATCAGCTGGACCAGCAGCCAATGAAAGCTTCCGACGGGCGGACCCTCAGCCAGCAGCAAGGCGTCGAAGCTGTCCTGTACTCGATGTACGGCGGAACGAGCAGCTGGCCGATGCTGCGTGATGCGCTCGACGAGGCGATCTTCGATCACGATGGCAGCAAGATGCTGCAGCTTGCCGATGCCTCGGATCGGCGTAATCGCGACGGCAGCTACGGGCAGCTCAACTATGCGTTTCCAGCGATTCGCTGTCTGGACAGCCAGGACGATAGTGTCCGCGCCGCCGAGAAGAGGTTGGCTCAGGAGTCTCGGACAGCGCCGGTGTTGGGACCGTTGAACGGCCCAGACCTCGTCTGCGCGCGGTGGCCGGTCAAGCCCGAGCCCAAGCCGCCGACAGTCGATGGGCAGGGGACGCCGCCGATCGTGGTTATCGGGACCACAGGAGATCCGGCCACGCCGTATGAGTATGCGCAGTCGATGGCTCGTGCGTTGGGCTCCGGTGTGCTGGTAACACTCGACGGCGAAGGGCACTTGGCGTACGGGCAGAGTGCCTGCGTGCGGAAGCTTGTTGTCGCGTACCTGGTGCAGGATGAGGTGCCGCGGGACGGGACGCACTGCTGATCGATGCGGTACGGCTCTAATTGTGCTACGCCCGCCGTACGCCGCTCGATATAGTTGGCGACCGTGCCAACCGACTGGCACTGGCCGCCTTAGCTCAGCCGGCAGAGCGACGCACTCGTAATGCGTAGGTCATCGGTTCGATTCCGATAGGCGGCTCCAGTCGTTATCCCTAGTCAACGCTGGCTTTCTGCCGAGGCGC
>Ga0307289_10000295_pt1 | contig 21020 bp, 18 predicted proteins | sample ER_DNA_143_FD_194483 | JGI IMG/M metagenome (GOLD analysis project Ga0307289, IMG submission 194483) | Bulk soil microbial communities from the East River watershed near Crested Butte, Colorado, United States - ER_DNA_143 | ecosystem: Environmental > Terrestrial > Soil > Floodplain | place...
TACCGGATCGATCATTACCTCGGCAAGGAGACCGTTCAGAACATGCTCGCTCTCCGCTTCGCGAACGGCATCTTCGAGCCGATCTGGAACCGTCAGTTCATCGACCACGTCCAGATCACCGTCGCGGAGACGATCGGGATCGAAGGCCGGGCGGCGTACTACGAGAAGGCCGGCGCGATCCGCGACATCTTCCAGAACCATCTGCTGCAGCTCGTCGCGTTGACTGCGATGGAGCCGCCGATCGACTTCACGTCGGACTCGGTGCGCAACGAGAAGGTCAAGGTGCTGAAGTCGATGCACACCCCGGGGCCGAAGAGCGTTGTCAGGGGGCAGTACGGACTTGGCTACGTCGATGGGGACGAGGTGCCCGGTTACCGCGAGGAGGACGGCGTCGACCCGAACTCGATGACCGAGACGTTCGTCGCCGCCAAGCTCTACGTCGACAACTGGCGCTGGGCCGACACCCCGATCTACGTCCGGGCGGGCAAACGGCTGGCGAGGCGGGAGACGACGATCGCGATCCAGTTCAAGCGCGCGCCGCACCCGCCGTTCGAGGAGCTCGCCGCCGAGGGACTGCGGCCCAACGTGCTCTTGATCAACATCCAGCCGGACGAGGGCGTCTCGCTTGCGATCGGCGCGAAGGTCCCCGGCCAGGGGCTGCAGATCCGGACGGTGCACATGGACTTCCTCTACGGGGGCGCCTTCCGGGCCGACATGCCGGAGGCGTACGAGCGGCTGCTGCTCGATTGCATGCGCGGGGACTCGACCCTGTTCACGCGCGAGGACGAGGTAACCGAGCAGTGGCAGCTAGTCGACGCAATCGTGGCCGCCTGGCGGCGGGACAAGCCGTCGTTCCCCAACTACCCGGCCGGCACCTGGGGGCCCCCGAGCTCCGACGAGCTGTTGCAGCGAGATGGGCGGGCGTGGCGACGACACTGACCTCGGTCTCGGAGATCGAGCGCAAGCTCGCGTCGCTGCGCCTGGCGGGAGAGCGCAGCGCAATGTTGCGCACCAGTGTGATGACGCATATCGCGTGGGTGCCGGAGGAGTGGGTGGAGGCTGCGGAAGACGTCCTCGCCGGCTTGGCCGAGCGGCATCCGTCGCGCACGATCGTTCTCATCCCGCAGTCGGGGGCGGGCGGGGTCGAGGGCGAAGTGAGCTCCGAGTCCTACACCCTCGGAGAGCACCGCATCCTTTGCACCGACACGATTCGCATTCGGTTGCGGGGAACGTCGGCCGACCATCCGGCCAGCGTTGTCGAGCCACTCATTGTTCCCGACCTGCCGGTCTTTCTTCGCTGGCGCGGGCTGCCCGACTTCGGCTCGTCGGCTTTCCGGGAGCTGACCGAGGTCGTCGATCGGCTGATCGTCGACAGCACCGAGTGGCCGGGGCTGCCGGGCCCATATGCCGACCTCGCGAATATCTTCGACCGCGTCACGGTCTCGGACATCGCCTGGGCGCGGACGAGTCGCTGGCGCCCGATGCTCGCCTCGCTCTGGCCGTCGATCGCGGATGTGAAGCGGATCAAGGTCACCGGCACGCTCGCTCAGGCGAACCTGCTCGCAGGCTGGCTCCGCTCCAGGCTCGACCGGCCGGTCGAGCTCGAGCACGAATCGGCCGACAAGCTCGACGGCGTCGAGATCGACGGCGAGCCGGCACCTTTCCCGCCCGGTGACCCGCCGATCCCCGCGGATTTGCTCTCGGACGAGCTCGACAAGCTTGCACGCGACCCGGCCTATGAAGACGCGGTCGGGCGGTTGTGACCTAGCGCGGCCGCGGCGGCGTATAGAGACCGTGAACGCGGAGCAACCCAGCTTCGCAGCGATCGCCGAGACGCACCTCGACGACGTCCTCGCCTACCTCGTGTACCTGACCGCCGACCACACGCTTGCCGAAGACCTCACGGTCGAGACCTTCGAGCGCGCGCTTCGGCGTTGGGGCCGTTTCGATCCCCGGCGCGGTGGAGCCCGTACCTGGCTCTGCCAGTTGGCGCGCTCGGCGGCGCTCGATCACTTTCGGTCGGAGGCCAGGCGGCTGCGTCGTGAGGACCGCTACGCGGTGCGGGAGTTGCGCGAGGTGCCGCCCCCGAGCTTCGGCGAAGGCCTCTCCCCCGAGCTCGAGCACGCGCTCGCAGAGTTGTCCCGGGCAGAACGCGAAGTCGTCGCGCTGCGGGTCGTGCTCGAGCTCGACGGCGAGACCGCCGCCCGGGTGCTGGGGATCAGTCCGAGCGCGTGCTCGACTCGATTGAGCCGTGCGCTCCAAAAACTGCAAGGGATGGTGAGCGCGGATGCGGTCGCCTGACCTTGCTCTGGAAATGCGCGCTGCGCGGCCCATCGCTTCGATCGAGCTGCGCGAACGCGTGCTCGAGGTGGCCGCCCGCGAGCAGCCCCGGCGCGAACGCCGGTTTTCGCTGCCGCCCCTTCGGCGGGTAGCGCTCGTGGCCGCCCCTGCCGTGCTTGCACTCGCGATCGGCGGCGCCTTGGTTCACGGCCTCGCGAGCTCGGGCGACAAGCCCGCTCAGATCCCCGCGGTGGTAGATCGCCTCGGAGGTCAGACGACGAATTCCAGCGGTGCGCGGCTGGCCTCTCCGAAGGCGAGGGCGATCCTCCCGAACACTCCCACACGGCTGCAGCAGTACGGAGCCTCGATGCGCATCCAGGTCAAGAACCTTGGCGCGCTCTCCGATGCGACGAAGCGCGCGATGCACTTTGCCCGCTTTGCCGGCGGCTACGTCGCCTACATTCGCTACAGCTCGCCCGCGCACGAGCAGGGGTCGGCATCGCTGGTGGTGCGAGTGCCGATCGATCGCGTCCAGGACGTGATCGAGGAGTACTCGAACCTCGGCACGATCGTCTCGCAGAAGATCTCTGTCGTCGATGTGACCAAGGCGGTCGAGGAACAGGCACGCGAGATCGCGCGCCTCAAGGGCGAAATCGCACGGCTGAAGCCTGGGCCCGAGCGGAGCGCCCTCCAGGCCCGGCTCGACTATCTGACGAAGCGGAAGGCCGCGACGGTCCGCCGGGCGCAGCTCGCGCGGGTCGCGCTCGTGCTGACGACCAAGAAGCAGGCTGCGGCAGCGACTGGCCGGTTCGACCGCACGCTCAGCGATGCGGGCAGCGTGCTTCTACGGGAGGCCGAGATCCTGCTCTACGCGCTCATCGTCGCGGGCCCGCTGCTCTTGCTCGGCGGCGCGATCGTCGCCGCAGGTCGCTACCGCGACCGGCGCCTCTTCCAGCGCAGTTAGTGAACGACGCGGAAGCTCGGCTTGGCGACAACGAGCTTCGTCGGGTCCGACCAGGACATCATCGGCTTGTTCCCGGGGATGAAAGCGTTCACGCCGCGGACGCGGTAGTACCAGGTGCCAGGTCCGATCGGAAGCACGTAGGAGGTCGAGCTCGTGGGCGTCTTGAGCTCGCCGACCGGGTTGAACGGATACGCCCTCCGGCTCCACTGCACGTCGTACTCGTAGGCGCCGAGGGCCGGCTTCCATGCGACCAAAGGCGGGCCGTAGAACCGCGCCCTGGTCTTGTTGGCCGAGAACAGTTGCCCGCGCGGCGAGAGCCCGGACGCGTAGGCGCCCTGCTCGGCCGTGACGGCGGGTTCACTGACCTTCCCGAACGACAGGTAGCGGCCGGCCTGGCAGGCCTCCTGGGGCAGCTCGGTGTCGTGGTAGAACATCGCGGACCCGTCGATCACCGAGACGGGGACGACGGTCCAGTAATAGCGTCCCTCTGGCCAGTCGGTATCCCAGAGGTCGACCTTGGCGCCGGTGACCGTCTGCGGAGGCGGTGCCGACGTGCCTCCTCCGCCGCCGCTGCCGGGCGGCGCGGCGGGCAGCTCCGTCGTCGGGTAGCTGAAGCCGTCGCTCATCGAGGTGTTCGGTCCTTCGTTTCCGTCCTTCAGGAAACCGGCTTGCGCCGACAAGTGCGCCGCGTGATCCTTCGGCAGGTCGAGCGGACCGGTCGGCCGCGGAGCGTACGCTGGGCTGCCGACGATGGCGCCTCGGTAGACGATGTTGACGCAGTCGCGGTCGGTCGAGATGTAGACCCGGAACATGTCGCTGGTGCCGCCGACGCCGACGTCACCCGTGAATGCGAACCCGGGCATCAGCCGGTGCGGTTGCGCGCCGAGGGCGTTGCTGGTCGTGTCCGAGACGGCGGCGACCTCGCTCAGCGGGCCGATCGCGAACGGCGGGTTGTAGGACGTGTAGACCGGGCTCCAGGGGCCGTAGGAGACCACGGGCAGGCCGTTGCTGGTCGTGCCGTAGAGGTAACGCTCGGGTCGAATGCGCCAGTGGACGACTCCTGTCCAGGTCGTGTCGTTGTGGAAGCTGTAGTACTCCCGCTCGTCGGCGACGTTGGTCATGGTCGTGAAGACCTTGCCGACGTCCGTGAACCAGACGTTGTACTGCGTTGCGCCGGCGACGGGAGTCCAGCGCACTAGGCCCGGGTAGCTGGGCAGTGGGGTGGGCACGCTGCCCCAGCGCATGTTGAACCCGTAGGGGTCGCTCCACCGAGACGGGCCCTTGCGCGTGATTGCGCGGACGTGCGCGTAGAGGGAGTACTGGTTCCCGGTGATCCAGGGAAGGGCGATCGGAATCGAGGCAACCGGGCTGCGCAGGTCGGCGGCGCTCCAGAGGATGGCGTTGTCGGTGAAGTGCTGGCTCGTCGAGAGTTCGAACTCGTAGCGCGTGGCTCCGCGGACGGGCTGCCAGGCAAAGGAGGGAGTCCGGGAGAAGGTGTGGCCCGCCGACTCGTCCGCACGAAGTAGGAACGCCTTGACGCCTTCAGGCGGCGCGACCCGAAGCACCGGCACCGGCTTGGTACCGGCCTGCGCCGACGAAACGAGGACGAGCGTGGCAAGAGACGCCACGAAGGAAAGCCGCATGGCCATCGAGCTATAGGTCGGCAACCCGGCCCAGCAGGGCCTCCCTCGAACGAGTGACGCTAGTCGAGGGACAGAGCCCGTTCGAGCTCCGTTCCGGCAGCCAGAACGAGCGCATCGCGCTCGGCAGGCGCTACGAGTTGGATCGACGCCGGCAGATTGTCCTCCGCAGGGCCGCAAGGCAGGGCGAGCGCGGGCCAGCCGATCAGGTTGAACAGCGCCGTGAACCGGGTCAGCCGCGTCCGGTCGCCCTGGCCGAGCGGCGGCGCGACGATCGGCAAAGTCGGAGTGACGAGGAGATCCAGGCCTTCGAGCGCGCGCGGCACCTGCTCGCGGAGCCTCTCTCGAAGCCGCTTCGAGCCCTCGACCTCGGAGTTCGTCAGCTCCTGGGCGCCCTCGAGCGAGTCGCGTACGTCCTCCCCGTAGTCCTCGGCGCGCTCCGGAAAGAGGCCGGCATGGGACTCGAGGGCCTCCCGGCGAAACACGGGTCCCCAATCCGTCCGGTCCGGCACCGGGAGGTCGACCGGCCGGAGACTTGGGAACAGCCGGGCGGCTTCCTCGACCCGCTGGGCCACGAGTGGGTCTGCGTGCTCGAGCCAGGCCACGCCGACCTGGAGGTCGGCCAGGGCCAACGTCTCACTCTCGAGGCCCGGGACGAGGGCCTCCAGCATCTCCGCGCACCCGTCGACGTTCCGCGCCATCGGCCCGGCGTGGTCGAAGCTCGGGGCCAGCGGAAAGCAACCGTCGAGCGAAACGAGGCCGAAGCTCGGTTTGAAGCCGACGACCCCGCAGCAGGCCGCGGGGATCCGGATCGACCCCGCCGAGTCGGAGCCGAGCGCTGCGTCCGCGAGCCCCGCTGCCAGCGCTGCCGCCGAGCCGCCGCTCGAGCCGCCGGCAACACGACTGGCCGCGAGCGGATTGGGCACGGTGCCGTAGTGCGGGTTCTCGGACGAGACCCCGTAGGCGAACTCGTGCAGGTTTGCCTTGCCGACGTTTACGTACCCCGCCTGCTCGAGTAGACGTACGGCCTCGGCCGTCTCCTCCGGTACGTGCTCGGCGAAGATCGCCGAGCCGTAGGTCGTCCTCAGCCCGGCGGTGTCGAAGAGGTCCTTGACCGCCAGGCGCCGGCCGGGCGGAGCCGAGGCCGCGACCTCGGTAATGAAGATCGCGTCAGTCGAGAGCGAGATAGACGTACGCGACGAGGATGGTGGCGCCGAAGAGCAGGATCACGAAGCCGAAGAGCGCGAGGCCGAAGAGCATGTTCTTCCGCGCGAGGGCCGCATCCGGCTCGACCGCCCTGGTCACCGACTGCGGGGGCTGCGGCTGAGGGGGAAGCGGCTCGGTCACAGTGAAACGTCCACGGCCATCGCCGCGAAAAGCAGCGCCAGGTAGAGAAGCGAGAAGTGAAAGAGAAGCGCGGCGCGCCTGGGCGTCGGGTCGCGACGCAGCCCGAGGGCGAGCGCCAGGAATGCAGCTCCCAGCAGCAGGGCGGCGACCAGATAGGGGAGGCCGAGCGTCCCCCAGAGGAAGGGCGAGGCCGTCACGGCCACGAGCACGCCCGAGTAGAGCACGATCTGCTTCGTCGTCTCGCGCTCGCCGCGGACAACGGGGAGCATCGGCACGCCGGCCTCGGCGTAATCGTCGCGGATCAGCAACGCCAGCGCCCAGAAATGGGGAGGCGTCCAGAAGAAGACGATCGCGAACAGCAGCAGAGCCGGGACGGTCACGTTCCCGGTCGCGGCGGCCCAGCCCACGAGTGGCGGCACGGCGCCTGCCGCGCCGCCGATGACGATGTTCTGCGGCGTCGAGCGCTTCAGCCAGCGTGTGTAGACGAAGACGTAGAAGAGGTTGCCGCCGAGTGCGAGCAGAGCCGTCAGCACGTTGACGAGGCTTGCGAGCAGCACGAACGAGAGCGCCGAAAGGGCGAGGCCGAACTCAAGTGCCCGCGTCGGCGGCACGCGGTTTGCCGCGACCGGGCGCCGGGCGGTCCGGCTCATGTGCCGGTCGAGATCGCGATCGAGCACGTGGTTGAGCGCGCTCGCGCCGCCGCAGGCCAGTGCGAGCCCGGCCATGGTCACGACGAAGTCCGAGACGGGCGGAAAGCCGCCGGCGCCGACGATCATCCCGCAGGCGCCGGTGGCGAGCAGCAGGGTCATGATCCGCGGCTTCGTCAGCGTTACGTAGTCGCGCCATGGTGCCGCAGGGACGGGCTCGCCACGGAGTGTCACGGCGGTTGCGACCAGTGCGGCCGCCAGCGCGAGCGCGGCGAAGGCGATGTGCAGCGGCCGGCCTGTCACGAGCGCCGCGGCGGCGAAGAGCCCGAGTGCGGCCGTGGCCGGCGCGAGCAACCGGCGGTGCGCGACCCAGGCGGCCGCGACCAGCGCGGCGAGCGGCGGCACGGCGAGCGCGGCGAGGGCGCGGTGCGCGGTGTGCAGCGAAAGAGCTCCCGAGACGACCGCGAGCGCTGCGCCGGCCGCCGCGCCGAGCGCGATCAGGCGGAGCCAGGGACCGGGTCGCACGTCAGACACGGGCCTCCTGGAGGCGCCGGCGAAGATCACGCAACGGCCTCGCGCTCGTCACGTAGGGAACCTTGTCGAAATTGTGCGCCGGCGGGGGCGAGCTCGTGTACCACTCGAGCGTGTCCCCGAGCCAGGGGTCGTTTCCCGCACGCCGGCCGACCTTGGTCGTCTTGACGACATTGATCAGGAAGACGAGCGTCCCGAGCGCCATCACGAAGGCGCCGATCGTCGAGACGAGGTTCCAGGCCGCCCACCAGCCGTGGTGGTTGTAGGTCCAGACCCGCCGGGGCATCCCGAGCAGGCCGAGGAAGTGCTGCGGGAAGAAGGTCAGGTTGATGCCGACGAAGTAGAGCCAGAAGTTGAGCTTGCCGAGCCGCTCGTCGAGGAAGCGGCCGAAGATCTTGGGCCACCAATAGTAGAACCCGGCGAAGAGTGCGAAGGCCGAGCCCCCGAAGAGCACGTAGTGCATGTGGGCGACGATGAAGTAGGTGTCCGTCACCTGCCAGTCGAACGGGAAGGCGGCGACGAAGATCCCGGAGAGCCCGCCGATCGTGAAGACGGCGATCGCCCCCAGTGCGAACAGCATCGCGGTGTCCAGGATCACGTTCCCACGCCAGGTGGTCGCGATCCAGTTGAAGATCTTGATCCCCGTGGGGACGGCGATCGCCATCGAGGAGAGCATGAAGAAGATGTTCAGCGTGTTCGGCATCCCGACGGAGAACATGTGGTGCGCCCAGACGAGCATCGAATAGAAGCCGATCGCGATCGTCGAGAACGCAATTGCCTTGTAGCCGAAGATCGGCTTGCGCGAGAAGACGGGGATCACCTCGGAGAGGATCCCGAAGGCCGGTAACACCATCACGTAGACCTCGGGGTGCCCGAAGAACCAGAACATGTGCTGGTAGAGGATCGCGCTGCCCCCGTGCGCTGGATCGAAGAAGTGTGTGCCGAGGTTCCGGTCGAGCAGCAAGAGCGTCAGGGTCGCGCCGAGCACGGTGAGCGCGATCAGGATCAGGATCGAGTACACCTCGATCGACCAGACGAACAGGGGCATCCGCATCCAGCTCATCCCGGCCGCGCGCATGTTGTGGATCGTGACGATGAAGTTGATGGCGCCGAGGACGGACGAGATCGTGGTCAGGTGGAGGGCGAGGATCCAGAGGTCCTGACCCTTGCCGGGCTCAAACGTGCTCAGCGACAGCGGCGGGTAGGAGTACCAGCCGGCGCGGGCCGCGCCGCCGGCGGAGAACCAGCTTGCGTAGAGGACGATCCCGCCCAGCAGGTAGAACCAGTACGAGAGCGCGTTCAGCCGCGGGAACGCCATGTCGCGCGCGCCGATCATCAGCGGCACGAGGAAGTTCCCGAGCCCGGCGAACACCGGGACGACGACGAGAAAGATCATCGTCGTCCCGTGAATCGTGAACAGCTGGTCGTAGGTGTCGCGCGTGAAGACGTGCTCGTTTGGCCGCGCCAGCTGCGATCGCATCAGCAGGGCGACGATCCCGCCCGCCACGAAGAAGAGCAGGCTGGTGAGGATGTACAAGATGCCGATCCGCTTGTGGTCGACGGTCGTGAGCCAGCTCGAGTAGCGGCCTCGGGAGACGATCGTCGCGGGGGCGGGGGTGACGTTAACCGCCACTGCTGTTCCCCGCGAAGCGCTTGACGTAGGCCAGCAAGGCGTTCATCTGCCTGTCGCTCCAGCCCCGGCCCACCGCCGGCATCTTGCCCCGGCCGTTGAGCAGGAGCGTCTTGATCGCGCCCTGCTGGCTGAAGATCGGGTTCCCGCGCAGGTCGGGCCCGAAGGCGCCCTGCCCCTGGAAGCCGTGGCACGTCGCGCAGACGCCGTCGAACGTGTTCTTGCCGAGCTGGGAGCCGCCGCCCGCCTGCGCCTGCGCTTCCTGGTCGTACCAGCTCTGGAACTGGTCGGGAGGCAGCGCCACAACGGTCGCGACCATGTGCGGGTGCTCGTAGCCGCAGAACTCGCCGCACTGGCCCTCGTACGTGCCGGGCTTCGCCCGGAAGGTCAAGTGGTTGGTCTTGCCGGGGATGGCGTCGAACTTGCCCTGGAGCGCGGGGATCCACCAGCTGTGGTCGACGTCCTCGGACTTGATCTCCAGCCGGACGTCCTGTCCGGCGGGGACGCGCAGCCTCTCGACCTGGATGACCCCGTTCGGGTAGACGAAGTTCCAGTAGAACTGGCGGCCTTCGACGGTCACGGTCAGCCGCTTGCCTGCGGCGTTGGCCGAGCCGGACCCGCTGATGTCCGGAAGCTTGACGAGGACGAAGGCGACGATCGCGGCCAGGATCACGACCGGGATTGCGGTCCAGATCAGCTCAAGCCGCGTGGCGCCGTGGAGCTGGGGCCCTTCGAGGTTGCGCGGCCGGCCGCGGTTGCGGAAGCGGATGATGAAGAGGATGAGCGCGCCCTCGACGAGGACGAAGATCGCCCCGGTGATCGCCAGCAGCAGCCAGTAGATGTCCTCGATCCCCTGCGCCTGCGGCGAATCTGGCCCCCGCGGCGAGAGCCCGGCCGGGTCGCCTGCGTAGGCAACGTGCGCGACAGCGAGCCCGAGCAGGGCGACCACCAAGACGGCTCCGGCTCTCCTCCGCACGCGCCTCGGCATTCTATGGAGCGTGCCCGAACAAACGCGCGTGCAACTCCCGGCTGGTGTCGGGTCGCACTTTCAGGTCTTCCTGAACGGCGTGCCCCAGCAGGAGGGTCGTGATTTTCGGCGCGAGGGCAACGAGCTCGTCTTCACCGCCAAGTTGGCAAAGGAGGGGCGCCTCGGCTTCTGGCGCTGGCTGTCCCTCTTCCTCGGCGTCGCCGGCACCTACCGCCAGAACGACAGCGTCGACGTGGTCTACGACACGGGCGCTCGCCGGGTCGTTGCGACCGGCCTACCGCTCCTCAGGGATTAGGCCCGTACCGTTCGAGCCCGAAAGCCGCAGTCGCATGAGCGTGCCGCCGTCCGCTGCGCGCTCGGCGCCAACACCACCGCCGTGTGCTTCGGCGACCTGCTTCACGATCGCAAGTCCAAGCCCGGAGCCGGGCAGCTTTCGCGCGGCGGGTGCACGGTAGAAGCGGTCGAAGACGTACGGGAGGTCGCCCTCGTCGATGCCCGGGCCGTGGTCGCGCACGACCACCTGGCCGTCGCTCACGCTCACCTCGACCTTGCCCCCGGGCGAGCTCCACTTGGCCGCGTTGTCGAGCAGGTTCGAGACGGCCCGGGCGATCGTGTGCGGCACGCCGTGTAGCTCGGACGGCTGCAAGTCGGTCAGGAACTCGACCTGCGGAAAGTCGCGCTGCGCGCGTTCGACGACCTCCTGGACGAGCAGGTCGAGCCTGACGTCCTCGGCTTGCTCGGGTTGGCTTTCGCCGCGCGCAAGCTCAACGAGCTCCGTCACGAGCGCGGTCATCTCCGAAAGCTGGCCGACGACGTCGTTCAGGAGCTTCTCGCGCTCGTCGTCCGGCATTTTCCGGTCCCGAGCGAGCACCTCGATGTTCGTCCGCAGACTGGTCAGGGGCGTTCGCAGCTCGTGGGAGGCGTCGGAGACAAGCTGGCGCTGTGAGCGTGCCGACTCTTCGAGTGCGGCGAGCATCGCGTTGAAGCTCGAGGCCAGGCGGCTGATCTCATCGTCCCCGTCGGTTTCGATGCGTTCGGAGAGATCGCCGGTCTCGGTCACGCGTTCAGTCGTCTCAGTCAGCCGTCGCACCGGTCTCAGCGCTGCCTGGGAGACGGCGAGCCCGAGGCCGCCGGCGATTGCAATGCCGCCGAGTGCGATCAAGACCAGGAAAATCGTGATCCGGTGGAGGGCGTGGTTCACCTCGTCGAGCGGACGAGCGACCTGCAATGCATAGGTGTTCCCTCGCTCGTCCTGTAGGGGGCCGATCGTGTAGACGCGATACTGGCGCGCGCCGATCTTGGCGTCGCTAAAACCGGCATCGTCGTGACCGTGGGCGATGTCGATCGCGCTCTGGCTTGGCGGGAGCGTCCCTGACTCGAAGCGCGTTCGGATCGTGTGCCCCTGCGAGTCGACCAATTGCACGTAGTCGCCTCCGCCGAGTGGGGTGTTCGGCCCTTCGAGAAAACCATGGTCGATCGTCAGTCCGGGTCCAAAGTCGCGTGATCGATTCTTCAAAGCGTCGTCAACCTGGCTCCGGAGCTGGTTGCGAACGACGACGAGCGTCACGAGCGACGCGGCCACGACCGCCAGCGCGACCGCCGCTGCGGCCACGATCGTCAGACGGGTGCGGAAGCTCACGGCTCGCGCAGCGCGTAGCCGACGCCTCTGACCGTCTGGATCAGACGCGGCTTGTCGCCGGCTTCGGTCTTGCGCCGCAGGTAGCCGATGTAGACGTCGAGCGAGTTCGAGGACAGCCCGAAGTCGTAACCCCACACCCGTTCGAAGATCAGTGAGCGCGTCAGGACCTGGCGGGGGTTCAGCATGAAGAGCTCGAGCAGCGAGAACTCGGTCCGCGTCAGCTCGATCCGGTCGCCGCCGCGGGTCACATCGCGGGTGGCGGGGTCGAGCTCGAGATCCGCGAAGTGCAGAACCTCGCCCGTGCCGTTCGTGGTCCGCCGAAGCAACGCGCGCAGCCGGGCGAGCAGCTCGGCGAGGGCGAAAGGCTTGACGACGTAATCGTCGGCGCCGGCGTCCAGCCCCGCCACACGCGCCTCGACTTCGTCGCGAGCGGTCAGCATCAGGATCGGGATGCTGTTGCCGGCGCTGCGTAGCCGCCGGGCGGTCTCGAGGCCGTCGACGTTCGGCATCAGGAGGTCGAGCACGATCGCATCGGGCTGGACGTCACCTGCGTCGAGGCGGTAGAGCGCCTCCGCTCCGTCGGCGGCGAGCTCGACGTCGTAGCCCTCGAGCGCCAGCGCTCTCCGCAGCGATTCGCGGACAGCGGCTTCATCGTCGACAACGAGAATCTGAGCGCTGCTCATAGGGGAATTGTGGCGGTTAAGACTTAAAGCGGCCTAAGAGAGGACGCGCCCAAAGTCCCTTGCGGCGCCCGGCGGCCGCCAGGAGGCCGGCCGCCGGGTCGCCGCTCACCAGAAGGGACTGGGGAAGGAGCCACACGCAAGACCCTTGCAGCGTCGCCTAAGAGATGGCTAAGACGGCCGTAAGAACTCTTTAAAGGCCTGTGGCCTCGATTCTTAGTCCCCTCTTATCCCCGCTTAAGGCCGTTCTTACGGACGACTGATCTGATACGGCGACTGAAACGAATCTCCAGACCTCGAAAGGAAAGCTGAACATGCTCAGGAAGCGCACCCCCTACTTGATCGCGGCCGCCGCGCTTGCCGCGGGAGCAGGAGCGGGCGCTGGCAGCTACGCCGCCTTCGGCGGCAACGATGCGAAGACGACGACCGTCGTTCAGCAGGCAGCTGTCGGCTCCCCGGCGGCGGCGACGAAGGCGCTGACGGTCAACGGCGTCTACAAGACGGCACGCAACGGCGTCGTCGAGATCACGACCACCTCGACCTCGCAGAGCTCCGGAGGCTCGCCGTTCGGCGGCTCGCAGCAGTCCCAGGCTCAGGGATCGGGCTTCGTCTACGACACCGCCGGCCACATCGTCACGAACGACCACGTGGTCGACGGAGCGAACTCGATCTCGGTCACGTTCGCCGACGGCACCAAGTACAGCGCCAAGGTCGTCGGGGCCGATCCTTCCTCCGATCTGGCCGTGATCAAGGTCGACGCGCCGTCGGGCAAGCTTCATCCTCTGAACCTCGGCGACTCTTCTGCCTTGGAAGTGGGCGACGGCGTCGTCGCGATCGGGAGCCCCTTCGGCCTCGAAGAGACGGTGACTGCCGGGATCGTCAGCGCGCTCAACCGCCACATCAGCTCGGTGAACAACTTCACGATCTCGGGCGTCATCCAGACTGACGCCGCGATCAACCACGGCAACTCCGGTGGCCCGCTGCTGAACATGTCCGGTGAGGTCGTCGGCGTCAACAGCCAGATCGAGAGCGACTCGGGCGGCAACGAGGGCGTCGGCTTCGCTGTCCCCTCGAACACGGTCTCCTCGGTGGTCTCGAAGCTGGTCAAGGGCCAGAAGGTCGAGCACCCGTACCTGGGCGTCTACGTCCAGACGGCTGCCAATCGGCCGGGGGCCCAGATCGGCCGCGTCCAGAGCGGCTCGCCTGCCGCGGACGCCGGGCTGAAGGCCGGGGACGTGATCACCGACTTCGGCGGCGAGTCGATTAGCAGCGCCAACGACCTGACCAGCGCAGTCGGCTCGAAGCAGCCGGGCGACAAGGTCAGCGTCACCTACGTGCGGAAGGGCAGTGCGACGACGGTTGACCTGACGATCGGAACTCGCCCTTCGTAGCGAATTCTCCCCAGCGCGCCCTCCTCCCCGACCCATACGGCGCGCCAGCGAGAGAGCGACGACCGCCCCATTCGGGCGGTCGTCGCATTTCCTGCCTCGATCCCTCGGTCGAGTGGTCGGCCTCCCTCGAACGAGGGATTTGGCCTTGTGGTCTACGCGCGCGCGTGTAGTTCCTAAGACAGGGGAAGGTGCGGCGCGGACGGGGGCAAGGGGGAGCCAGCGATCTGCGGCCGCAAAAGTCTCCCGTTGAGAGAGAAAAGGCGGGGCTCAGGCTGCGGCGTGAGCCCCGCCACTGTTCCTCGCTTCTCCTTAGACCGGGTCTAGCGCCGCGCCGGCGAAGCCGCCGCGGCTCTTAGGCGGCGTCGCAAGCGACGCCGCGGGCTGCGGCTCCCGCATTTTTCCTTTGGCGTTGAAACCGGGTTAGTCGACGAGCGGGAGCACGTCATCGAGGACGCCGAGGCCTTCGGCGAGCTCCTCGCGCGTGATCGTCAACGGCGGGCAGACCATGACGACGTTCCAGTGGGTCATCAGGTAGAGGCCGCGCTCCATCGCCGCCTTGGCGAGTCTCGCGACGGGCGCGAACGCCTCTCCCGAAGCGTTGAAGGGGACGAGCGGCTCCCGCGTTTCCCGGTCCTTGACGAGCTCGATGCCCCAGAAGAGACCCTTGCCGCGCACCTCTCCGATCGAAGGGTGGCGTTCCTGCAGGCGCGGCAGCTCCTCGGCGAGAACATCGCCCATCGCGGCTGCGTTCTCGACGATGCCCTCCTCCTGAAAGGCCTCGATCGAGGCGATCGCCGACGCGCAGGCCAGTACGTGTCCCGAGTACGTGAGGCCACCGGCGAAGTACTTGTCGCGTACCCAGTCGGCGAGCTTCTCGCCGATCACCATCGCGCCGAGCGGGACGTAGCCCGAGTTGATCCCCTTTGCGACCGTGAGGATGTCCGGCACGACGTCCCAGTGCTCGCAGGCGAACCACTTGCCCGAGCGGCCGAACCCGGCCATGACCTCGTCGCAGATCAGCAGGATCCCGTGGCGGTCGCAGACCTCCCGGATCGACTGCAGATAGCCGTCGGGCGGAACGATGATCCCGTTCGTGCCGACGATCGTCTCGAGGATCACGGCGGCGACGTTCTGAGGCCCCTCGTACTGGAGCACCTCCTCCAGGTGCGGGCCGCCGGTGCAGACGGGGCACGGGTCGGGATGGCCAGCGGGACAGCGGTAGGTGTACGGGTCGAGCATCCGCACGACGCCCGGGATCCCCGGCTCGGCCGGCCAGCGGCGCGGATCGCCGGTGAGAGAGATCGCCCCCGCGGTCGCACCGTGGTAGGAGCGGTAGCGCGCGATGATCTTGTGTCGGCCCGTGTACCAGCGCGCCAGCTTGATCGCGTTCTCGTTCGCCTCGGCGCCGCCGTTGGTGAAGAAGGACATCGTCAGGTCGCCGGGCGTCACCTCTGCGATCAGCCGCGCCAGCTCGGAGCGCGTCTCGTGGGCCATCGGCGGCCCGATCGTCGTCAGCTTTTCCGCCTGCTCCTTGATCGCGGCGACGACCTTCGGGTGCTGATAGCCGATCGAGACGTTGACGAGCTGCGAGGCGAAATCGAGATAGCGGTTGCCCTCGTAGTCCCAGAAGTAGCGCCCTTCGCCGCCCGCCACCGGCAGCGGCACGATCTGGCTCTGCACGGACCAGGAATGCAGCACGTGCTGCTGGTCGAGCTCCTGGATCCGCTTCGCGTCGAGGCCCTGTTCGACCGCCATATCGCGATTCTAGGTGGCTCGCGCTAGGCTGGCCAACGACGAAGGAGGACGGATGACTGAAGTCGCGGAAGCACCCAGCGCCAAGCGCGCAGAAGACGTCAAGCGGATCACCCACTGGATCGGCGGCGGGCCAGTCGAAGGCACCTCCGGCCGCATCGGGCCGGTCTACAACCCGGCAGCAGGGATCCAGACCGGCGAGGTCGACTTCGCCTCGGTCGAGGAGATCGACCGGGCGGTCGAGGCCGCAAGGGAGGCCTCCGACTCGTGGCGCGCGCTCTCGCTCTCGCGCAAGACCGAGATCTTCTTCCGCATCCGTCAGCTCGTCGACGAGCACCGCGAGGACATCGCGAAGATTCTCACCGCCGAGCACGGGAAGGTGCTCTCCGACGCGCTCGGCGAGGTCGCCCGCGGGCTCGAGGTGATCGAGTTCTGCTGCGGCATCCCCGAGCTGCTCAAGGGCGGCTTCACCGAGCAGGCCTCGACCGGGATCGACGTCTACTCGATCCGCCAGCCGCTGGGCGTATGCGCAGGAATCACGCCGTTCAACTTCCCGGCGATGGTCCCGATGTGGATGTGGGCGCCGGCCCTCGCCTGCGGGAACACCTTCGTGCTGAAGCCTTCCGAGAAGGATCCTTCCGCGTCGATGTACACGGCCGAGCTGCTCAAGGAAGCGGGCGTCCCCGAAGGCGTCTTCAACGTTGTCCACGGCGACAAGGTCGCGGTCGACGCAATCCTCGAGCACCCCGACATCGCAGCCGTCTCCTTCGTCGGCTCGACGCCGATCGCGAAGTACGTCTACGAGACCGGGACGTCGCACGGCAAGCGCGTCCAGGCCCTCGGCGGCGCCAAGAACCACATGATCGTCCTGCCGGACGCCGATATCGACATGGCCGCGGACGCCGCGGTCTCTGCCGGTTACGGCTCGGCCGGCGAGCGCTGCATGGCCGTCTCGATGCTGGTCGCCGTGGGCGACGCAGGCGACGAGCTCGTCGGCGCGATCAAGGAGCGCCTACCGAAGGTCAAGGTCGGCGACGGGATGAAGCCCGACTCCGAGATGGGGCCTCTGGTCACCAGGGAGCACCGCGACAAGGTCGCCTCGTATATCGAGAAGGGTGGTGAGGAAGGCGCGACGATCGTCACGGATGGGCGCGAGTCGGCGCCCGACGGGGACGGCTTCTTCCTCGGCGTCACCTTGCTGGACGATGTCAAGCCCGGGATGGAGGTCTACAAGGACGAGATCTTCGGCCCGGTGCTCGGGGTCACCCGCGTCTCGACCTACGACGAGGCCGTCAAGCTCGTGAACGAGAACCCCTACGGCAACGGTGTGGCGATCTTCACCCGCGACGGTGGCGTCGCCAGGCAGTTCCAGTTCGACGTCAACGTCGGCATGGTCGGCATCAACGTCCCGATCCCGGTGCCGGTCGCCTATTACTCGTTCGGCGGCTGGAAGAACTCCCTCTTCGGCGACCTGCACATCTACGGGCCCGAAGGGATCCAGTTCTACACGCGCGGCAAGGTCGTCACTTCACGCTGGCCCGATCCGGCCACGTCGAAGGTCGATCTCGGTTTCCCGCAGACGCGCTAGACGTTCACGCGACCGCGATGCCGGGCTTGAGCTCCTGCCCGAACTTCGCCCGCGCGACGAACTGGCCGACTCCGGGCGAGGCGACCAGGTCGTCGCCCTCGACGAGCACGTTCCCGCGTAGCAACACGAGCTCCGGCGTTCCGGTTACCTCGGTGCCCTCGTAGAGGTTGTAGTCGGTCTTCGAGTGGTGCGTGGAGGCGGAGATCGTGTGGCGCTTCTCGGGATCGAAGACGACGAGGTCGGCGTCGGAGCCGACCGCGATCGTTCCTTTGCGAGGGTAGAGCCCGAACAGCTTCGCCGGGTTCGTCGCCAGCAGCTCCACCATCCGGTTGAGTGAGATCCGGCCGGACCGGACGCCGAACTCGTGGATCATGTGCAGACGGTTCTCGAGCCCCGGGCCGCCGTTCGGGATCTTCGAGAAGTCGTCCTTGCCGAGCGTCTTCTGGCCGTCCCAGAGGAAGGCGCAGTGGTCGGTCGAGATTGCAGAGAGCGCGTCGGTGCGGACGGCGTTCCAGAGGTAGTCCCAGTTCGACTTGTCTCGGACGGGAGGCGAGTAGACGTACTTGGCGCCCTCGAAGTTCGGCTTGGCGATGTCCTCGAGCGAGGTGAAGAAGTACTGGGTGCAGGTCTCGCCCCAGACGTCCCAGCCTGCTTCCCGGGCCTGGGCGATTGGATCGACAGCCTCCTTGCAGGTGACGTGAACCACGTAGAGCGGTGCGCCCGCAACGTGCGCGAGCTGGATCGCCCGGTTGGTCGCCTCGCCTTCGGCCTCGGGCGGACGCGTCAGCGCGTGGTACTCGGGCTCGGTGTTGCCGGCCTCCAGCGCCTGGCGCACGAGCACGTCGATCAGATCCCCGTTCTCGGCGTGAACCATCACGAGCGCGCCCGTCTTCGCCGCGACCTCCATCGTGCGGAAAAGGGTCTCGTCGTCGACCATCAGCGCGCCCTTGTAGGCCATGAAGAGCTTGTAGGAGGTGATGCCCTGGTCGGGCAGCGACGCGAGCTCTTCGAGCGTCCCGCCCTCCTTCAGGTCGGTGACGGCCATGTGGTAGCCCATGTCGATCACCTGCTTGCCGTTCGCCTTCGCGCGCCATTCCTCGAGCGCGTCCGCGAAGGTCGAGCCGTGCGGCTGGATGATGAAGTCGACGTGGCAGGTCGTTCCGCCGAAGGCGGCCGAGGTCTGGCCGGACTCGACGTCGTCGATCGTGACCGTGCCGCCGAAAGGCATGTCGAGGTGGGTGTGCGGGTCGATGCCGCCCGGCAGCAGGTACTTGCCCGAGGCGTCGATCGTCCGGTCTGCCTGGACGTCGAGGGACTCGCCGATCAGCGTGATCCGCTCGTCCTCGATGTAGACGTCGGCGACATAGTCGTCGGCCGCCGTGACCACTCGGCCGCCTTTGATCAGGATCGACATGACCCTCCTTTCAGCGCGGCGGGGACGCCTCGGGCGCCCCCGCCGCGGCGAATCGGCTTACTTCCCTCCCGGCGTGACAGTGACCTTGGCCTTGTGCCAGCCGTTTCCGTTGATGTCGATGTGCTGCTTCTTCAGGATCGCCTGTGCTCCCTTGGCGATGTCGGTCCTGTAGGCCTCGTGACCCGGCAGCTTCTTCAGCTTTCCGTACGTCTTGACGATCTTCGCCGAACGCGCGTATGCGGTCGGATCCATCAGACCGATCCCGAGCTTGGCCGGCCAGATCAACGCGTTGATCTCGTTCATCTGCCAGGTCTGGTGGCCCTTCGGCAGCGCCGGCCCGTTGGCCAGCACGGTCTTGACGCAATCGCGCGGGTGGTCCCGGCACCAGATCCAGCCCTTCAGCGAGGCCGCGACGAACTTCTTCGACAGCGCCTGGTTCGACTTGCTCTTGATCCAGTCGCCGCGGACGAAGATCCCGTCCTCGAGCATCGAGGTTCCGACCTTCTGCATCGGGATCACGTTGAGATTCTTCAGCTGGTAGAGCTTGCCAGTCTTCGGGTTCTTCGCTTCGAGCACCTGCGCAAGCTCGTTGTAGGTCATCGCCGAGGCAGCATCGGCCTGCCGCTTGAGGAAGAAGTCCATCGAGAAAGGCTCCGCGACGATCGTGACGTTCTTGTTGTGGACCGGATCCATGCCGAACTTGGCGAGCGCGGCAAAGACCTCGAACTCGTTCCCGCCGAGCCAGTTGGCGACCTTCTTCCCCTTCATCTTGGCGACGGTGTTGATGCCCGTGTCCTTCCAGGTGATCAGCGTCAGGCCGCTCTTGCCAAAGACCTGCGCGATGTTGACGAGGTTGACGCCCTGATCGCGGCTCGTCATCAGGCTCGAGAGCCAGTCGATGCCGAATTCGGCCTGGCCGCCGGCGACGACCTGCTCGGGGATGATGCTGGGGCCGCCCGGCTTGATCTTGACGTCCATCCCCTGAGCCTTGTAGTAGCCCTTCGCCTTGGCGGCGTAGTACCCCGCGAACTGCGCCTGGGTGACCCACTTCAGCTGGAGAGTCACCTTGGTCAGCTTGTGCGACTTCGTCGACGCCCCCGCATTGGTGGCGGCCCCGACGACAACCGCTGCGATCGCCGCGGCGGCAGCAAGCGTCGCGATGACCCAGTACCTGCGCTTCATCCGGTCCCCTTTCATGTTGGAATCCTCCGCGCCATTCTGAACTTCTGTCAGTCGCCTGTCGATGCCACCCCGCGCAGTGTCAGCCGCTCGACCAGCGCGACCGCGAGGTAGAAGGCGATTCCGAAGGCGCAGGCGACGCCGATTCCCGCCCAGGCCTCCTTGAACTGGAACGTCGTGCTGCGGCTGTTGATCAGCACGCCGAGCGCAGTGAACGCCCCGCCGAAGTACTCACCCACGATCGCGCCGATCATCGCCAGGACCGTCGCGATCTTGAGCGATGTGAAGATGAAGGGCAGCGCGGTCGGGATTCGCACGCGGCGGAAGGTCTCGAGCTCGCCGGCCCCATAGGAGCGCATCAGCTCGATCGACTCCGGCCGCACCGAGGTCAAGCCGCGGAGCGAGTTGACGAGCACCGGGAAAAAGCAGAGCACGGCGGCGATGGCCATCTTCGAGCCCTTGGAGAACGGGTTGAACCAGGCGTTCATGATCGGGGCGAAGGCGATGATCGGTACGGCGCTCGCGGCGATCATGTACGGCATCAGCGCCCGGCCCAGGCCGCGCCAGCGGGCGAGCACGAGTGCACAGAGCAACGCGAGCCCGCATCCGATCACGAAGCCGCCGAGCGCCTCCTGGAAGGTGAACCAGCCGGCGCTGATGAGCTCGTGGCGGTCGGCCCAGAACGTGCTCGCGATCGCGGTCGGCTGGGGCGCGAGGAACTTCTTGATGTGCAAGAGCTCGATCGACTCCTGCCAGACCACCAGGACGACGACGAGCACGACGAGCGCCGGCACCCAGTCGAGCGTCCGCTTGCCGACGCGCCCGGCGAGCGTCCCGCGCGGGATCGGCTGGACGACGCCCGGCGCGGTGCTCACGGCTTCGCCTCTCCGCTCTGAGCGGCGAGCTGTCGGTCGACGTCCGTGCCAAGGTGAAGAGCCTCGCGAACCTGGGTGACGAGCTCGAAGAAGCGCGGATCTTCGCGGATCGCCGCCGCGCGTGGTTGCGGCAGGTCGATCGGGATCACGGTGGAGATCCGGCCCGGGCGGGGCGACATCACGACCACGCGGGTCGACAGGAACACCGCCTCAGCGATCGAGTGCGTGACGAAGATCATCGTCGAGGCGCTCGCTTCCCAGATGCGCAGCAACTCGAGGTTCAGGCGTTCGCGAGTCATCTCGTCCAAAGCCCCGAACGGCTCGTCCATCAGCAGGAGCGCCGGGTCGAACGACAGCGCCCGGGCGATCGAGACCCGCTGCTGCATGCCGCCCGAGAGCTGCCAGGGATAGTGGCGCTCGAAGCCGGTCAGCTCGACGAGGCCGAGCATCTCGTTGACGCGTTGCGCGCGCCGGC